>OKRU01002874.1_pt1 | contig 14661 bp, 13 predicted proteins | sample 1601131 | NCBI WGS metagenome assembly OKRU01 (sample SAMEA3541558, study PRJEB24748) | human gut metagenome | biome: human gut; feature: human-associated habitat; material: faeces | place: China | collected 2012 | reverse complement strand
ATCTACTAATTCCAAAATCCCAGGAGTATCTGAATGATGCCATGTTGTACCGGGAACCAGTACACATCACAACGACCTCTTTGAGACCAGAGCGATCAAAAAAGCCTTTGGAGAGCATGCGTACAACATCCGCATCAATTCCACGAAATCCATGGTCGGTCATATGCTCGGTGCAGCCGGTGCGGTGGAATTTATCACCTGCGTCAAAGAACTGGAAGAAGGTTATATCCATCCGACCGTCGGATTTCTGGAAGCAGAAGAAGAGATGGATTTAAATTATGTGCCAGATACAGAAATCAGGGAATCGTTTGATTATGCCTTAAGCAATTCCTTCGGATTTGGCGGACACAATGCAAGTATTCTGATCAAAAAGTATCGCTAGGAGGAATCAGATATGGAGATCGAAAAAATTCTTACGCTGATCGATAAAGTTTCTGCATCCGGGCTGACTGAATTTACTTTAGAAGAAGGCAATCTTCAGCTTTGCATGAAAAAAGAAAAAGTCGTAAAGATCTGCACGGAAGATACCGCAGCAGAGCAGGGCGAGGTTTTTATGGAAGCAGGGAAAAACAGCGTCGCATCCCGTAATCCTGCAAACCATGATCCAGAAGAATCTTTTACAGGGAATATCGAAAATGAGGAAAATCTCGTCTGCTCACCGCTGGTTGGCACGTTCTATCTGGCACCGTCTCCGGAAGAAGATCCATTTGTAAAACCGGGAGATACGGTGACAAAAGGTCAGACGATCGGCATCATTGAAGCAATGAAACTGATGAATGAAATTGTGGCAGAGTGTGACGGTACCGTAGAAAAAGTACTTGCGGAAAACGGTGAGATGGTAGAATATGGACAGCCACTATTCTGTATTAAATAATATCGTCTTTGGAGGAAGAAAAAATGTCAGTGATGAAAGCAAAAGAAATCATGGAAGTGATCCCACACAGACAGCCGATGCTTCTGATCGATACGATTGAAGAACTGACACCGGGCGAGCATGGAATTGGCAAGAAGTGTGTCAGTTACAACGAGCCCTATTTTGCAGGTCATTTTCCACAGGAACCAGTTATGCCTGGTGTACTGATGATTGAGGCTCTGGCTCAGGTCGGTGCAGTTGTGATGTTATCGTGTCCGGAATATAAAGGGAAAACAGCTTATTTTGGTGCCATCAACCAGGCAAAATTTAAACGGAAAGTGGTTCCGGGGGATGTCCTGATGCTGGAAGTGGAAATGATCAAGAAGAAAGGTCCGATCGGGATCGGAAAAGCCGTGGCAACGGTTGAAGGGGAAGTAGCCGTATCTGCAGAGCTGACCTTTGCAATCGGATAAAAAGGAGAGAAAGATGTTTCAGAAAATATTGATCGCCAACCGGGGGGAGATTGCACTTCGGATCATACGTGCATGCAGAGAACTTGGCATTCGTACCGTTGCCATCTATTCACAGGCGGATGCGGAAGCACTGCACGCTCAACTGGCAGACGAAGCCATCTGTATCGGACCATCTGCCGCAGCGGAGAGTTATCTTGATATGGAACGTATTTTAAGTGCCTGTATTGCAGCAAAAGCAGATGCCATTCATCCGGGATTTGGATTTTTGTCGGAAAACAGTAAATTTGCAGATATGTGCAGAAAATGCGGGATCACCTTTATCGGTCCCTCCGCAGAGGTGATCGAACGCATGGGAAACAAATCCGAAGCCAGAAATACCATGATAAAATCCGGCATCCCGGTTGTGCCGGGAACCGAAAGACCACTCACCGATGCCGGGAAAGCAAAAGAGGCGGCAGATCAGATTGGCTATCCGGTCATGATAAAAGCGGCACTTGGAGGCGGAGGAAAAGGCATGCGGCTTTCGCAGACAGCGGAAGATTTTCTGGAAAATTTCAAGGTAGCACAGCTGGAAGCAATCCGCGGTTTCGGAGACGATTCCATGTATATCGAGAAATATATCGAAGAGCCGAAACATATTGAGTTTCAGATTCTTGCCGATAAATTCGGCAACGTCATTCAACTTGGGGAGCGTGACTGTTCCATTCAGAGAAATCATCAGAAAGTGATTGAAGAATCTCCAAGCAGCGTGCTGGATGAAACACTGCGAAAAGAAATGGGAGCGGTGGCAGTGCGTGCCGCAAAAGCGGCAGCTTACGAAAATGCCGGAACGATTGAATTTCTTCTGGATAAGCAGAAGCGTTATTATTTTATGGAGATGAACACCCGGATCCAGGTAGAACATCCGGTGACCGAAATGGTATCTGGCGTGGATCTGATCAAGGAACAGATTTATATTGCAGCCGGTTTGCCGCTTGATCTGACGCAGGAAGAGATCACGTTACGCGGTCATGCACTGGAATGTCGCATCAACGCCGAAGATCCAAAGAAGAATTTTATGCCGTGTCCTGGAAAGCTCGGTCAGATACATTTGCCGGGTGGCTTTGGCGTGAGGGTTGATACTGCTATTTACGGTGGATGTGAGATATCGCCTTACTATGATTCAATGGCGGCAAAAGTGATTGTTCATGACAGGACAAGACAGGGGGCGATCCAGAAAATGAGAAGTGCCCTTGGCGAACTGGTTCTGGAAGGGATCACAACAAATCTTGATTTTCAGTTTCAGATTCTGGATGATGAGGATTTTATCAATGGAAATTTTGATACTTCTTTTATAGAGAAAAAGTTTCAGATGGAAAAAGAATAAGGAGGCCAAAGCATGGCAATTTTCAAATCCATGTTTAAAAAGACAGGCTATATAAAAATTGGATCGCAGCCAGAAGAGAAGGGACCGTCTGTACCGGATGGTATGTGGCTGAAGTGCTCAAAATGTAAAAAAATGGTCTATCGGGAAGATGTAAAAGAAAAGTTTTACACCTGTCCGAAATGCGGTGACTATTTTCGAATCAAGGCAAAGACCAGACTTCGCCTGCTGCTTGATAAAGGAAGCTTTCAGGAATGGGGAACGGATATCGAAGAGAAAAATCCGATTGATTTTCCGGAATACGAAGAAAAACTTTCTGATACAAGAAGAAAAACAGGATTAAAGGAAGCCGTTACGATCGGAAAAGGAAGCATCTGTGGATGGGAAACGGTAATCGGTGTGTGCGATGCCAGATTTCTGATGAGCAGCATGGGATATGTAGTAGGAGAGCGTATCACGCAGGCATTTGAACAAGCGACAGAGGAAAAACTGCCAGTGATCCTGTTTTGTTGTTCCGGTGGGGCGAGAATGCAGGAAGGGATTATTTCTCTGATGCAGATGGCAAAAACAGCAGCGGCAATCAGACGTCACAGCGATGCAGGCCTTCTTTACATTCCGGTGCTGACGGATCCGACAACGGGTGGTGTGACGGCAAGTTTTGCCATGCTTGGCGATGTGATCCTTGCAGAGCCAGGAGCCCTGATTGGATTTGCAGGTCCGCGTGTGATCCGTCAGACAACCGGAGAAAAACTGCCGGACGGATTCCAGAGAGCGGAGTTTTTGCTGGAAAAAGGCATGATCGATGCGATTATTGAGCGTAAAAGTATGAGAGAAGAACTTGGAAAATTACTTAGGCTTCACAATCAGAAAGCAGCAGAAACCTTTGCATCAAAAGCAAGCATGTTCCAGACAGATCCTATAGAAGAAAAGCACTCTGATAAAGAAAATAAAAAGGAGAAAAGTGCCTGGGAGCGGGTGGAACTGTCACGCAGTCCGGCAAGATGCACGGCGGGAGATTATATCGATCAGATTTTTGAAGATTTTACTGAACTTCACGGGGATCGCTGCTTTGGAGATGATGGAGCTGTGATCGGCGGGATCGCCACACTTTCGGGTATTCCGGTTACAGTCATCGGACAGCAGAAGGGGAAAAATACTAGGGAAAATATCCGCTGCAATTTTGGCATGGCATCTCCGGAAGGCTATCGTAAGGCCCTTCGTCTGATGAAACAGGCAGAAAAATTCCATCGTCCGATCATCTGTTTTGTAGATACGCCGGGGGCTGCCTGCGGGATCGGAGCAGAAGAACGCGGACAGGGCAGAGCAATCGCAGAAAATCTCAGTGAGATGTCAGGTCTGAAAGTTCCGGTACTCAGCATTGTGATCGGAGAAGGCGGAAGCGGAGGGGCACTTGCCCTTGCCGTGGCAAATGAAGTCTGGATGATGGAAAATGCTACCTACTCGATCCTTTCGCCGGAAGGATTTGCATCGATTCTCTGGAAAGACGGAAAACGTGCAAAAGAAGCGGCAGGGATCATGAAGATCACGGCAAAAGATTTAAAAGAACTTGGTGTGATCGAGTGGATCGTTCCGGAAGTCGAGCCGGCACAGAAGAAAAATCTGGAAACGATTGCAGGAAACATGAAAGAACATATGCTCTGTTTCCTGGAAAAACAGGAAGAAAAAAGCGAAGATCAGCTTGCCATAGAACGCTACGAGCGTTTTCGCAGGTATTAGATGTCTGACTTTGACATCGTACAAAAGGACGGAATATATATGGACAGAAAACCATTAAAAATCGGAGACTTAACTGCAAGGATTCCGGTGATCCAGGGCGGAATGGGTGTTGGGATCAGTCTTTCGCATCTGGCAGGCAGTGTGGCGGCAAATGGCGGTGTCGGTATCCTTTCTGCCGCACAGATCGGATTTCGCGAGCCAGATTTTGAAGAACATCCAAAAGAAGCGAATCTGCGTGCCATACAGTCCCAGCTTGCAAAGGCAAGAGCACTTGCAGACGGCGGAATCGTCGGATTTAATATCATGGTTGCCACAAAAGATTATGCAGATTACGTGAAGGCTGCTGTAAAAGCCGGGGCGGATCTGATCATTTCCGGGGCAGGGCTTCCGGAAAAACTCCCGGAATATGTAAAAGGCAGCAACACGAAGATCGCACCGATCGTTTCCACAGAAAAAGCGGCCAAAGTGATGCTGCGGATCTGGAAAAGAAAATACAATGTTGTGCCGGATCTGTTGGTGATCGAAGGACCAAAAGCAGGTGGACATCTGGGCTTTCACCGGGAACAGCTGGAAATGTTTACGGATGAGACCTATGCACAGGAAGTAAAAAAAATCCTGACCGTGGTAAGAGAAATCGAAGCGGACAGCCACAAAAATATACCGGTCGTGCTGGCAGGCGGGATCTATGACCGTGCCGATATGGATCGGGCTCTGGCACTTGGCGTGGATGGCGTACAGATGGGGACACGCTTTGTCACGACATACGAGTGTGACGCAGATCTGTCTTATAAACAGGCGTACATCGACTGTAAAAAAGAACAGATCGGTATTGTCAAAAGCCCTGTCGGCATGCCGGGGCGTGCTATTTTCAATACCTTTATCAAACATGGTTCGCATAAAATTGATAAAAAATGTCTCCATTGCCTGGAACACTGTAATCCAAAAGAAATCCCTTACTGTATCACACGTGCATTGATCGCGGCGGCGAAAGGAAATCTGGACGAAGCACTGCTGTTCTGTGGGGCAAATGCCTGGAAGGCAGAAAAACTAGAGCATGTGGCGGACATTATGGAAGAACTAAAGTAAAATCTCCGGAATTCTGGAAATGCAGATATCTGTCTGTTTTCAGAATTCCGGGGATTTTTTTCTCTGTACAAATTACAAAACAGAGTATATAATGAAGTGAAATGACGTTTTGGGAAGCATAGAAAAGCCCAAGGATGAGGAGGAAAGATATGAGCAAAGTCAGAACACGTTTTGCACCAAGTCCGACAGGAAGGATGCACGTAGGAAATTTAAGAACTGCATTATATGCATATCTGATTGCAAAACATGAGGGAGGAGACTTTATTCTCCGTATAGAGGACACCGACCAGGAGCGTTACGTGGAAGGTGCATTGGATATTATTTACCATACACTCAAAGAGACTGGTCTGCTTCATGATGAAGGTCCGGATCTGGATGGCGGCGTTGGTCCGTATGTACAAAGCGAGCGTCAGGCACAGGGCATTTACCTGAAATATGCCAAAGAGCTGGTTGAAAAAGGGGAAGCATATTACTGTTTCTGCGACAAAGAGCGTCTGGAATCTTTAAAACAGGAAGTTGCTGGAAAAGAAATTATTGTTTATGACAAACACTGTCTGCATCTTTCCAAAGAAGAAGTAGAAGCCAAACTGGCAGCAGGCGTTCCGTATGTTATCCGTCAGAACATCCCGAATGAAGGAACGACTTCTTTCGAAGATGAGATTTACGGAAAGATTGAAGTTCCGAACTCAGAGCTGGATGATATGATTCTGATTAAATCTGATGGATATCCGACCTACAATTTTGCAAATGTGGTTGATGACCACCTGATGGGCATCACCCATGTGGTAAGAGGAAATGAATATCTGTCATCTTCACCGAAATACAATCGTCTGTATGCGGCATTTGGCTGGGATGTTCCGGTTTATGTGCACTGCCCGCTGATCACAAACGAAGAGCATAAAAAGCTGAGCAAACGCTGCGGTCATTCTTCTTACGAAGACCTGATCGAGCAGGGATTTGTGACAGAAGCAGTTGTAAACTATGTGGCACTGCTTGGATGGTGTCCGTCTGACAACCGTGAGATCTTTTCTCTGGAGGAGCTGGTAGAAGCTTTTGATTATCATCATATGAATAAATCACCGGCTGTTTTTGATATGGGCAAATTAAGATGGATGAACGGTGAATATATCAAGGCGATGGATTTTGATAAATTCTACGAGCGTGCACTGCCATATCTGAAAGAAGCGATTCACAAAGATCTGGATCTGAAAAAGATCGCATCTCAGGTTAAGACACGTATCGAAGTATTCCCGGAGATCAAAGAGCTGATCGATTTTTATGAAGAAGTTCCGGAGTATGATACACAGATGTATTGCCACAAAAAAATGAAAACAACAGAGGAAACTTCTCTGAACCTGTTAAAAGAAGTACTTCCTCTGCTTGAGGCACAGGATGATTACAGCAACGATGCACTGTTTGAGGCACTGGTAGCATTCGGTAAAGAACATGGATATAAGACCGGGTATATCATGTGGCCGATCCGTACTGCTCTTTCCGGTAAACAGACAACACCGGCAGGTGCAACCGAGATCCTGGAGATTCTTGGAAAAGAAGAATCCATCAAACGCATCCATGCGGCAATAGAGAAATTGGAGAAATAATCTATGAGTTTGAGTGAAACTCAGTCCAGGGCAGTCGCCCATGGAGCAGGTCCCTGCATCTGTCTTGCAGGGCCTGGCTCCGGAAAAACCACCGTTATCACCGAGAGAACAAAATACCTGATCGAAAAGCAGGGGATCAGCCCATCGGAAATCCTGGTCATCACGTTTACCAAAGCAGCATCCATCGAGATGCGGGAGCGTTTTCACAATGCAATGAAGGGACGTTATGCACCGGTTACTTTTGGTACCTTTCATGCGGTCTTTTTTACGATCCTCAAAGCTGCCTATCACTATACGGCAGAAAATATTTTAAGAGAAGAAGAGAAATATACGATCCTGCGTGATATTTTGAAACCGATGGATCTGGAGATCGAAGATGAGAAGGAGTTTCTTTTGGGTGTCACAGAGGAGATCAGTCTGATCAAAAACGAGCGGATATCGCTTGAGCATTATTATTCTTCTAATTGCCCGGAAGATGTGTTCCGCAGTATTTTCAGAGAATATCAGCAGGCTCTGATACGGAAACGGAAACTGGATTTTGATGATATGCTGGTCTGCACTTACGAACTGTTAAAAGCAAGACCGGATATCTGCAGGGGATGGCAGAAACGTTTCCGCTATATTCTGATCGATGAATTTCAGGATATCAATGCGATCCAGTATGAGACGGTCAAACTTCTGGCACAGCCTGGAAACAATCTGTTTATCGTCGGCGATGATGACCAGTCCATCTATCGTTTTCGCGGTGCAAAGCCGGAGATCATGTTGAATTTTCAGAAAGATTTTCCGAAAGCTGTGATGATCCAGCTTGCAGAGAATTACCGTTCGACGGAGTGCATCATCAAAGGAGCCGGCAGGGTGATCGCTCACAACACCAACCGTTTTCAGAAAAGCACACATGGCATCCGCGGAAACGGAGAGAAGATCACAATCTCTTTCTTTCAGAATCAGGCAATGGAGGCTCTGGCGGTTGTCAAAAAAGTGCAGGATATGCTGCGAGACGGAAGAGAGCCACAGGAGATCGCAGTTCTGTTCCGGACGAATACCGGAGCACGTATTTATCTGGAAAAATTCATGGAATACAACCTCCCGTTCCGGATGCGGGACGGACTGCCGAATATTTACGAACACTGGATCGCAAACGATCTGTTTACCTACATACGCATTGCAAACGGAAATCGCAGCCGGAAAGATTTTCTGCAGATCATAAACCGTCCGAACCGTTATATCAGCCGTGATTATCTGGATTCCCAGACGGTTACACTGGAAGGACTGCGGCAGAAATGTCAGGGGCGGGACTGGATGGAAGATCGGATCGACCGCCTGGAATATGATCTTTCCTGTATTGCGAAAATGAAGCCTTATGCGGCGATTAATTATATTAGGCATGCAGTAGGATATGAAGAATATTTGAGAGAATATGCACAGTTTCGCAGGATCAAGCCGGAAGAACTGTATGAGGTTTTAGATGAACTTCAGGAAGCAGCCAGAAGTTTTGATACTTTTGATGCCTGGTGTGTCCATATGGAAGAATATAAAGAAGCTTTGCAGAAAAAGAGCAGTGAGCAGAAAGAAGAAGCAAAGGCGGTTGTTTTTACAACACTGCACAGTGCCAAAGGTCTGGAGTTTCCGGTGGTATTTCTTGTGGATGCAGTGGAAGGCAATATGCCGCACCGGAAAGCAGTGATGGATGCAGATATCCAGGAAGAACGCCGTCTGTTTTATGTGGGCATGACGCGGGCAAAAGACAAGCTCTATCTGTATTATGCAAAAGAACGCTATGGGCAGGAGCTGTCCTGTTCCAGATTTATTGAAGAACTGCGAGGAGACGGCACACCAAAACCCGGACAGGGAGAAAAAAGGAGACAGACGATATGACATCAAATACAGAGAAAAGTTTGCAGATTTTAAAAGAAGAGATACAAAGGCTGGAAGAACAGGGCATTTGCGGGCATATTTTAGAAGAACTTATGGAATTTCGAAGAGAAAATGATACGGGCGATGCGGCAGAAGAACGCTGCATCCGTCCGCAGATCCCGTTTTTCGGAAAAGAGGTTCTGGAAATGGCGATCGCGGCTCTGTTAGCGGGCGAAAACGTGCTGCTTTGCGGCGGAAAGGCCACCGGGAAAAATATTCTTGCAGAAAATCTTGCCTGGCTTTTTAGAAGGCCAACTTATAATATTTCTTTTCATGTCAATACAGACAGCAGTACACTGATCGGTACGGATACGTTCCGCAACAACGAAGTCCAGCTGCGGGAAGGTCCGATTATCCAGTGTGCAAAAACCGGAGGTTTTGGGATCCTTGATGAAATCAACATGGCAAAAAACGATGCCGTATCGGTGTTGCATGCAACTTTGGATTACCGCAGAGCAATTGATGTGCCGGGATACGAAAGAGTTGTACTTCATCCGGCTACGCGTTTTATCGGTACAATGAACTATGGCTACGCCGGCACAAAAGAGTTAAACGAAGCACTTGTTTCCAGATTTGTGGTCATCAATATGCCGTCACCGGATGAGGAAACTCTGAATCATATTTTAAAGAGCATGTATCCAACTTTAAAAGAATCTGCGGCAGAGCAGTTTGTCGGTCTGTTTCTGGATCTTCAGACAAAAGCTCAGAACAGCGAGATTTCTGCCAAAGCACTGGATCTTCGAGGGCTTCTGGCGGCGATCGGGCTGATGAAGATCGGACTTTCTCCGATCCGGGCAATCCATATGGGCGTGGGCAACAAAAGCTTTGACCTGTTCGAAAGGGAGATGGTAGAAGATATCATTATGACCAGAATCCCGTCATCGCTTGAAGCAGCGGAGGTGTTTGAAGATTGACAAACGAAGAGCTGGAACATGGCAGTTTTGAGATTGAGAACCGCATCCGCAACCTGATGTGGACGATCAGCGGAGATTATGATCTGGATACGAAGCCGGATGTGACATCTTTTTACAAATCAAAATACATTTCTATTTACGATGCCATCAAGCAGGGAGCTTTTTCCAGGTTTTTTGACAAGGATGCTTTTGCACTCTATCTTCTGAAAAAAGTGTATCTCGGGGCAGATGAAAGTCAGCTTGTGACATTGGGACAGATCTGTGTGGAGGCGGCATGCCATGACAAGATCGCAAAGGAGCGGCCCGGTGTCCCGGATATCCGCAAAAAAGCCTTTGAGGCGATCATGGACCACGATTTTGAAAAAATGCTGGACACGTATACCGGAAAAGTCAAACTTGCCTATATGAGAGAAGCACTGACCGGGAGTGCTCCGGCGGACAGCCGCGTGATCCGCCCGTTTGAACAGCTGAAAAGGCTGGAACAGGCACAGAAAACGGAAGAACTGGTGCAGGCGGTTGATTGGTTTTACAATCAGATGGTGGATCCGACGTTTGAAAAGAGAGTTGGAGATCTGGAAAAAGTCCTTTCCGTCAGCACAGAAGAATTATCTGGCTTTGACTGGCAGGATTTTCTGGAAGAAGAAGCGGCGGAAGATGCTTATCGGAGGATGCAGCATCAGCTGGCAGATGCCATGACTTCTTTTTCTGAGAAGGAAAAGCAAAAAAAGGAACAGGAGCAAAAGGGCGGTACGCAGGTGATCGGGCTGGATGATGAAGCAATTGCAAAAATGAACAGTTACATTGAACTCAATTATGGCAGGAGTTACCTGACACCGCTGGAGGCAGAACGCATCAACCATCAGATCTGCACAGGGGCACATGCAGACTGTACTTTATATTTTACAGATGGGATCCTTGCAAATATGGTGAAAGTCAACGCCCAGTCAGAGTATGCCAGAAGGACGAAAGAAGTCAACTGGCGTGTATACGAGCAGAACCGCAGAATGGCAAAACAGAATATTGATATGCTGACTAATGTTTTAAAACGTGCACTGGTAGCCAGGAACGAAAAAGAAACCTATGTGGGAGAATCTGGTAGAATCCTGCCAAATCGCCTCTGGAATATCGGACGGACAGAGAACAGAAAATTGTTTCTGCAGGAGAGCAGGCGTTATAATACCGATTTTGTGGTTGAAGTGCTGATCGACGGCAGCGGTTCCCAGAGAAGCAGACAGAGCCATGTGGCACTGCAGGCTTTTATGCTCAGTGAGGCACTCACCAATGTTGGAATCCCACACCGGGTTATGAGTTTCTGCACGTTCTGGGATTATACGGTCATGCGGAGATTTCGGGAATACGAGGATGGAAGAGAAGCAAACCTGCGTATTTTTGAATTTTACGGCTCTTCCAACAACCGGGACGGACTGGCTGTGCGTGCTGCAGCCGCAGGGCTTCTGAAAAGAGACGAAGAAAACAAAATCCTGATCGTGTTAAGTGACGGAAGACCAAATGATATTGTAGTCAATCGCCCGAACAGCCGCAATCCCAGGCCTTATTTCGGTGATTATGGCACAAAAGATACGGCAATGGAAGTACGGCATCTGCGAAATGCGGGTGTATCCGTACTCGGTGTTTTTACTGGGGAGGAAGGGGATCTTCAGGCGGAGCGGAGAATTTTCGGCAAAGATTTTGCCTATATCCGCAGAATTGATAATTTTTCGGCAGTAGTCGGAAGATATTTAAAAAAACAGCTGGAAGAGACTTGTAATTAACATCTAAATCCTTTACAATAAAATGCGAGTGCAAAAAAGCACTCCGAAAACTTGCATAAAAGTATCTTAAAAATACAGGAAAGTATGGTGGACCATGGGAATCATTGAGGCGGCGAAGCTGGCATTTGAATATAAAAAGTATGACGAAAATGGGGAAGTCGAAGAGACGATCCGTGCCGTGGACGGTGTGGATCTGGATGTGAAAAAAGGCGATTTTGTGGCAGTTCTGGGGCATAATGGTTCCGGAAAGTCCACGCTTGCCAAGCAGATCAATGCGATTTTGACACCGACAGACGGTACCTTGTATGTGGACGGTATGGATGTGCGGGATGAAAAGAATATCTGGGACGTACGTAAAACGGCCGGGATGGTATTTCAGAATCCGGACAACCAGATCATCGGTACGGTGGTCGAAGAAGATGTCGGATTTGGACCGGAAAACATGGGAATACCGACCGAGGAGATCTGGGAGAGAGTTGAAGAGAGTCTCAAAAGTGTCGGCATGTGGGAATATCGCAAAAATTCTCCAAACAAACTTTCAGGCGGACAAAAACAGCGTGTGGCGATCGCCGGCGTGGTTGCAATGCATCCGAAATGCATCGTTCTGGATGAGCCGACCGCAATGCTGGATCCGAACGGCCGAAAAGAAGTGATTCGTGCCGTGCGTGCGTTAAATCAGGTAGAAAAAGTAACTGCCATTTTGATCACGCATTATATGGAAGAAGTTATCTATGCAGATAAAGTAATCGTGATGGATGATGGAAAAATCGTTATGCAGGGGACACCGTTCGAGATTTTTGCTCAGGTGGACACTCTGAAAAAATACCGTCTGGATGTGCCACAGGTGACTCTTCTGGCACACGAACTGAGAAAAGCCGGTGTTGATCTGCCGGAATGTGTACTAAGTACGGAGGAGTTAGTAAAAGCATTATGTCAATGAAATTAAAAAAAGTAAGCTACGTTTACAGTGAGGGCGATGCGTTTGAGAAAAAAGCACTCGATGAGATCAGTCTGGAAATTCCGGACGGACAGTTTATCGGGATCATCGGTCATACCGGCTCCGGGAAATCTACGCTGATCCAGCATTTAAACGGACTGCTTCGGGCAACTTCCGGTGCGATTTATTATGATGGAGAAAATATTTATCAGGAAGGTTACGACATGCGTACCCTGCGAAGTAAGGTCGGTCTGGTCTTCCAGTATCCGGAGCACCAGCTTTTTGAAGTCGATGTTTTTTCTGATGTCTGCTTTGGACCGAAAAATCTGGGATTATCCAAAGAAGAAGTGGAAGAGCGGGCAAAAAAAGCACTGACACAGGTTGGCCTGGATGAAAGCTATTATAAGAAATCACCGTTTGAACTTTCAGGCGGGCAAAAAAGGCGTGTGGCGATTGCAGGTATCCTTGCGATGCATCCGCAGGTGTTGATCCTGGATGAGCCGACCGCAGGCCTTGATCCGAAAGGACGCGATGAGATCCTGGATCAGGTAGCACTGCTTCAGAAAGAACGTAAGATTACAGTTATATTGGTGTCGCACAGCATGGAAGATGTTGCCAGATATGTAGATCGTATTATTGTAGTAAATGACGGAAAAATTTTGTTTGATGATACACCAAAACAGGTCTTTCAGCATTATAAAGAGCTGGAAAGCGTCGGACTCGCAGCACCTCAGGTCACTTATGTGGTAAAGGCTCTGAAAGAAAAAGGCTGGGATATTGACACGACGGCAACCACGGTAGAAGAGGCAAAAGAAGCCATTCTTTTGGCAATCAAGAAAAGGGAAAAGATATGTTAAGAGATATTACATTAGGACAATACTATCCGTCTGATTCCGTAATCCATAAAATGGATCCCCGCGTCAAACTGTTTGGGACGATCGTATTTATTATTTCACTGTTTTTGTTTCAGAAGATCAGTGTCTATGTTGTGGCAACACTGTTTCTGGCTGCTGTGATCATGATCTCAAAAGTGCCGTTTTCTTTTATGATCAAGGGATTGAAGGGGATTTTTGTGCTGATGATGATCACCGTTGTGTTTAATCTGTTTCTGACACCGGGAACGACAGCATTTGCGATCTGGAAATTAAAAGTTACCTGGGAAGGTATCCGGCAGGCTGCTTTTATGGCTGTGCGCCTGACCTATCTGATCCTTGGATCTTCAGTGCTGACGCTGACTACGACACCGAATAATCTGACGGACGGACTGGAAAAAGCCCTTTCCCCGCTGAAAGTCATCAAAGTTCCGGTGCATGAGATATCCATGATGATGTCCATCGCACTTCGTTTTATCCCAATCTTGCTCGATGAGACAGACAAGATCATGAAAGCTCAGATGGCAAGATGTGCCGATTTTGAGAGCGGCGGACTGATCAAGAAAGCAAAAAGCCTGGTACCGCTGCTTGTTCCGCTTTTTATTTCGGCATTTCGACGGGCAAATGACCTTGCGATGGCGATGGAAGCCAGAGGGTACCGCGGCGGTGAGGGAAGAACGAAGATGAAGCCGCTGATCTATAAAAAAAGAGACCATGTTGCATATGTGATACTGCTGACTTATCTGGTATGTATTATTGCAACGGGCAATATCATAGCATTTTAACCAAATCAAGGAAGTCCCCTGCTTCAATTGCGAATATCCGCTTGACAAGAAGCCCTGCTTCATGAAAATTATTTCGTGAAACAGGGCTTTTTAATAAAGAAAAGAACAGAATTCAAGTCGAACGCATATAAGATGCGGTATGCGATTCTGGTCAGCTCTGCTGATATACATCTAAAATAAAAGCCATATCAGATGGCAGAATGGAGAAAAATATGAAACGAGTGAAACTCATTGTAGCATACGACGGAACAAATTATCATGGTTGGCAGACACAGCCAAATGCAGTTACCATAGAAGAAGTCTTAAATCATCATTTATCAGAACTGTTAAAAGAAGAAATCAAAGTAATCG
>OKRU01002871.1_pt1 | contig 14671 bp, 8 predicted proteins | sample 1601131 | NCBI WGS metagenome assembly OKRU01 (sample SAMEA3541558, study PRJEB24748) | human gut metagenome | biome: human gut; feature: human-associated habitat; material: faeces | place: China | collected 2012 | reverse complement strand
GGAAAGCTTTCAGCTCTTTCACCGGACGGGAGATTTCTGCATACACATCGTGAAGGTACAGTTGCACAATCTCTACTCCGTCACACTCGCCGGAATTGGTTACAGGCACGGTTACCTTCAACTGACCGCCCTTGGCCATACGCTCGGCACTCAACTGCAAATTACCGTAACGGAAAGTGGTATAACTCAAACCATAGCCAAAAGGATAAAGCGGTTCATTACTCTGGTCGATGTAATTGCTGCCATAACGGTTAAAAGTGGTATCATCCGTATCCGGACGACCCGTGTTCAGGTGATTATAATAAAGCGGCAACTGTCCCACCGCACGCGGGAAGCTCGTGGTCAGCTTGCCCGAAGGAGACACGTCACCAAACACCACATCGGCAATGGCATCGCCCGCTTCACTGCCGGCAAACCACACGTTCAGGATAGCCGGTACATGCTCAGACTCCCAGCATAAATCCAGCGGACGACCGGTAAACAAAGCCAGTACCACCGGCTTTCCGGTAGCCACCAGTGCCTTCAACAAATCTTTCTGTGCATCCGGAATCTGAATATCCGTACGAGAAGAAGACTCTCCACTCATCTCGGCACTCTCACCTAATGCAGCCACAATCACATCGGCCGAAGCCGCCACGCGCAAAGCCTCAGCCCGCAACTGACGGTCATCGCCACGTGTCAGCGGACGAGGTTCGACCGCCCCTTTCTCTATATGCTCACTATAATACACGTTACTTCCTTTTGCATAAGAAACCGTAGCCTTATCACCTACCGCACGACGGAAAGCTTCGTACATCGTCACATGACAGTCTGTCTGACAATCCATGTTCCACGTGCCGCACATATTGTTCTGCGCATCAGCCATCGGCCCAATCAATGCAATGCGTCCCTTTTTCTGCAAAGGCAACAACTTACCCTCGTTCTTCAACAGCACAAACGTTTCGGCCGCAATCTCACGTGCCGCTTTACGATTCGCCTCCGTAAACAGTTCCTTGCGACCTCGAAGCGTATCACAATATTTATAAGGATTCTCAAACAATCCTAACTTATACTTGGCTTCCAGTACCCGACGGCAGGCCTCGTCAATCCGCTCCTGCGTCACGGCCTTCTCCTTCAGTGAAGCTTCCAGCGTATGCAAGAAACCATGTGCCACCATATCCATGTCCGTTCCTGCATTCAACGCCCGTGCAGAAGCCTCCTTCAAGTCGGCCACCCCATGAGTCTTCATCTCACCAATTGAATTGTAGTCGGTCACCACAAAACCCGTGAATCCCCACTCATTACGGAGCAAATCCGTCAGCAGCCATTTGTCGGCTGTAGCAGGCACCCCGTTGATGGTATTGAACGAGCTCATCACCGAACCCACTCCGGCTTCCACCGCACCCTTGTAAGGAGCCAGGTACACATTATACATCAGATTACGACTCATATCCACCGAATTATAATCACGTCCCGATTCCGAAGCTCCATACAGCGCAAAGTGCTTCACACAAGCCATGATTTCATTGTTCTGCTTCATGCCGTCACCCTGATAACCGCGCACATACGCTCCGGCCATCAGCGCACCAAGGTACGGGTCTTCCCCACTTCCTTCTGCAATACGTCCCCAGCGGGCATCCCGACAGATGTCTACCATCGGACTGAATGTCCAGCTGACTCCATCGGCACTGGCTTCCGTGGCAGAAATGCGTGCCATGCGCGTTACTGCCGCCGTATCCCAGCTACAAGACAGAGCCAACGGAATCGGGAAGATCGTTTCGTACCCGTGAATCACATCGGCACCCACTATCAGAGGAATTCCCAAGCGAGTTTCCTCCACTGCCATACGTTGCATCTGGTAAATCTTATCCACTCCCTTCACATTAAAAAAGCCGCCGACCTCACCAGCCCGGATAGCTTCTGCCATCTTGCTGTTCTTCACCGCTCCCGACACCAAATCATTTCCTGCCGGCAGATTCAGCTGTCCCAACTTTTCCTGTAAGGTCATGCGCCCCATCAGGTCACTGATAAAGCGGTCCATCTCCGCATCCTTTCCTCCTGAGTTCGGCGAAGAACATCCTGCCATTGTCAAAAGCAAGGCCCCTGCCTTTACAAACTGACTTATTTTTCCCATAGATATCTTAATTTTTAGAATTCGTTCTTCCAAAAATATCAATTTTTCAAACAAAACGAGCCAGAAATACGAGGTTTATTTTCGCACCAGCAGAACGCAAGTACGTTTAAAAAAAACGCAAGTGCATTCGATATGAAACGCAAGTGCGTTTGAAGTAAAATGAACTTGCGTTTCAAACAAAACGCTTTGGCGTTTTCTTCCAAACGCTTCGAGGTTTTCCATGGCAGCTAAAAAAGACGTAAAAATCAACAGGAAACCGCTTTTTTCATACCAAAATCATGGATATTCAATAAAAAGACTTACTTTTGCGGAAGATTGCCCTTGTAGTTCAACGGATAGAATAGAAGTTTCCTAAACTTTAGATTCGGGTTCGATTCCCGACGAGGGTACAAAAAATAAGCCGCTCTCCCTTGAAGGAAAAGCGGCTTATTTTTTTGCCTGCAGCAAGTAACGGATTACTTACGAAGACCAAGTTCTTTAACAATAGCACGGTATCTTTCGATATCACGGCTCTTCAGGTAGTTCAGCAAAGAACGACGCTTACCTACCAAAGTTGTCAAAGCTCTTTCAGTGCTATAATCTTTTCTGTTGAGCTTCATGTGCTCAGTCAGGTGAGAAATACGGTATGAAAACAATGCTATCTGCGCTTCAGGTGAGCCAGTATCAGTGTTAGACTTTCCGTACTTTCCAAAGATTTCTTGTTTTTTAGCTGCGTCTAAATACATAATTTGACTATTTATTAAAATGTATAAATTTGATTTGCGGATGCAAAGGTAAGCATAATCTTTCAGACTACAAGCGTTTTACATCTTTTTTTCATACCCGGAGGAAGAATTCCTTTAAAAGTTCTGATGGAAGTTTCTTCCCCATGAAGACCGGCATCTGCAGTCCAGTTTCCGCCAAAAAATATAAAAACCCTGCATAAAATACCCGCCTTTCGCTGAAAAACAGTAATTTTGCACACAATTATATATAGGTATAGTATGCAAGACATTAGAAACATTGCCATTATTGCTCACGTTGACCACGGAAAAACAACTCTGGTGGACAAGATGATGCTGGCGGGACACCTGTTCCGCAACGACCAGACCAACGGTGAACTGGTTTTGGATAACAACGACCTGGAGCGTGAAAGAGGTATAACCATTCTTTCTAAAAACGTATCCATCAATTACAACGGTACAAAAATCAACATTATCGATACTCCGGGACACGCCGACTTCGGTGGAGAAGTGGAACGTGTCTTGAACATGGCCGACGGATGTATTCTGCTGGTGGACGCTTTTGAAGGTCCGATGCCGCAGACCCGCTTCGTGCTTCAGAAAGCCCTGCAGATTGGATTGAAACCTATCGTAGTGGTAAACAAGGTAGACAAGCCGAACTGCCGTCCGGAAGAAGTATATGAAATGGTGTTCGACCTGATGTTCAGTCTCAACGCCACAGAAGACCAGCTGGACTTCCCGGTAATCTACGGTTCTGCCAAGAACAACTGGATGGGTGAAGACTGGAAAACTCCGACCGGCACCATCACTCCGCTGCTGGATGCCATCGTGAAATACATTCCGGCTCCGAAGCAGCTGGAAGGAACTCCGCAGATGCTGATTACTTCACTTGACTATTCTTCTTATACCGGACGTATCGCCGTAGGCCGCGTGCACAGAGGTACGCTGAAAGAAGGCATGAACATCACCCTGGCTAAACGCGACGGTACATTGGTGAAATCAAAAATCAAGGAAGTACATACCTTCGAAGGTCTGGGCCGCAAGAAAGTAGAATCTGTATCTTCTGGCGACATCTGTGCCATCATCGGTGTGGAAGGCTTCGAAATCGGTGATACCATCTGCGACTTCGAAAATCCGGAACCGCTGCCACCTATCGCCATCGACGAACCGACCATGAGCATGCTGTTCACCATCAACGACTCTCCGTTCTTCGGTAAGGAAGGAAAATACGTGACTTCACGCCACATCCACGACCGTCTGATGAAAGAGTTGGACAAGAACCTGGCGCTGCGCGTACGCAAGACGGAAAACGAAGACGGAAAATGGATCGTTTCCGGACGTGGTGTGCTCCACTTGTCTGTATTGATTGAAACCATGCGTCGTGAAGGCTACGAACTTCAGGTAGGACAGCCGCAGGTTATCTTCAAGGAAATCGACGGTGTGAAATGCGAACCGATTGAAGAACTGACCATCAGCGTGCCCGAAGAATTTGCCAGCAAGATGATTGATATGGTAACCCGCCGTAAAGGTGAAATGGTATCCATGGAAACTCAGGGCGACCGTGTAAACATTGAATTTGACATGCCGTCACGCGGTATCATCGGTCTGCGTACCAACGTGCTGACTGCTTCTCAGGGAGAAGCCATCATGGCTCACCGTTTCAAGGAATACCAGCCGTTCAAGGGTGACATTCCTCGCCGTACCAACGGTTCAATGATTGCCATGGAATCAGGAACTGCCTTTGCTTACGCCATCGACAAACTGCAGGATCGCGGTAAGTTCTTTATCTATCCTCAAGACGAAGTATATGCCGGACAGGTGGTAGGTGAACACGTTCATGAAAATGACCTGGTGATTAACGTAACCAAATCAAAGAAGCTGACCAACATGCGTGCTTCTGGTTCTGACGACAAGGCCCGTATCATTCCGCCGGTTATCTTCTCACTGGAAGAAGCACTGGAATACATCAAGGAAGATGAATACGTGGAAGTAACTCCGAAGAGCATGCGTATGCGTAAAGTCATTCTGGACGAAACGGAACGTAAACGTGCCAACAAGAACTAATTCATTCTTTATATAAAAAGTAAACCGGACTTTCAGAGGTTCTCGCCTCGTGAAAGTCCGGTTTACTTTTTATATGCTATTCTGAGTTATTCCCTATAAACCAGCTCATTGTTGTTCATCCGCTGCATGTACTGCTGGATAATTGACTTCAACTGGGTTTCCATTTCTTTCCGCACTTCCTGCGGCATGCTGTCTTTCACATCGTCCTTCATCAGTACGTCTGTACGGAAACGATAGGCATGAATCACTTTTTCTCCGTCGAACTGAATCAGATAATCACCTTTCAGGAACTGGTAGATGCCACTGCCATTAATATAGTTCACCGCAAATTTTTCAGTCACTGGCGTATGAAGTGCATCCTGCCCGAAGCCTATATAAGGACGGTCATACCCAAGTATGCCCAGTACCGTAGGCATAATATCGATTTGCTCCACAATCATTTCTGTGTTCCGGCCTTTCAGCTCCGGCAAACCGGGAGCATAAAATAAGATTGGGACCTTGTAAGCACCGAGATCCGTCACATACTCCGGATGTTCGTTCATACTGGCATGGTCGGCCGTCAATACAAAAAGCGTATTCTTAAACCAAGGCTGACGAGAAGCTGTTGCAAAGAACTGACGCAAGGCGTTATCTGTATAACCGATACATTCATGTATCGGATGAGTTCCTTTAGGAAATACATTCTTATAACGTTCAGGTAGTGCATACGGATTATGCGAAGTAGCCGTAAAGACAGAAGTAATAAAAGGCTCTTTAAACTCCGTCATTCGCTTGCAATAGAACTGCAAGAACTCTTCATCCCATATAGCCCATGTACCATCAAAATCATCATCTCCATGAAAGGCCGGATCCTCATTATATTCCGTGCGTCCCCAGTAGCTGTCAAAACCTACAGAATTGGCAAAAGCTTGAAAACCCATTGAACCGTTCATGGCCCCATGGAAGAAAGCCGAATAGTACCCCTTATGCTTTAACTCACGTGCCAGACTGGATACATCATTCAATGAAGCAGGAGTCAGAAAAAACGGCTCTACAAAGCTTGGAATGGAAGACAACACAGACGGCATACCATCAATACTCTTCCGGCCATTACTGTAAGAATATTCAAAGGTCAGTCCTTTAGTCAATAAAGAATCCAGAAAAGGAGTATAGCCTTTATAGGTTCCGTTATCGAGATGTGGATTAAAGCTACCGACAAATTCTTTGCTGAAGCTTTCCACAATCAGCACCACCACATTCATCGGACGGAACTGTACGGAATCAGTCGGAACATGAAGAGGATTGTAAACCTTTTCCGCTTCCGCATCTGTCAGATATTGAGGAATCACAAATGCCGTTTTTCCTAATGTGCGGAACAAAGAAAAAGGAGTATTCAATACCAGACAGGCATCTACCGGCCTGTCGGCATACTGATTGGCATTACTGATGGTTATCGGACGAGTGGCCGCTGTCATTCCTCCTCGCATACCAAACACGACAAACGGAATAGCTGCCACCAATGCCAGCGTCTGTACCGTATAATACCCCCATTTATTCCCAGGCAGCTGCGGGCGCGGAGCACGATACATCCGGTAAAGAAAATAGCAAAGGGCCGCAGCTAACAACACTAAGTACCAGTTTGCCGCAAATTCTTTTAAAATGATGGATGTCAGATTGCCTCCAGCTTCATGGCTGAACTCCTGAAACACAGACGTGGTAGTGCGTCGCCCGGAGAAACGGAAATATACGCAATCCACCAGATTGGAAAGCAAGAAAAAAGTATTCACAATCACAAATACCCACCGTATCACCCGGTAAAAGCCTTCCCGCTCCTTCCAATGGAAAGGGAACAAAAACAGAAGAATAAACAAAGCATTACTATAAAGAATGGCCGTTGTATCAAAAATGGTGCCGGCACCAAACAAACGGCACATATATCCCCATTCAAACTGTTCACTAAACAAATTCCAGTTTGTCAGCAAGAATGTCAAGCGGCAGATAAAATAGCACACATAGACGAGCAATAAGTTCCAGACCAACGAAAGCACATTCGAAAAAAGTGTCTTATTCTTCATATCCATTTAGTTTTTAGGGCGGTAAAGTTAGTTATATTTTTGCAAACCCATAGAAATACCAGTTTATTTATATCTTTGCAACTTCACTACATAAATCTTTAGATACATGAAGAAAAAAAACATCATCAAACTAAGTGTCACAGCAGTTATTCTAATTGCCCTGGCCTGCTGGATAAATTCCCGATGGAATGCGTGGTTCGGTAATCCCCCAGAAGCAGCTTATAGTCCCTTAAGAGAACCAGGAAGAATCCTGCTGACTTTCGGAGACGAAAATCCCTTGTCGCGCAACATCAGCTGGCAGTATGATTCTATTGTATATCCTTCTCATGTAGAACTGGCTGATACCTTCTCTAAAGATACCTTACATATTGATGCAACAGGTGAAGTCTTCCAATCCCGTAGTGGAAAGGCAGCTTATTACGTAGCCAGACTACGTTCCTTAAAGCCATCTCATTCTTACAGCTATCGCGTATGCAGTAATGGGAAATATTCTCCATGGTACCACTTCCAGACTCATAATCTGCCGACTCAGGATAGCTACAGTTTTTTATATGTAGGTGATGTACAAGATTCTATCAACGGAAAAACCAATTATTTCCTGAAAAAGGCACTGCAGGCACATCCCGAGACAGAATTTCTCGTATGCGGAGGCGACCTTACCGAACGCCCTATTGATGCCTACTGGGGAGAAACTTTCCGTGGTCTGGATTCTATTGCACAATGTCTGCCTGTCTTGACCGTAACAGGAAATCATGATTACTTGAAATATCCCATCCGGAAACTGGAACGACGCTTTTCATTAATATTCTCCTATTATCTGGACTCCATGATAGGCGAGAATCAGGTATACACACTGAAATACAATGACATGCAATTGTTCTGTCTGGACAGCAACCGTGAATTTTTCTATTTATGGACACAACGAAAATGGTTGAAGGAACAATTGGAAAAGAGCAATGCACGCTGGAAGGTGGTAGTGCTTCATCATCCGCTTTATTCCATCAAAGGGAAATACAACAACCTGATTCAGAAATCAATGTTCAACTCACTGATTCAGGAACATCATGTCGATTTGGTATTGCAAGGTCACGAACACTCATATGGCCGAATGACAGGTCATGATGAGAATAGCAACCCAACTACCCCAGTATATACAGTGAGTCATTGTTCTCCGAAAATTTACCGGATTTACTTCGGAGAAGATTTTGATAAATTCGGTATTGACGGGAAATACTACCAACAGATACAAGTAAAAGGAGATACATTGCTCATGAATTCCTTTGATGCCGCTAATGGTGACTTGTATGACTGCATCAAGATTGTCAAGAAAAATAACCAGACAGAAATCTTAGATTACGGGAAAGATATTCCTGAAAATCTGAATTTCAGACCTGCTCCTGGCAATAAAAAAGATATGAAATACATGGAACGTATCAATGAATATAAACAAAGACGTCATATTGGATTATAAACAAAAACCGCTATGCTTTTCAATTCTTATGAATTCCTAATCTTTTTACCTATTGTATTTCTGCTTTATTGGTTTGTTTTTAAACCCTTAAAGTGGCAAAACCTCTTTATCGTAATAGCCAGTTATACATTCTATGGATGGTGGGACTGGAGATTTCTGCTCCTGATGGCACTTACCACATTCTGTAGCTTTTTAAGTGGAATTCTGCTAGAGAAAAATGAGAATAACCGCCAAAAACAAAAAATCATCAGTGCCACCAATATTATTCTCAACCTGTTAATTCTCTGCACATTCAAATACTGTAATTTTTTTGGCGAGAATCTGGCTGCACTATGCAGATGCCTAGGGTGGGAAATAGACTGGATAACACTTGACATTCTATTACCCGTTGGAATCAGCTTCTATACCTTCCAGGCCTTGAGTTATACCATCGATGTGTACCAGCATAAAATAAAGCCCACACACGATATCATCGCTTTTTTCGCTTTTATCAGTTTTTTCCCACAATTGGTAGCTGGACCTATTGAACGTGCCACCAACTTATTACCACAATTCCTGCAAGGCCGGCAGTTTTCTTATGAAAAAGCGACCGACGGAATGAGACAAATTTTGTGGGGACTATTCAAAAAAATGGTGGTCGCAGACAATTGTGCGGCAGCTGTCAATACCATATTTGCCGATTATCAAACTTTAGAAGGAAACCAGCTTCTATTAGGTGCCATTTTCTTCACTTTCCAAATTTATGGCGATTTCTCAGGATATTCTGACATAGCTATCGGTACAGCCAGACTCTTTGGAATTAATTTAATGCGAAATTTCAATTATCCCTATTTTTCACGCGATATTGCAGAGTTTTGGCGTAGATGGCACATATCTCTTACAACCTGGTTTCGCGATTATATTTACTTCCCGTTAGGAGGAAGCAGGTGCAGTAAACTTAAAACGATACGAAATACCTTAATCATTTTCCTTGTCAGCGGCTTCTGGCATGGAGCTAACTGGACATTCATTGTTTGGGGAGCTTTTCATGGCTTGCTATTCCTGCCATTGCTTATTGGAGGAAGAAACCGAAGATACACTACGGACATTGTGGCTAAAGGCAGGATATTTCCTTCCATCAAGGAGTTCTGTCAGATGTTAACTACTTTCATTTTAGCAATGATAGGATGGGTTATCTTCCGTGCAGAAACAATCCAACAAGCATGGGAATATTTAGTCCGTATGATCACCACGTTTGACTTTTCTCTTCCCGCACATGGAAAAGATCCACTTATCTACATCGGTATTTTATTAGTCATAGAATGGATACAACGAGAGAAACAATTTGGACTACAAATTGAAAAGAAGGGAATATTTCAATATCGTAGTATCCGATGGGGAATTTACTATATCGTCTTTATCACAACTTTTTTACTGGCTGGGAAACAAGCCGAATTCATTTACTTCCAGTTTTAACTATATCAGAAAATAAAATAGAGAGACAATATGAAAAACTTTTTGAAATATGTAAGTGTCTTCTCCGCATCACTCATTCTACTCATAATAGGAGTGGAATATATGCTACGCCAGGTTCCTAATGCGTTAGCCTTCAAAAAAGAATTAATTGAGAAACATACACAAGATACTAAAAATCTAATTATTGGAAGCTCTGTGGTCAACTGTGGAATCAATCCAGCCTATCTGGCTGATAGCACATACAATTTAGCTATCTCCGGAGAATGGTTCAGATTCAATCAGATTTTACTAGAAAAATATATACAACAAATGCCACAACTAAAAAATGTCTTTTGGGGTATTTGCTTCCATTCTCTATGGAGTGATGACAATGAAAATACAGATATAAGTAGCATTGTCAACCATCAAATATACATGGGAATCAGCAGGAATCATAATAAACTCCATAATATAGAATTATTGAGCTTAGGTTCTTTATGCATGCGCAAATGGTCAAAATATTATATACAAAGAAGACCAACAATGCGCTGCGATTCACTTGGGGTAGACCATAGTTACGATTCTAAGTTTAAAGATAATAACTGGCTTGAAAATATTCCTGATTTAGTAGCAGATCAGCATAAACCGATGTTGGCAGATATAAATGGGGATTTATATCGTGAGAATATCAACCGAATGCATCAAATTGCTCAAGTCTGCAAATCCAGAGGTATTACTTTATATTTAGTCATGCCACCCGTGCATCCTACTTATTACCAACTGATGAATCAGAAACAGCTAGTTCTGATACACAACGCCATTACAGAAGTTACCAATAAATGGGAAAATGTACATAGTCTGGAATATTTTGGAGACACTCGGTTCAATGACGAAGACTTCTACGATGGCAATCATCTTTCATCTGATATTGGAGCCATAAAATTTACCAAAATACTGAAAGACGATATTTTAACAGATTTATAAACACAAAAAAGGCCTCTTATCTGAATTCTCCATCATCAAGAGCTCCGATAAAAGGCCTTTATTATCATAATTGTCCACTCGTCTTGAAATACTGTTCCATCACCATCATCTGCAACAACTCTTCTCGTTTCTTATCGCGGAACTGTGCTACATATTCATGAGCATGGGCTATGATTTCTTCCGCTTTTTCCGGATGTGCAATATAATAATTCAGTTTTTCTTCCAAGTCAGAGAAATCATCTTTTACCTCTATATAATGATAATCAGGAATCAAGGTGCCTTCCATAAACCATGTTTCACAAGTGGGGCGAGGCATTACCGCCAAAGAGTTCGATGACATCACCCATTTCAGATTAGAAGCCACATCATTCCCTTCAATTGCCATGATAAATTTATAATCCAGATGCTCCCGTATCGTTTTTTTAGAAGTCATCCACTCTTCCGGACATCCTTCATTCCGTCCTACTACCCCACAATCGCAAAGAGGATGACCGAAAAACTTTTCCAGGAAACACGTCCGTAAGCGACTCTGACGAATCTTACCACGAAAAATTACACAGTCTTTTTTCTCACGGAAAGATTTCATGTCATGCACAAACATGAAATGACGCAGCTTATCCAGCTTCAGCACCACAGAGTTCTGGTTATCAGCGGATAACAATCGGCTTTTTACTACCGTAGGCACTTCCGGAGTGAAATATACATCACCAGGACAAAAGTTCCACCGCAAAGAACGAGGAAACCAACGTGTCACATCATGCTGGTCAAAATAATAAGCTGTATGAAACATTTTCCGGCGATAATCACCAATGGCTCCAGTATAATGAATCCAGCTTCGGTCGCGTGTGAGTTTATCTTCCGCAGAAATAGTCCAAGGAGAATGAATACGGATATAATAGTCTACGCGCTTCTGCATATACGCATAATCTGGGCGGCGACGTGCTTCAGCCAACATTCTCTCACGCCGGCTGCGATACCAAGCATCAGGTATCAGCAATCCAGAGAAATTTTTTACAAAGTCAAGAAACTTGATTGGCTTTCCGCTTCGTAGCTTATATAAAAGGTTGTCACTCATGTCTTTTAATTTTCTATTTTACCGACAGTACTCACTGTCATGAATTTTTCTGTTTATCTTTCGTCTTACTTCTGCGCCAAAATCGGTATACGGTTGACATATCTGTTTTCTTGAGACTTATTGCTTATGGCATCCAACTCTTTGTTCCCTACAAAGGAAACAAAAAAAACACACTCCGCAAAACACAACCCGCAAAATCCGCACAGAGTTCCTCGACTCTTTCATTTAAATTTAGATAAAGGTGCATACTGCACCCACACACCTCTTAGGGTAAGCAGGGACTTAGGTCTGTTTGATACCCAATTATAGAGATTGTTTTAAATGAAAGAGCCGTGTTACGGCAGTGCTTATTTCTATCTTTAAGTTTGAGGACTGAGCTATATTTCGTATTTTTGTAGCAGTTTATTTCCATAAAAGCATGAAAAAGAACATTGCAGTCATACTGGCAGGAGGAGTAGGCAGCCGCCTCGGACTCTCCACTCCAAAACAATTCTTCAAAGTAGCAGGTAAAATGGTTGTAGAACATACCATTGACGCTTTTGAACGCAACTCGCAAATTGATGAAATCGCGATAGTCTCCAACCCGTTCTACGTGTCTGAATTTGAGAACATGGTGCTCAAAAACGGATGGAAAAAAATCAAAAAGATTCTCAAAGGAGGGAAAGAACGCTATGACTCCAGCCTTTCAGCCATTGAAGCCTACACCGGCAGTGAAGTAAACCTCATTTTTCACGATGCCGTTCGCCCACTCATCAGCCAACGCATTCTCAATGACGTCATTGCCGCACTTGACAAATACGAGGCAATCGATGTGGCCCTGCCATCAGCAGACACCATCATTGAGGTAGAGAAAGACTTTATCTGGCAAATTCCTGACCGTTCCCGCCTCAAAAGAGGACAAACACCTCAAGCCTTTCACATCGACACTATACAGAAGGCTTATCAAATTGCGCTGAAAGACCCAGAATTCAAGGTGACCGATGACTGTGGGGTAGTAAAGAAATACCTGCCCGAAATACCGATTTATGTAGTGGCAGGAGAAGAAAGCAACATGAAACTGACCTACAAGGAAGATACTTATCTGCTCGACAAGTTCTTCCAGCTACGGAAAAGCGAATTGAACCATACCCCCTTGCAGAAATCCTTGTTCCGTAACAAAGTGGCCGTCATCTTCGGTGGAAGCTATGGTATCGGAGCAGAGGTAGCCCGAATGCTTCAGGATAAAGGAGGAAAGGTCTATTCCTTTGCCAGAAGTCTCACACACACCGATGTAGGCAAACGCACGGACGTACATGCAGCCTTGGAGTCCGTCTTCCAACAAGAAAAACGGATTGACTTTGTAGTAAACACAGCCGGCATACTGCACAAGGAGCCGCTGATATCCACTTCTTACGAAAACATCCTTGCTGCCATACAGACCAACTACATAGGTACAATAAACGTAGCCTTGGAAGCCTTCCCCTTCCTGAAAGAAAGCAAGGGAAAGCTGATTTTCTTCACATCCAGTTCCTACACCAGAGGACGGGCATTCTACAGCATCTATTCTTCTACAAAAGCGGCTATCGTAAACTTCGTACAAGCTATTGCCCAAGAATGGGAAAGTTTAGGCATACAAGTGAATTGCATCAATCCTGAACGCACCAAGACTCCCATGCGTGTACACAACTTCGGCATTGAACCGGAAGAGACTTTGCTGTCAGCCGAACAAGTGGCAGAAGCCACACTTCAAGCACTGGCATCCGACTATACTGGACAAGTTATTGACGTAAAACGAAAGGCTTTTATTGCTGTCCGATAAAATCGATTGCATATAAAAAATACCTCTCGACCATTGTATATTCAATGGTCGAGTCTTGTTTTGTCATTCTAAGCCCCTTCAAAAGATAGACAGCTGATAATCTTCTTTTCGAGCTACACTTAAGAGCATTTCCCAATCTTTTTCCGGGTGATTAAACAGACTGTAGAAGTCCACATAATACATAAGCGTAATCCGTATCATGGTTGCAAGCCCGGAGAAACTCCATGAACGTATGAGTTTCTTCTTCATTATCATAAGCAGCAGATTAGCTATAAGAGTTACCCAAATCTGTATCTTGATGGCATTTGCACTTTCTCCATAGAAGTATTTCAGGGGAAAGTTTTGCTTTATCTGCTTGAACAACAGTTCTATCTCCCAGCGTTTGCGGTAAATTTCTATAATCTCGTCCGGATTTGATTTCATGTCGTTTGTGAGCAATGAAACCAGTTTGTGCTTTCGGGTATCGGCATAGGTAATGATACGGGCATGGTGAGTCAGGGTTTCGCCACCCTTCAGTACTTTTGAGAACGTAACATATTGTATCCGTACTTCCATAAATCCTTCTGTAGTCTGGTACATACAATCCTCCATAACAGAGTATTTCAGGTTTCTCTTCATTTTTGTCACATACAGAACTCCTCTCAGCGTGAGTGTTTCCAGCTTCTCATAGTCAATGTATGCGCGGTCCATGGCAATTATGTCTCCTTTGTTCAGTGCTGACGGCCTTAACATGAAGGAATCGTTGGTTGCAGCAGAGGTAAACTTTATATCTGAAGGAACTCCTTCGTTGGCATGTATGACGGTATGTACCTTGATACCTCCTTTCTTTTTTCCGGTCTTGGGATGACGCCCCACGCCCTTGAACAAGAGGTTGGAGAACAAGGTGATGGTAGTGGAATCTATAATCTGAAGACGCTTCATCCAGGCTTTATCCCTGTTCTTGCGGCTGTCCGAGG
>OKRU01002869.1_pt1 | contig 14675 bp, 9 predicted proteins | sample 1601131 | NCBI WGS metagenome assembly OKRU01 (sample SAMEA3541558, study PRJEB24748) | human gut metagenome | biome: human gut; feature: human-associated habitat; material: faeces | place: China | collected 2012 | reverse complement strand
ACACTCGGAATATTACTATCTACCATGGAATCGGCTGCCGCAAGACCGGGCGTACTGGTCATACCACCGGTGATGGTGCCCAGCAAATCCAACAAACTGATTTTAAAGACCAACCTGCCAACCACAACGGCAACCAGCATAGGCACGACAGTAATGGTCGCCCCCACTCCGAACAATAACAATCCGCTCTCCTGAAAAGTAGCCACCAGATTCTTACCGGCAGAAGTACCGACCTCAGCCAAAAACAGCAATAAGCCCAACTGGCGTAACAACTGATTGGCAGGACCGGACATAGACCACAATATGGGTCCTGTCTTTCCCACGGCACTCAGCAGCAATGCCACCATCAGCACTCCTCCGGTCAATCCGGGTGAAAAGGAAACACTGTCTGAAAATGAAATATTTATTTTGCCGAACAATACACCTAATACAATCCCCATAGCTATCGGGAAGAAATCAGTATCAGACAACTGTTTGGCATTATTCCCCAACAAACGGGCAACGCCTCTGAGTCCTTCCCGTTCACCGACCACCATCAGCTTATCACCGAATTTCAAGGCCAAATCCGGAGAAGGTGACAAGTCTATGCCGCTTCGACGGATACGGGTTACCGTACAACCAAAGTTACGTTGTAAATTCAGATCCCCCAATTGCTTGTTTATCATATCTTTCTTTGTCAGCAATAAAGATTCAATCTCCTGTGTCTGATCCAGAGGCAATTCACCTTCCTCCCGTTCTCCAACCAATACGGCAAACTGATTCAGCGCTTCCTCACTTCCCACCGCCTGCACATAGTCCCCTTCCAGCAACATGGTATTCGCTTTAGGCATCAATATAGAATCCCCATGCTTTACCCGTGAAATGACGGCCCCCGTCATGGCACGTGCATTTATTTGCGCCAAAGTACGTCCGAATACCGCTTGATTGGTCACTCTGAAAATGCAAGTTGTCAGTTCCGGAAAACCGCTGCGCCGTTCCAGTTCCAACCTGCGCGCTTCTTTATCCAGATCCACCCGCATAATCTTGGGTAACAGCTTCACAAACAAAATCACCCCTATCACTCCAAACGGGTAAGCAATACCGTATGCAATGGAAGCCAACGGTGAATTTGTACTGTCTATAGCTACCGCCAGACCGGGCGTACTGGTCAATGCCCCTGCTATCAATCCCACCACACTGGGCGTATCAATGTCAAAAGCATACTTCAGTCCTACCGCCGTCAGACAGGCAGAGCAAATAATAAGCATAGTGATAAGAATCAGTGTCTTTCCTTTACTTCTGAAAGAATCGAAAAATCCGGGACCGGCCTGAATACCGATGGTAAAGATAAAAAGCACCAGACCGAAGTTCCCCAATTCTTTAGGAATGATCACACCGAAATGTCCGAAAAGCAAGGCAATGAAGATAACGGCCGACACATCCAGCGACAAGCCCTTTATCTTAATCCTCCCTAGCATAAAGCCCAACGCTACAATAAGGAAGAGCGAGAAATAAGAAGAATGCAGTAAATCAATTAACATATTTTTAAGAGGTTAGTTTCAGAGCACAAAGATATGTAAAAATGCCAAATGCTGAAACTTTCCCCTTACTATTTGCAGAAACCATTCCTCCTATTGCACATCCAGCGCATCCAGTGCCAGCCCCTCCATATCCGGAGCGGAAAGCACCACCTTATAATAGCCTGCATTGATATACGTACCCGTCGTTGTACTCAGCATACGCCACTTTCCGGGAGTTTCGGCAAAAGTCAGATGATCCTCCTTCAGTACCACCCCTTTGGAGTCGATGAACTGCATACGCACCTTCATAGGCTTCCCCGTAGCGTTCATGTATTTAAAACGAAGGGCATAGACCTGTGCCAGACCGGTAGAGATATTCCAGGTAATACTGCTTTTCTCACCTTTACCAAAGAAGACACCGGTTTGTTTCTTGACCTCTTTCTTTATAAACTTGCCTTTCAACATAGCGTCCTCGGCTTGATAAGTCACATTGGCACGGGCATTTTTATCTTCAGGCAATAATTCTTTGGGAGTCTTTTCCATCACATCCTTGTCTTGGGCAGCCCAGCTGAAACTTACATTCCGGTCATCAGCCCCTTGATTAGCAACAGGCTCCACAGAAGCGGCCGAAGCTATCGCAATGCCACAAATCAGAGCTTGCCCCGCTTTCACCTCCGGAAAATCAATCTTCAAGACACCACCTTTCACAACAGCATTCACCACCTTTTTGCAAGCGCCGTCATGCCCCGCTTCAGCCCATACATCCAAGTCATCCAGAAGCACTTTATCATTTACCGCTACATCAAAAATACGCAAGCCTTCACAATCCGTCTGTACGCCACCTCCCGTACCATGCCAGGGCTCTGTAAAATAAAGTTCCACACGATACTCGCCATCCGGAACGGGAAAGCGGAAATTCAGTTTATGGCGTCCGAAACGGAAAGTCTGGAACAGCTCCCAATCCCTAGTGCCATGAATGGGATCATTCGTGGTACGCTGGCTCGCCTGATAAGGGCTCAATAACTGCACACTGTCCGACGGATAGATAAACGATTCCGCCCACGAATGAGAATAACGGCTGTTATCCTGCGCCCAGACCTGACCATACGTATCCGTATAAGCATCTCCCCCGCAATTCAAACGATAAAGATACGTATATCCCTCAGCTCCTTTCAACAAATCTGTTCCGTTCAACCGGTCGGCAGCAACAGGCACTATAACAGAGCCACGGTAAAGAGCCTCAAAATGAGGAGCTTTCTCCAAACCGTCCAGCACCAGCACATCTTCCGCTGCCGGTTTTCCTTTAAAGTATCCCACGGCACGAAGCACATTATAACGGATATCACGGTTCTCCCACATAAAATGAGTACCTACCCCATGATTCAGTTTCCGTCCCAAGTATTCAGCATCCACCGCATCATTGTACAGCAACACACTGTCACAATTGCTGTACGCCTCAATGGTAGCCCGTCTGCGGCCTGTTGCAAAACGGTCTTCCCACGTGTGGGATGCCAGATAGACCATCGGATCTTCGGAAGCCGGCACATAGTTGGCACGATACATATAATATACATCCAGCGGTTCTTCCCACGGAGTAACCAGTCCTTTATAATTAAACGGTCCCACCTTATCTATACGGCGATACGCTTCATCCGGCTGGCGGCGTCCCGGATTATCATGACTGCTGAATATCCATTGGAATTGTCCGCACACACTGTCCTTTGCCTGTTCCGCCAATCGGATCTTGGTTTCCATCAGCCGGCACATACGTTCCTCGCTCCATACGCCGTTCGCGTCAAAGGCAGCCGGTTCGGTATGCAACCCGATGCTGCGCCATGCGCCATACTCACCATTCAGCAGTTGGTTCTTCTGTGACAATTCACGGCCATACTTATTCACATCACCACCATAGGTTCCACTCCAGTTCTGAATAACATTCCAATCTGTTCCATCACCACCGTTACACGTGGTAATCACACGCATGGTACGCGCCGTAGGATCCATTTCACGGATAATCTCACTACACTCCTCGGCAAACTCCTTAGGCAGCGTGCTTTCGTTCTGCAATCCCCACATCACCACACTGGGCGAGTTACGACGCTCTTTCACCCACTGGCGGAGCAGTTTCTTGAAATTCTCACGAAACTCCGGAGTGTCATACCATACATGGGCCGAGAACTGAGTCCACCACAAGACCCCTTCCTTATCCCAATATTTCTGATAATCCAGGTGATGGGGCTGGTGAGCGTCACGGAAAGCGTTGAAGCCCGCCGCACGGATCTGTTTCACACGGGCTGCCACCTGTTCACGGCTGAAAGCATGGCTTTGTCCGAACTGGTGTTCATATTCACATACCCCATTGATAAAGACAGGCTGTCCATTCAGATAGAACCGTCCGTCACCGTCCTTCTGTTTCACCGGCCAACTGACGGTACGGATACCAAAGGGCGTACTAATCTCATCCGTAGTACTCTTGCCACGCTTTATCATACTGGCCAGTTTATACAAATAAGGATTCTCCGTACTCCATAAGACAGGATTCTGCACCGGTGATTGTTGCTTCACCACCTTCCTTTCACCCGGCTGCAAAGTCACCTTCTCCGTCAGGCGGAACACCTGCTTACCATCCGCATTACTGAATTTATTAACCACTTCCACCGTTTCGGCAGTCTTCCCGTAATTTTTCACCTCCGTTTCTACAAAGACAGTTCCCGCCTTATCATCATTCCAGATATGCACTCCGAAAGGTTCGATGCGTATTGCATCCGTAGCCTCCAGCACCACGGGACGGAAAATGCCCAAAGGCTGGGAACCTTCACTGAATCCCCATTCCGAAGAACAACCACCGCATACCCAAGGCATATCGGCTATCATTTCAGGATGCTCCGCTTTCACCACCAGTCTGTTCTCTCCCGGCTTCAACGCCTCCGTCACATCCAGTGTCAACGTAGTACGCCCTACGGGATGACGGCCGAAGTCCTTTCCATTCAATGTAACAGTGGCATACGTTCCCACTCCCTCAAAACGAAGGAAATAACGTTTTCCGAATGAAGAATCGGAAATTGGAAATTGAGAATTATCCAGCATGAATATCTTTTCGTACATGGCAGTACCGTGAAGATTGCCATGAGTCAGTTGGCGGTAACCGTAATAATCGTCCCAGTTATGAGGAATATCCACCACTGTAGGGGCATTGTCCGCCTGCCCGTATGCACTTTTATCACAAAGCCATGTTTTCCATCCTTTATCCAGTTCCATCACCATCCGGCGGTTCTTCACCTCCCGTTCCGGGAAATGCACTTGCGAACGTCCCATCGGCTTGCTGGTCGCAATGGCTATACCACGTTGTTCCGCGTCATTCACGGCACAATAAAAATGATACACCACCCCATTGTGTTTCACCACATAACTTTTATGAGCGAACAATTCATCATAGTCTTTGGAAGGGATAATCAAATCCGCCCCTTTCCAATCGGTCCAGTGCACCAGGTCATAACTGGCAGCAAAGGTATTGAATGCCTTGTATTTGCGGCTCGGTTCAAAAGCCGAGAAGTAGAACATGACATACACGTCGCCCATTTTCTGGATATGCGCATCCCCCGTGATGGTTCCGTCCGCCTCGTGTGCAAAGACCGGATTGCCCGGATAGCGTTTCCACTTCTTCATATCCTTTGACAAGGCGATACCCACCCGTTCCGCTTTCAAATCCGTTTCCGGATGCCGTCCTGCCGCGTTATAGAACATGACGAAAGGAGCGCCCAGTGTTTTCTCCTTATCCCAATAGACCACACTTTTGTACTGGGTCAGCTTTTCCCACCATTGCGCGTCTTTATCATGGATACTCATCACAGGCTTGTCCTGTGCCTGCCCCTCATGGGCGGAACCCAAAGGCCGGTCTGTCCAGGCCAAACCGATATACAGCGGCTTGTTCACCGATTCATATCCGGTCCCTTCCCCACCCAGATAAGTCATCCAATGCTTGCCTTTATACGTCTGCAGGGCATAGCTTCCTCCCCACTCCATATCCGGCAATGCAGGGAAACCACCACGCTGGTTGCAATCCCAGAATCCGTCACGATAAGACAAGACACGTCCCAATGTACGCCATTCCAACAGATTATCACTTTCGGCTATCCATGTCTCGTATCCACGCCCGTCCAGTCCGCTCTTACCATTATAAACCACGTAGGTCATATACCACTTATCCCCTTCGCGGAACACGGTAGGACAGTCTATTTTATGCTTGTTGTCGGCAGGAGCTACAGCCAGCCCATATTTATAAGGAGTCTTGGCTTCCTCATAAATCTGCTCCATGCGCGATTGCGGAACTTCACGTTGGGCGTATGTTCCCAATGACAACAGTAAAAATGCCAATATCAATATCTTCTTCATAATTATCTTTTTTATCTATTGGCAAGACGGATAAAAGAAGAAAATGTACCCATTCAGAGAACTTTTATCTCATTCTCTATTCTTACCATCACATAGCAGGGGTCAGCTCAACATTCAATCCCAAAGCAGAAGCAATACGATAAAAGGTAGAAACCTTAGGCTCTGTTTTTCCTGTTTCCACACGGGAAATATAAGACTTATTAGTCCCTATCTTTTCGGCAAGTTCCGCCTGTGTCATATTTGCTTTCTTCCTTGCCTCTTCAATTATTTGCCCGGTAAAGAAAGCATTAGCCCTGTCTTCGGCAGCCTTACGCTCCGGAGTCCCTTCTTTGCCAAACACAGCATCCAACTGTGCATCGACATCAAACATCTTTAGTTCTTTTTCGCTCATAATATTCTTTCTTTAGTTTTAATGCTTTATCAATTTCTCTATCTGGTGTTTTCTGCGTCTTCTTTTGAAAGCCATTGAACAATATAACAATATGCCCTTCATCATAACAGAAGAAAATCCTATAGATATTACCTTGCCACTCTATTCTTAACTCATACAGACCCTCTTTAAGAAACTTCACATACTTTGCCGGTAGTCTATCTTGAGTCTTCAATAAGAGTAATCCATATAGGACTTTTTCTTGCGTACCTTTATCCAGAGTATCAAAAAAATCTTTATAGTAGTTTTCGTATGCTATTATCTTTCTGCTCATACGACAAAAATAGAAAAAGTTTATCAGTTAAGCAACTTTTCCTTATAAAAATCTTAGAACTATGTACAAAAATGGCGTAAAATTCTCAAGATATACTTGAAAATTTTACGCCATACTGCGATTCCGGCCTCTGGAATTAAGGCTACTAATAGAACATCCAGTCCATCGTTTCCTCCGCACCTGCCAGTCCCGCATTACGCGGAGTTACCTGCGCGTCTGTAAATCCCAGCACCATCGTATATCCTTTCGGCAGCAACAAGGTATGCTTTCCGGTCTCAAAATGATAAGCATGTACATTCGCCAGCGGCATACCCGCTATGCGTATGGCATTGGTCAGTTTCGGTTCCGCCTGACCGTAATCATTGGCAGAAGCGTCCGTTTCCAGTTTCGGGGCTTTCGCATACTTCTTCTGGTCATCACGGAAATAACCTACCAACAAACTCACCGGAGCAGCCGCTTCAAACTCTATTGTCGTACCTTCCTTGCGCTGCACCTCCCCGTTCATTCTATAAGCAGTCAGCCCTTCCAGCTCGGCAGCCAGTGCATCCACCTTGCCCGGTACATTGGAGAACAGGTTTGCCCCCGTCGCCAGTTTCACCGGAGCCAGTCCGTTCAGGATCTTCACATTTGCGGCGGACAAAGGTTTTATCTCAGCTGCACTTTCCGTCACCTTACCTGCCGCCCTATCTTTCAGCAACTGCAAGTTCGCCTTGAAATTAGCCAGCTCATTTTCATAATGCACCAGCATCTCTTTCCAGGTCTTGTTCTTGCCACCGTCACCACCGATAGGAATACGGCGTTGCGCGGTCTGCATACTGTTGGCATAATAATAAGTACTATCCGTCAATGCCACCAGCTTGCGGTAATGCTCCAGACTTTGTTCCATCAATGGAATAGCGGCATCCAGTTCATTCAGATCCTTTCCCCACTGATAGTTCAAGACACGCTGAGCAGCTTTCACTTTCAGGTTAAAGGCATAAGCAAATTCACGATAGCAATGCATGTCATTCCGCAAACGTCCGAACTCCTCTTTATTACGAGTCACCGCTGCGGCAGCCTTGTCAATGGCCGCCACCGCCTTGTCACCGTGTTCCACCACCTGCGCCACAATATCCAGCGGCAATTCGCCCACATGCGGCTGTTTCTTCCATTCCTTCTCCACATATTCTATCAGCTTCTCGCCCTCCGGCCCGCAACTCTCATAAAATCCCGGATAGATGGTATATTTATAAGGATTCACCAACTGGCTCATAAACATACCCAGCAACAAAGTCTGCCGGTTCCCTTCCGTGATGCCGAAACGGCGGAGCAACTTCGGAGCAATCTCTCCACTCTGCTCGTATGCCTCCAGAATATCTCCGGCTTCGGCAGGAGTCGTACCATAAAAATCGCCCAACTGCTTGTCCCAATATTCCACTTCGGATGAACGGTCCCGATGACAGTTCCATGCATAGCGTCCCCAGGTTTTGTACCATATCCAGTCACGGTCCAACTGATACTCCCGTTTGCCATCCGGCAACTTATCAGCCGTGTACGGCCAGTCCCAATAAGAAGCCTGCGGATACAGATGCAGGGCATTGGCTCCATGTACATTGTGCATGGCATTCACCGCCTTCTGTACAAAGTCGGGAGATCCCCAACGCCACGGTTCCAAGTTTGCCAGAATATGCACATTACTGATATGAATACTTCCCAAGGCACTCAAGTCCGAGTGTATCTTGGACCAAGGACCGCGCGGTTCGTAAGTAGTCAGTGACTCACCATTGTATTTATGCATGGTATAGAGGTTCTTGTATAACGGCAATGCCGCATCCATCACCATCTTGCAGTCCGTATCATGTGCACGCAGTAAAATGGGCGGTTCGTCTGTACGCCCCAATGCCTTCACCCCGTCCTTCACTCCCGGAATAATGGTTTTGGTAAACCACTCCACATCATCCTCGTAGGTATCCATCGCTTCCCCCAAGCATACCAGCAGACCTACATTGGGATATTTTTCTATAAACGCGGCCACCGACTTACGTGTATAATCACTGACCAGCGGAGTAATGGGACGGTTACGATCCTGTGTTTTCAACCCGTAATGCTCGGCAAAAGGCTTGCTCAACAATATATTATAAAACATCTGGATCACAAAGATACCGCGTTTGTCCGCTTCGGCAGTCAGGAACGAGAACATTTCCTCATTTTTCTTGAAAGTTTCCTCATCCACCTCTACGGCAAAAGGATACTCTTCCAGCTTCACCAAGGAAGCAAACGGATGCCCGTTCCACAGATACAAGGAATTCATGCGGTTCTCCACCAGCATATCCAGATACTTTATCCATTGCTCCTTGTCATAAAACCAAGGGAAGCTCTCCGGCGTATAAGGATACTCATACACCCCTCTTCCGGGCAGGTATTCCATTTTCTGAATCCCTACACAACCTCCGCGAAGCACCATTTCCGGAGCATCCGTCAGCTGTGCCGGAAACTTCAAATCCTTGTATTGCCCTACATGATCTATCAATTCCCGACAGCCGTAAATCACACCGCTTCCGTCGTTTCCTGTCACTGTAGTCATGTTTCCACGGGTAGAAATGGTAAACCCCTCCTTTTTCAGTCCGGCTGTATCAGCAGCCTGTTCCAGACGGATGCATACCTCATCTTTATCCATACCGGCAGTATCCGACAACATAACAGACGAATACCCCGCATCTTCCAGCGCTTTCTTCAAATGTTCTCCTGCAAACAGCACCCGGTTCGACGCCTCCTGCGGCATCACAATATTCACATTGGGTTTCTCGCACCCCCATAACACGCACATACATGCGACAAGTGTTCCTAGCCTGATATTTTTCATTCTTTTCATATAAATTATTTACAGTTAGACGAAAAAAACAACAAGACGTACTCACAAGACCTCCGCCAATCGTCAAAAAGCGAAGAAAAAGCACAAGCTATCACAAAAAGGAAAAAAGCTGATGAACAAACGGGGGCAAACTCAACTTTTAAAAGGAAATGTATTGTGGAACAGAATTACCTAACATTAAAAACGGAAAAAACAATGAAAAAGAAATCTAACCTGACCCTATTTATGAAACAACTTATCCGGTCGCTAAAAGAAGAAGAGCGTTTCAGTACCGCCCACATCTACCAAAGCACCCTGAACGCCTTCATGCTCTTCTGCAAGACCGATGCCATCCGGTTCAACCAGATGGAACGTTCACGCCTGAAACAATTTGAGAACCACCTGCGCAACAAGGGATGTACCTGGAACACTGTCTCCACTTATATGCGTACCTTGCGAAGCATCTACAACAAAGCCGTGGACGATGGTCTGGCGGAAGAAAAGCCCCGTCTTTTCCGTCACGTATATACCGGCGTAAAAGCCAATACCAAACGTGCCCTCGATGCCAAAGACATGAGCAAATTATTAAGCGCCTCCCTTCCACGCCCCCTGCCGCAAAGCATGGAAGAGAGCCGGGCATGGATTACCCTGATGTTCCTGTTACGCGGAATGCCCTTTGTGGATCTGGCACACCTGCGCAAAACAGACCTGCAAGATTCCGTTATCTCCTACCGCCGCCACAAAACAGGAACCCTGCTCACCGTCGAGATTCCTCCCGCTGCCATGAACCTTATCAAACGGTATCAAAATACAGACTCCGCCTCCCCCTACCTGCTTCCCATTCTCAGTGGAAACCGAAAAAGCGAAGAAGAATATGCAGAATACCAACATGCCTTGCGGAAACTGAACTATGACCTGAAACAACTGGCGGTATACTGCGGAATCAAACTCAACGTCAGTTCCTACACCAGCCGCCACACTTGGGCTACTTTGGCTAAATACTGTCACTTTTCGGAACAATTGATTTGTGATGCCCTGGGGCACTCCTCCACAAAGGTGACCGAAACCTACTTGAAAAGCTTTAAAAACGATGAATTAGACAGAGCAAACAAAGTAATAATTAATCACATTAACATTTCTATATAATCAATTTTAAAACTTCACATTACATTATAAAACAACAAATTACAAGACTGTTACTTTAGAAGTAACGGAACAGATTTTGGAAGCAAAAGTATACAAACTTTAAATACAGTGCAAGATTTCTACACTTTTTTTTCGTTTTTATTTTAAATTTTTGTCAGATTAACTGATTTATATGAAAGATAAACACTTATGGAAGTTTAGAAAAATTTCAGGTAACGATTTGGAGATTGTGCTAAATTCAGTATTTTACAATCTCAGACTCAAGAGACAACTCTTCAATAAACAAAGATACTAATATTCTTATATTAGGAAAAAGTTTCAAAGATATTTGAACTATTGATAGTCGCTACAGGGTTAATTCTTAAACTCGGTAATATCGGCATTTTTGTATGAATTATAAGAACGGGACTTTATCCATCCCGTTCTATATGTTTATACTCTATTTACTGCTTTCTGTATTTATAGGCTCGATACAGGAAGCCATTATATCCATCAGTTTTGACAGACCTTCGGTCTGTGGTTGCTGGCTGGCCGAAACATGTATCTGGTATTTTGCCGTTTGGTTGGTCATGCGGGTGTTCTCACGGGCGGTCGTTACTTTGCCGCTGATTTCTGCGCTTATTAACCAACTCTTCCCGGAAACTTTTGTTTCTACTTTGGCATTAATAGTGCTTTTTACATTTGAGGTATCAGTAACCTCCATCTGGAAATCTACATCCACGCGGTCTATAAGCAGAGAAGGAATAGGCACCAATCCTATAAACGGAGCCTTGACACTTTGTGGCATTGTTGTCATTACTCCATCCTGCTGTATCGGTCTTTTAATATCGAATTCCAATACACGAGCTGTTTTACCGTCGTCATCAAAAGCAATTTGCTTGTAGAAATTCCATGCTGTCGCTGCCAATTCCTGTTGTGCTTCGGCTGCTGCAATAAGTGGAGCTGCAATAAGTTCCCGCATGGGAAGCCCCTTGAATTTGTCAGTCACGTTTGAATCTGCTTTAAGAACTGGAGAAGTTTCTCTGTTTTGAGTCTCTTCCAATGCAGCGGAGATAATTTCTTTCGCCTGTCCGCTTACATTTTCATTCAAGTTTTCCGCATTTTCTTGTTGCCCTTGGTTTAATATTTCTTCTGCTATAACATTTGAATTTTAAAGTTATTAGATGTTTTTTACAAAATCGTCAATGATTCGGGAAATACTCTCCGGAGTCTCCTGAACCTTAAAATTGACGCAAACCTCCATGACATCATCCGCATCCGGTTTTATGTTGCTCATCTGCATCTGGAGATTGGCTCTGTGCGGACTGGATAACAGCAAGTTGTTTTCCGGGATCTGTGATTCCACGCTTCCGACCTTCGCCTTGAACTTTATCTGCACATTATCCATTGCAAGATAATGATGGGATATCAAGGCTATAAGTGGAATATCAATAGTCTTGTCTCCAACCATGATTTTTTTTCGATTGGAACGTATTTGCGTTATTTGCATTTGTTCCTTCAAAAAGTCTGGTCAGATTTTGTATCTGATGATTCTGCAATGTATCTTGTGCACAGTTTACGGCGTATTGCAAACCATTCATAATATCAGAGAATGAATTGGTTTGAACACTGTCCGGCTCATCGTCATTATTTTTCTTGCCTCTGTGAAAAAGTCCCATGTTTTTAATTTAATTACTTGATTTGTTGTCTTTAATGAGCACCAATCTTGACAATGTCCGGCTTACAGCTTCCATATTTACACTGGAGTCTATATTATTATTGACAATGCCTTGATGTCAAAACCTATATGGTGGATTCTCCGTGTGTTCCATCACGTCCTCCTTTCTTTATTGGGGTTATACTTCGGTTCTTTCCGTTGCGGGCGGAACTTTTTCCGCCCGACGTTTACTGCTTCCTCAAGGTGGGCAATGCTCCGGTGAGTTCGTAACGCCACTCTGAACCTGCGTTCTGCAAGGCGGTGTTCATGGCATCGACGGCTTTCTGCCAGGTAACGTCAGTGCCGTCTACCTTCGTGACTTCGGTGTCGGTGCCTACCTTATTGTAGCCGATGCCTTGTTCCTTATTATTCTTCCAGTAGCAGGCGGTCACGGTGGTGGAGTTATATCCACAAAAGCCGCCGATATACACATTGACGGTGCTACTACCTGTACTGGTTACGTTGCCCGTGGCATAGCAGGCAAGGATGCGGCTTCCTCCGTTGAATCCCACCGCACCGCCGACATCGATATTATTTTGGGAGGCTATTTCTAAGGTCACGTTGCCCGTGGCATAGCAAGCGGTCATGGTGGCATTCGAATTCGTCTGACCTGCCACGCCGCCGACATCGACCGTTCCCTTCACTGTGGCAGATGAACTGCATCCGGTGATGGAACCGCCCCATTGAGCACCCACCACACCGCCGACGTACACCGTGCCGCTGACGCTGCCCGACACCGAGCAGTTTTCAATAGTGCCCCGGCTAAATCCTGCCACGCCGCCAGCCTGGCTCGACCCGTTATTGCTTGTTATCAGTACGCCCTCCATCACCACGTTCTTCACCGTACCGGCATTACCGATATAGCCGAACAGACCCGCATATTTGTCATTTGTCGTAACGGTCAGCCCCGTGATGGTATGGCCGCCGCCGTCGAAAGTGCCTTTGTATGAGTTATCGAAGCTTGTGCCTATCGGTGTCCAGTCTTTGCCCGTGAGGTCGATGTTTTTGTCGAGGGTAATGTTAATGTCGGTCTTACCTCCGTTCACTAAATCGGCTACATGCATCAGGCCATCGGCGGATGTCACGGTGTAGCTGCCGTTGCTCTCTATGGTATAGCCTAGGTCTTTTGCCGCAGCGAGGGAGACTGTGTAGGTATATTCACCGCCCGCCTGCCAGTCGGTAGCGTTCTTCATCTTATAGACGAAGACCTTGCCGTTGGTGAAGGTGCTGGTAATGAAGGTCGTGCCAGCTGCCACACTTTGCGGGGCTACGAGGGCGGTGTAGGTGTTGCTGCCCTTGCTGTACGGGACGATTATATCCGGGTTGTCGCCTTCGGTGGAGAGACCCGTCAGCTGCACGGATGCCAGCCCCTCGGTGTAGTCCGTCAGGACGATGGTCACTCGCGCCGTGCGGTGGGTGAAGCGAAGCGTGGGGCTACCGTAGGTCACCGTCTGTCCGTCGGCTACGATGAGGTCGCTGCCCTCAAAGTCTTTCTGGGTACTTTGGTTGGCTTTTACCTTTACCGCAGGCGGGGTTGTCTCGCCAGCGGTGTAGGGCCACCACGCTGTGACGGTGATGTTGTTGTGGTTGGTCCAGTAGTACGGGTCGGTGGAAGTCAGAGTGGCGCTGGTGGGGTCGGCGGTGGAGGGCGTCACGTTGTACGTCTTCACCGTGCCGTCCATCATGACTGCCACGCTCTGCACACCCGTCCAATTGCCATCCGCGGGGGCACGGGTGCCGGCGATGGCTGTCGCGACGGGATTCAGCCCCGTGGCAGTGAAGACGATGGGTGTGCCTTCCGCCCCTTCCGACAGGAAGCCTGCTTCGTCCTGTGTGCAGGCGCCCAATAAGAGGGCGAGCGCTGCAAGTGCAAAAAATCTTATCCTCATAATATCTGTTATTTTATTACTCTGGTTCTTTCCATTGCGGGCGTAACTTTTCCGCCCGACGGTTTACTGCTTCATCAAGGTAGGCAATGCTCCTTTAAGTTCGTAACGCCACTCTGAGCCTGCGTTCTGCAAGGCGGTGTTCATGGCATCAACGGCTTTCTGCCAGGTAACGACAGAGCCGTCCACCTTCGTGGCTCCGGTGCTTTCCCTATTGTAGCCGATGCCTTGTTCATGATTGTTCTTCCAATAGCAGGCAGTCACGGTGGTGTAGTTATTTCCCAAAAAGCCGCCGATATGTACTTTGCCAGTGCTACTACCCATACTGGTTACGTTGCCCGTGGCATAGCAGGCAAGGAGGCTGCTTCCTGCGTTCATTCCCACCAGACTGCCGCCAGCGATATTCTTTTTGGGGTTTATTTCTATAATCACGTTGCCCGTGGCATAGCAAGCGGTCAGGGTGGCACTCGAATTCGTCTGACCTGCCACGCCGCCGACATCGACCGTTCCCTTCACTGTGGC
>OKRU01002857.1_pt1 | contig 14734 bp, 15 predicted proteins | sample 1601131 | NCBI WGS metagenome assembly OKRU01 (sample SAMEA3541558, study PRJEB24748) | human gut metagenome | biome: human gut; feature: human-associated habitat; material: faeces | place: China | collected 2012 | reverse complement strand
ATTTGTGAGCAAGCTCCCAATCACGGTTCTTATTTTGCCTATGCGCGGCTCATTGTCCGCGTAAACTCCCAATCTACCTAATCATTTAAAGCCATCTGTTTTAACTTCGAGAACAGATTCTGTACCGGTTTCACGGACAGGATCAGTAATGTTACTGCCGCTTCAGCGAAGATATAGATTGCATTGTAGGCGAGGGAATAGGGCAGGGGATCCCAGCCTTCCCAGGCATACGCCCCGAAGAAGATCCATCCGGAGATCACGGCGAACACATATCTGCCCAGCACAGCGGTGATATATCCTTTCAGCAGTCCGAACTTCGCATTGGAGAAGAGTCCGGACAATCCCAGAGCACCGAAAGCCAGAATATAATCAACAATCAACTGCATGGGATACAATACATAGGGATCGATGAGAAGCTGTAACACACCGTAAGCTACGCCGGTGGCAATACCTGCACCCAGACCGAACCAGTAACCGGGCAGGCAGATCACTAGCATGGACAGTAGCGTAATGGAGCCGCCGGTAGGAAAATGGAACAGCTTGATGTTAGACAGCACGGTTCCAAGAGCAATTGCCATGGCGCAGAATGCCAGCTGCTTTACGGTCAGCTTACCGTGAGCCATTTTCCGGTCACCGTCGTCAGAGCCGGTCTTATTTCTCTGCTTACGGGCAAATACAACGGCCACAGCCAGCAGAGCGATCAGGACAACCACTAACAGGACATTGCCCAGAGCAGTGGGGACATAAGTAGTCTCGCCCCAGTCATTCACAACAACATTGTACAACATAAAAAATCCTCCTTCGTATGCGCGAGGAGGGACAACATCGTATCCATGCAAAAATTACAGTCTTGAACGGCACTCTTATAATGTACGGTTCTCATACACTGTTATCAGCAGTGTATATGTAGACGATAACTGCATGAAATCTATGCTTCCTTACGCCGGTATTATCCGGTTCAAGTAGTGAGGGTTAGAAGTGATGACATAGTTTTGCAGCACTTCAATCTCAGCGATGCGCTCCCCTAGCGGAATATAATATTTACTTCCTTACTATATTGCTTTATCGTGACAGTGTCAAGCTTAGAGAAAAGTTTTTAATACCTGCAGCACGCCGTTTTCCCAATAAGGTGCGCAGGTTCCCTTTGCGGCAGAGATTACTTCCTCTCTTGCATTGGATACGGCATAGCTGGTTCCGGCGCTCTCAAGCATTTCTATATCATTCAGATTGTCTCCGAAAGTGCAGGTTTCATCCGGGGCAATGCCAAGATATTCCTGAAGAAAGCGAATAGCGGTTCCTTTGTTCACACCTAACGGGTTACAGTCCATCCATTCTTTGCCGGAGGAAGCAATTTTAGCCTTGGCCTGCCAGGTGGGAGTGAAAAGTGGGGCACACATTTCTTCACATGCCGAAGGGTGATATACGGTGAATTTGATCACGTTGTCCACAGGTGTTTTTAACAGATCCGGAACTTCGCGGATATCATATCCGTAGGAATCTGTGAGCCATCGGAACATGCGGCTTCCGGCATCTTCTGCCAGACAATAGTCCGGGGTGGCAATAAAACAGTCACAGTCCGGCAGGCTGTTTCGGACTGTTTCGCACATTCCATGCCAGACATCTTCGGGCAGAGTGTGGACTTTTAATATTTTGTGCGGGGTACGAACTACTGTGCCGCCGTCCGTGATATAGAGAAGCTTATCCCGGATGGGAGCAAAAAGCTTCCGTTCACTGATAAATTGTCTACCGGAGCAGGCGACGAAAATGATTCCTTTTTCGGTGAGTTTATCAATCACAGTCATATATTCGGGATCCAGCATCAGCGTACCGTCTTTTAGAAGTGTACCGTCAATGTCGGTTGCGATTAATTTGATCATAATTCCTCCTGTTAATGGAAAGTATGCTATGATTATAGCCTATCCATAAGCGGATTTGCAATGATATCCGCAAGATAAAACAGTTGGAAAATCGGCGAAAATATAGTATCGTAGATAGTAAAGATTAGGAAACGGTAAGAAGCCTAAGGAAACAGCAGAAGTCTAAGGAAACAGCAGAAGCCTAAGGAAATAGCAGAAACCGGGCATAGAAGGGTTAGCGATAGGAATGAAGAAATTAATTATAGGAATTCTGGCACATGTGGATGCCGGCAAGACGACACTGGCGGAAGGCCTTTTATATACCTGCGGAACGATCCGCAAGGCAGGAAGAGTGGATCACGGAGATGCTTTTCTGGACAATGGGGACATGGAGAGGAAGAGAGGCATCACGATCTTCTCCAAGCAGGCGAGAATCCGGTGGAAAGATGTGGATATCACTCTGTTAGATACCCCGGGACATGTGGATTTTTCTGCTGAAATGGAGAGGACACTGCAGGTACTGGATGCAGCAATCCTTGTGATCGACGGCAGTGACGGCGTGCAGGGGGATGTATACACACTGTGGAGATTATTGAAAAGGTATGAGGTTCCGGTATTTTTATTCGTAAATAAAATGGATCAGCCGGGCACCGAGCGGGACAAAATACTGACCGAACTGCAAAGTAAGCTGGATGGCAATATTGTAATCGTTGAAAATATCATGGCGCAGGAGAAATACGGAGAAGACCGTGAGCAGGAACTGGAACATGCCGCTATGTGCAGCGAAGCACTGATGGAGGAATATCTGGAGACCGGAGCCCTGCAGCCGGAGAGTATGGCACTCACCGTGGCGCAGCGGAAGCTGTTTCCCTGCTTTTTTGGATCGGCGTTGAGGCAGGAAGGCATAGAAAAGCTGTTGGACGGGCTGTCTTTCTATCTGCCGGAACCGGAATATTCACAGGAGTTTGGAGCCAGAGTCTACAAAATCGGCAGAGATACGGCGGGGAACCGTCTGACGTATCTGAAAGTCACCGGAGGGACTCTTCGGGTCAAAATGATGATCGGTAATGAGAAAAGCAGTGCCGGGGAAGAGACCTGGGAGGAAAAGGCAGACCAGCTGCGCCTGTACAACGGAGGAAGCTATGAGACCGCAGACAGCGTGCCGGCGGGAGAAGTCTGTGCGGTCACGGGACTTACGAAGACATTTGCAGGACAGGGACTGGGCTATGAAGGCGAGAATCTGGCACCGGTGTTGGAACCGGTATTGACATACAGACTGAGTTTTCCCCCGGATGTGGATCCCGTGACAGCGCTCGGAAAGCTCAGACAGCTGGAAGAAGAGGAGCCGCAGTTACATGTATTATGGCAGGAGGAAAAGCGGGAGATCCATATGCAGGTTATGGGGCAGGTGCAGATGGAGATCCTGAAAAATATCCTGTGGGAACGTTTCGGACTGGAAGCGGAATTCGATGCGGGAAGCATTGTCTATAAGGAGACGCTGGCGGAACCGGTGGAAGGCATCGGACATTTTGAACCCCTGCGACATTATGCGGAAGTACACCTGCTGCTGGAACCTGGTGAACTGGGCAGCGGACTGCAGTTCGCATCTGCATGCAGTGAGGATATGCTGGATCGGAACTGGCAGAGACTGATCCTGACTCATTTGGAGGAAAAAAGGCATGTGGGAGTGCTCACCGGATCGGAGATCACAGATCTTCGGATACTGTTGATCGCCGGGAAGGCACATACTAAGCATACGGAAGGCGGGGATTTCCGGCAGGCAACTTATCGCGCCATCCGCCAGGGACTGCGCAGTGGAAAAAGTATTCTGCTTGAGCCGTGGTTTTCCTATCGACTGGAAGTGCCGACAGAGAATCTCGGCAGGGCAATGTCAGATATCACCAGGATGAACGGTCGATTCGATCCGCCGGTGACTGAAGGAAACAACAGCGTACTGACGGGCAGTGTGCCGGTGGCAACCATGCGGGATTACGCCAAAGAAGTAGCTTCCTATACCAAAGGACACGGTAGATTGTCCTGCAGCCTGCAGGGGTACGAGCCCTGTCATAATACGGAAGAGGTGATGGCACAGACGGATTACGATCCGGAGGCGGATACCGCCAATCCTACCGGTTCCGTATTCTGTGCTCACGGAGCCGGTTTCCAGGTGCCATGGGATCAGGTGCCGGAATACGCCCATGTGGAGAGCGGCTGGGTACCGGATTCGGAGGAGAATGCCAAGTCTGGTGATGACGCTTTACAGGGAATGCCGGCAGTGAACAGACGGCAGGGAGCTGTACGTCAGACGGGCGGCGGCACAGAGCGTGTCATATCTCAGGAGGAGATCGAAGAGATCTTCCGTCGGACCTATGGGAAAAGGGAAGAGGATTCCCACAGATTCCGAAGATATCATACTTCTTCCGGCAGCCGCAGCAACTATACGAGCAGCCAGACGGACAGCGTGCGGACACCGAAGACCAAAGCAGGCTCTCAGGAAAAACCGGAAGAATATCTGCTGGTGGACGGCTATAATATTATTTTTGCATGGCCGGAGCTGCGTGAGCTGTCTAAGATCAACCTGGACAGCGCCAGGGATAAGCTGATGGATATCCTGTGCAATTATCAAGGCTATCAGGGATGCCGGCTGATCCTGGTCTACGATGCTTATAGGGTGAAGGGAAATCCCGGATCTACCATGAAATATCATAATATAGAAGTGGTCTACACGAAGGAAGCGGAGACCGCAGACCAGTATATTGAGCGCACCACGCATGAGCTGGGAGCAAAACCGCAGAAATACCGTGTGACGGTAGCTACCTCAGATGCCCTGGAGCAGATGATCATCTGGGGCAACGGTGCCACGAGGATGTCGGCACTCGGGCTGAAGGCCGCGGTGGAGGCGGCCGGGGCGGAATATTTTGAATAAATAAGAGAGTTTTAACGGACTTAAAAAAGAGTAGTCTATACCTGTCAGATCGGGGATGACCCGATGGAAAACGTATCATGTATGAATAGAAAGAGGTATAGATTATGAGAAGACAGGCTGTTTCCAATGTTGCATTTTATGTTGTCACTGTTGTATTGATCCTGATCATTGTATTGTGCGTGGGAGGAACCGCCAGAAGCGAAAGCCGGGATGAGGCACAGCGGGTGGAGAACAGAGTGCAGGAACAGCAGCTGCTTACGGATGTAAGACAATATCTGAAGAATAACGGGTATACGAACAGCGGCGTGACTCTGACGTATGTGACAGATGCAGACGGCAGTCCGGAGTATACTTTCACGATCCATCATAAGAGGATCAATGACATGAGCGAAGAGGAACGGGAAGCTTTCAGTGCAGAGCTTATGCAGGCATGCAATGCTTCCGGCAGTTACAGCATCTCTTACGAATATCTTTTAACAGATTTTTAAGGGAGACATGACATTTTTCAAAATAGGGGTTATACTGTTACCATATGCCGCAGCAGAGGCGATGGGAAAGGAGAAGGACAGATGACATTTATTCCCAAACCACATGAGATATATAAGCATTTTAAAGGGAATCTGTACCAGATCGTCACGATAGCACAGCATTCGGAGACCGGAGAGCAGCTGGTGATCTATCAGGCAATGTACGGAGAGTTCAAGATCTATGCGAGACCGCTTGCGATGTTTACGAGCGAAGTGGATAAGGTCAAATACCCTGAGGTACAGCAGAGATTCCGCTTTGAATTACAGGGCGCGGATGCGGACAGACAGATACGTGAGACCGATGAAGTGAACGGTGGGCAGACGACAACTCAGGCAGTGCCGACAGCAACAGCGCAGGACGCGGCGACTTGGACAGTGCCGTCAGCAACGGCGCAGGACGCGGCAGCACATCCGGAGGCACCCACACTGGATCCTTTAGTATTAGAGTTCCTGGATGCGGATTCTTATGAGCAGAAGTTAAATATTCTCGCAGGATTACATCACCGGATCACCGATGAGATGATCACGACCATGGCAATCGCCTGCGATATCGAAGTAAATGACGGTGAGACGGAGGAACGTTATGAAGAACTGAAAAACTGCCTGCTCACCATGGAGAAGTTTGAATGCAATCGCCTGCGGTAGACGCTATGGATAAACACAATGAAAATTTAATAGATATTAAGGAAATCTTTAGGAAAGGTGACCTTCTTGCGATTCCCAAACCACTTTTAAAATGGTATGATAATAATCGCAGGATCCTTCCCTGGAGAGAACAGCCCACACCCTATCGCGTATGGGTCTCTGAGATCATGCTACAACAGACCAGAGTGGAAGCGGTGAAGCCCTATTTTCAGAGATTCATGGATACCCTGCCGGATATCGTAGCATTAGCGGAAGCGCCGGAGGAGACTCTGTTAAAGCTGTGGGAAGGTCTGGGCTATTATAACAGGGTGCGGAACCTTCAGAAAGCGGCAATTCAGATCGTGGAAGATTACGGCGGCAGAATGCCGGATTCTTATGAAGAATTGCTGAAATTAAAAGGAATCGGAAGCTATACGGCGGGAGCTGTATCTTCTATTGCTTACGGAAGACCGAATCCGGCGGTGGATGGCAATGTGCTCAGAGTGATCTCCAGAATACGTAAGGATGAACGGTGCATCTCCGAGGACAAGGTGAAAAAGTCCGTGGAGAAGGATCTGTGGGAGGTTATACCGAAGGACAGACCCGGGGATTTTAACCAGGCAATGATGGAGATCGGAGCCTGCGTGTGTATTCCAAACGGTGCCCCTCATTGTGAGGAGTGTCCGCTCAGACAGATCTGTCTGGCATACGAAGATGGAACGCAGCAACAGTACCCGAATAAGGCAAAGGCAAAGGAACGGACCATAGAGGAGAAGACGATCCTCATTATCCGGGATGCGGAGCTTGCGGTGCTGCACAAGCGGCCGGCTAAGGGGCTGCTCGCCGGAATGTATGAGTTTCCGTCAATGAAGGGATTCTGTACGGCGGAAGAAGTGAAGGAATATCTGACAGAGAACGGACTGCAGGTACTCAGGATCCAGCCGTTAGAGGATGCAAAGCATATTTTCTCCCACAGGGAATGGCATATGAAGGGATACCTCATCCGGGTGGATGAGCTCGCACCGAAGAAGGCGGGACCGGATTCTGCAGACTGGATCTATATTGAACCCCGGGAGACGAAAGACAGATATCCCATTCCTTCGGCATTTGCAGCCTATGCGAAGGGATTAAGCATGCAGCTTGGGATCCCTCGAGAGGAAGGCTGACAGCCGGGCGGCAGCACGGAACGATTCTGGTATCATTATATATAAGAAAGGACAGCGATATGAAATTACTTTCCATAGCAATTCCCTGCTACAATTCTGAAAAGTATATGAGAAAATGTATTGATTCTCTGCTCATCGGCGGTGAGGATGTAGAGATCCTGATCATTGATGACGGATCCACCAAGGATCGTACCGCAGAGATCGCAGATGAATATGAGGCACAGTTCCCTACCATTGTCCGTGCTATCCATAAGGAGAACGGAGGACATGGTTCCGCAGTGAATACCGGAATCGCCAATGCCAAGGGACTGTATTTTAAAGTAGTAGACAGCGATGACTGGGTGAAGCAGGATGCATATTTTAAGATTCTGGACACTCTGCGGGAGCTGGCAGGAGGCGGTCAGGCACTGGACATGCTCATCAGCAATTATGTCTATGAAAAAGAAGGCGAGCGCCGTAAAAAGGTGATCCAGTATCGCCATATTCTGCCGGTGGAGAAGATGTTTACCTGGGCAGACTGCCATCATTTTATCAAGGGACATTACATATTGATGCATTCCGTGATCTTCCGTACCAGGCTGCTCCAGGAATGCGGCCTGAAGCTTCCCGAGCATACCTTCTATGTAGATAATCTGTATGTATTCGAGCCGCTTCCCTATGTGAAGAATATGTATTATCTGGATGTGAATTTCTACAGATATTATATAGGAAGACAGGATCAGTCCGTGAATGAGACGGTCATGATCTCCCGTATCGATCAGCAGATCCGCGTGACCAGGCTGATGATCGATTATCTGGTAGGCAGAAAAGCAGAACTGGTCAAAAACAGACGCCTGTATCAGTATATGCGCAATTATTTAGAGATCATCATGACCGTATCCTCTGTGCTGCTGATCCGTTCCGGCACTCCTGAGCATCTGGAGAAAAAGAAAGAACTGTGGGAGTACCTGAAAGAAAAAGACAAGAGACTCTACCTGTGGATGCGTAACGGCATCATGGGCGGAACCATGAACCTGCCCGGAAGAGGCGGTCGTAAGCTTTCTGTGGAAGGATACAAGATCTGTCAGAAGCTGTTCGGATTTAACTAGTCAGGACTTTATTTTTGATAAGCCAGAAAAAGCTTCAAGAGTCTGAGCGCATAATCTCGGTCTCTTTGTTCGGAATTATCCAGCATAGTTAAAATAGCGGATACTTCGGCTGTTTGTCCGGGGTATCCGTTTTCGTTGATTTCTTTTCCGTAAATAATATAATCCAGTGACATATCTAAAGCTTCGGAAAGCGCCATCAGAGTTTCTACACTCATACCGCAGCTGCCGCGTTCGATATCTGCATAATATTTAGCGGCACGGTCTATTTTTTCAGCCATTTCATCCTGCGTGAACCCCAATAGATTTCTTTTCAGGCGAATACGTTCTCCGGCAGCCAGACGATCATATGTTTTTTTCATTTATACCTCCAATATCATTATCCCCATGAATTGCCCCATTTTTTAGTGTGATCATAAAAGCATTTTCTATGAACTTTTCTCATTTACATTATGAAGACCGTAAACTATTGACAATACCAGTTTTAAACGTATATAATGGTTACGTTTAAAACAGAAATTAAAATTACGTTAAAAACGTAGTAGAAGCAGGAATTCTTAAGATAGTCCGGAAAGAGGAAGTACCAATGAAGAAAAAAATCATTTCCGTAATCGCGGGCGTGGTCGGTCTGGCTATGGCTTATTTTTTAGTGAGCGGAATCTCTCATATCATCTATAATCGTCCGACGGACAATGCGGCTGCTAAAACTGAGAGCACAACGGAAAGCACCGAACAGGGCACCGAGGAAGCCAAAGCTGCCATGACCGAGGATGAGATCAATGAAATGCTGTCAGGCATGAAGGCAACGGAGACGGCAGAGACTGCAACAGAAGAGCAGAGCGAAGTCATCCCTGTGAAGTTCGAAGAGCTTCAGGCTGTGAATACGGATATCTACGCCTGGATCACGGTACCGGGAACAGTCATCGATTATCCGATCCTGCAGCACGCATCTGACAATACCTACTATCTAATGCATAATATTGACGGCTCTTATGGATATCCCGGTTGCGTCTATACCGAGAACATGAACAGTAAGGACTTCACGGATAACAATACTGTGATCTACGGGCACAACATGAAGAACGGCTCCATGTTCGCCCAGTTACATAAATTCGAAGATCCGGACTTCTTTAACGAGAACAGGGAAGTACTGATCTATCTGCCGGACGAAGTGCTGCATTACACCATTTTCGCAGCACATGTCTACGATGACAGACACCTGTTGTACAGCTTTGATTTTACAGATCCGGAGGTCTATCAGAAATATCTGGATTCCATATTCAGCACCCGCGACATGAGTGCGAATATAGACAAGGATGTCACTGTGACAGCGGACGATCAGATCATTACATTAGTGACCTGTATCGGCAGCCAACCGAACAACCGACTCCTGGTGCAGGCAGTACTGACTGACAGAGAACCGGGTGCAGAGGCTGCTCAGTCGGCAACAACGACAGAATAGATCAACAGAGTATTTTATGCATGGGAGACAGACTATGAAGAAGGAAGATAGCAGAGACAGTCTCATAGATATTCCGCTTGAAGATGACCGGGACGAATCCCAGCTGACCGGTAGAAAAGCCGCTGAGTACAACAGACAGCATGTTGTCCGGCATAGAAGACGTGTCCGCACGAAGATATTGTGCGCGCTGGGAATATTGCTGGCACTGCTTGCAATCCTCGCGGTGATCGCAGTGATTCTCATCAACGTGTGGAGATCCACCGGCCGTGCAAGCCTGCTTCAGCATGCACAGGGCAACAGCACCAATGCCGCACAGGCAATGCAGGAAGCTGCAAATGAGAAAAATTCTGAAACCTCCGCAACACAGGAAGCGGAAGAATCCTATGAACTGCAGGAAGGTCAGATCCGTTACAACGGCAAGACTTACCAATATAAAGATAACCTCATGAATATCCTCTGTCTGGGAATCGACAGCAGAGATGGCATCGCAAAGGAGAAGACACCCGGTAAGGCAGGACAGGCAGACTGCGTGATCCTGGCAGTACTGGATGATGAAGCTAAGACTGTTCAGCTCATCAATATCTCCAGAGATTCTATGGTGCCGGTGCATGTATATGCTACCGACGGAAGCTATGTGGAGGATCGGACCGAACAGCTGGCTCTGCAGTATGCCTATGGCAACGGCAGGGACTGGAGCTGCCAGCTCATGGAGCAGGCGGTATCCGATCTGTTCTATGGATTGCCGATCCATGGCTATTGCGCATTGTCCATGAACAGTATTGCAGATCTGAATGATACGGTAGGCGGCGTGACCGTGACTGTACCGGAGGATCTGGCAGCGATGCAGCCGAAGCTGTTCACTGCAGGAGATACTGTGACTCTGAAGGGCGAACTGGCATACCATTTTGTCCATGACCGTGACTTCAAGTCTACCGATATTGCTTCCAATAATAAGCGTATCGCCAGACAGAAGACCTATGCAGTTGCTTTCGTCAATCAATTAAAGCAGGGCATGAAAGAAGATATGACCCTTCCCGTGAAGCTGTACCAGACCGCGGAGAAGCAGATGGTGACCAGTATCGGCCTGGATCAGGCAGTATATCTGTGCACTGAATATATGAACAGCTCCTTTGACACCGACAATATCTACACCATCGCCGGTGAAGTTACCAAGGGAGAGGAATACGCAGAGTTTAACGTAGATGACGATGCTCTGTATCAGCTGATCCTCGATGTGTTCTATGAGGAAGTAAACTAATACTAATTGTGGTATAACCGGTTGGAAACAGCCGTTTATATATAGAAACCATTCTATACTCTACGAAAGGAGATAAATGTCCAATGAAAAAAGTATATGCTTTGTTATTAGTTGCAGTTATGACCGTAGCTATGGCAGTTCCTACCTTTGCAGCAAACAGCCCTGAGGCTGATCCTGTTGTAAAGACCGCTGCCGGTGTTGATGTCGTAGCAGCAGCAAAGGAAGTTAAGACTTCCGTAGCAGCAGCTTCTGTAGCAGTTCCTAATGAGGCACTGGCTAAACAGGTAGTATCTGTTACTTCCACAGAGTCTGTTCTGAAAGACTTAAACGTTCCTACCAGCGCTAAACTGGTAGCAGCTGTTGATGTATCCTACAGCGGAGAGATCCCTGCAGGCGGCGTACAGGTTCCTTTCAAGGTTCCCGGCGCTAAGAAGGGTGATATGGTATACATCCTTCACAGACAGCCCAACGCACCTTACACCTGGGAAGTAGTTGGTTCCGGTGTTCTCGGTGATGACCTCACCGTAACCGGTACTTTCACCAGCTTCTCTCCCGTTGCATTCATGGTAGTTGATGCAGCTGATGTTGCAGCAACCGCAGTGAAGGCACCCAAGACCGGCGAGTTCTAAGATTTTCTTACGAACTTGATTTCATAAGGCCTTATGAAGTATTGGTCATAAATGAAATGAGAATGAAATTGAAGTAAAAAGGTAGAGTGGTTTCTATGAGACCGGTGTGGCGCTCCGGCGCCATGCCGGGATCAAAAAGGAGATTGTTACATGGAATATATCGATATGCATTCCCACATACTGCCCGGTATGGATGATGGATCCAAGAACATGGACATGACACTTGCCATGCTGCGGGTAGCGGAAGAAGAGGGTATTAGTACCATCTATACGACACCCCACTGTATGCCGGGGAAGGGACGCCCAACGCTTGCAAAGGTAGAGGAGAAGATCCGCCTGGTGCAGGAGATGGCTGCCGAAGAGGGAATTCACATCACCCTGAAAAAAGGGACAGAATATTATTACATAGAAGAAATGTCAGAATGGATGGAAGAAGGTAAGATCATCACCTTGGGAGATTCCCATTGTGTACTGGTAGAATTCGAGCCCTATGCGGAAGAAAAATACATCCGCAATGCGGCAAGGGAGATACTGGGATTCGGATATCAGCCGGTGATCGCCCATGTGGAGAGATACCGGAATCTGATGGAACGGAAATTCGCTGCCATCCAGTGGATGAGGGAGATCGGGGCACTGATCCAGGTGAACTGCGCTTCTGTGACCGGAGATAACGGTTTTACTACAAAACAGAATGTGAAGAGCCTGCTGAAAAACGGTCTGGTGGATTTTGTATCCACAGATGCACACAGACCGGAGGGAAGGGCTCCTTATATAGAGAAATGTGCGGAGACCCTCCGCAAAAAATACGGAGATATCTATGCTGCGGAACTTACCGGAGGCAACGCCAGAAGGTTCCTGAAGTAACACTAATGAATTGACCAATGTACAATGAGAGGAAAAACAATATGCAGACTTCTAATCAGGAAGACGTAATTGAAATTGACTTACAGGATCTGTTCGGCCTGCTTCTGCACAAGGCATGGATCATTATTCTGGCAACACTGGCTACGGCGGCCATCGGATTCGCGGTTAGCTTTTTCCTGATCACACCCCAGTATGAATCAACGACCAGCATCTATATCTCTACCAGTAAAGGGAATGAGAACAGCATGACTTACAGTGATGCACAGCTGGCCAGCCAGCTGACCAAGGACTATGAAGAGCTGATCCTTGGACGCACCGTACTGGAGAAAGTCATCTCAGTGTACAAGCTGGATGAGAGCTATGAAAGCTTGAAGAGCAGAGTGACGGTAGCCAATACTTCCAATACCCGTATCATCACGATCACGGTTAAGGATCCGAACCCTGCCAATGCGCAGATCATAGCCAACAGCATCCGCGATGCAGCGGCGATCCATATCAAGGATGTGACAGATGTGGAGGCAGTAAACGTAGCAGATGAGGCAAACCTGCCGGATAAACCCTGTGAGCCTTCTGTCCCGAAGTGGACACTGATCGCAGCAATGCTCGGCGTGATCCTGTCAGCCGGTATTATCATTGTGCAGTATCTGCTGGATGATACGATCAAGTCTTCCGAGGACATCGAAAAATATCTGGAGCTGTCTACCCTGGGACTGATCCCCAACTTTGATACCGTGGAGAAGAAAAAGAAATCCCGCAGATCAAAGGAGGAAGAAGAGATCCATGAGCCCCGGATGGAAGTGGATGAGGCTATTGAAGTTGTAGATATAGAAAAGGAGCAGGAAGATGCAAAGCATTGAATTAAAACTGGAAAAACAGGATTTCCGTACCAAAGAAGCATTTAAAACGCTCCGTACGAACATCGAATTCTCCGGAGAAAATATCAGGGTTATCTGTGTGACCAGCTGTACGCCGAACGAAGGCAAGAGCAGCGTATCCTATGAGCTGGCAAAATCCTTTGCACAGAATGGTAAGAAAACAATCCTCATTGACGCCGACCTGCGTAAGAGCGTCATGAGGGGCAGACATAAAAAGGGTAAAGTTCGTTTTGGACTGACCAATTACTTAGTAGGAAAGGTAGATCTCGATACGGCAATCTGCGAGACGGATATTCCGAACTTCCATCTCCTCTTCGCAGGACCGGTACCGCCCAACCCCAGTGAACTGCTGGGCAACACCCGGTTTCAGAAGATGGTAGAGGTATGCCGGATGAAGTACGACATGGTCATTATCGATACACCGCCGCTCGGAAGCGTCATCGACACTGCAGTCGTGTCCAAGTTCTGTGACGGTGCGGTGATCATCCTCGCCTGTGGTGAGATCAGCTACCGCTTCGCCAAGAGGGTCAAGGACCAGCTGGCAATGACCGGATGCAAGATCCTCGGCTGCGTACTGAATAAGGTAGAGATGAGCGGCAAGGGATACTACGGCAAATATTATGGCAAGTACTACGGGAAGTATTACGGCAAATATTACGGTAACTACGGAACGGAAGAGTAAACGGAGATAAAACAGGAGGGGAAGCCTGCTTCGTCTGTCCGTTGTTACAGGGAGTAGTATTAAGGGTAAGACAACATGGAGGAAACTAGGAACTAAAAAACGATAAAACAATTGTGATAAACCGAAAAAATTCGGGGGGGGGTAGAAACATGTACAAAAAAAAGTACAGTGGCTGGCTGAAACATGCAGACTTTCTGATACTGGATATCATTTCTCTCCAGCTCTCCTTTTATATTGCATATTGCATCCGTCATGGGATCGATAATATGTATGAGAATCAGCTGTATGCCGGTATGGCAATCGTTCTTCTATTGATAGATGTTGTCATTGGAATCATTTTCGAAAATTTACATAATGTCATGAAGCGTGGCTTCTGGAATGAGGCCATCCAGACATCGAAGCAGGTGCTGGAGGTATTCGCACTGTTTGCCATCTATCTGGTCACTGTACAGAGTGCAGAACAGTTCTCACGTACTGTATTATATCTCACCATGGGATTCTACTGGGTGTTAGGTTATGCGGGAAGAATCCTCTGGAAGACATACCTGAAGCATCATAACAAGTATGCGCCAAAGCGCTCCCTGATCATCGTGACCAAAGCAGACCGTCTGCCTATTCTGACAGAGCAGTTGCAGGGAGAGACCTATGCCTCTTATGAGATCCTGGGCATCACAGTCGTAGATGTGGATATGATGGGACAGCAGATCGGGAAATATACGGTGTTCTGAAGTTCATCGAGGAGAATCCGAATGCAACCGTAACCCTTCCGGGATGTAATTT
>OKRU01002855.1_pt1 | contig 14737 bp, 10 predicted proteins | sample 1601131 | NCBI WGS metagenome assembly OKRU01 (sample SAMEA3541558, study PRJEB24748) | human gut metagenome | biome: human gut; feature: human-associated habitat; material: faeces | place: China | collected 2012 | reverse complement strand
CCTACCGGGCGCAGTATGGTGCGGTTAATCCCGCAGCCATTGTGGTGCCGGGACTGATCGCTACGACAGTCAGCACAGCGGCTGCTGTGGTCTTTTGCAGAATCATGAGCCGGCGGGGAGAGAGTTCCTAAGAGTTAGACACAATAAGAGAAAGGATGACAGATTATGAAGAAACAAACGAAAACAGGGTTCAGGCGGACTACAGGTAAGCTGACGGCATGGCTGTTGACGGGAGCACTGCTTCTGTCAAGCGGTGTATGTCCGGATGTATCAGCAGCAGGAAAAGTAATGATCAAAAATATGCCGGCGGTGAAGTACATGCCTGCGGGAAGCAGCTTTTTGGTCAAAGCAAATCAGAAGAATGCGAAGCTTTCTTTTACATCCTCTAAGAAAAAGATTGCATCCGTTGACAAAAGCGGTCTGATCCTTGCAAAGAAAAAGGGAACGACAAAGCTGAAGGTAAGCAGTGGAAAGAAATCTGCCAAAGTAACTATTAAAGTAGTTCCGTCAAAGGGCTTTACCATGTCAAAGAAAGCGGGCGTATATCAGGAAAGTGTCACAACCACGTTAAAGGCACAAAAAGGGTATCAGGTTTATTATACGACCTCTGACAAATTTGCTCAAAAGACAAAGGTAAAAGCTGGCACTTCTAAGAAGTTTACCTTTACCAAAACGACAACTCTGAAGGTGTATCCGGTACGCACCAATCAGAAAATGACAACGGCAAAGCTTAATAAAACAGCAGGTACGAACAGAAACAGAGGCGATTACTGCTATCAGATCAAGGCAGCCGGGGCAACGAATGTACCGACCGGAACAGCAGTCAGTGCACCGACAGCAATCGTGGCATCGCCGCTTCCGACAACAGTACCGGCAACGACACCGACAGCTCCGGTAACATCGGACAAACCGGCAGTTTCACAGACACCGGATGTATCTGTGACACCGGATGCGACCACAACACCGTTTGTAACGAATCCTCCGGTTGAAACCGATCCGGTGGTCACAACGCCGGAGCCGATTGATTCCAAGGAGCCGGTGGTTACAGATATTCCGGAGACCTCTGACACACCGGATGCGACGGATAATCCTGCACACAGCAGCGAACCGACAGAGAAGCCGGTCAATATTTTGCAGCCGGGTGAGGAAGGATATTGTGGAGATGCGGCAGATGGTTACGTTATAGCTTACAAGGGAACATTTGAGGAGAGTGACAGTAACGTTTCTATCGACAATGCCGTGCAGATCACGCTTCCTAAGACAGCAGCCAAACAGGAATTTAAGGACAGTGACGGCAATGTTGTTGCCTCCTTGTCAAAGAAAAACAAGCTGTCGATCACGAAACCGGGAACTTATCTGATCAGCTCGGAGGGATCAGCATCCGGTGATGCGGTTGCGGCAACGATAGAAGTTTCCTATGATGCAGATGCCGCTGCGGCAGCATCACAGGAGCTGCATATGATTCTGGATGGGGTTCGTCTGGCATCCGCTCCGTCAAAGACGGATAATGGTGTCATCACGATCAAAAACGGAGATACCGATATATCCAAAGCAATTATTACCGTGCTGGGAGAGAATGTGATCGAGGATCAGGGAGCGGCAGACTTAAATCTTGATGATCATACCGCAGGTATCATGAGTAAGAAAAATGTACCTCTGACGTTGAACGGCTCCGGCAGCCTGCAGATCAGCTCGGAGAACGGCAATGGCATTCAGTGTAAGAACTTCCTGAAGCTTCAGGATGCGACGATTAAAGTGACAACCGGAAATGCAGAGGACGCATCTGTCGGCAATAATGGTATTTCCGGCAAAACAGGTCTTTTCGTGAAAAATGCCGATCTGACCATAGATGCGGCAGGGGATGCATTAAAGACAACACTTGATGCGGCGGATATTGAAGCAGATCCAGCATTGGCAGAGCTTGGTAATATGAGTATAGACGGCGGTAAATATCAGCTTACCGCCCGGAACGGAGACGGTATCAGCGCCTTCCGTACGTTGTATCTGAACCCTGATGAAATGACAGTAACTGCACAGAATAAGGCGGGAAAGGATCTGACAGCAGCAGGAAGCTGTAAGGCGGTTAAAGCGGGAACTACCCTTTACGTTTCACCTGACAGTGGCAGTATCACAGCGGACAATTCACAGACTGCCGGCAATGGTGAACTGACGGCAGATGATGCGTTATACAGCGATGGTTATATCTGCATTAACGGAGGTGGGGATCTTACCATCAAACCCGGTAAATCGGCACTTCGTGCAGGAAAAGGAATTCTGTTTAACGGTCATTTGGAGAATACTTTGAATGTGGAGGATTATAAAAGCTTGTTTTAAGGAATGACAGGAATATTTTCCGGAAAATTTCATAGGATAAATGCGAGAAACAGTGGCATAAGATGCAGAAAATGTGTTTGAGATGCCGGAGCGAGTCCTATGAAAAAGAAATTGATCTGGATCAGTATATGTTTGGTGCCGGCAGTGCTTCTGTTCTGCCCGGCAGTGGTCAATCAGGGATCGAAGGATGGACTGCTGCTGTGGTTTACGGTGGTGCTGCCGGCACTTTTTCCGTTTATGGTATTCTCCGGGACGATGATGAAGACCGGAGCTGCAGGAGGGATCGGACATCTTCTTTATCCGTTTTTACATCGTCTGCTTGGTCTGTCAGAAAATGGCTGCTATGCCATGGCGGTTGGATTTCTGTCGGGCTATCCGCTGGGCGCAAAGACGGCGGCGGATCTTCTTCTGGATGAGAAAATTTCTTATGAAGAAGCACAATATGTGACCGGTTTTTGCAATAATGCCAGTCCGATGTTTCTGCTGGAGTATATCGGTGTGTACTGTATGGGGCTTACAAAGCCATGGGTTGTGCTGGTTGTTGTGTATGGTACTGCCATATTAAATGCATTTCTTTTTTTGCGGAAAAAGGTGTCTTCCGGTTATCAAAACAGGCAAAATGTGGTAAAATACTGTTATCAGGAGGATCGTGTGTCGGTGATGGATGCACTGGATCAGTCAATCCTTAATTCTTTCGTTACTGTGACGAAGGTGGGCGGTTATATAATATTGTTTTCGATTCTGGCAGAGTTTGTGGAAAAGATCGTGCCCTGCCATGAATTTGCAAAGCTGATCGGTCTTGGCGTGATCGAGATCACCACCGGAGGAGAGTATCTGAAGGCATATCCGATGGCGGAACCGGTCAAATGGATCATCGCCTGCGGAATCGCGGCGTTTGGAGGTCTGTCGAGTGTGGCGCAGACATACAGTGTGCTGCAGGGGAGCGGGATTAAGATAGACGGATATCTGAAAGCAAAGCTTCTTCATACTCTGCTTTCAGTGTTGGCCGCGGCGGGAGCTGTATTAGTTGGGATTGGGTAAGACAATGGATTTGTGGGTTATTGGAGAAGGTGATATATCTGTGGCGTGGAGTATATGCCGGCGTTTACAGATACGCGGGATCACCGAAAAGCACAAGGAGCCGGCGGCGTATGCTGTGCCGGACAGAATGGAGGGAATATGCCTGCATTTGCAGCACATGAGATATTTGGAGAGGAAGCACTGCAAGAGACAAAGGGAAAGCTGAACGAGGTTGTGGCAAAGCATCCGGAGGTGTTCCGGCTGGGCTGCCAGGGACCGGATCTGTTTTTCTTTAATCCGTTTATGAAGCTGGTGCATCGTAAGGTGGATCTGGGAAGCAGACTTCATACCTCGCAGATCAACCGGTTTTTTGAGGTATTTCTGGATGAACTTCTGAAGCTTTCCAACAAGCAGGGACTGGAGATCGGAATCAGTTATTTTTTGGGCTTTGTGTCCCATTATACGCTGGATACAGAGCTTCATCCGTATATTTATGCCAGATCCGGCTACAGGGATGGCGTAAAGGACTCCGGAGCCAGATCGTTTCCGGCGCATCAGCGGCTGGAGGCGGTGATCGATCAGAAGATACTGATGGTAAAAAAGGGAATTATGCCGTCGGGTTATTATCCGGAGAAGCGGATCCGTGTTTCGGAGGCAGAGCTTAGTGTGATCGCACGTCTGATGAGCAGGACCCTGCAGAGAATCTATCATCTGATGATATTCGATGAAAATATCAAGGCATCCTATCGCTGTATGCGTGGTGTGATCCGTCATGTTTATGATCACAGCGGAAGGAAACGGCAGCATGTCCGCCGGTTTGAGGCTGTGGTGCTCGGAAGACCGGTGATCGCCAATATGATGGTGGCAGACCGGATGCCGGACCGGAGAGATGCCATGAATACTTTGGGTAGAAGGTGGACAAGTCCATGGAATCCGAAGGAGCATTTTGACAAGAGTGTATGGGAAATGTATGATATTGCCATGGAGCGGTATCAGGATTACTATACAAGGCTGGAACCGCTTCTGGCGGGGCTGCTGCAGAGAATCCGGTTTGTGGAGCAGAAGAAGAGCCGTGCCGGAAGCATAGAGCAGTTTATCAGAGAGCAGATTGCAAAGGTAGCAGCCGGTTTGGAAAACAGAGATTACCATTCCGGTAAAAATAAATAGAAGGGCTGGTGACTTTCATGGAACGTATTAACGCATGGAAAACCTATGAAAACAAAGACAAAAAGGAACTGGAGCAGTTAAATCAGGACTATATCGAATTTCTCTCTGTCGGCAAGACAGAGCGGGAATGTGTAAAGGAGACGATCCGTCAGGCTGAGCAGAATGGCTATCAACCTCTGGAAGAGGTTCTGAAGAAGGGGGAAAAGCTCCAAAAGGGCGACAAAGTATATGCGGCATATATGAATAAGACGATCGCATTATTCCAGATCGGTGAGAAACCTTTGGAGGAAGGCATGAACATTCTGGGAGCACATATTGATTCTCCTCGTATGGATGTAAAGCAGAATCCGTTATATGAGTCAGAGGATATGGCATATCTTGATACTCATTACTATGGCGGTATCAAGAAATATCAGTGGGTGACACTGCCGTTAGCAATTCACGGTGTTATTGTGAAGAAGGATGGAACCTCAGTGGATGTGAGCATCGGTGAGAAAACGGAGGATCCGGTATTTTGCGTGACCGATCTGCTGATCCATCTGGCAGGAGCACAGATGGAGAAGAAGGCGGCAAAGGTGATCGAGGGCGAGAAGTTAGATATTCTTGTCGGAAGTATGCCTTTGAAGGACGAGGAGAAGGATGCTGTCAAGGCCGGTGTTCTTGCAATCTTAAAGGAAAACTACGGCATGGAGGAAGATGACTTCATGTCTGCTGAGTTAGAGGTTGTTCCGGCAGGAAGAGCAAGAGAAATGGGTTTTGACCGCAGCATGATCATGTCTTACGGACAGGATGACAGAGTTTGTGCGTATACCTCTCTGGCAGCTATGTTAGAGGCAAAGGATGTAGACAAGACAGCCTGCTGTCTTCTGGTAGATAAGGAGGAGATCGGCAGTGTCGGTGCAACCGGTATGCAGTCTCATTTCTTTGAAAATGTTGTGGCAGAGCTGTTAAATCTGCAGGGAGATTACAGTGATCTCAAGCTGAGAAGATGCATGGCAGCAAGCCGTATGCTTTCTTCTGATGTTAACGCTGCGTATGACCCGCTGTTTGCAGATGCTTTTGAGAAGAGAAGTGCCTCCTTTATGGGACGGGGCGTTGTATTCAGTAAATTCACCGGCTCCCGTGGTAAGTCCGGTTCCAACGATGCTAATGCGGAATATCTGGCAGCGCTTCGCCGGATCATGGATGACAATGGCGTTAATTACCAGATGGCTGAGCTTGGAAAGGTAGATATCGGCGGTGGAGGTACGATCGCTTATATTCTTTCCCTGTACGGCATGGAGGTTATTGACAGCGGTGTAGCGGTTCTCAACATGCATGCACCTTGGGAGGTGACAAGCAAGGCGGATGTTTACGAGGCATATAAGTGTTACAAGGCATTTTTGAAGGATGCGTAAGGGTTTGCGGAAGCAGCTTTCAGAGAAATGGATTTCAGTGGGCAAAACGAAGGTTTTGCCCATTTTAACATCCGCAGAACAGATAATATCCAAGGAGCAGACAGAGGACGATAATGCAGAACGCAAGAAAGCCGCTGCCGATCCAGAGCATGAGCAACATGCCGATCGCGATCCAGAATAAGATAAAACCTAGCATTCGTTTCACAGGGTACCTCCATTTTGAAAGAATCCTCACAAGAAAAGGTTTCTTTTTTGAAAAGAATAGGGTATACTATAGAATATGTTATTATGCTGTGAATTTGAACATTTTTCTGGAATCATCGAAAGATGACCGGATCAGATAGAATTGATAAAGAATGGAGGATGGACTATGAAGGGTAAAATGAGTAATGAGATGGGAGATATTGTCATTGACCGTGAGGTTCTTGCCAAGTATGCCGGATCAGCAGCAACAGAGTGCTTCGGTATTGTCGGTATGGCATCTGTCAATGTCAAGGACGGTGTGACGAAGCTTCTGAAAAGAGAGAATGTCAGCCGTGGTGTGAATGTAACGGTGGTTGACAACAAGATCCATATTGAGCTTCATGTAATTGTTGCGTATGGCGTGAGCATCCGTGCAGTTGCCCAGAATATTCTGGAAAACGTTCGCTGCCGTGTAGAGACATATACGGGTATGGAAGTTGATAGTATCAGTGTTGCAGTCGAGGGCGTAAGAATTGTCGATGACTGATACGGACTTTTATGTCAGAAGGAAATAATCTCTAGGAGGAAGAAAAAGTGAGTGTTGAGAGAATAGATGCGTTGATGATGAAAAAGTGCTTTCTGGCAGGTGCCAAGGCGCTGGAGTCAAGAAAGGATTACATTAATGAGTTAAATGTATTTCCGGTACCGGACGGTGACACGGGCACAAACATGACCATGACGATCATGGCGGCGGTTCGTGAGATCAATAAGCTGCAGGACGTTACGGTTGACAGCCTGTGTAAGGCAATGTCCAGCGGCTCCCTGCGTGGTGCGAGGGGTAACTCCGGCGTTATCATGTCCCAGATCTTCCGTGGCTTCACGAAGGAGTTAAAGGGACTGGAGTATCTTGAGGTGACCGATCTTGGCAACAGTATCCAGCATGCAGCGGATACTGCTTATAAGGCGGTTATGAAGCCGAAGGAGGGTACGATCCTTACCGTGATCAAGGCGGGTGCGGAGAGATCCGTTGAGCTTCTGATGGAGGGAGAAAGCCATGATATGGTTTCCTTTGCCGAGGAAGTGAGCGCATATATGGAGGATACATTAAAGCGTACACCGGATATGCTCCCTGTCCTGAAGCAGGCAGGTGTGGTAGATTCCGGCGGAGAGGGACTGATGACCTTTGTGCGTGGTGCACTGGCAGCACTGCAGGGCAAGGAAGTAGACCTTGATCTGACGGGTGTGGATGCAAAGGCATCACCGGCAGTGACGACAGGAACCTCTGAGGATGCGGCAGATATTAAGTTTGGTTATTGTACCGAATTTATCATAATGCTTGAGAGAGATCAGGATAAGGTGGAGAAGGAGCTGAAGGCATATCTTCAGGATATCGGTGACTGCGTTGTCGTTGTTGCGGATGACGAGATCGTCAAGGTGCATGTTCATACCAATCATCCGGGTCTTGCCTTTGAGAAGGCACTCACATTTGGTTCTCTGACCAGCATGAAGATTGACAACATGCGTGAGGAGCATCAGGAGAAGCTGATCCGCGATGCGGAGACAGTTGCAAAGCAGCAGGCGGAGGCAGAAGCTGAGGAGCCGAAGGAGCATAAGGCAGACGGCTTTGTTGTTGTTTCTGCGGGAGAAGGTCTGAGTGATATTTTTAAGGATCTCGGTGCAGATGAAGTGATCGAGGGCGGTCAGACCATGAACCCGAGCACGGATGATATTCTGCAGGCAGTGGAGAAGGTGGATGCAGATCATGTCTATGTTCTGCCGAACAATGGTAATATCATTCTGGCAGCAGAGCAGGCGAGAGATCTGACAGAGGACAAAGAGGTCATCGTGATCCCATCGACCAATATTCCACAGGGAATTGCGGCAATGATCAATTTCATGCCGGGTCAGCCTGTCGATGAGAACACGGCACAGATGACGGAGGAGATGAAGAACGTCAAGTCCGGTCAGGTGACTTATGCGGTTCGTGATACGCAGATGGATGGCAAGGATATCAAGCAGGGCGATTATATGGGCATTGCAGATAAGAAGATCGTTGCCGTTGAAAAGGGGCTGCAGGAGGTTACACTGGAGCTGGTAAAGGGCATGCTAGACGATGAGAGCGAGTTAGTCAGCCTTTACTATGGAGCCGATGTGACGGAGAAGGACGCAGAGGCTGTTGCTGATCTGATCCTGAAGGATCATGACGATCTGGAGGTTGAGGTTCAGTATGGTGGACAGCCGGTATATTCATACTTTGTATCAGTAGAGTAGTTGCTCGGAAATGAGGATTTATATGCAGTTATCCGACAGTATTCGTGAGATTAAAGGGATCGGAGAGAAGAGCGAGAAGCTTTTTGCCAAACTGGGCATCAGTACGGTGGAAGAGCTTCTCTTCTTTTATCCCAGAGAATATGAGATTGTAGAAAATATCCGTCCGATCGATCAGGTGCAGGAGGGACATATCGTGGTGGTCTGCGGTACACTTGCCGCAAAGCCGCGGATGCAGTATGCCCGCAATCTGAAGATTGTCAGTACATTTTTAAAGGACAGCACCGGTCAGATCGAAGTGACCTGGTTTAATATGCCGTTTATCTTGCGTACGCTCCATATGGGGACGCGTTATATCATGCGGGGACGGGTGATCAATAAGAACGGCAGATACCGTCTGCAGCAGCCAAAGCTTTTGAGTGAGGAGGAGTATCACAAGCTGCTTTCCAAGCTGCAGCCGGTCTATCCGCTGACGGCGGGGCTTACCAATCATGCCGTCAGCAAGGCGGTGGCAAATGCCTTGAAGGAGACAGATCTGACCGGAGATTATCTCCCGCTTGAAATGCGCAAAAAGTACCGGCTTGTTCTGCGTAAGCAGGCGGTTCAGGCAATTCATTTTCCGAAGGACAAGGAGGAATATATTCAGGCAAGACGAAGGATCGTGTTTGAGGAGTTTTTCTTTTTTGCGCTGGCACTTCATCAGATGAAGCAGGGAAAACATCAGAAGGAATCTCCTTATGTGATGGAGCAGTTTGACATGCCGGCAAAGCTTACGGAAAGCCTGCCGTTTAAACTGACGGACGGTCAGGAGCATGCCTGGGAGGATATCCGGAAGGATCTGGCATCCGGCATTGTCATGAACCGGCTGGTGCAGGGAGATGTCGGTTCCGGTAAGACGATCGTGGCAGTGCTTGCACTGCTTGCCTGCGTGGAAAATGGTCATCAGGGTGCGATCATGGTGCCGACGGAGGTGCTTGCCGAGCAGCATTTTAAGACATTTCAGGAATATCTGGAGCCGTTTCATGTCCGCGTGGACCTGCTGGTTGGCTCCATGACAGCGGCACAGAAACGACGTACTTATGAAGCAATTGAAATGGGAATGTCAGATATTGTCATCGGAACGCATGCGCTGATCCAAGACAAGGTGCATTATAAGGATCTGGCACTTGTTGTCACGGATGAGCAGCATCGTTTTGGCGTCCGGCAGAGAGAGGCATTCTCGGAGAAGGGGCTGGAGCCGCATATGCTTGTCATGAGTGCAACGCCGATTCCGAGAACTTTGGCGATCATTCTTTACGGGGATTTGGATATTTCCGTCATCGATGTGATGCCATCTGACCGTCTGCCGATCAAGAACTGCGTTGTGGGGACGGCGTACCGTCCGAAGGCGTACGAATTTATTCAGGCGCAGGTGCGGCAGGGGCATCAGGTATACATTATCTGCCCGATGGTCGAGGAAAGTGACAATATGGAAGCGGAAAATGTCACGGATTATACGGATACGCTGAAAGCAACGCTGGCGCCGTCCATCCGTGTGGAATGTCTTCACGGCAAAATGAAAGCCGGAGCCAAAAATGATATTATGGAGCGATTTGCGGATGGTCAGATCGATGTACTTGTTTCAACAACGGTAATTGAGGTTGGGATCAACGTTCCGAATGCCACGGTCATGATGGTAGAGAATGCAGAGCGGTTCGGCCTGGCACAGCTTCATCAGCTCAGAGGTCGTGTCGGTCGTGGAAGTGCGCAGTCCTATTGTATATTCATGGCAGGCAACAGTTCGCAGGAAACAATGGAGCGGCTGGGAATTCTCGGAGGGTCCAACGACGGCTTCTATGTGGCAGAGCAGGATCTGAAGCTGCGTGGTCCGGGAGATCTGTTCGGAATCCGGCAGTTGCCATCACCCAGCCTCTGGCCAACAAGCTCGGCAAGAAGGAGTGGTGCTGCATGGGCGCTGGCTTTGCCGCCATCGTGTTCGGCATCCTGTTCTTCTTCCCCGTCCACAACCCTGTGGCCTTCATCGTCATCAACGGTATCTGCTATCTGGGCGCTTCCGGCATGCAGGTGCTGATCTGGGCTATGGTCAACGACGCCATCGACTACCACGAGCTGCAGACCGGCGAGCGCAACGAGGGCATCGTCTACTCCACCTACTCCTTCTTCCGCAAGCTTGCAAGCGCCATTTCCGGCAGCCTGTCCAGCTTTGTGCTGGGTGCCATCGGCTACAACGTTACCGCAGGCGCTGTGCAGACCGCAGGCGTTGTGAACGCTATCTGGAAGAGCTACACCGGCGTCTACTTCCTGGGCTACGGCATTGCAGTTGCCATCCTGTTCTTCGTCTACCCCCTGACCAAGCAGAAGACTGCTGAGATGCTGACCGAGCTGAAGGCTCGCCGCGCCGCAAAGGAGAGCAAGTAAACCATGAAGATCTTACAGGTTCAGTTTAAAAACCGCAATGGCCACACCCTGCGCGGCATCGTGACCCTGCCCGACACCGAGGGCAAGGTACCCTTTGTGGTGCATCTGCACGGCTTTGCCGGCAGCTGCAGCGGCTACAAGTCCATGTACACCCATCTGTCCCGCGCTCTGGCAGCGCAGGGCATCGGCAGCGCCCGGTTCGATTTCTACGGCAACGGCGAGAGCGACGGCGAGTTCGAGGATATGAGCTTTGACGGCCTGCACACCGATGCACAGGATATCTTTGCATGGGCTGCTGAGCAGCCCTATGTGGACAGCGAAAAGCTGTTCCTCTCCGGCCAGAGCATGGGCGGCTACATTGCCGCCTCCTGCGCACCGGTCATCCAGCCCCACGGCCTGATTTTGCTGTGCCCGGGCGCCGGGATGTGGTTTGGCTGCGCACAGCGCGCCGACGGCGTTGTGCAGACCGGCAAGGACTACACCGACATGGAGGGTCTGTGCTACAAGATGGCCTTTAACTACGAGATGGCAAAGCACCCCGATCCCTTTACCGAGGCCAAGGGCTACAACGGCCCGGTGCTGCTGCTGCGCGCCGACGATGACCGTCTGGTGGACGAGGGCACCTGCAGCCGTTACGCACAGGTGTACACCGCACCCGATGTGGATACCATTGCAGGCGGCGGCCACAACTTTGCCACGCTGGCAGCCCGTGCCGCCGTGGAGGAAAAGACCGCAGCATTCATCAAAGCAAATCTGTAAAGCAAAGCATATCTGCAAGGAGGCTTTTATATGCAAAACGTAATTCTGCAGCCCATCGAGGTGGGCGGACAGACCTTTAAAAACCGCATCATGTTCCCCCCGCTGACCACCGGCTACGAGAAAAACGGCATGATCAGCGAGCAGGACATGGGCTTCTACACCCGTCTGGCAAAGGGCGGCGTGGGCTACATCGTTATGGGCGATGTGGCACCCATCAACAGCTTTTCTCCCACCCCCAAGCTGTTTGACGACAGCCAGATCCCTGCCTTCAAGGCACTGGCCGACAGCGTACACGCCTACGGCACCAAGCTGGGCGTCCAGCTCTTCCACCCGGAGTACGATGTGGACGCCATCAACAGCCTGTTCATGCAGAAGAAGTTTGACGAGATGCGTCAGCGCCTGCATCACGACATGATGTTCTTTACCGATGAGGTCAGCGAGGAGATGCTGATGGCCATCATCGATAAGATGTGCGCCTGCGCAGTGCGTGCCCAGAAGGCCGGTGTGGACGTGATCCAGATCCACGGCGACCGCCTGAACGGCTGCCTGTGCTCCACCCGCATGAACCACCGCACCGATAAGTTCGGCGGCAGTCTGGAGAACCGCGTCCGTTTTGCCCGTATGCTGACCCGCGCCATCCGCAAGGCTGTGCCGGATATGGTCATCGACTACAAGCTGTCCATCGTCACCCCGCAGCGCGGCAAGGGCGGCATTGACGAAGCCGACGCCGTGCAGTTTGCTCAGTGGCTGGTAGAGGACGGCGTGGATATGCTCCACGTTGCGCAGGCCAACCACACCGGCAACATGGCCGACACCATTCCTCCCATGGGCGTACAGCCCTACGGCTTCTTCGTCAAAATCGCCGGGGACATCAAAAAGGCCGTCAATGTGCCGGTCAGCGCCGTGGGTCGTATCGTGGATGCCGAAATGGCTGAGCGTGTCATCGAGAGCGGCATGGCCGACATGGTTGCCATGGGTCGCCCGCTGCTGGCAGACCCCGACTGGGGCACCAAGATCGCTGCCGGGAAGGCCTGCGATATCCGCCGCTGCATCAGCTGCAACAAGGGCTGCACCGATGCCATCCAGAACCGTCAGTTCCTCTCCTGCGTGCTGAACGCGGAGAACGGCTACGAGAACACCCGCAGCATCCAGCCCGCAGCGCAGAAAAAGAAGATCGCCGTCCTCGGCGGCGGCCCTGCCGGTCTGGAAGCCGCCCGTGTGGCAGCGCTGCGCGGCCATGACGTGACCCTGTTTGAAAAGACCACCTCTCTGGGCGGTCAGCTGAACATCGCCTGCGTGCCTCCCCGCAAGGAGGAGATGCGCCGCGCCGCACAGGACCTGATCCACGCAGTCTGCAACGCCGGTGTGCACCTGTGCATGGGTCAGACCCGCACCGCAGAGCAGCTGAAGGATGCCGGTTTCGAGGCCGTCATCAACGCTGTGGGCGCACACAGCGCTGCACCCCGCATCCCCGGCATCGACAGCGTGAACGTTGCCGACGCTTGGAGGGTGCTGGCCGGTGAGCAGCAGGTGTACGGCACGGTTGCCGTCATCGGCGGCGGCATGGTGGGCTGCGAGACCGCAGAGTATCTGGCTGCCCGCGGCTGCAAGGTGTCCGTTATCGAGATGATGGACAAGATCGCCGCAGGCGAGAGCACCACCATTCTGCCCACCCTGCTGGAAAACTATAAGACCTACGGCGTGGAGCAGTACCCCAGCCACAAGGTCAAGGAGTTCCGCATGGACGCCGTCGTCTGCGAGAACAAGGACGGCGCAGAGGTGACCATCCCCTGCGATTACATCGTGCTGGCTATGGGCGCACGCTCCAACGAATTTGACGCTGCTGCGCTGGAAGCTGCCAGCATCCCGGTGTATTCCATTGGCGATGCCGCCGGCAAGGCTGCGGATATCTCCAACGCCATCCGCACCGGCTACGATACCGCCTGCCAGCTGTAAAACAAAAATATCGTTCTATTTGTGGGTCAGAAACGCCTGTGGGCGCTTCTGACCCACTTTTTTTACCCTCTCAGGCGCTCCCGCGCCAGCTCTCCCAAAGGGAGAGCCAATTATATCATAGAAAGGGATATTATGAACCTCACAGAATGGAACGCCCGGCTCCACGGGCTGGTCATCTTCCGCGCCCTGCTGGACGATGATGTCATTGCAAAATTTGTTGACCTCACCGACCGGATGGCCGCTGCCCCTCAGAGCACGGGAGCCGTGTGTGACGCTGCCGCTTCCTTCGAAGCAGCCCTCTTCGAGCACACCACCAATTTCGGCGAATACCTTTCCGCTGCCGTCCTCGAAGCCGAGACGGTCTGTGTCCGGCAGGCGGCTGTCAGCGAAGTGCCGCCCGTCTTACAGACTGCACTGGACAATGAGCTGGACTTCTTGCAGCAGCTGTGCAGCCTGACGCTGGACGAGCTTCTGGACGCCGCCGGTGCCGCCGACAAGCTGCCTTTCCTGCCCCGGTGGGAGACGAAGGCCATCGACCTCCACGCCGCCTACGCCCAGCGGATGAGCGAGGTGGGCAAAAAGGGCTACGGAATGTTCGCCAAGCACCACGTCTTCACGGTCGAGAACGGCCAGCTGGTGCCGGTGCGCTACCCCGACCCCCAGCGCCTCGACGAGCTGCCGGGCTACGAGCAGGAGCGGGAAAAGGTCATCGCCAACACCCGCGCCCTGCTGGCCGGGATGCCTGCCAACAATGTCCTGCTCTACGGCGACGCCGGTACGGGCAAGTCCAGCACCGTCAAGGCCATCGCCAACGAGTTCGCCGCCGACGGCCTGCGCCTCGTGGAAGTCAAGAAGAACCAGCTCTATCAGATCCCCGATTTGATGGACAAGCTGGCGGCGAACCCACTGAAGTTCATCCTCTTCATCGACGATTTGAGCTTCACGGCCAACGACGACAACTTTGCGGCCCTGAAAGCCATCCTCGAGGGCAGCGTGGGCGGCAGAGCCCGGAACATCGCCGTTTACGCTACCTCCAACCGCCGCCACCTCATCAAGGAGACCCTCTCCGACCGCACCGGCGACGACATCCACGAGGCCGACACCCGTCAGGAGCTGATGAGCCTTTCGGCCCGGTTCGGCCTCACCGTCACCTTCCAGCGGCCCGAGAAAGCCCGGTTCGAGGTCATCCTCACCGAGCTGGCCAACCAGCACGGCATCGAGATGGCCCACGACGA
>OKRU01002841.1_pt1 | contig 14810 bp, 9 predicted proteins | sample 1601131 | NCBI WGS metagenome assembly OKRU01 (sample SAMEA3541558, study PRJEB24748) | human gut metagenome | biome: human gut; feature: human-associated habitat; material: faeces | place: China | collected 2012 | reverse complement strand
GGCTTCCTCTACCTTCTCTTTCGTGCCTTCCGCACAAAAGTCCGCCAGATCCGTGATGCCTACCAGATTTTCATTCATACCGCCGTAGTAATTGCTGCCGTCCCAGCTGCCATCGATAATGCTCTGGACAGCCGCTGTATAATAGGCACTCCAGTTCCAGATGACGCTGCACAGACAGGACTGCGGAGCATCCTTGCTCATATCCGAGTTGTATCCGATACTGTACACTCCCTTTTCCTGTGCCAGTGTCTGGGGATATACGGTATCACAATGCTGTGCGATCACATCACACCCCAGATTCAGAAGTGTCTGTGCCGCCGCCTTTTCTCCTTCGGGATCGTACCAGCTGTTTGTCACCTTTATATATACTTTTGCATCCGGATTCACCGAATAGATTCCAAGAGCAAACGCATCGATACCGCCGGTAACCTCAGAATTGGACGAATCCATGGCTGCCACATAACCGATCTTATTGGAAGTGGTATTCATTCCTGCCACAATACCGCTCAAATATCTGGCCTGATAAATTCTTCCGAAATAATTGTTAAAATTCTTACCATTACTCAGATAACCGGTACCATGGGAAAAATACACATCCGGATATTCCTCTGCCATTTCCGCCGTGGTCTCCATATAACCCCAGCTGGTGGTAAAGATGATATTGCATCCCTCATCAATACATTCCTGAATCGCCTGACGGGTCTCCCCGGCGTCCCCGTCGTTTACATTAATCTTCCGGATGATCTGATCGTCTGACAGTCCCAGATTCTGCTGCATCCCCTGAATGCCCAGATCATGCGTATAAGTATAGCCGCTTCCCTCCACCGGATCCGACAGATGAATGACACCTACCTTGATCTCATCCTTTGGAATGCCTGCAGTCTGTGTTGTCACGCTGCTGCCGCTTTCCGTCTGCGCTACCTGCGTGGTTCCGTTGCCACCTCTTGCCTCATATCCGATGTTCGTGGCATAGTCGTCCACTTCCCCGGTACTGCCACAGCCTGTCAGAAGTGCACACCCCAGCAGAATTGCCGCTGCCTTCCGAAAGCTTCCTGTTTTACCTCTTCCCATATACAAGTACCCCTTTCTCTTTTGTAGTCTATGTGCCTTTCTCTTGTCACTACCGTCTGATTTCTCAGAACCGGTTCATTCTATAAATATAAACTACAGCCTTCCCTTATTCCCTGCTGCCATGGCAGGTAAAATAAATCACCTGATATTCTTTCGCGATCTCTGCAAGGAACCGTATTGCTCCCTTTGTCCGGTTTTCATCCAGATTCACAAAAGGGTCATCCAGAATCAAAAACGGCTTCTGTTCCTCATACATGGCTTCCACCAAAGCAAGTCTCATACAGATACCGATCAGGTCACGGTTACCCAGACTCAGATATCCGATGTCTCGGGGCATATTGCCTTCAACCACCTGTAATCTGGTATTGGCATCCATCTGATAATTTTCGCATTCTGTTCCTGTAAGGATCTGATAATATTTCCGGAACCCCTGCATGACAGGTTCTGTATATTTCGCAGTGAACGAACTCTTTGCCTGTTCCAACAGATTTTTTGTCATTCCAAGCAATTCATATTGTTTGAGTCCTTCCTCTGTCTTCTCCTGCAACGTTTCCAGCTCTTCCTGCATATTTTCCACATTATCCCAGGATTCCTGCAAGTCGGAAAGTTGCTTCTGATAGCTGTCAATGGTCTGAAAACGTTCTTCCATACGCTCCGAAAGGACCTGCATTTCATCTGCCAGACTTTCCAGGGATTCCTCTCCCTCCGGGATCTTCAATGTCAGAAGTGCCGGAATGTCCTCTTTCGCTTCAAACGCTTTTATCTCCTGCTCGATTCTCCTATATTCTTGTAACTCCTTCTCATAATCCTTTCTATGACTTTCCAGTTCGGCCAACTGTTCTTCCGGATGCTCCTCCGGAATCAGTTGCAACGACATTAGATAGTCTTTTACCTGTTCTTCCAACACTTCGTATTTCTGTTTTTGCTGTAAATATTTCTTTTGTTTTTCCAGTAAAAGCTGTCTTTGTCTGCACTTTCCCGCCAGTTCATGCAATGCCGCAAGATAATTTTGTGTTTCCGGTACTTCTCCGTATTCTGCAAAAAACTGCTGCAAATCTTTCTGCAATGCGGCAATTCTCGCAGTCTTTTCATCCGATCCGTCCTGCTTCTGCCGCTCCAAAAGTGCCTCGTAATCTTTTCTCTTATTCTGCAGTTCCACAAGCCAGGAGGTCAATTCCAGTCCTTCCCGAAGTCCCCAGCGAGTGCAGAAATCCTCAATCTGTCCTTCCGCTATGCAGACCTGTGTCTCAAGTTCTTCCATTTCCTGTTCCAAATAGGAAAGCTCTGTATTTTCTTCCGTTTGGACTTTAGATCTGCCTGCTGCAAACAACAGTGCCGCTGCCACAGCTGCAATTCCCAGTACGATCAGAACTCCTCCGATCACTCCCTGTCTCAATAGGATCACAGCAAAACCGCCAAGCGCTAAAAGAATGCCAAAAAGCAATAGCATTTTTTTCCTTTTACCTGCTTCTTCCTGCTCCCGTAAGCATCTGGCATCTTCCTTTGCCTGTATGGATTGCAGGGTTTTCCTCTGTATTTCTTTCGCCTGCAGAAGACTTTTTCCTTCATTGCGGTTCGTCCAGGCATTTTTTACACTGTCGATCTCCGCCTCCTGCGGCATTCCTTCCGCAAAATATCCGGAAAGCTCCTCTAACCGTCTGCTCTCTTCCCCTGACAGGGCATTTTTTCTTATCGTACTTTCCAGGCTCTCAAGTTCTTGTGCCAAGGCATATTTTTCTTCCAGCCGGGCATTGTCCACCATGGGAAAATTATCTTTACACTGCGCCTGTTCTTCCACTGTCAGGCAATAGATTTCCATTGCTTTGCGGACAGAAATCCCCTGATTGCAGATGGCTGTTTTTTCGCGTAATTCCTCTCCCTTAGGTATCACGCCGTTAAAATAGCTTTCCGCTTCTTTTAAAGTCTGCTGTCTCTGTGCCATTTTTGCACGCAGATCCAGGTACTTCTCTTTTTTCGCCTGTTGATCCTTATAAATTCCCAGTTTCTTTTGTCTCTCCTGCAGTTCTGTCAGTTCCGCAGAAAGCTTTTCTCTCTCCTCGATCGCCGCCTTTTTCCGGGCATCAATGCTTTCCATCGTATTCTGTATCTCCTGCCCGTTACGGATCTGCGTCTTCAGTTCCGTAATGCGGTCCCTGCTCTGACGGAGCGATCCGGTCTTACGAGAGGGTGACATGCTGTTTAACAGATCGTTCAACCGCTTGTCCGCTGTCTCAAAATTATTGATATCGTCCGTATTCTCCGCCAGATTCCCGATTTTGGCATTGATGCCGTCCGTGACAAAGGTCTCGCAGTCATTCTGTGAGATGAAAATCGTTCGTTCAAAGGATCCTGCGTCGATCCGGAACAACTCTTCTCCCAGATTTTGTGTAAAATCACTGCATGGAAGATTTGTTTTCGTATCTGTCAGCTGAAATTCATCTTCTGCGCTTTTACTTCCGAAGGTTCTGCGGACAGAATATTGCTTTCCTTCACTTTCGAATTGCAGTTCTCCGCCGTAGACGCCCTTTTGCCAGGGACTGTATCTCTTCCTCTCATTTTCCAGCGGATCTCTCTTCCCTTCATTCCGGAATCCGAAAAGCATAACGCGTAAGAATGCTGCCAGTGTGCTTTTTCCCCAGCCGTTTTCCTCACAGACGGTGTTGCAGCCATCTGTAAAATCATAGGTAAAGTCACTTAGTTTTCCGAAATTCTCAATGTGACATTTGATCAGTTTCATGCGTCCAGGATCTCCTCTCCGGCCAGTGCCTGCAATCCGTAATGTATCACTGTCGCCTTATCCTCTTCCGACAGATCCCCTCTGCCCATGACCGTACGGATAAATTCTCCTTTTAAGGACTTGTCCTTTGCAAAAGCAGCATAATCCACCAGATACGCAGAGCTGTCCTTAATCTTCACAAAATAAAAAAGGTGGCTGAACTGATGTAGCAGAAAATCAATATCCTTTTCACTTTCCACATCTATTTTTCCGACCAGTTCATACTTGATCAGACTTTTCTCCGGGTAACCTTTCCCGGCTGTCTCGGCTCTCATCCGTTCCAGGATCTCCGTCGTGGATTCACAACCGGTAATATCCACCGGAATGGTATAGAGCTTCCGGGATGCGAAAGGAATAAAAGTACTGTCAATTGTACCTGTCAGCTCATCAATGTCAAGCATCACAAAACCATGCTCTCCGCATTCGTCAAACCCCCTGCCCTCCAGACAGCCGGGATAACAATAGATGCCTCTCGCATCCAGACGCTCCTGTTTATAGCTGTGTATGTGTCCCAGTGCAAGATAATCAATTCCCTTATTTTTCAATGCCGTCAGATGAATGATCTCCGCCTTATCTCTCGCACTGTATTCCGATTCCTGCCCATGCAGGACTACAATGTTGCATTGATCCACATCCAGTGACAGCGTATGATATATGCTTCCGCTGTTTTCCGGTGTCAGTTCCACACCCGTAACCGTAACTCCCTTACCAGAGGTAGGCTCCGTCCCTGAAAGTTCATAGCTTGTCCAGTGGTTCCCAAATAGATGAAGATTCTCCGGAAGTTGCGAAAGACCGGACGTAAAGCTTCCTTCGTCATGATTCCCCTGTAAGTAATAAAAAGCTATTTGGGGATGTCCCTGAATTAAGTCTTTTACCACATTCCGGGCGGTAGCAGATACATTTTTCGTATCGAATAAATCCCCTGCAATAATGATCGCTGCCACGCCCCGCTCTGCCCCATAGGTAACCATATTCTGAAAGGTAGTCAGCAATTCCGTCTTACGTTCTCTTGCTTTTTCTTTGGTCAGATTTGCACTCATTTTGGAATCCAGATGGATATCCGCACAATGGATGATTTTCATATTGCTGCCTCCCGCATTAACCATGTAGCACCTGTTGCAAAAGATTGTAACGATGCAGAACCTCATTCGCAAAACTGCATCTTTGATGCTCTCGTTTTGCAGACATATTCATTATATACGAATCTTTGTTCGATTACAACAAAAACGTATCGGTAGTGAGACATTCGGTCTCATTTCCCGATACGTTTTTTTCAGATGCTGAATCACCTGTGTTTATGACTATACCTGCAGTCTGCCGGCTGTAATGAGTTTTCCGGATTTTCTGTCAAATAACAGAATATCTTCTCCACCGATCTCGAACTTCACTTCCTGGCCGATCTTGTAAGCAGTATTGCCAAAGACTACGCCGGTCAACAGGAAATCACCGATACGAAGCTTAATCGTGGATTCCATACCAGTGGGCATGGCACCGTAGATCACGCCGTCCAGTCCTGCGCCATCGTGTAATTGCAGGGCTTCGGGACGTACACCGATGACAAAATCCTCGTTGGTGATCACGGGAGCTTCCTGCAGTGCGTAATCGTCCTCGTTCACTCTGGCAATATGATACTTGAAGACTTCATCCTTGTTGGATTTCTCCACAGCTTTCTTATCCTGCATTTTCTCTTTGTGACGGGCTGCTTCATCGGCTTCGTTTTTATCTCTTTCTGCGAACCATCTTAGCAGATCCAGAGGTTCTTTCGGAACAAACTTTGCCTTTCTACCGTCTAAGACTGTCAGATCCAGGCTGCCGTTTTCATTCTGCACACCCTTGGCTTCGATAAAATTAATGGAAGGATTTCCTACGAAATCAGCCACAAACAGGTTGTTGGGTCTGCTGTACACAGTCAGCGGTGCTTCATACTGCTGCAATACACCGTTGTTGATCAGACAGATCTTCGTTGCCAGTGTCATAGCTTCCATCTGGTCATGGGTTACATATACGAAGGTGCTTCCGGTCTCTACATGCAGACGCTGCAGTTCATATCTCATTTCCAGACGGAGTTTCGCATCCAGGTTGGACAGCGGCTCATCCATGAACAGTACCTGGGGTTCCGGTGCCAGGGTTCTGGCAATGGCAACTCTCTGCTGCTGTCCACCGGACAGTTCTGCGGGATAACGGTTCATGAACATTCCGATCTTAACGATACGGGATACTCTGCGTACCGCCAGGTCTATCTCTTCCTTGGAATATTTTCTGACCTTGGTTACTACCTTGCCACCGGATACGACTTCGAATTTCTCGTTAAGCTCTTCCCCTTTTTCCTTATGACCTGCCAGGATGCTGTCCAGCTTGGCAGTCAGTTCCTGCTTCTTTTGTTTTGATGCACTTTCTTTGTCTGCTGCCTCGTGGAGTTTGTAATTATACAGCTCCTTTGCAGTATAGATAGAAATGGTGTAATTATCGATCAGCTTCAGGTAGACCATATCCAGGTCTAATTTTCCCTTTTTATCTCTGCATTCCTCAATGAGTTTTACCAACTCTCCCGGATTCTCCAGTGCCTTGATCATGCTTTTTAAAGCTTTGGCTTCCTCATCGATCACGGGAAGTTCTTCCTTGATATTGCCCAGTCCGAAGGAGATGTTCTGATATACCGTCATGTTCGGCCACAGTGCGTAGTTTTGGAACAAGAATCCGACTTTTCTCTTATTTGCAGGAACATTGATTCCCGCTTCACTGTCGAATACCACCCGGTCTCCGATCTTGATCTGCCCGCTGGTAGGGGTCTCCAGACCGGCGATCATACGCAAGGTAGTGGTCTTACCGCAACCGGAGGGACCAAGCAGAGTGATAAAGGAATTATCCTCCATATCCAGACTCAGATCATCTACCGCATAGAATTTTCCCCAACGTTTTGTAACATGTGTTAATTTGATTTCCGGCATAGTTATTTACCTCCGATACCTTCATCCAGGCTGGACCCGGTCAGTTTATTTACCAAAGTGTTAAAGATCAGGATCGTTACGATCAGGATCAGGTTGATGGCGCTGGAGAATGCATACAGTCCCATCTCATCGAAATAATCCAGTGTCGTGGAGAGGATAAAGCCCTGCGTACATAACAGTAAGAACAGGGACAGCTCTCGCAGACAGGTCATGAACGGAAGCATATATCCGTTGATAATGGAAGACTTCTGGATCGGAATGATGATCCGCAGCATTCTCTTGTACCATGGAATATCCTGGATGATGGCCGCTTCCTCGATCTCTCCCGACAGCTGCAGCATGGAGTTCAGTGCACTTCTGCTGGCAAAGGGAATGTACTTGATCACGCCTGCGATGATCAACAATGTGTAAGTGTTGAACAGGTTGATCTTGTCATTGGAGAACAGGATGAAGAACGCTGCGCCCACTGCCAGGGACGGCATCAGGTACGGCAGGAATGCCACACCGTTGACGTAATTCGCCCACTTGCTTCTCCGGTTCTTGGATACTGCATAACCGATCAGGGTGCCGATCGTACCTGCGATCAGAGCACAGCAGACAGCGACTAACATTGTTCCCTTGAAGGCTCTCCAGATCAGCGGATTGTGGAGAATACCGGGCTGTCCGTACAGAGCACCGGCTCCGTTGTTATCCGTCAGCCACCACTTGGTGGTCAGAGCGCTGGAATCCATGGTGTACAGGAAACTGTAATCTCCCGGATTCGGAAGGAAAGTCTCCAGTGCGAAGGACAGAATCGGGAAAATACTGGTGAAGAAGGTGATAACGATCAGAATGACCGCGATCAGATATTTCCCGACTTTTCCTAAGTTGATCTTGGAGATCTGTCCGGATTTACCGGTAACCGTCGTATAATTCTTACGGCTCTTTAAGCTCATCTGGTTCATTAACAGGATCGCCACACCGAAGATCATCATGATGATGGCAAGAATACTGGCTTCCCCGGTATACTTGGAGTTCATGGAGATGTACTTGGTGGACAGAGTGGTCAGTCCCAGATAGTGAGGTACGGGATAACTTCCCATGGCGCTTCCGAATACCAGCAGGATCGTGGAAAGGATCGCCGGCTTTACCATAGGTAAGGTAATGCGGAACATGGTCTTCCACTTCGGTGTATCCAAAATCGTCGCTGCTTCCTCCAGATTGGCATCCATGTTGCGGAAGATGCCGCCGATCAGTATGTAGGCAAAGGGGGCGTAATGCAGTCCCAATACCACTGCACTGGGGAACAGCCCCAGGCACCACCATTTGGGCATCGTAATGTGAAAGAGCGAAGCCAGCAGTCCGTTGGATGTTCCGGTGACTACATTACTGTTGAATACATTCTGCCATACCACTGCCAGTGTCCACTGGGGCATGATGTAAGGGAAAATAAAAATGGAGCTTAAATATTTTTTACATTTTAAATTGGTTCTCGTAATTAAGAATGCGAACAAACCGCCGAACAAAATGGAGATCAGGCAGGTAAAGACTGCCAAAAAAACAGTATTTAACAGCGGTGTCCACAGATTTGTTCTCGCCAGCTTACTGGTGAACAGATCCACATAATTGACAACGGAATATCCGCTTGCTTTTCCGGTAAGATGTGCATCGATGGTGCCCGGATGGATCTTTAAGGTATCCTCGACGATCGCCACAATCGGCGCCACTGTGGTAAAAGTAAGTACGATACCAAACAGAAGCAGAATGATATTTTGTGGCTTGGAGAAATACGTCTTGATCTTGTTCAGAACAATCACCATCTTGCTTGTTTTTTTTGTGGCACTCTGATTCATGGTTAACCTCTCTTCCCAATACAAGCTTTTGGTCCTGTAAACCATCCACCCCTGCGAATAAGAAAACTGCTACTTACATGCAGGCATGATGTAGCAGATTTTCTTATTCTGACAGGACGAATAGTCACTTTTTTATATCATATATCACTCATATCACTCAGCAGTATACTTCGGTAACAGCTCGATCCAGCTTCCTACCGTGAAGGATACGGATGCACAGTACTCAGGATCTTCCAGCACCAGTTCGCCATCGGTAGACCACCAGTCGAAGCCTCTATCATTCTTGCTCTCGTATACAACATTACCGTTCTCATCATTACCGCCGGTGCTGTGCTGATAGGTAGCTTCGATTGCCTTTGCCACTTCAGGGTTAGCGGAATAACCGCCCATGTCTTTGCCCCATGCGCTGAAGCCGTCTTCCGTACAGGTCATGTATGCGATGAAAGCACATGCAGTCCAAGGCAGCGGGCTGTTATCGGTAACAAACAGATAATGGCAGTAACCGTATCCGCCGATTCCCTTATAACCATCCTGATAAGCGGCAACCTTGATATTGTTCACAGATACACCTGCGGATTCTTCTACGGAGCGCAGCTTACTGTATACTAACAGTCCACACTGATCGGTAGCGGAATCGGATACCAGCGTATTACAGATAGGTCCATCATCGGTCTGGGCATTGTAGCTGCCTACCCAGAGCTTGATCCATGCCAGGGCATATTTACCATCAGCGCCTAAGCCTAAATCATTGGCTTCGGATTCCATCTCATCAATCGTGGGCTGGAAGTAAGCCTGCTCATCAGCGGGTAATGCATTGAAAGCATCCTTTAACATGGCTGCGTATTTGTCTTCGGTCAGCATGTACAGGAAATTCTTACCTACAACCTCGGAATCAATATCCATGAACAATGCGTGAGTTCCTTCCGCTACGAAGTCCCAGCAGTTGTCATATACTTTATCTCCGGTACAGTTGTATTCGAATACCTTATTCAGCGTCTGTAATGCCAGATAACCGTCCACCGCATCGGGTGTGGTTCCGTTAGCCTCTGCCCATTCCTTGGGAATGAACGTATCCAGTATTCCGGTCTGTGTCATCTTGGATTCGATCTGATTACCATCCTGGATCAGGGTCATTGCGAAGGTTCCTTCCGGCTTCAGGGAATCAGCGGTCAGCTGTTCAAAGATCTTGTTGTTCTTAGGCTGCTGCCAGTCAAATTCCATGCTGTAAGAAGGATCAATAGACTGCAGATACTCGATGAACAGAGGAAGTGCTGCTTTACCACGGCTGGAATTACCTACACCGTAAAAGGTCTTGCCGTTGGATTCTTCGATGGCCTTCTGTGCCAGTTCCTCCATGGTCATTCCTTCTGCCTGTTTGATGATCTGCTGAGTTGCAGTAAGATTTGCGTCGTCGGCTACCTCCGGGGTCTTGGTCTCTGCCACCGTCTCGGTTCCGGCTGTCTGGGTGTTGTCTGCGCTTCCAGTTGCCTGGTTCTGTGTCCCGTTGCTGCCGCATCCGGCTAACATACCAACACTCAGTGCACAGATCATAAGTAACGATACTACTCTTTTCTTCATATGCTGTCCTCCCTTGAAACATATAGTTTGTATAACCCTTTATGGTCCACTTACTTGGAATGGGATGTTTCCCACTTCCGTTCTGATGATTCTATTATACGTTGGGAATTCAGCAATTTGTATAAGGTAAAACTGTTATTATTTTAATATTTCTGATACTATGTATAGTTTTTCTGCTATTTCGTCGTTTCTTTTGTGCATCTTTGTGGTTTTACATGCTTCTATCCTGGTATTCGGAGGGAGTGACACCGACAATCCTCTTAAAGCTGCTGGAAAAATGTGCAACATCACGATAGCCTACCTGTTCTGCGACTTCATACACCTTATTCCGGCAGTCATTCAACAGTTTCATGGCAGTACGCATACGCACTCTGGTAATGTATGCCGCCACCGTATAATCCGTCTCCCTTTTGAATGTATGACTCAAATGTCCTTCACTGATCCCCAGGTGCTCTGCGATCTCTGCCACACACAATTCCGGATCCCCATAATGAGCGGAGATATAGTCTACGGCTGCCATGACATATTTACTCTTGTCGCCTTTATTTAAGACCAGTTCGGGAAGCGGCTCATCCTTGCTGTTTTCCAATCTTTCCTGTGTCCTCTTACGTTTCTCCAATGCATTGTTCACTGCCTGTTCCAGTTCCCCGTCTCCAAAAGGCTTTAACAGATAGTCACTTGCCAATAATTTCAGGGCGCTCTGCGCATAGGAGAATTCACTGTAAGCAGTTAAAAAGATCACACTGACATCATTGCCTTCTGCCCGCAGTTCCTTCAGCATTTCGATGCCGTCCATTTTGGGCATACGGATATCGCAGATCAGCAGATCCGGATGATATTTCCGCACGGCTTCCAGACCTTCGATCCCATTCCCTGCTTCTGCCACAACCACACAGTTCAGTGCCTGCCAGTCTGTCTCCATCACGATTCCTCTGCGCACCAGCATCTCATCATCGATCACGATTACTTTGTACATCGTATTACTCCCTCCATGGTCTCTTCCCGTTTTCTGTATTTCCCCATTATCCGAAAAAAATTCCTCTCTGTCCGTTGCTCTGTATCGGTTTCTCAGGCTTCTTAATATCTTACCGGCAGTCGCAATGTCACTTTCGTACCGTGGACTTCGCCTTCCTCTTCTGTTCGCTGTCCGTCCGTAGGCTTTTCGGCGTTTGAGGTAAGACTCTCCATATGGATGCCGTATTCTTCCCCATAGGTCAGCCGGATAATGGTATCCACGTTAGAGACCCCGATATGCCCCACCAGCTGCTCCTGTCTTCTGTGATTGATGGCATCCATCCGTTCTTCGGGAGCGCCGCAACCGTCATCAGTTACTTCAATACACAGAACATCTTCCTGTCCTGTGATCCGCACAAGGATATTTCCTTCTTCACTCTCCTTTAATCCGTGCAGTACCGAGTTCTCCACGATGGGCTGTATGATCAGCTTAGGAATCACGCATTCTTCCAGTCCCTCCTGCAGATCCACGGTGTACGAGAACTTATCATTGAAACGGATCTTCTGGATATCTACATAACAGTTCACCAGTTCCAGTTCTTCTTTCAGATAGATGAACTGTCTCTTGGAGATACTGGTCCTAAGGATCTTCGCCAGTCCCGCCGCCATGATAGCGATCTCCGGGATATGGTTAGCCTTCGCCACCCATTTCATGGTGTCCAGTGTGTTATACAGGAAATGAGGATTCAGCTGTGCCTGCATCATGGCAATATGGGAAGCATTAAGTTCCTTCTGCTTCTCCACCTTATCCTGCACGCTTTGCTCCAGTTCGTTGGCCATAATATTAAAGTTCCGGGACATCTGTCCCAGCTCGTCCTCTCTGTCGGAGACGATTCTGACAGTGAGGTCTCCTTCCTGCAGTGTACGCATGGCCGTATTCATCCGTTCGATAGGACGGGTCATATTTCTACCCAGCCGGGAAGCCACCAGAACACACAGAATGACACTGATGGTCAGCATCACGATCAACACACTGTACATGGAGTTCAATACTTCTGTTGAAAACACGCTGGGACAGGACAATGCAGTATACAATCCACTGTCTCCCAACGGCTGGATCAGCAGTTCTCCGGCACGATATACTCCCAGCAGCTTATGACCAACCATGAGTTCTTCCCGGATCTGCTCTTCCTGCAGGTTACCATTATCATAAATGGTTCTCCAGAAGGGGTCCATGATTGCTATCTCCGCTTTGGCATTTCCCTTATCATGAAGCACTTTTTCAAAATTTTCTGTGCGCATGCTGATCACAATATAACCTTCCGGTATACCGTCTTTCCCCATAAGTTTTCCCGCTGCATACAATAAAATATTGCTGTCATTCGTATCTGCACGCCGCAGCACCAGCGTCTCTTTACTATCCTCGACTGCTTTCAGGATGCCCCAGTATACCGGCAGATCCCTCTTGGCACTTCTCTGTGCCGTAGTGTAAATACATTTTCCGTTTTTATCATATAGATCAAATTGGGCATATTCTCTGTAATCAGTCACTTCCCGATAGAATTGCAGGTAAATCTTGCTCTTCGACCAGGTATCATCTTCACCTATCTGTTCCACGATCCGGGTATTAGCATTTATATTCTCCACTACCGCCTCGAACTCCTGAAACAATTCCAATATGCCGGCATCTATCTGTTCCGCCTGCTCTGTTACTTTTTTCTCATAATCGCTGTTGATCTTGGTCTCCATAGTCTGGATCAGGGATACCCCAAAAAGCAATAACGGCAATAACGCAACTACACCGAAGCAGACCAGCAACTGTCTGTGAAACGACTTTTTAATCCACTTTTTCATCTGTTCTCCCCTGTAACGTCTCCCATGTGTCCAGAATTTTTTCCTTTTCCTGAGAAGCCCAATGAATATCATAATCGATCGTTTTTAATTTTGTTTGCTCCGGTGCTGCATACTCTTCCATATCATTGCGGACAGTTCTCCGGAAAAAGACTTCCTCCACCAGTCTCTGTACATCACTACTTACGGTAAATTCCAGAAATAATTTAGCATTTTCCATATGCTTTGCGCCCTTGACGATTGCTGTGGCATCCGGTATGGCACTGGTGCCGTCCGTAGGATAGATCACCGTAATATCTGCCCCTTCCAGAATCTTCTGTCTCGCCATTCCCTCCGTGGTAATACCTACCAGTCTGGTACCTGCATTGACTTCCTCCAGTACTGCCACAGATGAGGGCGACAAGTAACCATCCAGTGCACCGGTAAAGGCCTCCAGCGTCTTCTGCTCATCCTGATCCGATACCTGAAGCATCGTACAGAGTGCTGTATAACTACTGCCGGATTTCGTGGGATCTGCGAATGCAATCTTTCCCTTCCAGCGATCGGTCTGCAATTCCTCCCAGGTTCTGGGTGCAGCTACCGGATAGACCAGTTTATTGTTATAGATAAATACAGTCGGCAGCACAGAAAAGGGCGTATAGGCATCTCCCTCCGTGCGATACTGTTCGGCAATTTGGGCGATTTCGCTGACCTTATAAGGTTCCAGATAGTCTCTGCACTCCTCGAAATTTTCAACACCTCCACCGAACATGACGTCAAAGGTACCGGGTGCATCCTGTTGTAATTCATCAAAAAGTGCCAAAGTATCTCCTGCTTTGAGCTCTACAAAAATCCCTGTACGTTCCTCAAATTCCTTGATGATCGGTTCGTATACATCTGCTTTGTGAGCGGTATAGACGATCAGTTTTTTATCTTCCGGTATCTGATAGATCGTCTCTTCGGACTTGCTGCAACCGGTAAGTAACAGGATTGCAACAGTCAGTCCGGACAGAACGGACATCCTGATTTTATTTTTTTTGCTATATGAAGTCCCCATAACTTTACCTTTGTCTTTTCTGTTTATTTATTTTCACTGTATTGTTCCTGTTATCTCTCCGATTTTTCGATTTTGCTCCCGGCTGCTGTCTGTTGCAGTCTCTGCATCCGGTCGTACTGCACATACATTTTCTGCACTTCGTTCTCCAGGATGTAGTAGTGGCGGATGTATGGGATCAACAGAATCAGGATCACTATTGGGAGTAATAAGGTGAAAAGACTGTCCGAAATTACGCTTAAGACAATTGCCAACATTTCTAACAGTGCAAAGGTCACCGTAACGATCAGATGGATCAGGCGCTCATGCTGGAAAAATCCCACCTGCACCAGATGCTCCTTAAGCTTGTCCTGAACCATTTCCTGCATGGTCTGTTCCTCGGTATCCGTTTTCTTTATGTCAGTTTTCTCTGTGTCAGTTTTCTGTGTATGCGTCTGCCTCTGTACAGCCTGCGTTGAGTACTCACCGTGCTGTGACAATGTCTGTACGTTCTGCTCCATTTCTGTCAGCCATTCATCTATCTGTTTTCGATATTGCAAAATGCGCTGCTCCATTATTTTCCCCACCTTCCCGGTATTTGTATTACTCCATCATAGCTATTCTTTCGTTTTTCGTCAATGTGCCATAAATACAAATAATTCCAAAACATAAAAAAACGCCTCTATGCATACGCATAAAGACGTTTTCCTTCATTTCAAACATAAAAATGGGGCCTATAGGGCTCGAACCTATGACCCTCTGCTTGTAAGGCAGATGCTCTCCCAGCT
>OKRU01002827.1_pt1 | contig 14867 bp, 18 predicted proteins | sample 1601131 | NCBI WGS metagenome assembly OKRU01 (sample SAMEA3541558, study PRJEB24748) | human gut metagenome | biome: human gut; feature: human-associated habitat; material: faeces | place: China | collected 2012 | reverse complement strand
TGTCAGCAAAGCTGACCAGAATCGCGTGCCAAGTCTCACGTGCGTTCGACTTGAAAAAACGAAAGAAGGTGGATCGTGAAAATAAACCAATGCTTTTTTCTGATTCCGATAGGTTTGTTTGCAGTCTTTTTTGACTTGAGAAAGGGGAAGATTCCAAATGAGCTTATTGTAATCGGGCTTATTTTGGGCTGTTGTTTCCAGATCAGGCAGGCGAAAGCTGTGGGATTGCTTCTGTTTCTTGGAGGTGCGTGCATTCCTGTGGTGCTTGGTGCCGGGATTTATTATTTTCGCATGATGGGTGCGGGAGATATGAAACTTTGGGCGGTTGTCGGAGGATTTCTGGGACCGCAGAGGGCGGTATATTGTATGATTGCTTCGTTATTTGTCGGGGCGGTGTTGTCGATTTTTGTATTGCTCAAAAGAAGAAATCTAAAGACAAGGCTGCTGTACTTTTGTTCTTATATTCAAAAGCAGCAGAATGGTGTCTGGGAGCCATATCTGAATGAAAAGGATCAGGATGGAAGGTTTCATTTTGCAATTGCTATTTTAGGTGGGATTTTACTTTGTGCAGGAGGTATTTATTGAAGTGAGTAAGGCTGTTTTTGCAATCTGTGATTCGGAAAGTATGTATATTTATAATCTTATGGAATATGTTCACAGCCGGAAGGGAGAAGAGTTTGAGGTGCAGGCGTTTACCGGAGTGGAAAGTCTCTGTGCGTGTGCGAAAGAGAAAACAATAGAGATTCTGCTGATTTCGGGGAAATTATTGTGTGAACAGGTCAGGGAACTGCAGATCCGCAAAGTTATGGTTCTTTCCGAAGGAGAGCAGATCTGCGAACTGTCGGAATATTCCGCAGTTTATAAATATCAGCCGGCGGACAGTCTGATTGCGGAGGTCATGGATTCTTATGCGAGAGTAAAGGAAGCACCGGCAGCTGCACTTTTCAAACCGGAAGTGGAAGTGACCGGTATTTATTCGCCGGTCAAACGCACCGGTAAGACTTCTTTTGCACTGACACTCGGACAGCTTCTGGCAAGTACAAAAGCGGTCCTTTATCTGAATCTGGAAGAATATGCCGGTTTTGATGTATTAATGAACCGACAGTTTGACGGGGATATCAGTGATCTGATGTATTTCTCCGGAAGTGGGAAAGGCAATCTGATCAGTAAACTTGGAGGACTTGTGCAGACGATCAACAATCTGGACTATATTCCGCCCGCCTTTTCCCCGTTTGATCTGCGGAGTATCAAGTGCAGCGAATGGCTGGGACTGATCGAAGATCTCTGCTCCTACAGTTCGTATGAAGTTATCCTCCTGGATTTTGGAGAACAGGTGGATAACCTTCCGGAACTTCTGAATCGCTGTGGAAAAATCTATATGCCGGTCAGAGAGGACAGCATGGCTGTGACAAAAATTGCTCAGTATGAAAAGGTCATGGTTGCAAGAGAATATGAAGAAGTTCTTGGAAAAACCATAAAACTGAAGCTGCCGTTTCACAGCAGTTTCGGTAAAAAGGAACATTATGTGGAGCAGCTGATCTGGAGTGAACTTGGAGATTATGTAAGACAGTTAATACGCAAAGAAAGCGGGTGATGCATTGTGGAGGGAATGGAACAGAAACAGGAAAAACTGTACGCCCTTTTAAACGAGAAACTGGATCATACGGAAGAAATATCGGATGAGGAAATCCTTGTGGAAATTGATAAGCTGATCTGGGAGGAAGCAAAAGGGCAGTATATGCCGCTGTCAGAGAAAATCACGCTCAGGCAGCAACTGTTTAACGGGATCCGCCGACTTGATATTTTGCAGGAACTTCTGGAAGATGAGAGTGTGACAGAGATCATGGTGAATGGAACAGACGGCATTTTTGTGGAGAGAGAAGGAAGAATACGCTGCTGGGAGCACCGTTTTGTTTCGAAAACAAAACTGGAAGACGTTGTGCAGCAGATTGCAGGAAAATGCAACCGCATTGTCAATGAGGCAATTCCGATCACGGATGCCAGACTGGAAAACGGAGATCGTGTAAATATTGTACTGCCGCCGGTGGCTGTCAATGGACCGATCATTACGATACGGCGTTTTCCGAAAGAGCCGATCACGATGGAGCGTCTGATCGAGCTTGGGAGTGTTTCAAAAGAGGTAGCGGACTTTTTGAAACAACTTGTGTGTGCCGGATACAACATTTTTATCTGCGGCGGAACCGGTTCCGGGAAAACAACGTTCCTCAATGCACTTTCGGATTATATTCCAAAAGACGAGCGGATCATCACGATTGAAGATAACGCAGAATTACAGATACAGGGCGTGGAAAATTTGGTTCGTCTCGAAGCAAGAAAAGAAAATACCGAAGGAAAACATGCAGTTACGATCCGGGATCTGATCAAGAGCAGTCTGCGAATGAGACCAAGCAGGATTATTGTCGGAGAGGTGCGGGGCGATGAAGTCGTTGATATGCTTCAGGCGATGAATACGGGTATGGACGGATCACTCAGTACCGGTCACGGGAACAGTCCGTCGGATATGCTGGTCCGGCTGGAGACAATGGTTCTGATGGGGCTTGAGATGCCATTGTCCGCGGTACGCAGACAGATTGCATCCGGAATCGATATACTGATCCATCTGGGGAGACTGCGGGATAAGAGCAGGCGTGTCCTGGAGATTCGTGAGGTCACCGGTTATGATTATGAATCCGGAGAAATAGTAACTTCAGTGCTGTATGAATTTCTGGAAGATGGAAAGCAAAAAGAAGGGCGTGTCGTGGGAAAATTACATAAAAAAGAGGAGCTGTTCCATGTGCAGAAACTGATACGTGCAGGAATTGTGTGCCAGGTTCACGGTCGTTTGACCTGAACGTAAATAAGCAGAGAAAGCAGGTTTAAAAGGGGTTTGTATGGATTATAAAGTTTATCAGATAACAAAAAAGGAAATGTTCAGGTATGCGGCGGTGTATATTCTGGCAGATGTTCTGATCAGTCTTTTATTTTACCGTTCTGTGCTTGCAGCCGTGGTTTTTCTGCCGGGCATCTGTTTCTTTTTCAGAGAAGTCAGAAGAGAACTGGCAAAGAAAAGAAGAAAACAGCTGGAGCGGGGATTTCTGGTCGGGATGCGGTGTGTTTCTACCGCCCTGACGGCGGGATATTCGGTTGAAAATGCATTTACGCAGGCATATGAAGAACTTCAGAAATTGTACAGTGAAAAAGAACCGGTTTTACAGGAATTTCGCAGGATTCGTGTGGGAATTTTGCTGAACCGGACGATGGAGGAGCTGCTTTCTGATCTGGCACAACGCAGCGGAGTGGAAGATATTGAGATTTTTTCTGAGGTATTTGAGACAGCGAGAAGAACCGGAGGCGATCTGATCGCCATCATACGCAGCACGACTGCCTCTGTATCGCAGAAGGAAGAAACCAGACAGGAAATTGAGATCTGTCTTTCAGCAAAGAAAATGGAGCAGAACATTATGAGTCTGATTCCATGTCTGCTGATTGCCTATGTGGGACTGGCTTCACCGGGATTTTTAGATGTGATGTATCAGAATCCGGCGGGGATTGCAGTGATGAGTATCTGCCTTGGTGTTTATGTGTTTGCTTTTTTGATGGGAAGGAAGATTGTAGCGATTGAGATATGAAGAAAAGATGATGCAGCCGTTTTATAAAATCGGAAAATGGATCGCATCAAAAATGGTAAAGAAAGAAGATGTAAAATATCAGAAACTGGAACAGACACTGCAGTTTGTCGAACATTCGGCAAAGGAAAAAGACGCTTTTGAATTTACCGCAAGAAGAATTGCAAAAGTAATGATGATTCTACTCTGGGGCACAGGACTTTGTTTTCTGGCAGCCGTTTTTACGGGAGAAGCAAAAGAAATTACGTTTCTTGCAAGACCTTCTTATGGGCAGGGAAGCATGGAAACGGATCTGGAAGTACAGGTAGAAGGGGAAGGAGAAGCACAGAAAATCCCGATTTTGCTGCAGGAAAGACAGTACAGTGACCAGCAGATCGATGAGTTTTTTCAGCAGGCGATCGAAGATCTGGAAAGCGTGATTCTCGGGGAAAATATATCGATGCAGGAAGTAAGAAGTTCCCTGGAATTTCCTTCTTCTGTTTTAGATGGCAAAGTGAAAGCAGACTGGTTTACAGATGATCTGGGTCTTATTGATGAAAAAGGAAACCTGGTCGGGGAGCCGGCAGAGGGTGGTACGCAGGTACAGATTACAGTAAATTTTTCCTGTCAGGACAGAGAAATGGACTACCGTTTTTCTGTGTGTGTTTTTCCGCCGGTGCGTTCGGAGGAAGAGAAACAGCAAAAACAGATTCAGGAACTTTTACAGAGTGAAGAACAGAAAAAAGTGCAGGAAGAACAGCTGAGGCTTCCGGGTGAAATAGAGGGCAAAAAGCTGGAATGGAAAAAAGAAAAAGAATCGCCCGTGCAGATGATTGCGGTTCTGGTGGTTATCACAGCATTGTGTATCTGGATGCTGGAAGAAGAAAGATTACAGGCAGCAGTCAAGAAAAAGCAAACGGCTCTTACCATGGAATATGCTTCCTTTCTCTATAAATTAATGGCATTGCTGCGGGCAGGGCTTACGATCCGGGGAGCTTTTGAAAGGCTGGCACAGAGCAGACAGGTCCGTGAGCACTATATAGACGAAGAAATACGGCGTTGCTGCAACGAAATGAAAAGTGGGGTTCCGGAAGCACAGGCATATGAAAATTTTGGCAGAAGATGTCAGCTTCCGGAGTACATCAAAATGGGAACGATACTGGCACAGAATCTGAGAAAAGGTTCTGATGGACTGGCGGATCTTCTGGAGGCAGAAGCTTTGCGGGGAATGGAAGAGCGGCATCAGCTTGCACGAAAACTTGGAGAACAGGCGGGAACGAAACTCTTATTTCCAATGATGCTGATGTTTGGTGTGGTGTTGATTATTCTGATGGCACCGGCACTGATGTCATTTTCATTTTAGAATTACTGTGCATCTTCTGGGAAAGGAGGTGAAAATATATGACACATGTGCAGGCATTTCTGAAAGATGAGCAGGGAATTACAACGGTAGAGATTATCCTGATTCTCGTTGGAATATTAACCCCCTATTATGGGGTGGGTATAAGGTGTATAGAGTAAAAACATGTGGATAAATAGAACTGGATATACAGTAAAAGGTGGAAAATGTGTATGAGGTCAAAGGGAAAAATGACAGAAGAGATTGTGTTACTTAGGTATTATAATGTACTATTTTATTTGTTTTTTAGATCAGGGATAGACGATTTTAAGAGGGAATGCCTAGTAAATGGGATATCTGAATGGGATAGCTTAAGGATGAGACAAATACAGAAATGGTGTTATTACCATGAGATTCCATTTAAGACGAAATTTATTTATAGAAAAGATTTCCCAATTAAAGCTAACTTGTGGAATTTGTATTCATATTGTAGGTTTAAGATAGAATGGTGGAAAGACTTAAGATGAAGTTGGAAAATTGGAGTAGTATAGTGGGTGGGCTTACTAACAATTTATGTGTATAATATGTAAAAATGGTTAATGCATTTCATGTTACAACATGAGGAAATGAAAATTCATAGTACTTGTTTAGGAATGTTGATTTAGAATAAATTGAAAAAGAACGGAGAGATAAGGGTATGGATATAACTAATATACTTAAACCGATAGAAGCAATAAAAATAGATTCCATAGAACATCTATTGTCTATTATAGTAGAAGAAAATCAAATGGGCGATAAATGGTTTCGAGGGCAAGCAGATATTGATTTTGCATTGCTTCCGTCAGTTATTCGTATAGCCCAAGTAATCAGGGATCAGTTTGGACGGCGTGTGAAGCCATATCCATTAAAGATATTTAGTACTCATGGAGATGAATGTGTTATTCCAGATGGAATTTACATACATACATTTATAAACTTATTAAAAAGTAAAAATCTCTATAATGAGTCGATGTCATATATAGAAACTTTATGTTTAGCACAGCATTATGGCGTAAGAACAAGGCTTTTGGATTGGACTACGGATGCTGTTGTGGCATTATTTTTTGCTCTAGATCAGAGAGAAGAAGGAAAATCAGCGGGATTTTATATTTTGGATCCTGTCAAATTCAATGAAAGTACATGTTCTGAAAAAAGGGTGTATAATGTAGAAAATGTCCCTATTTCAGAAATGTTCCCTGTAGCTTTTTATGGACCTAAAAATGATATGAGAATGTGTAGACAATCCGGAAACTTTACGATTCATGGTCAAATGGTTTGGCCTATTGACTATTTGTATAATGCGAAAGAATTTTTGAAAAGAATAGAAATTCCGAATTCAGTATGCCACGATTTACAAAATATACTTAGTGGATTGGGTGTTACAAAAAAATCTATCTATGTCATGGATGATGAGAAAGACCAGATTGCACTAGAGGCGGGAACTTTGACAGAAAATCGTTTTAACGAACAACTAGAAAAATGGACAAAAGAATGGGAAAAAGATTCAGATAAGGGAATAGAGAGACATGTGTATTTTTCACTGAAAAATTGAGGGGGTGCTTCTATTCTTAGAAGGCACTAGAGTAGAAAGCATTACAAAAACATGGTACAATAAGAATAAGTTCAATGATAGCAATATGGAGGGTTAATATGCGAATATTTGGAAATGCGGATGATTTGCCAGAAGAGATTGAAGTAAAGATAAATGCACTTATTAAAAAAATAGAACAAATAGATTATTTGGGAGAGATTTCTATGTATTATGGATATCCTTTCATAGAATTAGATGGCAAAGAAACTATTATGAAATCATGTATAATTTGCTCAAAAGGTATTATATCTATATATGCAGATGAACAGGAAATGAAAGTATATCAAAGACATTTAACAAAGATGTTGATGGAAAGTTCAGAATTGAGTAATCTTTTGTGGGGAGATGCAAATATTTTACATGCTGTTCATATTGATTCACCGGAGAATGTACTTAGTTTGTTGCAAAATTCGAAGGATTGTCTTACAGAGCGTAATTATAGAGAAATAAATGCAATTATTCAAAATATATATGGGCTTAATCATACAGATGATAGAGAAATTCAAAATGAAAATACTTTGGGTGCATTGATTAAAGGTAGAAATAATGAAATTAATATGTTAGATCAAGAGCAGTTCGAAACAATTTATAAGAAAACAACAACGCATACAAGGATTAGAGGATTGGCGGGGAGTGGTAAAACCATACTTCTTGTAAAGAAAATGGCATATATGCATTACAAGAATAGGGATTTAGAATTAGTATATGTTTTTTATACAAAGTCGCTTAAACAATACATTAAAGATTTGTTTGTGAATTTCTATAAAGATTTCGAAAAATATAAAGAACCAGACATGTCTAAAATTCATATTTTGCATTCCTGGGGTGGAAATGAAATGGAAGGATTTTATTCAAGGGCATGTAAAGAAAACAATATTGCACGAGAAGGATATAATGATGTATCAGGTTCAAATAAATTTGATAAAGTGTGCAAAAACCTACTTAATACATTAGGTGGGAAAGGGAAAAAATTATATGACTATATTTTTGTAGATGAAGCACAGGATTTTTCATTAGGTTTTTTTAAATTGGCATTGTCAACATTAAAATATAATGGGAAAATGATTTACGCATATGATGAGCTACAGTCTTTAAATGATAATTCAGACAGCATGCCGAGTAAAACTAGTATTTTTCAGGGGGCGGAATGCGAAGATATAAATTTGAGTATTTGTTATAGAACTCCGAAAGATATAATCGTGGCAGCTCATGCATTAGGATTAGGAATTTATCGGAGAAATAAGCAGGGGGATATCGATATTATTAATATGATGCAGGATTATACTATCTGGACAGCAATAGGTTATGAAGAGTTGTCGGGAAAACTTGCATATGGTAGAGATGTTGTGCTTGGAAGAAAAGAGGTAATCGATAAACGTCCAGAAAATTGTGTAGAAATACATGATGTTGAGGAGGAAAAAGAGCAGTATGCAGCTGTCTGTGATGAAATTTGCCATTTGATAAAAGATGAAGATGTGGTGCCTGAAGATATTTTAGTAATTGATTTGGCAAGTATTTCATTTCAAGATAATTTTAATGTATTTAAGAAACTTTTTGTAGAGAAAGTAAGTGAAAATTCAGATGTCGTAAGCAAAGTGCATTTGGTAAATAAAGATAATGCGCTACGGTTTAAAAGAAAAGGAAGTGTTCCATATACTACTATATTTAGAGCAAAAGGAAATGAAGCAAATATTGTATTTATACTGAATGCACAGACCATGAGTGCAATGCAAACGTACTCAAGAAACAGATTATTTACAGCCATGACTCGGGCAAAATTTAAAGTATATATATATGGAGTTGGAAGTTCTCCGATGACAACATTGATAAATGAATTTAATGAGATAAAAGAAAAGAATTTTACATTAGATTTTAGATATCCAACTGAAAATGAGTTACATAAAATGAAGACCATTGCAAAGACAGAAGCAAAAAATGCGAATTCATATGAAAAGGCGTTTAAGAGTTTGAAAGACAATAAAGAATTAACCATTGAAATTTTAAAAGAACAAGTGGGAGCAGGATCTATTGCAGAATTAATAGGTAAGTTGCAAGAGTATAGTGAAAATGAATAAAGTAGATAAGATACTGTCGGAAAAAGAAATTGTGAGAGAACAGTTTTGTGAACTGCCTGTTCTCCAACAAAAAATTCATATTATAAATGATGTCAATGATTATCATGAAACAAAAAATATTATAGGAAATAAGGCTGATAAGATTCGTTTCCATTCATATATGGAAGCATTTGATGAGATGATGTATAATTGTCAGTATACGATTTTGTTGGAGGATGACTCTATGGTATTTTTATTTTATGAGTTTAATGACAACAATAATGTTACTGGTCACATTCTATCATATCTTCCTAGTTTTAGGAATGATAGTGAAAATGGAAAAGAATATACCGACGAAAATAATGAGGAAGAAATTAATTTCATACAACTTCACAGACGGATTAGCAATTTTGTAAGGGTAGATTTCGAAGAGGTAGGGAGAAAGGAATATTATCATAGTCTTATACATATGCATATTGGAACAGAAAGAAATGCGTTGAGAATTCCGATAGAACATTTCGTGATGCCATTTGAATTTTTATTTTTTGTTTTGAAGTATGTATATCATTTACCGGATGAAGAATTAACCGGTATAGAATGTGAAATATCACGTAATAGTATGTTGACCGAAAAAGAAAAGGAAAAACTAAAATTAGTATTCAGTGACTGTATTAGTCAGAATTAAAGATAAAAAATATTAGAATGGATATTAACCGGCAGGAGATTTGAGAGTCTATCTGTCGGTTTTTATTTAGTAATATGAATGGTGTACAAACAGAAAAAGTTAATGCGTACTGTAGTTTGATTTTTTATTATAAGTAGGGTATAGTGCTATATAAAATTGTTAACATGAATAACAACTATTATTGACAATGAAAGAGAAAACTGATATACTTCATATGAGAATTAAAAACACCAGTAACAAGTGTTATGGAATGGAGGTATATTATATGCTAGTTTCAAAAACAATTCAAATAGAATTTACAGATTCTAGTATTCAAGCGGCAGATGCAATTTATGATATTCGTAAAGCAGCAGAATCAGCATCGTTAAATTTGAACTTAAGATATGATGTTCAATTGCAGTATCCTATGTTAGCCGATGACAATAAGGTTGTAGTTGAATTAAAAATTCCTGAAGAGATTGTAGATACATTTTCAGTAGGTAATCATCTTAGAGGTATTTCAACATATTTGTTGAAAAGATGTGGTGGCAGATATGATAAATATCTTGTAGGAAAGCGTCTTTTAAATTATATTGAAATACCTACACCAGAGGTGAAAACGGACAAACTTCCGATGGTTGATCGATTGGAAGCTATTGTTCGATTTACTAAGCTTTTGGAACGTTCTGATTCTGAGGCTTTGGATTATATTAATCGTATTTTGATTATATTAAAGGAGGCAGAGAAAGTATGATTTTAAATGTGTTTACAAGAATTGGAGTTCGACTTTCGGTAGCTAATGCATATCAACAGTTGATTGCCCTTAATCCTAATGATCCATATGCTAAACACAAGGCGGCAGGATCCTTGGGTGGTGCTGTGAATGGTGGAACAATAACTCTCCATAAAAATGGGTATTATGAAAGAATACGTTGAAAAATTGTTTAGGTACTCATGATTAAAACGTTCGTTTGGTAAGAGGATCCAAAAACTGCTGAAAATGAAAAGTCATAGATTTCAAAATATGGAGAACTATGACTTTTTGTGGATTATGTACAAGCAACAATGAGTTCCCAATTGTATCTGCATGAGCGATGGCTCCAGGAATTTTGCATTCAGGTACCGGATAAGGAAATTCGAAAACAGCTGGAACAAATTATAAAACAACAATATCAGGAACAAGGGATGGTAGATCCCGCAGAGACAGACATCGTATAGGTGCCTGTCTTTTTTTCGCAGAAAATTAGGTAAAGATTTCGAAGGGAGGTGATAGGAAACGTGAGTATCAGTATCCATGAGTTACTGGCAGTAGCCAGGGAATCGGAAGGTGTGAAGGCAGTGAAGGGTGATGCTATACTGTGTGAGAAACGCTTTGCACCGGATACCCGATATATGGTGGAATTTTTGTTGTTGGAGCAAAAGGAATGGTACGGGGAAAAGGGCGTGGACACATGGTTTGTGCCGGAAAAGAATACAGCACCGAAATGGTCAGTCCGAAACTTTCCTATGGAGAAATGGGAAATCTACAGGAAGTGGTGCGGTGTTTGAGACACCATGGGGCGAAGGTAAATGCGTCTTGCGGGCAGCATGTGCATGTGGACGCTTCCAACCACACACCAAGAAGCCTGAAAAATGCCATGACCATTATGTATTCCAAAGAGGATATCCTAAAATGGAGTACAGTTTATAGTAGTGTATAGCGTGTATCAAGTTATAATTATAAGGTTGAAAATAACAGTATACACAGATAATATGGAAAAATGTGTATGACGTTTATATAGAAAATAACATGGAAAGGGAGTTACTGAAATGAGAGAACGAAAGGTTTTGAGGTGCCTTTTGGAAATTGTCAGACATAATTTTTTATCAAATGTCCCCTTCACTGGTTTGAGTCCAGAAAAGGGGCATAGAGAATGAATAGGAAAAGAAATCCTTTAGCTATGATTTATTTAGTCTGTAGGGCAACGGTATATCCAGAGCCGGGTAAAGCCCATTTTCCAATAGTTATTGTATTTACATCATCTTTACGATATTCAGATGTATGCTTTTCATAGGTGTGTACATTGAAGGAAGAAAATGTTCCCGTTTTTAGTTGATATTTGTTATTAGTATCTCCTTTAACTATTATTGTTGTTAAAAAGCTTCTACATGGAAATACTAATTGATACACATGAAAAAAATGTTTAAGTGCAATTATATGGGAAGTTTTATGTACAAGTATAACATTTGTATCGTATATTAAAGGCATCTGATTTTGTATTAAATATGGGAATTGCCTTTTTTCGTTGGTACATACAATGGAAGTATGTATTTGGGAAGAATAATCAAATCCATTGATAGTATATTCTTCGTGTCGATAACTTTTGGCTTGTTCTAAAGTTTCAAATCTTGGATTGGTTGAATAATAGTTAATTCCTTCTTTTATATTTAAATATTCAATTCGGGTTGTAATTGAGACTTTTAACTGATCGTCAATGATTTCCAAAACTATTTCTCTATTGAAATTATCAATATATGTCTGCTTTTTTATATTATGAATAATTTTATCAGAAATATTATCTATAAAATCATAAGCCAGTCTAATATCACCATTTCTTTTGATGAGTTCATAATTAATGCCTTGCTGTAATTGTAAAAGTTTTTGATCATCTACAAGAGATATTTCATTAAGGTTAAAATCATTACCACGAACCCAACCAGGACGTTTTCTCCTTTTAATTTCTTTATGAAGAGATTCAGAGACTTCTTTAGCTAATTCATCTGCAGATCTCCACCATTGAACAGTGCGACCATGTTTGGCTGTGTTTTTGAAATCTTCAAGTTTTTTACTTTTTGAGGGATCTGCTTCTATAAACTCTTTTTTTAAAGGGACATCGTCTCGGATAATAAAAACAAGAGTTGGAAGACCAATTTGTTGTGCATATCTAAATTCTTTTTCAGTGTAGCTTATACCAATGTCGGGCCCTTCTTCAAATACAGAGCCATAGCGCTGAGCCAAAATAAGAACATAAAAATCGGAGCTATCAATGGTTTCCTTAATAATTTCCCACTGCTCTTCATCAGAAGCATTAAACATTTCCATTCCTACAGGGAAATTCATCATTGAAAGTATTGCATCACGAACTTTGGTACGAGGTTCAATAAGGTCATTATAAGTGGAAGATATAAAAATCTGATATTTTTTATCCAATGTAATCGCTCCTTTAACGAAAATGTTGAACAAACAATAAGATATAAAATATTGTCATGTTATATATTATAATATCATATTTGTAATAGTAATAAAAGTTTAACAAGCAGTTAGATAAGTTAAGGCAACCGCACTTTAGTTCATATTAGCAAATATATATTTAAAGATGCTATTATATACACAGGGAGTCGGGGAATGTTGAACTATAGCAAGCCGGAAAAGAAAGCATTGATATCGGTATGAAAGAGTTTTGCAAGTGCAACTAATTCAGATGCCTTAATATTCATTCGATTTGTTTCCAGTTTGGCATAGGTACTTTTGGTGATGGAGACACCCATAAGATTTAATTTTGCAACTACTTGGTCTTGAGTCATATTGTTTTTATATCGAATTGCTTGGATATTTTTACCAATATCCATATCTGGTCTAATCTTTTGCATAATGATGAACTCCCCTTATAAAATAAAAAGTTTCGTAATACAGAAACATATATATTGATTCTAAAGAGTTTAAATTTTATAATGTTTCGTAATAAGGAATTATTTTTAACAAGAAGAGGTAAAAGTATAATGGATGTGGAGATGGAAAAGAGAAAATTTTTAAATCTATGTGGCAAAAGAGATCGAGCATTATTGTCAGGTGAAAAAAGAATGACATTGGGGGATATGGAACGATTGACATATCTGACAGAATTTTTTGAATTGGAGAACTACGGAATCGCCTTATGGAAAGAATTTTGTGATGATGTAAAAGAGTCGCTGGAGGCGATGATGAAAATGTTAGATGAGCCGGAGTACATAGAAGATCGATGGGTTGATGACGAAGCGAAAGGGGAAAAGTGGTTGTTAGAATTTCAGAAACTGGCATTAACGGAAGAATACAGGGAATGGATTCGAAATTATATCGATAAAAAATATGAAGAAAGAGGATTACTATATCCGACAGGAGCAGACTTCGATTAAGAGGTCTGTTTTTTTCTGGTCTTTTGGGAGGTGATAAGAGGTGGAAGTAAGTATTTATGAACTCTTGGCGGCAGCAAGGGAATCAGCTAAATCCGATTATATAAAAGGGGACAGCATTTTGTGTGAGAAGAGATTTTATCCAGATACCCATTACATGGTAGAAATAGAGTTATTAGAAAATGATAACAGGCTGGGAGAGAAGGAAAATTATATACGGAAGTTTCTGACAGAACCGGAGTATTTTCCCATTTTACAAAAGCAGGAAAAACATCTCATAAAAATAAAAAGACAGGCAATTGTTCAAAAAGGAAACTTGCGATATATCCCTCCCCCCGGACAGGCTGGACCGCCGCCGGGAGAGGGATATTTTATAACCGGCTGGGAAGGAACAGTAGTGTTCCTCTGGCTATAGTGGTATAAAAAAGCCAGATTTTCCGCAGGTTTTGGTACGCTGGAACATTGAAAAGTGTTCACGAAGGACACTTTTGCAACAATCTGTTACAGCAGTGAAAACATTTTTGACCTTACGTTAAACAAGAAAAATGAAAGGATGTGATTGCGATAATCATAGGAATTGATCATGGCTATTATGCAATAAAAACAAGACAAGTGTCTTTCCCAAGTGGAATTATCAAGTATGATTACGAGCCGTATACCATGCAGAATGTTCTGCAGTATCAGGGAAAGTATTATGTCTGCGGTACGGGAAGACAGACGCTGGTAAAAAACAAAACGTCCAATGATAATTATTATCTGCTGACGTTGGCAGCCATTGCAGAAGAAATCAAGCATCGGAAAGCGGAACGAAAGACAGAGGTAATTCTGGCTGTCGGACTTCCGCTTTCGAGTTTTGGAAGAGAGAAACAGGGATTCAGGGAGTATTTGTTGCGGAAAGAGCAGCCAGTGCGATTTTTATATGAAAGTGAATTATATGAGATAACAATAAAAGATGTGAAACTGTTCCCACAAGGATACTCTGCGCTTGCTCTGCATCCAGAGTATCTGAAGAATGAACCGTCTGTTCTGCTTGTTGATATTGGTGGCTGGACCGTTGACCTTATGAGGCTTGATAATGCTGTTCCGAATGCAGCAACGTGCAGGAGTCTGGAGCTTGGAGTGATCCGATGTATTGATGAGACTGCAGAACAGGTGCGTAGAAACACCGGACTGTCTGTAACAGAAACTCAAATTGAGCGTGTGCTTCGGGGAGAATCTTGCAGTATGGCAGAAGAAGCCAGACGGATCATACAGGAAAACGGACGGAAATATATAGAAAGAATACTGTCTGCGGTGACAGAATCCGGGTTTGATCTTCGGGCAGTACCCACCGTATTTATGGGTGGAGGCTCCGCAATTTTAAAACGCCATGTGACCGCACAGGACGCGATTTGCCGCCCTGTTTTTATCGAGGACGTCCATGCGA
>OKRU01002810.1_pt1 | contig 14947 bp, 15 predicted proteins | sample 1601131 | NCBI WGS metagenome assembly OKRU01 (sample SAMEA3541558, study PRJEB24748) | human gut metagenome | biome: human gut; feature: human-associated habitat; material: faeces | place: China | collected 2012 | reverse complement strand
TATTGGCAAAACTGACTGCGCAATACACGCACAATCTTTGTGCGGTATTGCCTTAGAAAAATACTGAATAGGATCAGACTAACTGCTCGCCGTTCACATACAGGTGGAATCCGTTGGCGGTAATCTGGGAGATGTCGCCGTTGAATTCGGTCACATAGCTGTCTGCGGTAAGTTCCCAGGTAGAGCCGCTGTCCATTGTCACCTTGACTGTGCCGCCCTCGCCGTCGGGATTTATCGCGCCCTTGAGGGTGGAGCCGGTCATGGTCATGTCAAGGCTGGAAATGCTGTCCACCAGGATATTGCCCTCGATGGACTGCTGCTCGGCGTTCAGTATGACATCGCCGCCGTTTGCGCCCTCAGTGCCCCAGCCCCTGGAGCTGGAGTTGCCCTCCACGCGCAGGAATGTGTCGTTGGCAAGCGTGAATTCCACGTCCTTGAGGGAGATGGTGCAGTCGGTGTTGGTGATGTAGAACATATCCCCGGATAGCCCCGTAATGCTTCCGCCCTCGGCAGTGAAGTAAGCCTCGCCGATATCAGCGTCGCCGGACATGCTCTGATATATCATGATGGTGTGTATGTTCTCGTCGGAATCACCGCCGTAGGTGTTCTCCATGTTTCCGGTAAGGGTGCAGTTGTTCAGGGTAACGCTGTTCTTGCCCTCGACTACAACGCCCTCGCTGGAGTTCGCGGTGAGTTCCGCGTTGCTGGCGGTTATGTCAGCGGTGCAGTAGATCGCAGGGCTGCCGGTGCCGTTGGTGACGTACTTTCCGCCTTCGACGGTGACTGTTCCGCCACCGCGGTCAGTGCGTATCGCCGCGGAGGAGTTGCCCTCGGTCTGAACATCAAGGTTGGTGGCGATCATGGTTCCGCCGCCGGTGGTCTGGATTCCGCCGGAATTGCGCTCAGTGGTGCGTATCTTGCTGTCAGAGATGTTGACCGTTGTCCCCTCGCCGTAGCTGAATACCGCGTTGCCGTTTACCACGCCGGTATTGAAGGTGGAGTCAGTGATGGTCACCTTGGCTCCGTTCAGCGCGAGGAATCCGGCGTTCTGACCGTAGAAGTCCCCGTCCTCGGTGTTGGAGGAATTGCCGGCATTCTTGTTGACTGTGATCCCGGTGAGGGTGGCTTCTGCGCTGTCAACTCTCAGCGCGTTTTCGTCATCGCCGGTGGAATTATACTCGGTGTCGCTTTCGGTGGTGTTCTCGGTTATCGTGTTCGCGGAGGTTCCGTTGGTTACCTCTCCGCTGCCGCCGAATCCGCTGCCGGCGTTCATGTTCTTCACAACGATGGAAGCCGCAGTTCCATCGTCGTTCAGGGTGACTGCGAGGACGCTGCCGACTGCGATGTCGTCAATGGTGCCGTCACTGCTTCCCTGGAGGAACTCCACGGAGATCTTGGTGTCGTCGGTGACGGCGAAGGTTACGCTGCTGCCGGAGGACTCAAACGTGCTTCCGCCCATTCCGCCGGGAGCTTCGCCGTCCGGCTTGTCAGGAGCATTCCCGGAGCCGTCGCCGGAATCCCCGGGCGCATTGCCGGAATCCTCGCCGTCGGGCTTTGCCGGAGGTTCGCCCTCGGGCTTGTCGGAGTTGTCGCCGGAATTGTCGCCGCTGTCGCCGGGCTTTTCGGGAGCGGAGCCGCCGTCCCCGGGCTGTCCGGGCGCGCTGCCGGAAACTATCTCGCCCTCGTCGGCGGTTATGGAATTCCCGTCAACCGCAGTGACCTTTACCGTCTTGTAGACCTCAGAGGATTTCACTTCGCCTGTCCCTGCTTCGGAGGTCTGATGTGATGTGTCCGCTGAGGAAACCACTGAACTGCCGGTATCGGAGGAAGTTCCGGAATTGCTGGAGCAGCCGGTGGAAGCCGCAGCCACGACAGCTGCGCAGATCAGTGCGAAATATTTATAGGTTTTCATAATATCACGAGCCTTTCTGTTTTTTGTTGCTGCCGCCTCCCTGCGGCCTTCCGTTTACATACACAGTATAAGCCCCTTTTGTGATATTTCGGTGATATAAATACATGCAGAAAATGAACATGCCGGGAAATCGTACAAAAAAACAGCTGAAAAGCTTTAGGCAACACCGCACAAAGACCATTTATTGGATTTTGCACGCGTCTTGCTTGCATATTTTCCGTCATCTTGCACAATTCGTCCTAGCAAGGCGACAGCCTTGCGTCGTCCTCATTGTACAATCTGACGAAAAATCTGACTGCGCAATACACGCACAATCTTTGTGCGGTATTGCCTTTCCGCTTTTCAGCCGTACATATTACGTTCTTTCGATGATTGCAGGAACGTCCGCCAGGGAATCCGCCTTTGCGAAGATGAGCTTTTCCAGCTCCTCGTCCGGCTGGGTGAGGTCCGGCACCATCACTGTGACGCACCCTGCCGAGGAAGCGCTGCGCACCCCGTTCGGGGAATCCTCCAGCGCCAGGCACTCGTTCGCCGGAAGTCCCAGCTGCTGCGCCGCGTAGAGGTAGATGTCCGGCTTGGGCTTGCCGCTTTCCACCATCGAAGCGCAGACTATCCGGCTGAATCTGCCCAGCAGTCCGACCTTGCCGAGGTAGTCCTCCGTGCGCTGGATATCGGTGGCGGTGGCTATCGCCGCCGGTATCCCACGGCTGTCCAGGTAGTCCAGCAGCGTGGTTATCCCGGGCTTGGTTTCAAGTCCGTGGGCTGCGATGTGTTCTTTCATGAGTTCCATGCGCCGGGAACGTATCTTCACATAGTCGAAGTTTTCGCCGAAGATCCCCTGGAGGTAGGGTATCGCGAACTTCCGCGCAAGGCTGCGGATATTCAGCGCATGCTCGCGCTGCATGGGGAATCCTGCTTCGTTAGCTGCCTGGCACCAGTATTTCACCAGCAATTTTTCGGTGTCCAGTATCAGTCCGTCCATATCAAAAATTACAGCTTTTATCATATTAAGTCCTTTCGTTTGTTCCGTCAAGTATTGCAGCCATGTCCTCCGGCAGCGGCGCGGAAATTGTAATGCGTTCGCCGGATACCGGCAGGGTGAATTCCACTTCGCCGCAGTGCAGCGCCTGCCGGGAGATTGCGGTGCAGTCGCCGCCGTACATGTCGTCGCCGCATAGTGGGAATCCGATATGCGCCATGTGCACGCGGATCTGGTGGGTGCGTCCGGTTTCCAGGGTTATCCGCAGCAGCGCCCGGCGTTCGCCGGCTATCTTCCGGAAGTGCGTGACCGCAGGCTTCCCGTCAGGAGTCACGCAGCGCTCTATTACGCTGTCCCCGAGTCTGCCTATCGGCGCGTTCACGGTGTCCCCGGGGGGAGTTCCGTCCGTGATCGCGTAATACACTTTGGATATGCTGCCGGAAAGCGCCGCCGCTGCGAACTGATTCTTCGCGCACACGCAAAGTCCGCTGGTGTTGCGGTCCAGGCGGTTTATCGACCGGAAGGGAAGCCCCGGGTATCTTGCGGCGAACAGATTCGCCAGCGTATCGTCATGGTGCCGCTGGGACGGGTGGACCGGCATGAAGGGCGGCTTGTTGAATACCACCACGTCCTCGTCCTCGTACACTATATCGGCAGAAAGCTCCGGATTCGCCGCAACGGAGGTTTCGCCGCCGTCCAGCTGGAGCGTAATGACTTCCCCGGCGTGTACCGCGTCAACAGTGCGGAGTATTCCGCCGCCGCGGGTAAGTCCGCCGGAGCGTTTGAGCGCTGTCAGCACGCGCCGGGAAATTCCCCGGGATTTCAGGAACACCTGCGCCTGCACGCCGTCAAATTCCGCCGGGATCGTGTAGCTTATTTCTCTCATGAATCCTGCCATTCCTTATAATAGTGCGCCAGGATAAGGTCGGTCACCCTGCCGTAGGACTGCGTGCCGTCCTGCACGCCCTGCGCCTTTATGAATCCATCGTTGACGGAGGTGGATATTTCCTGGACGCTTCCGGAGAATCGCTCAACGTAGTCATTCGTGGAAAGCAGGTCGCGCCACATTCCGGCGCTGGTGTCCTGCGCCATTTCCTGCCACAGTTCATAATCCGCGGCGTAGAGCGAGTTGGAGCAGTACAGGAATGCGGACGCATAGCCGGAATACCTGAATTCGGGGTATTCGCTGTTTGTGCAGGCAAGAAAAGCCAGAAAGTTGCACTCGTTCTCAAACGCTATTCCACGGGAGTGCGCGCTTTCGTGGCTGGCGGTGAAGGGCTTGCAGAAATCCGGCTCTTCGGTATTGACGTTGCATTCCGCCAGGAAAGGGAAGTACATCCCGACAATACCGGTGTAGCTCCACAGATAGGAAAGCTGCACGGGCTTCTGGCGGCTGACGCTGGTCCACAGGAACGGGTATTCATCCACTAGGGTGGAGTATCCGCTGTTCGTGCGTGAAAGTTCTGTCCATATGTTCTCGGTGAGTTTCACGCAGCCGTTTTCGTCCTCCGTCAGGAGTTCACGCTCCTCGGCGGCGTGGGCGGCGAGGTCGCGGCAGACCTCCGCGAGGAACTCCGTGGATTTCGGCGAGGCGTCCAGTTCCATCAGCTGTTCCATTGGCTCCCGGTAGTAGTTCGCTCCGTGTCCCGTCATGTAGATGAACGCCGCGAATGAAACGAATCCGGCGAGGAAGCGCCCTGCCTTTACGGCAGTCCGGCGGCGGTCGGGGCTTTTACGCAGGCGCACGATGAATACGACAACCAGCGTGACTACTGCCGGGATCGCGAGGACTGCGCAGACCTCCGTCAGCGATATCGGCACGAGGGAGGTCAGGAATCCCACCGGTACGGTGAACACCTTGAAAAGCCCCCGGGAAATGACATGCTCGGTGAATTCCGGAAAGAGGGGCAGCAGGAAATACATTGCTGCCGCCAGAACCAGCGGAATGAATATCCACAGCAGTTTCAGCAGCCGCAATGCGGTGGGTGTGGAATCGGATTTTCTGTTTTTCATGCGTACCTCCTTTGACGGATCAATATACATTAATTATACAGGCTCCCGGGCGCTTCGTCAAGAATTTTAAAAAAAAATTCATGTTTTTTTCAAAAACCCCTTGACAAAGTGATATGTTTGTGGTAGAATATATACGTTGCTGATGAACGTCAACAACAAAGCGCAAGACACAAAAGTGTTCGCCCCGGCTTTTTCTGGGAGCTTACTCCCGGCGTTTCTACCGAGTCAAAAACAGAAACAATTCATACGCAGGTGTGGCGGAATTGGCAGACGCGCTAGCTTCAGGTGCTAGTGATCGCAAGGTCATGTGGGTTCAAGTCCCGTCACCTGCACCAAAACCTCGATTCTCAGTATGAGTGTCGAGGTTTTTTTGTTATGTTTATATTGCGCAAAAAAGCGGAGATTCAAAAATCTCCGCTTTTTTCATTGTGTAAGGCTCACTGCGCCTTTTCCGGAGTGTAATCCTCTCCGCTGACTGCACGATAATCACGCGCAAGTGCATTGCTGCCGGAATGCCGCAGGAGGACGCGTTTCCCCTCAGCGACATATTCATTCGCCGCGCCTTGCCCATTCTTATTTTTCATATCGGTTTTTAGAGGTTACCAGTTTATATTGCATGAAATTATCGTTATGAACAAATCCGAAATCTGTATATAGTTTGACGCCCATATCTGACGCCGTGATTTGAACTGTTCCACAGCCATAATCTCTTGCATCGTTTATTACCCGAGATAACAGCTCCTTTGCGATACCCTTTCTTCTGTAATCAGGGTCGGTAAACATACTGGACAGCAGCCCTATCTTACCGCTTGGGCATCCGAAGTAAGGCGGCTTCTCAACAAAGGACATTCCGCTGGTTCCAATAATTTTATTTCCATCAATTGCGATCCAGGAAATAAATGTTCCATCTAACATGTGGCGGGTATAATATTCATTCAAAGCAGGAACAAGATCAATATCTTCCTTAGCGCCTTCTTCTCTCAGTTGATTTATTCTCATATGAATAAATGTATCCAGTTCATTTTCGGTAAGTCTTTTATATTCTATTTTCATATACCACTTTACCCTCCGTAAATTCTAATTTATCAGTCTGGCTAAAAGCCATGCTGTAAACAATATACCATATATCAAATGAAAAATCAACCTATGGTCACCTCTAAAAAACCTCGTTTTAGTGAAAATGTGTATAGCACACCGCCTGTTTTGTCAAGCCTCCACATAAGACATACAGTCTTATGTGGAGGTTTTCCTCGCATTCGGCGCGCTCTGCCCATTTCCCTTTTCAAACCGGTTTTTAGAGGTGCCCCTATGCAACAATGATATATTGGGGGCAACACCTCACAAAGACCATTTGTTGGATTTTGCGCATTTCTTGCTTGTATTTTCTGTCAGATTGCACAACGCGCACAATCTTTGTTCGGCGTTTAATCGAGAAAACGTTTACACCATATATTGATTTCTGTGTGATGATTTTACACAATTTTAGCGTTCAAAAGCCGGAAGAATTCACAAGATTAGCTTTGATTGTACAAAATCAACAAATATCGCTTTACATGTTGAAGATTTTGTTGTATAATGTAATGTATACTAATGTATACGATGAATGCTTTCGGTATATTCTGTATTCATCACCACAATAACTCTGAAAGGAACGGTGGCGAAATGTCCAAATCCATACTGATAACAGGAGGAGCGGCGAGTGGAAAATCCCGGTGGGCGGTGACGAATTACTCGCGCTACGACTATGTTCTCTATCTTCGCACCGGGGAGGCAGTTGACCCGGATATCCTGCACCGTATCGAATACGGCAACAATCAGAACGGCGTAGAATGGGACATCGTGTCCGGGATCACGGACAATCCTGCGGCGGCTATCGGCGACCATAAGTTCGTTATCTTTGACCGGCTGAGTGATTACGCTTCTCTCGTGCTGGACAGAATGTGTCCCGATATCACCGCGATGACCGACGAACTGATGAAATCCATCGAGAAAACGGTGATCGCCGACGTGGAGTCCATGCGTGACCGTATCCGCGAAAACGACGGCAGCATGACAATAATCACCCTCGAAACCGGATTCTCCGTTGCTCCTGACGACCTCCGACAGAAGGTATTGCGCAGGATAATCGGCGACATCAACCAGCGTATCGCAAATTCCTCGGACGAGGTTTATTTCTCCGCGAGCGGAATTCAGTTCAAGATAAAGTGATCCGCGGCTCCTGAATACAACAAATCAAGAATACATACACGGAAGGAAGAACACCATGACTTTTGAAGAATTCATCATGCAGGCGCGAGAAATGAACGCCTCCGATATCCACCTCACCGTAGGCGCTCCCACCGTTGTGCGCGTCAACGGCGAACTTCGCAAGTACACCGAGCTTTCTGACCAGGTGGTCAACCGTACTATTCTTTCGATACTTTCCGCCGAGCAGGAAAAGGCGCTCAACGAGGGCAAGGACATTGATTTCAGCTTTGAGCTGAAGAACGGCGCCCGTCAGCGCGTCAATGTATTCCGCCAGAGCGGCAAGCTCGCGGCATGCATTCGTCTGCTGAACGCCGAGATACCCACCCTGGAGGAGCTGAAAATGCCCTCCGTCCTGCTGGATTTCGCCAAGAAGCGCAGAGGTCTTGTGCTGGTAACAGGCCCCACGGGAGCTGGTAAATCCACAACGCTGGCTGCGATGGTGGAGTACATCAATACCACGCGCCCCTGCCACATCATCACTATAGAGGACCCTATCGAGTACCGCTACAAGCAGGAGAAGGCGACTATTCACCAGAGGGAGCTTGGCAGGGACGTTCCGTCATTCCACGAGGCGCTCCGCAGCGCCCTGAGAGAGGACCCGGACGTAATCCTCATCGGTGAGATGAGAGATTACGAAACGATCTCCCTTGCAATGACCGCCGCCGAAACCGGACACCTGGTATTCGGCACGCTGCACACCTCCAGCGCCGCGCAGACCGTTGACAGAATCATCGACGCGTGCCCGATACATTCCCAGGAGCAGGTGCGTTCTCAGCTGGCGAGCATGATACAGGCGATCATCGCCCAGTCGCTTATTCCGCGCTCCGACGGCAAGGGCAGAGTAGCCGCCGTCGAGGTCATGGTCGGCACCGACGCCATCAAGAACCTTATCCGCTCCAACAAGATAAACATGATGGAAACCACAATGGCGGCAGGCGGCAGGGACGGAATGTGCACCCTCAGCGACAGCCTGGCAAAGCTGTACAGATCAAACCAGATATCCTATGAAACCGCCCTGGAGTATGCAACGGACAGAAACGAGATGGAGAAAAAGCTGCTCAGCGGCATTTGATAAGACTTGACAGAACGGGCAGTCCGGCATATAATAAAATAGAACAGAATACACGTCCGCAGTTTCAAAGCTGCGGACGTGTCTGATGAAAGGGGGAAAACTATGAAATGTATTCCTGTAAAGGAACTTAACGACAGCGCCGCTGACCCGCAGGAATTCGTGCTGAGTGCCGAAAACGCCTATGCAGACCAGATATCCGCTGCCGCTGAAAGAATATATATGGAGCGCAAGGAGCGCCCGGTCGTGCTCATCTCCGGTCCCTCCGGTTCTGGTAAAACCACCTCCGCCGGAAGAATAGCGCAGCTTCTGGAGGATAATGGCTGCCGCGCGCATACTATATCCATGGATAATTACTTCCTGCCGCTGACAGAGCAGGATAAGCGCCTTGCAGAACTCGGACAGTTTGATTTTGAGTCGCCGAAACGTCTGGACACGGAGCTTTTCAGCAGACATCTGAAAATGCTGAGCTGCTGTGAGGCAATCGACGTCCCGGCGTTTGACTTCACTGCGCAGGAGCGCCGTCCGGGGATTACGCTGGAATGCTCTCCCGGGGACATCGTCATCATGGAGGGAATACACGCGCTGAATCCGGAGGTTACGGGGCATTCCGATGAGTTCACCAACCGGGTTTATGTGTCCGTGCGTACCAGGCTGGAATCCGACGGTGCGCTGCTGCACCCGTCAAAGATACGCCTTATGCGCCGCCTGATACGCGACAAGCTGTACCGCGGACGGAGCATTTCCGAAACCATGGATTTCTTCCGGTCAGTGGAGCGCGGCGAGGATCTTTACATCATGCCGTTCAAGCATCGTGCGAGCTTTGATATAGATACGTTCATCGCTTATGAGCCGATGGTGTACCGGGATATCCTGCTGGGCGACCTGGAGCAGGTTTCGGGCACATATGGGGATTATGAGCACTACGCGGACATCGAGCAGTTCCTGCGGAAGCTTCAGCCGATGGACAGGGAAGTGGTGCCGGAGAATTCACTGGTTCGTGAATTTATCGGGTGAAATGCGATAATTAGAAGGAACAGAAATGGAGATCAGGAAGTTTGAAAAGCAGGACGTTCCTGCGCTTATGAGAATCTGGAACGAGGTAGTTGACGCCGGGCAGGCATATCCCCAGGAAGAGGACCTGACGCCGGACAACGCGGAGGAATTCTTCGCCTCCCAGAGCTTCACCGGCGTTGCCGTGGATAACGGCGAGGCGGTGGGGCTGTACATACTTCACCCTAACAACATCGGGCGCTGCGGACATATCGCCAACGCAAGCTACGCGGTGCGCTCGGATATGCGCGGAAAGCACATCGGTGCGCTGCTCGTGACGGACTGCCTGCACAGGTGCCGGGAGCTTGGATTCCGGGTATTGCAGTTCAACGCGGTGGTGGCGGACAACAAGCCTGCCCTGGCGCTGTACAAGTCCCTGGGATTCGTTCAGCTGGGCGTTATTCCCGGCGGATTCCGGAAGAAGGACGGAAGCTATGCGGACATAATACCGCATTATTTTGATGTGACTAGATTATGATAAGACCATGGTTTTACGATAAGTTTGTATGCATTGCGGACAGGTGCACCGACAACTGCTGCCGCGGCTGGGAGATAGATATTGACGAGCCGGCAATGGAGCGATTCCGCGGCGTTCCCGGGGAATTCGGCGAGCGGCTGCGGAGCGCGATACGGGAGCAGGGAGGACAGCGCAGCTTCGCGCTGTCCTCCGGCGACCGCTGCGCACTGCTGCGCGAGGACGGGCTGTGTGAGCTGATACTCCACTGCGGCGATGGGATACTGTGCGATATCTGCGCGCTGCACCCCCGGTTCTTCAACGAATCCGGCGAGGTGCGCGAGGGCGGACTGGGACTGTGCTGCGAGGAGGTATGCCGGCTGCTTTACAGCAGCAGGGAGCCTTTCCGGCTGGTGCAGGACGAGGCGGACTTACTGGCGCAGAAATCCGACGACGAGTTCACGGCTTCCTTCAGAAAAGAGCGCGAGGGGCTTTTCGCGGTGCTCCAGGACAGGCAGCGCGGAATCCTGGACAGGCTGGGCAGGTGCGCGGAATACGCCTGGAATATCCAGCAGCAGATAGAGGGCGGCGCCCCGGCGGAGATTCCGCAGGAGTGGGAGAGCATTACCGGGGAGGAGAGCGTTTCCCGGCTGATGGACACGCTTTCTGGCATGGAGAGCATAAACGGCGAGTGGACAGAAGTCCTTTCCCGGCTGACTGAGCGCCACGCGGAGCTTGTCCGCAGGCTGCCGGAATTTCTCGCGGAGAATGGGGATTGGCGCTACGAGCACATCGCGGTTTACGGGATTTTCCGGCACTACACCGAGAGCCTGGACGACAGCGCGGCATACGCCCGGGTAATGCTGGCGTGCTGCTCTGCGCTGACCGTCATGTTGATGGACTGCATGAAGTGGCTGGACGGCGGCTCCATAAGCGAGTGGGACATGATACTCGACCTGAAGCTGTATTCCAAGCAGGTGGAATATTCCCAGGAGAACATTAACGCATTCCTGGAGGAGTATTACTGACGGCTGCAAATAAAAATGCCCCGGCGGTGTTTCCATCGCCGGGGAAGGGTATATTAACACACCGGGCATGCCTCCGGCTTCTCACGGGCGCTCCGGTCGGGGCGCCACCTTCGGCTCGGCGTGGAGTCGGCATAGCGATTCCGTTTCTGCCTTACCCTGCCTTATTGTATGCCCGGGCATACTGTTGTGTGATTAGTCCGCTGCGCCGTCTGTGATTCCCGGGTCGTATGCCGGGGTGCTGAATTCCGTGCCGGTCTGGAGTCCGAATACATAGTCGCAGCTGCCCTGCGGCATCTCAACGGTCACGCAGCATACTGCGGAAAGCTCATCGGAGGGCATTGTGAGTGTTCCGCCGTTGTATTCCAGGGCGTGGCTCTCGTCCTCGGAGGTGTAGTACACCGCGGACGTGATACGGGAATCCTCCGGAAGCGCTATTGTAAGGGCACTGCCCGGTTTGGCAACAAGCCGGGTGATATCGCTGGAGGACATCTGCCAGGGTGTGGGGCAGTCCACGGTGGCAGTCATGGCATCGTCGCCGGTGGTCACTGTCCAGGTGTATCCGCCCTTTGTCATGGCGAATCCCATATCGCCCTGGTAAATACGCAGCGCCGGAGGTTCGGAAAGGCCGGTCTGGCTGCGGTGCACGCTGAAGCAGTATTCCGCCTCGCCCTGCTCATATTTGACGGAAACGCTCACCACGCCGCCCGTGACATCTTCCGGGAACTTGATAACTCCGTCCTGCGTGAAATCAAGGTCAATGCTGTCGGAATCCTCCAGAGTGTACAGCTTCGCCGCCGTTATTTCGGAACCTGCCCGAAGTCCGATCTTTGGCTCGTTAGCGGAAACCAGGTCAAGATCGACATCAGCGCTGATATTGCCGCTGACAGCCTCGGATACAGGGTCTGCTCCGCAGGCAATCGAGCCGTCCCAGTTGTAGTTCATGAGCGTCATCATAGCCGCTGATGAAACCCCGTCGCCGCTGTATTCCACCATTATCTGCGGCGGCTTGGTCGTGTCCTCGGGCGTTACTTCACCGGTGACCCGGGCTATTTCAGTCACGTTGTCGGCGGATATGAGCGCATTGGAGCTGTCGTCCCGGGAATCGCTGCTGCCCTGCGAGGAACAGCCGGAAAGCGCTATGACCGCGGCAAGCGTGATTACATACAGGTATCTTTTCATATTAACTAACTCCTTTTCAGGTGGTTCACTGAAACGCAGAATAAAAGCACACTCATGCGTCTGATTTTGATGCTCTTCTGTAAATAAAACAGGGAAGCCAGGGGAAAGGTTGCAAAGCGGAGGATTTTATGACAGCCAGAGAAATAAAACAGCGCCTTTTTGAGCTGCAGGACGTGAAATTCCGGGAGTTCCACTCGCGGCTTATCCCGAACATCGACCCGGCGACGGTTATCGGAGTGCGCACTCCGGAGCTTCGCAGGCTGGCGAAGGAGATAGGCGAGGACGAGGGATTCCTCAGGGCGCTGCCGCATGAATACTACGAGGAGAATCAGCTGCACGCCCTCATCATAACCGGCATGAAGGATTTCGGGGGCTGTATCGCGCGTCTGGACGAATTCCTGCCATATGCGGACAACTGGGCGACCACTGATATAATGACTGTGAAGCTGTTCAAGAAGCACACGGCGGAGCTTCTGCCGCATATCCGCCGCTGGCTGGATTCCGGGAGGACGTACACCGTGCGGTACGCCGTGGGGTGCCTGATGAACTTCTGCCTGGACGGGGAATTCCGCCCGGAGTACCCGGAGATGGTTTCCGGGGTGGACTGCGGCGAGTATTACGTCAGCATGATGGTAGCGTGGTATTTCGCCACCGCCCTGGCGAAGCAGTACGACGCGGTTATACCGTATATCGAGGGACGGCGGCTGGATACAGCTACTCACCGGAGGACGATACAGAAAGCGGTCGAGAGCTTCCGCATAACGGACGAACAGAAAGCGTACCTGAGAACGCTGAGATAAGAAAATACCGGACGAAGTTTACGCTTCGCCCGGTGTTTTATTATCTTGCCACCCCGAGGAATTCCTCCAGGGTGAGTCCGCTGTCGTGGACAAGCTTTGCTGTGCTCTTTCCGAGGTAGCGCACATGCCACGGCTCGTAGATGTATCCGGTAATGCTCTCGCTGTCCTTGGGGTAACGCAGCAGGAATCCGTATTCCCAGCAGTGTTCTGCCAGCCATTTCCCCTCCGGAGTGTTGCCGTAGCTCTGTTTCAGCGAGGATATATCCATCGCGAGCCCGGTCTGGTGTTCTGAATGCCCCGGCTGTGCGGAATATCGGTCCGCGCGTTCGAATCCGTCTATGCTTTCCCAGTAGGCAAAAGTTGTTTTCTGCTTCTCGTATGAGCGGAATCCGGAAACGATCTGCATGTCGTACCCAGAGGCTTTCCTCATCTTCAGGTAGGCATTGTAGGTGGCGCTGTCAAGTCCGCTGCCGTAATTCTCAGGCAGGTCGAATTCACGGTTGACGATGATGACGCCGCCAATGGTTGTCACTCCGTCCTGCTCCACGGGGTCGGGAGCCTTTATTTTGGCGGTGACTTTTCCCTTGCAGCTGATGTCGGAGAATTCGTTGAGCACCTCCAGCGTGCCCTGTCCGAGGACGGTTCCGCCCTTGTTCACAGCGAGCTTTCCGTCAAGGGAAACGCAGCCGCTTTTCTGAATTTTGAGCCTGCCGGTGCAGGATACCTTTCCGGTCTTGTGGATATCTATATTTCCCTGCACAAACACCGAACCGCCGGAAGCCACCTTGATGGTGCCGTTTACGGTAAGATTTGCGCCCGGAAGGATATACAGCTTTCCGCCGTTCTTTACGGTCAGGGTCGCTCCCTCGGGGAGCACGCTGTCCTTTTTGATGACGTATTTTCCGGTGATCTTCCTGGAGCCGGAGCTGAACAGTACTTCTGCCGACGCGTCCGCCACGGCGCTTTCCGCTTCTGCCTTCCCGGTCGTTAGCGGAGTTATGAAGAGAAACAGCGCCAGCACCGTGATCACTGATAATAAAATTGCCGCTGTTGAATTGACTGTCCGTATCATGGCGACCCTCCTTTTTATACTCAGTATGTATGAATCTGTGTGGTATTCCTGCGCATACTATGCTTAGGTATTTCTAATGCTCTGCGTTTATTATATAACAATGAACAGATTTTGTCAACGCCATGTCCGGAATTTTTTTCGACAAAAAATTCAGATACCCCCTTGACAAATACCCCCTGGGGGTATATAATGAGCCTGTGGGGTGATAAGATGGAACAGAAAGAATGCTGCCACTGCAAGGAGTGCAGAAAGACCAAGGAGCGTTCCCCGGAGGAATACCGCGCGCTGATGAACCGTATCAAGCGTATCCAGGGTCAGCTTAGGGGAATAGAGGGAATGCTTGAGAACAACGCCTACTGTACTGATATTCTTGTACAGGTGGCGGCGGCGAACGCGGCGCTGAACGCATTCAACCGCGAACTGCTTGCAAGTCACATAAAAAGCTGCGTCGCCCAGAACATACGCGAGGGCAACGACGAGGTAATAGACGAACTGGTGAACACTTTACAGAAGCTGATGAAATAAATACAGCGAAAGGACAAGAGAATGAAGCAATTTGACGTCACGGGAATGAGCTGCGCCGCATGCAGCGCCCGTGTGGAAAAGGCAGTGTCAAAGGTGCAGGGAGTGAATTCCTGCTCGGTCAACCTGCTGACGAATTCTATGGGCGTGGAGGGAACAGCTTCAGCGGAGGATATTATCGCCGCCGTGACCGCCGCCGGATACGGCGCCAGCGAGAAGGGCTCGGCGAAACCTGCGGCAAGGCCGGCTGCGGATTCACAGTCCGCATTCCGGAGCATGAGGACGCGGCTGATTGCGTCGCTGGTGTTCCTTATCATACTGATGTACTTCTCGATGGGGCACATGATGTGGGGATTCCCACTGCCGCCGTTTCTGGATGGAAATCACGTTGCAATGGGACTTGTTCAGCTGCTGCTGACTGCGGTCGTTATGGTGATAAATCAGCGTTTCTTCATAAGCGGATTCAAGGCGCTGTTCCGGGGCGCTCCGAATATGGACACGCTGGTTGCCCTGGGAGCTTCCGCGGCGTTCGGATACAGTACATTTGCGCTGTTTGCCATGACTGACGCGCAGCTGCACGGCGGCGCCGAAGCGGCTATGAAGTATATGGACGAGTTCT
>OKRU01002803.1_pt1 | contig 14968 bp, 15 predicted proteins | sample 1601131 | NCBI WGS metagenome assembly OKRU01 (sample SAMEA3541558, study PRJEB24748) | human gut metagenome | biome: human gut; feature: human-associated habitat; material: faeces | place: China | collected 2012 | reverse complement strand
AGGATGTTTAACAATTTTAAAATTGGTTCATGTTTTAATGTTCCGCCTTTGCAAAAATTTCTTTAGAAATACCAATTTCTCCCTTGAGTGTATAAGAAACGGTGCTGCATAGTGCCGTTTCTTTTTCTGTATCCGTCACCTTTTTCTCTAAAATCTCTACATCTGTCAAAAAATTTCGCTCGTATCGCTGAATCTGCTGTTCCAAGTCCTGTTTTGCCTCCTCTGGCGTAAATTGCAAGACCGTTTCTGTATATTCCCGGTTGGTTTCCTGACAAATGGCAATCGGCAATGACTTTCCAAAAATCGTCAACGGCGTTCGTTCCGTCATCGTCTGCCCGTAAGCATAGGGCTTTTGCGATTTGGAAAGCGGCAGCTCCAACGTGAAAAAATCCAGACTCGTCTTTGTCTGCTCTCGTCCGGAACTAGTACGAATCGTTTGTTCATACGCACAGGAAAAGGTTTCCTCTATCTGATAAATGCCCTCAATATCCGCCATGGCATGGCGTAAGCGAATGTTTCCCTCTTCATCTATTTGCACGCCACTGACCAGCAATGTTCCCTTTTGCACAGGTTCTTTTACTGCACAAAGAAGTTGTCCGCTCCGCACTGTAACACCTGTGATTTCTGCATCATACGCAGATACGATATTACAGGGTACTCGCTTTTCTAGCGGTGCAACTTCTTCCGGCGTTTCTGTCACTTCCACCACCAACCGATTTCCGGTATGCCGCATAGCAACCCGACACAGTTCCGGAATTGCTGCCCGCAGCTGATGTTCACAGCGGCGAAATGGCACTGTTCCCATAAACGAACCTCTTTTTACGCCGCATTCCTCCAGCACCGCACAAATTTTTTCATCGGAAATGGTAGCATTTCCCTGCACTTCAATCAGCATCACGACATTGCAACAGTAAATCAGAAAACAGCTTGCCAGTATCATTCCAATGGGGATTCCAAACCGCAGCCGATGCTGCCAGAGAAAAAATTGCAGCGTTTTACAGGGTGTTTCTGTCACGACCATTCCATATTGTTCCGCCAGTTTCCGCATTTTCTTGCAATCTTTGGCATATATCACGCCTTGTACGGTATCTTTTTCTATCTGCTGCCCAAAACAGCGAATATGCTGTGCACGCAGGGCATCGAAAAATGCCGTTCCCTTTTTCCCCTGTGCAGCAATTCGGACAACGCCGAACACCTGCCCCCACAGCCCCCGTTTTTCTGCGGCTTGGCGTTTCATTTGCAGCGTCCTCCCCTCTGTTCCAGTTCAATGCTTTGCAGCGTTCCGTGAATCAAAACGCCATCAGTTGCATAAGTATCCACCTGCAACGACTTGCCCCAGACGGAAATCTGCAAATCCTGCGTCTGAATGACAATCCGAATATCATTATATTCTAAAATGTGCCGACAATTCTCAATCCGAAGTTCCTGATTGCCAGCAACATGCAACATGGGCTGTAAATGAAACCATTTCCGCCCCCATTCTGTCCAGCGTTCCAACAACCGCCATCACCTCACTGCACTATATGCGATGCAGAAAGAAAAAAGTACTTGAATCATTTGGCATATTTTTCACGAAAAATCGCTATGATAACATAGAACCTGCACCATCAAGCCCCACTCTATTTTACAGAAAAGAGGGATTTTTTTGACCGTTGGCACTTGCATCCTTCTATTATTATTGACTGTTGGCTGTCTGGTCTATGCCGCTCCGATTCATACAGCACTTGCAGAGGGCGTTTTTCTCTGTCTGCAAGTCATTCTGCCCTCGCTCTATGCAATGATGATTGCAGCACAGCTGCTCATCCGTACAAATGCCCATATGCTATTACTGAAACCGCTGCACCGCTTCACACAAAATGTACTGCGGATTCCAGATGTATGCCTTGCAATTTTTCTGCTCAGTCAGATTGGCGGTTATCCCATCGGTGCAAAATTACTGGACAACGAACTGCAAAAGGGAACCCTTCGCCCCAAACAAGCAGCCATTCTCTCCGGCATTTGTTTTGGCAGCGGCCCTGCTTTTCTCTTCGGAACGCTCTCCGCTCAGGCTGGAACGTCTGGCTGTTGGCTGCTGTTCGGGTCAATTTTGCTTGCAAATTTCAGCCTATTTATAATTGCCTGCCGATTTTTAAAGCTGCCCAACTTGCCAACCGTTTCCCTCCAACGCTTACAGGCGAAAACGCTCGTGGAAACTGTCACGCAATCTGGTGCAGCTTTGTTGCAAATGTGTGCGATGATTTTATTTTTCCGTTGTCTGATGACTGTTGCACAGGCTTCCGGACTGTATGCCCTACTTACCATTCCGCTGCAATGGGGATTCCCAAAAAATACCGCCGAGGGCTTGCTGTCTGCTAGTCTGGAAATTACTGCTCTGACGCAGCTTGTTCCAAATACACCCGTATTACTGGCACTGTTTGCAGCTCTGCTCGCTTTCGGCGGTATTTGCGTACATTTACAGATTTTCACCATCACGGGCGGACGGCTTTCCCTGTGCTGGATGCTGTCCTTGCGGGTGTTGGCTGGAGGATTGGCTGCCGGATTCTGCTGGATTGGCTGTCAGGTGTTCCCAAATGCCGTTGTTTCACCGGAAATCTGTTCCGTTTCTGCTCCGGTGGTGCAGTATAGCCGTACAACACCCATTGCATCGTTGCTTTTGGTGGGGGCAACGCTGCTTTTATTGCAGGCAGCAGCAAAACAACGGGAATTGTGCAAACACACATAAAAAAATCAGCCCTGCTCTCGCAGGACTGACTCTCTCATCTGGTGATTTCATCTCGTCTATGTAACGGACTGCCTCAATCCAGAAAATCTTTTACCTTTTTACTTCTGCTCGGATGCCGCAGCTTCCGCAGTGCCTTTGCTTCAATCTGCCGAATCCGTTCTCTGGTGACATCGAATTCCTTGCCCACTTCTTCCAGTGTCCGGGAACGTCCATCCTCCAGACCGAACCGCAACTTCAATACCTTTGCTTCTCGGTCAGTCAAAGTCGATAACACATCATTCAACTGTTCTTTCAACAGCATCAGAGAAGCTGCATCTGCCGGAGCTGGTGCATCATCATCCGGAATAAAGTCGCCCAGATGGCTATCTTCTTCTTCGCCGATTGGTGTTTCCAGAGAAACCGGGTCTTGTGCAATCCGCATGATTTCCCGTACCCGTTCCGCTGGCATGTTCAACTTTTCTGCAATCTCTTCCGCAGATGGGTCGTGCCCCGTTTCATGCAGCAGCTGGCTGGAAACTTTCTTGACCTTGGAAATCGTTTCTACCATATGCACCGGAATCCGGATGGTTCTTGCTTGGTCGGCGATTGCACGGGTAATTGCCTGCCGAATCCACCAAGTTGCATAGGTGGAGAACTTAAAGCCCTTGGTATAGTCAAACTTTTCAACTGCCTTCAGCAAGCCCAAATTGCCTTCCTGAATCAAATCCAGGAACTGCATACCTCTGCCGACATACTTCTTTGCAATGCTGACAACCAGACGCAAGTTTGCTTCTGACAAGCGATTTTTTGCCTTGGTATCGCCTTCCGCCATCCGCTTGGCAAGTTCCGTTTCCTCATCGGAGGACAACAGCGGCACACGTCCAATTTCTTTCAGATAAACCTTTACTGGGTCATCAATCGCAATGCCTTCGGTGGAAAGTGCCATTTCTAAATCGTCCACCAAATCCGCATCTCCGCCTTTTCCGGAAATTTCTGGTGCAGTATCGTCAATAATCTTGATGTTCAAACGGTCACAGGTGTCATAAAAAGAGTTCAGCTGATCGACATCGAAATCCAGTTCTTCCAGTGCATCACTGATTTCCTTTGTGGTCAGTTCTCCGGTTGCCTTTCCCCGTTCCATCAGTTTTTCAATGGTCGTTTTTCCTTCCATGATTCCTCGTTCCTTTCCAAGGCGGACAATGCCGCATCATTGCCATGCTTGATTCTTCTTCTTTTTCTGTGCAACCAGTTCCAAAAGGGCTGCATCTGAATCCAACGCCTGCACCAAATGGGTTTGCAGCAGCTGGATACAATCCTGCACTTCCTGCGGACTGATTGGACAAGTCTGTTTTAAATTGAGCAGACGGCTCACCGTTCCCATTTCCTGCGGTGTCAGCTGCATTCCCAGAGCGGAAATCCAGCCATCTGATTCCTGTTGCTGGTGCTCCAGCAACAGTTGAAACAGCTTCTGATAAAATGGAACGGTAAACTGTTCCGGCTGCAAATGGTCTGCCAGTTTGGAAATCTGCTCCGGCTGTGACAGGAAATAACAGAGTAATCGTTCCTGTGCTCGCACCGTTCGGGAACTGCCTGCCATTCCGCTGGCATCTGCTGCGGTTTGCTGTGCCGTTACCGTATGTGCAACCAAATTGCTGAATTCTTTTTTCTTCTGCATCTTCTGCCGATTTTTCTGCTTTCGATTGACGCTCACACGCAAAACATCTGCCGATATATGACATTTTTCTGCAGTTCGCATCAGGTAAACTTCTCTTGTCACAGGGTCTGGAATCTGAATCAGAACTTCTGTGGCACGCCGCAACAGCGTTGCCCTGCCGTTTTCCGTCTGTAAATCCAGCCCCATTTCACAGCGGTCTAGTTGGAAATTGATGGCATCCTCCGAACCCTCTAAGAGCATCCGAAATCGTTCTGCCCCAAATTTCCGAATATATTCATCGGGGTCTTTTGCACCCTGCATCCGTAAGATTTTGGTTTCAATCCCCACTTCACTAAAATGCCGCATCGCCTTTTGCGTTGCTGCCTGCCCGGCTGCATCGCTATCATAGGCAATAATCACGGTTTTTGCATACTGGGAAATTTTTCTTGCCTGGTCGGGTGTAATGGCAGTTCCCAGCGTCGCCACAACATTTTCAAACCCTGCCTGATGAACGGCGATGACATCCATGTAACCTTCCGCCAAAATCAGCGTTGTGGTTACAGAATTTTTGGCAAATTGCAGGGAAAACAGGTTTTTCCCCTTGTCAAATACCGGCGTTTGTGCAGTATTCAAATATTTTGGTTGGCTGTCATCCAACACCCGTCCACCGAATCCAATGACATTTCCCCGCAAATCAACAATGGGAAATATGACACGGTTTCGGAACGTATCAATGAGCGTTCCTCTTCGGGAGCGACGGGAAACATCTGCCAGCAACAGTTCCTCTTCCGTAAATCCCTGCTGTAGCAGATACCGGCTCAAGGCATCCCAAGTTTCCGGAGCAAAGCCTAGCCCGTACTTTTTAATGGTGGTCGTGGTTAGATGTCGCTGGATGAAATATTGCAGCCCTCGTTTATCGCTGCCAGTCAGCATTCGATAATAGAAATTGGCAGCGGCTCGATTCACAGCGAGAATCCGCTTTCGCATACGGGACTGTTTTTCATCTGCCCCCTGTTCGGGAACAGTCAGACCGCTGTTTTGTGCCAGCAGTTTCACCGCATCCATAAAATCCAGATTTTCAATCTGCTGAATAAAGGTGATGACATCACCGCCAGCCCCACAGCCGAAACAATAAAAGCTTTGCGTATCGGGAAATACCGTAAAAGACGGTGTTTTTTCCGAATGGAACGGACAATTGCAAACGTAGGTTCTGCCACGCCGTTTCAAATCCACATAAGTGCGTGCGATTTCTTCCAGCGGACACGCATTCCGCAGCTGTTCCAGAAACACATCAGAAACCATCTGCTGTCACCTGCCTTCCATCGTTCTCCGCATACAAGGCGTTCTTATGGTTGTTTTCCTACGAATCACAGCAGTTCCGGCGGCAACCGGTCTGCAACCTCCGCAAAATCTGCATCCAATTGTTCCCCGACCTGAATGGAAATTTCTCCGTTTGTCAGTTCAATCATATCTGCTTGGAACGACGCTGTTAAGCCAGCCGGGACAAGCAGCGACAAGGTTACCGTATCGCCGAAATCCGCATTCTGCTGCAAAATGGGCAGCTGCGGCAGTTGATAGGATACCTTTCCATAGAGAGAGTATGCCATTTTTAAGGTCACTGGATGACAGGAAATTTTTGTCTGAATCTGTGCTGCTTCCACTGCCAGTGCAGCACTGTGGGAATACGCCCGTACCAAACCGCCGCCGCCCAGCAGAATGCCGCCAAAATAACGGGTGACCACACAACAGACATCGGTGAGATTCTGTTTTTGCAGGACATTCAGGACGGGAACGCCAGCCGTTCCCTGCGGCTCGCCGTCATCGGAATAACGGGTCATATGGTTTTCCCGCAAGATATAAGCATAAACATTGTGTCGGGCTTTGCGGTTCGCCTTGCGAACTTCTTCAATACAGGCAATGGCAGCGTCTGCTGTCTGTACCGGCACTAATGTTGCAATAAATTCTGATTTTTTTTCGATAAAAGAGGCAGTCACTGCCTGTGCAATGGTTCGGTATCCCATGGAACGCCTCCAATCGTTTTATGTAGACAAACAGGACGGTAAGAATCATATGCCTTACCGTCCTGCTCCGTTGGTCTGTTTGCGTACAGATGAGATACCGTTTTCGTACCATCTGTTTCTTCGCAGGGAAGAAGATCTGTTCGCTTACTTGTCCAGATTAAACCGCTTCTTGAAACGGTCAACACGTCCGCCAGTATCTACCAGCTTCTGTTTACCGGTAAAGAACGGGTGGCACTTTGCACAGATTTCAACCTTGATGTCCTTCTTGGTGGACATGGTTTCCATTACGTTGCCGCAGTGACAAGTGATGGTGGTCTTTTCAAAAGTCGGGTGCAGTCCCTTTTTCATGTAGTTTCACCTCTTTCTGTTGTTTTTACCGATTCCGAAGAATCGCAATAAAATACAGCAGCCCATCCGCCTTGAGGCAGACAGTAGTCCTGTTATTTTCTGAAAGCATGACATCACATCATGGAATCTTATTATACTACTTTTGATGGCGGTTGTCAAGAGAATCGATATTTTTTTACGTTTTTTTCATGATTTTAATACATGTAGTGGGGGACTGTTCTAGGGAAAACGGTCTGAAGCGTCCGGCAAATACGCTTCGCTGTTTGCCTTTGGAATCGCAATTGCCCCTGAAACCTTGTTTCGCATTACAGCCTTTTCAATTCAAAGGCAATTGCGATTCTTCCGATTTGCTCTTAGATTTTTGTTTGATTTCGTTGTTCCGTTCTGCTATTTGCTTCGCAAATGTGGGCTACTCGCCCACACCTCGGCAGCATTTTTGAAAAACTGCTGCACCAAAAAACTTTTTTGTTGCCTGCGGCTCGTTTCTTGCAGCCATTATCAAAATAATTTTATACAGATAATATCGAATAAAATAGCAGTATTTTGCACAAAAATAGAACTTTTATTTTTACGTCCCAAACAAAAAATATGTATAAAATGTAAATCTGTATTGCAACTTGTACGTTTGCGTACAAGTTTTTCCCGAAAATCGCTGTATAGTGAAAGGGCTTTTTCCTCTGAATCCATTCAAGCCCTCTCCAAAGCAAAGAAAGGAGCGATGATGATTATGGCAAGACGAACAATTCGACCGCAGGAACGCTGCTTCTGTATCTGGTATGCAATGCTTTGTAATGTCCAAGAAGCAGCCCTGCACGCCGGCTACCCACAAGAAGAGGCGTTAGAACGAGGTGTCCTGCTGCTACAGCGGGAGGACTGCCGGGAACTAATTCAAAGTGTGCTGAAATCCCTTTCCCTCCGCAGTCCCATTCCGCAAGTTCTGGCAGGACTTGAACGGCTGGCATTCGGCAGCTGCAACGATGCTGCAAAGCTGATTTTCTCCGCAGACAACCTCTCTCCGGAAGAACTCGCCAAGCTGGACTTGTTCAATGTCACTGAAATCAAGCGGGATAAAAACGGCGGTGTCGAAATCAAACTCTGTGACCGACAAAAGGCAATGGAACAGATGCTGACCTATGCCAGCCGGACAGAAACCCAATCTCAAGCAGATGCCCTGCTCACCGCCTTGACGGGAGGAACTGCCCATGCAGACAGCGTTTAAACCGTTCTCCCCGAAACAAAAACTAGCTTTACGCTGGTGGGCATTGCCACAGTATCAGGATTATGATGCAATTATCTGTGATGGAGCTGTTCGGAGTGGGAAAACCGTCTGTATGTCGCTGGGATTTGTCTGTTGGGCAACCACTTGCTTTCAAGGCACAGCCTTTGCACTCTGCGGAAAAACCATTACCGCCTTACGGCGAAATGTGGTGACACCACTATTGCAGACCCTGCAAACACTCGGATTTTCCTGCACGGAAAAGAGCAGCCGCAACTATGTGGAAATTGCTCTCGGCAACCGCAGCAATCGGTTTTATCTGTTCGGCGGAAAAGATGAAAGCAGTGCCGCCCTGATTCAGGGAATTACACTGGGCGGTGTTTTTTTGGATGAAGTCGCACTGATGCCAAGAACCTTTGTCGAACAGGCATTGGCACGATGCAGTTTGCACACTGCAAAGATGTGGTTTAACTGCAACCCCGACCACCCTTACCACTGGTTTTATCGGGAATGGATTCAAAAGGCAGCACAGAAACGGGCGTTATATCTGCACTTCACCATGGCAGACAATCCGGGACTAAGCGAACGGGTTCGGCAACGATACGAACGGCTTTACAGCGGTATTTTTTACGACCGCTTTGTGTTGGGAAAATGGACGGTTTCCAGCGGTGTGGTTTATCCGATGTTCTCTAAAGAACGTCATGTGGTTGCAAACACACCAGAATGCGAACAGTTCTATATTTCGTGCGATTATGGAACGGTCAACCCCTCCTCTTTCGGGCTTTGGGGCTACTGCAAAACAGACCAAGTCTGGTATCGTTTGCAGGAATATTATTACGATGCACGAAAAGAAGGCTGTTCCCGTACGGATGAAGCCCATTATACAGCACTGGAAGCCCTTGCTGGAAATCGAACCATTGAAGCGGTTATCATTGACCCGTCCGCTGCCAGCATGATTGCGTGCATTGCCCAACACGGACGATTTCGAGTGATTCGGGCAGACAATGACGTTTTGGCTGGGATTCAGCGAGTCAGCACGGCTTTGCAGCAGGAACAAATTCGTTTTTCTGCTGCCTGTACCGACACGCTGCGAGAGTTCGGAATGTATTGCTGGGAAGATGCTCGGCATGGGGACGCTCCGAAAAAAGAGTTTGACCATGCGATGGATGATGTCCGGTATTTCGTTTCTACGGTACTTCGCCGGAAAGCAGAAGATGATTTCTTTACGGCTGCCATTGGAAGGAGGTGAGGCATGGATGCAGTTTCAGCGAGATTCTCCGTTAGCATGACATTTGCAAAATACTACTCTTAGGAAAACCAAACTGCAAAATGCAATTTGCTTCGCAAATGTGGGCTGCTCGCCCACACCTCGGCAGCATTTTTGAAAAACTGCTGCACCGAAAAACTTTTTAGTTCAAAAAGGAGGTGTTTCCCCTGTCACTTTTTCATCGAAAAAAACCTGCCGCTGCTCCCTCTGTTCTTATCTCTGCGGAACGGCAACAGCATCGGGATTTCTCCCTGCTCCGACAGGACGAAACTGCACAGCAACTCTATCGGCAGCTTCGCTATGCTGTTCCGATTATTGACGCTGCTCTGAGCAAAATCATTCGGCTAACAGGCAGCTACTCTGTCATTGCTTCTGACCCGTCTGTTCAAAAGCAGTTGGATGCATTTGTTCAACAGATTCCCTGCGATTTCAGCAGTCAGGGCTTACAGAGTTTTACCGACCGCTTTCTCGACAGCCTGCTCACCTGCGGCAATGCCCTCGGAGAGTTGCTCGTTGACAGCCGCCGCAGATGCATTACCGGACTACACTGTGCAGAACCCGATCTGGTCTGCCTCAAGCCCGGAAAATCCGGCAGAGCCTTCTTTCTGCGAATGACAGACGGCTCGCCCGAAGAACGACCGCTGCCCCATCCGGAACGGCTGCTGTTTTGTGCGTTGCATCCTCCGGCGGGGCAGATTTACGGCGTTTCTGTTCTGCACGGCATTCCGGCTCTTTGCAGCATCCTGCTCCGCATTTATGAATGCATCGGACAGAATTATGACCGCATCGGCAATATCCGCTATGCAGTCACCTATCACCCCTCGAATGACCCGACTGAACGGGCATATACCACAGAACGAGTGAAAGCCATTGCAAAGGAATGGGCTGCCGGCATGCGGGACAGTTCCAGCGGCGAAGTACGGGATTTTATCTGTGCTGGTGATGTGGACATCAAAGTCATTGGTGCAGAAAATCCCCTGCTGGACACGGAAATTCCCGTTCGGCAGCTGTTGGAACAGATTGTTTCCAAGCTTTCGATTCCGCCGTTTCTGCTCGGGCTGAACTGGTCCTCCACAGAACGAATGAGTACGCAGCAGGCAGATATTTTGACTTCCGAACTGGAATATTACCGCCGGCTATTGACTCCCGTTATTCAGCAGATTTGCACCGCTTTTCTGCGTACCATCGGCTCTACAGCAGAGATTTCCGTGGGATACCATCAACTTACAGGATGAAACCGAACAGGCTCTTGCTCGTTTGCATACGGCACAAGCCATGCAGATTGAACAGAACCTGCAAAAAAATTAAATCAAAAAAGGAGATTGTTTTATGTATCAGAATTTGAAATTGGAAAAGGGTTTGTATCATCTGACCAACAAGAGCTTTGTACAGGCTCTGGAAGCACTCGACCCGTCTGCACAGTATGCAGACACTCCACTCGCTGGACTGGATGCCTATGAACGGCAGCTGAAGCGGTTTGATATCCGCATCAGCGGTGCACAGTGCGACCGAGTGGAAAAGTTCTTCACCAGCACGGAAAGTGCAGTGCTGTTCCCGGAATTTGTCCGCCGTGCTGTACAGCAGGGCATTGACGCTTCTATGCTGTCGGATCTGACCGCTGTGGAAACCCACACGGACAGCAGTCAGTATCTGGGCTGTACCATCACGGAAACCGATGCATACGGAACAGTTGCACAGGGGGCAGCAATGACCAGCTCCACCATTCTGGAGGCAACCACTGCCCTGACTTTGAACAAGTACGGCAGACTGGTAAAGGCTTCTTACGAAGCTGTTCGCCGGCAGCGGTTGGATGTGTTTGCTGTGCTCCTGAAGAGTGTCGGTATGCAGCTGGGACAGGCTTTGATGCAGCAGGCAATCACAACACTGACTAGTACCGTTGGTTCTACCACTGCAAAGGCTGGCAGTGCACTGGCTTACAGCGACCTCGCCACCCTCTACGGAAAATTCAGTACTTATGATATGAATCTGCTGCTGGTTTCCCCGAAGAATGCCGCTGCCATCCTCGCTATGAGCGAAATGGAAGATGTTGTACCAGTGGAACAGGGACAGGTTCGGCTGCCATTCGGCACGATTCTGTGCAAAGTTCCGCAGATGAGCGACACTGTGATTCTGGGCGTAGACAAGAATTTCGCCCTTGAAATGGTGACTGGCTCGAACTTGATTCTGGAAACAGACCGTCTGATTGAAAATCAGCTGGAAGCCATCTCGGTTTCGCTCCAGTGCGGTTTCCGCGTTCTGACCAAAAATGCGGTTCATAAGATGACGGTTTAATTCTTTTACTGTATGGGTTGGGTGGGTGGGTATTTTTCATGGAGAATGTTTTTAAGGCAATATAGAAAGCAATGAGAAAATGCTCTTCGGGAAAGCGGTCTGAACCGTCCGGCAAAAGGGGGTTCCACCCCTGCTTTTGCCTGCCAGCGTGCTGCAATCGCCCCGTTGCCTTGTCTGAATTTGCAACTTATTTCTCATTCTTCAACTTTACTTGAATTTGAAAGTTTCAAAAAATGCGATTGCAGCAGAAAAACCATATTGCAAATTTTCGATTTGCTTCGCAAATGTGGGCTACTCGCCCACACCTCGCCAGCATTTTTGAAAAATTGCTGGATCAAAAAACTTTTGGTTGCCTGTGGCTCATAGTTTGCAGCCAGTACGACCTTGCAAAAACATTGACGGCAACGGAAAAATGTAGTATAATACAAGTTAGTTCACTCCTCCCAAGGAAGAAAGGATTTTTATCATTCATGAAGTTATTCCGTGAACTCTATCACTATCGAGAAATGCTGTTCAGTCTGGTGCGAAAAGACCTGCGAGGACGCTATAAAGGCTCTGTTTTGGGCTTTCTCTGGACATTTATCAACCCACTGATGCAGTTACTAGTCTATACATTTGTATTTACCGTGATTCTGCCGGCACAGGTGGAACATTATTCCCTGTATTTATTTGTTGCTCTGATTCCGTGGATTTTCTTTTCCGCAGCGATGACGGGCGGAGCGGGGTCGATTGTCGCACAAAAAGACCTTGTCAAAAAAATTTATTTTCCCCGAGAGATTATTCCAATTTCTTATGTGACAAGCTGCTTTGTCAATATGTTGCTTTGTTTTCTGATTATCTTTTTGGTGATGCTGGTAACAGGTGCAACCTTTAATCTGCTGGCATTTCTCTGTCTGCCCATCATTATGGTGGTGGAATACCTGCTGGCATTGGGGATTGCAATGCTTTCCGCAGCCATTACGGTATATTTTCGAGATTTGGAACACATTCTAGGCATTGTGTCTATGATTTGGATGTATATGACACCGGTGCTCTATCCAGAAACATTAGTACCAGAGCGATTCCAGAAGCTCTATCACTTGAACCCGATGACCTCGATTATTACCGCTTATCGAGATGTTTTATATCGGGGCGTTGTTCCGCAGCTTTCCACCTTGTTGGAGGCAGTCATACTGGGCATTTTGTTTTTGGCAGTGGGGCTGCTGACGTTTTCCAAGCTGAAAAAAGGTTTTGCAGAGGAGTTGTAAATCATGGCGGAAACAGAATATTCCATTCAGGTGGAACACGTTGAGAAAAGCTTTCGGGTGTTTTTAGATAAGGGGCAGAGTTTTAAGGAACGGTTGCTGTTCCGCAAGCGAAACCGCTATGAAATTCGTCCAGTTTTACGGGATATTTCGTTTCAGGTGAAACGGGGCGAAGCGGTCGGACTGGTTGGACACAACGGCTGCGGTAAAAGTACCACGCTGAAACTGCTGACGAAAATTCTCTATCCAGATAAGGGCACAATTATTATGAAGGGCAGAGTTTCCAGTTTGATTGAACTGGGTGCAGGGTTTCATCCGGATATGAGCGGCAGAGAAAATATCTATACCAACGCTTCGATTTTTGGCTTAACGAAGAAAGAAATTGATGCCCGTCTGCAAACCATCATTGATTTTTCTGAACTGGAAGAATTTATTGACAATCCCGTGCGAACTTATTCTTCCGGGATGTATATGCGATTGGCATTTTCCGTTGCGATTCATGTCAATGCGGATATTTTGCTGATTGATGAGATTTTAGGCGTGGGAGATGTCAATTTTCAGCAGAAATGTTTCCAGCGGTTGCAGGAGATTAAAGCAGCCGGAACAACGATTGTCATTGTGTCCCATGCTATGGAGCAGATTGAGCAGATTTGTGACCGTTCCATTTGGATTGACAACGGAAAGATTCGGGAAGAGGGCATTCCAAAATATGTTCATGAACACTATCTTTCCGCTATGGAAAAGGAACGGATTGCACGGGAAGCAGAGCATACACCGAAAGCCACTGAATCAGAATCCACCGATGCAAATCAGGCAGCTTTGCCGGCATTTTGTGAACCAACGGCGGTGCGGATGGGAAATGGTGCAGTGCAGTTTACCGATGCAAAGATGTTGGATGCAGACGGGAATCCCTGTCATGCATTCCCAACAGGGGCAGCGATTACCGTAGAAATTGCCTATGCAGCCCAGCAGGAGGGACTAGAGGGGAATTTCGGCTATGGAATTTTCCGGGAAGATAGCGTGCACTGCTATGGAACAAATGTCGATATTGACTGTGACCGACTGATACCAGTTCGGAAGACAGGGAAAATTCGCTGGACATTTCAGAATCACTTGTTACCGGGGAAGTATTTTTTAGATGTTGCGATTCACTCGAAAACAGGGGTTTTCTATGATGATATTCGCCGGATACAGTCGTTTACTGTGACAACCACCAAGCGAGATATTGGGCTGTGCCGACTGGAAACGAAGTGGGAACTGGACGATTTGGAAGGAGAACTGTAAGCAACGAGCCGCAGCCAAAAGCGGTCGAGCTGGCTCAGCTCGGCGGAGGAGGGTGATTCCCCACAGTGTGGGGAAATGTCCCGAAGGGACAAAAGGGCAGGGCATCTTCTAAAATGGAGGACAAGCTGTCCTCCCTAACAAAGGTTGCAATGAATGATATTGAAATCTAAGAGAAATCGACAAATGCTGTTCGCCATCTTGAAAACAAAGAACTTCAAGCAAGTTGTAATCTAAGAAACATTCATAGGCAATTCGGACAACGCAACACCGGCGAACAGCACACAGGCAGACAGCGAAGCGATTCTGCCGAACCAGATGCAATTGGTTTCCCAAGAACAACTTCTCTTAGGGAAAACGGTCTTCAGCGTCCGGCAAAAGGGGGTTCCACCCCTGCTTTTGCCTGCGGCTCATATCACAAACTTTTATTTTTTCGATCGTTTATAGCATCATCAAAAAAGCTGCGAGCAAATATATCGCATTGCTCGCAGCTTTATTCAATCACAAACAGTTTTCTTACAAGCTTTCAAATACCATAGTTGCCTGAATCCGGTCGCCGCCCAAAAAGCCCTTGCTTCCAGAAGCCGTTGTTGTAATCGTATGCAGACGATACCCCTTTGCAGCTTGTTCATTGATTACTTTTTCCAATTCCGGTAAATTTCCAGAACCAGTTCCAATCAACTTTTCCTTCAAAACAACCTGTAATACAACATAAGTTGGCATAAACATCCCCCTTTTATGAAAATATAAATTTATTTTACCATAAAATTTCGTATATGTCAACTTTATTGATTAAAATTTTAAATAAAAAACAAAAAATCTCCTCCAAAAAGAAAAACCGTTAGGGGGAAACCAACGGCCTTTCTAATGGAAGAGATAATACAATGCAATGGAGCGGATTACGAGGCTCGAACTCGCTACCTCCACCTTGGCAAGGTGGCGCT
>OKRU01002800.1_pt1 | contig 14973 bp, 13 predicted proteins | sample 1601131 | NCBI WGS metagenome assembly OKRU01 (sample SAMEA3541558, study PRJEB24748) | human gut metagenome | biome: human gut; feature: human-associated habitat; material: faeces | place: China | collected 2012 | reverse complement strand
AGCCGGTCAGCGAGACTCTGCCCGGCAAGCTGCCCCAGCGCAAGCTGGTGACCACTGCTGCCGCAGGCTATTCCTCCTACGGCAACCAGATCGGTCTTGCTACCGGTCAGGTGGACGAGATCTATCACCCCGGCTATGTGGCAAAGCGCATGGAAATCGGTGCCGTTGTAGGCGCTACCCCCGCTTCCCACGTCCGCCGCGAGTGCCCCGCCCCCGGCGATGTCATCGTTCTGCTGGGCGGCCGCACCGGCCGTGATGGTGTGGGCGGTGCTACCGGTTCTTCCAAGGCCCACAAGCTGGACAGCCTTGAGCACTGCGGTGCCGAGGTGCAGAAGGGCAATGCTCCTATCGAGCGCAAGCTGCAGCGCCTGTTCCGCCGCGAGGATGCCTGCAGGATGATCAAGCGCTGCAACGACTTTGGTGCAGGCGGTGTGTCCGTTGCCATCGGTGAGCTGGCCGACGGCCTGTACATCGACCTGAACAAGGTCACCAAGAAGTACGAGGGTCTGGACGGCACCGAGCTGGCCATCAGCGAGAGCCAGGAGCGCATGGCTGTGGCGCTGGCCCCCGAGGACGTGGACAAGTTCATTGCTCTCGCCAACGAAGAGAACCTTGAGGCCACTCCTGTGGCAAAGGTGACGGCTGAGCCCCGCCTGAATATGGTGTGGAACGGCATGTCCATCGTGAACATCAGCCGCGAGTTCCTGAACTCCAACGGTGCCGAGAAGCACCAGAAGGTCCATGTGGAAAAGGCCACGGTCTGGCAGCCCCAGTGGGAGGGCCTGACCTTCAGCCAGAAGATGAAGAACATGGTGGGCGATTTGAACATCTGCAGCAAGAAGGGCCTGTCTGAGCGGTTCGACTCCACCATTGGTGCCGCCACCGTGCTCATGCCCTTTGGCGGTGCCTATCAGCTGACCCCGCAGAACGCCATGGTGGCAAAGCTGCCGGTGGACGGCGAGACCAGCACCTGCTCCGGCATGGCATGGGGCTTCAACCCCTTCCTGATGAGCGCAGACCAGTACAAGGGCGCTCAGATGGCCGTCATTGAGAGCGTTACCAAGCTGGTGGCCTCCGGCTTCCGCTATGAGGATGCTTACCTCACCTTCCAGGAATATTTCGAGCGTCTGGGTACCGCCCCGGAGCGCTGGGGCAAGCCGCTGGCTGCTCTGCTGGGCGCACTGGATGCCCAGATGGGTCTGGGCATTGCATCCATCGGCGGCAAGGACAGTATGTCCGGCTCCTTTGAAAAGCTGGATGTGCCTCCCACGCTGGTCTCCTTCGCCACGGCCATCGGCAAGGCAAACAAGGTGGTGTCCACCGAATTCAAGAAGCCGGAGAGCACGGTAGTGCTGGTACGGCCCATCATCGATCCCGAGACCGGCTGCCCCAACTTCTTCTCCCTGAAGGCCAACTACAAGATCGTGGAGGACATGATCGAAGAGGGCATGGTGGCATCCGCCTGCTCTGTGGGCTACGGCGGCATTGCCGAGGCTCTGTTCAAGATGGGCCTTGGCAACCACATCGGCTTCAAGATGCGTGCGGACAAGACCACCCATGAGATGTTCCAGCCCATGTACGGCTCCATCGTTCTGGAAATGGTGTCGGATTCTCCCGCCGGTGAGATCCTGGGCGAGACCACCAAGGAATACGTCTTTGAAGCCTGCGGCGAAAAGCTGGATATGGCCCAGCTGCAGGAGATCTGGGAAGGCAAGCTGGAGCCGGTGTACCCCTACCGCAAGGCAGGCCCCACCGTGGAGAAGATCAACGGCAAGCTGACCGCACCCGCCGCACCCAAGATCGGTGTGGCAAAGCCCAAGGTCATCATTCCGGTGTTCCCGGGCACCAACTGCGAGTACGACACCGCCAAGGCCTTTGCCCGCGCCGGTGCCGACCCGGAGATCCTGGTCATCCGCAACCTGACCCCCGCCGATGTTGCCGAGAGCTGCAAGGCACTGGTCAAGGCGATCGATAACAGCCAGATCGTCATGCTGCCCGGCGGCTTCTCCGGCGGCGACGAGCCGGACGGCAGCGCAAAGTTTATTGCCTCCTTCTTCCGCAACCCGGAAGTCACCGAGGCGGTGCGCCGTCTGCTGCAGCAGCGCGACGGCCTGATGCTGGGCATCTGCAACGGCTTCCAGGCTCTCATCAAGCTGGGTCTGGTCCCCTACGGCGATATCCGCCCCATCACCGCTTACGATCCCACCCTGACCTTCAACACCATTGGCCGCCACCAGAGCATGCTGGTGCGCACCCGCATTGCATCCACCGGCAGCCCGTGGCTGTCCAAGTGCGAGGTGGGCGAACAGTTCACCGTTGCCATCAGCCACGGCGAGGGCCGCTTCGTGGCTCCGCAGGAGGTGCTGGACACCCTCATGAAGAATGGCCAGATCGCCACCCAGTATGTGGACATCGAGGGCGATCCCACCATGGACCAGCGCTATAACCCCAACGGCTCTGTGCTGGCGATCGAAGGCATCACCAGCCCGGATGGCCGTGTGTTCGGCAAGATGGGCCACTCGGAGCGCAGCGGCGAGTACCTGTACAAGAACGTTACCGGTGACAAATATCAGCCGATCTTTGAGGGCGGCGTGGACTATTTCAAGATTTGATGGTAGAATAGAGAAAAACTCCTTCCGTCATCGCTGATGCGATGCCACCTCCCTCGGAAAGGGAGGCTGAAAGGCCCCCTCCCCGAGGGGGCTGTCGCCGGAAGGCGACTGGGGGAGTCACTTTCAGGAGGAAACAATCAATGTCTCAGCATGATCGTTATATCAGCCCCTTTTCCACCCGCTATTCCTCGGACGAGATGCAGTATATCTTCTCGGACGATAACAAGTTCCGCACATGGCGCCGCCTGTGGGTGGCACTGGCCCGGGCCGAAATGGAGCAGGGCCTGACCAACATCACCCCCGATATGGTGGCTGAGCTGGAAGCCCATGTGGACGATATCAACTATGAAGTGGCCATTGAGCGCGAAAAGCTGGTGCGCCACGATGTGATGAGCCATGTGTACGCCTACGGCCAGCAGTGCCCCAAGGCAGCCGGCATCATCCATCTGGGTGCCACCAGCTGCTATGTAGGCGACAACACCGACATCATCGTGATGCGTCAGGGTCTGGAGCTGGTGCGCAAAAAGCTGATCGGTGTGTTGGCAAAGCTGGGCCGCTTCGCCGAGGAATACAAGGACATGCCCTGCATGGCCTACACCCACTGCCAGCCTGCTCAGCCCACCACTGTGGGCAAGCGCGCCACTCTGTGGGCCAACGAGCTGGTGATGGACCTGCAGGAGATCGACCACCGTCTTGCTGTTCTGCAGCTGCGCGGTGTCAAGGGTACCACCGGCACGCAGGCTTCCTTTATGGAGCTGTTCAAGGGCGATGCCGATAAGATCCGCGCCGTGGATGCTTCCATCGCCAAGGAGATGGGCTTTGCGCCCAAAGCGGTCATCCCCGTGTCCGGCCAGACCTACAGCCGCAAGGTGGATGCTTTCATCCTGAACGCCCTTGCCGGCATTGGCCAGAGCTGCATGAAGTTTGCCACCGACCTGCGTCTGCTGGCTAACTTCAAGGAGATGGAAGAGCCGTTTGAAAAGAACCAGATCGGTTCCTCCGCCATGCCTTACAAGCGCAACCCCATGCGCTGCGAGCGCATCTGCTCTCTGTCCCGGTATCTCATGGCGGACGCTCTGAACGCCCCCATGACCGCCTCCACCCAGTGGCTGGAGCGGACCCTGGACGACTCCGCCAATCGCCGCATTTCCCTCCCTGAGGGTTTCCTGTGCGCCGATGCCGTGCTCAGGCTTGCTCAGAACGTCACCGATGGCCTCCACGTGAACGAGAAGATCGTGGAGCGCACGGTTCGGGAGTATCTGCCCTTCATGACCTCCGAGAATCTGATGATGGAGGCCGTCAAGCGGGGCGGTGACCGGCAGGAGCTCCACGAGATCATCCGCTCCTGCTCTATGGAGGCCACGGCCCGGATGAAGAACGGCGAAAGCTGCAATCTGCTGGAGCTGCTCTCCGCCCGGAAGGAATTCGGCATGACCCCTGCCGAGATCGAGGCCCTGCTGGACCCCAAGCTCTATGTGGGCCGCTGCCCGGAGCAGGTGGACCGCTTCCTGAAGGAAATCGAGCCGCTCATTGGCGACGTGAAGCGGGAGACCGCGGAAATCAATCTTTGATTCTCGGGAAACTCTGAACAAATCGCCTGCGGCTGACAGCTCTTGCCGATTTATTCAGAGCCCCCCTATATTTCCCGATATAGATTCAATGTCTTAATGTTTATAATACAATACGGAGGTATCCCGATTGGAAAAAATTCTTGTGCTGGACTTCGGCGGACAGTATAACCAGCTGATCGCCCGCAGAGTCCGGGATCTCCATGTCTATGCGGAGATCGAGCAGTACGATGCCATTACCCCCGCTGAGATCAAGGCCCGGGACTACAAGGGCATCATCTTCACCGGCGGCCCCAACAGCGTCTATGATATGTCCTCCCCCCACTATGACCCTGCGGTTTTGAAGCTGGGCATTCCCGTTCTCGGCATTTGCTACGGCTGCCAGCTCACCGCCTGGATGGCCGGCGGCACGGTCATCACCGCTGAGACTTCCGAATACGGCAAGATTCAGCTGAACCTGAAAAAGCAAACTTCCAAGCTTTTTGCCGATGTGCCCGAGAGCAGCATCGTGTGGATGAGCCATACGGACCGGGTCGATCAGCTGCCGGAGGGCTTCGAGGTCACCGCCTCCACCGATAACTGCCCTGTGGCTGCCATGGAGAACGAGGCACAGAAGCTCTATGCCGTCCAGTTCCATCCCGAGGTGACCCACAGCCAGTTCGGCAATCAGATGCTCAAAAACTTCCTGTACAATGTCTGCCTCTGCACCGGCGACTGGCAGATGGATTCCTTCATTGAGGATACCGTCAAGGCCCTGCGGGAGCGCATCGGCGATAAGAAGGTCATTCTCGGCCTGTCCGGCGGCGTGGATTCCTCCGTGGCTGCGGGCCTGATCAGCCGGGCCGTGGGTGACCAGCTGACCTGCGTTTTCGTAGACCAGGGCCTCATGCGCAAGGACGAGGGCGACTTCGTGGAGAAGACCTTCACCAGCCTGTTCGACATGCATTTCGTCCGGGTCAATTGCCAGGAGCACTTCCTGTCCTGCCTCAAGGGCGTTGTGGATCCGGAGCAGAAGCGGAAGATCATCGGCACCGAGTTCTATAAGGTCTTCTGGGACGAGGTCCGCCGCCAGGGCGGCGACGATGCCTTCTTCGCTCAGGGCACCATCTACCCCGACTGCATCGAGTCCGGCAAGGGCAACGCCGATAAGATCAAGACCCACCACAACAAGGTCAAAATGCCGGAGGATGTGAAGTTCCTGGATATCATCGAGCCCCTGAGCAGCCTCTTCAAGGATGAGGTCCGCCGGGTAGGCGAGCAGCTGGGCATTCCCCATGAGCTGGTCTGGCGGCAGCCCTTCCCCGGTCCCGGTCTGGGCGTGCGCATCATCGGTGAGGTCACCGCCGAGAAGGTGAAAATCCTCCAGGAGGCCGACTGGGTTCTCCGGGATGAGATGGCCAAGAATGGCTATGAGCGCCAGATGGCCCAGTTCTTCTGTGTCCTGCCCGGTGTCAGCACTGTAGGCGTCATGGGCGACCACCGCACCTATGACCACCTCCTGGCCATCCGCGCCGTCACCACCGACGACTTCATGACCGCCGACTGGGCCCGCATCCCCTACGACATCCTGGCCACTGTCTCCAACCGCATTACCAATGAGGTAAAGCACATCAACCGGGTCGTGTACGACGTCACCAGCAAACCGCCCGCAACGGTGGAGTGGGAATAAAAAATTCGTGATACTTGGGGCAAAAAAGCCCTAATGATGGCAAAGCCTCTGCTGCGTCCCCAATGGGCGTGGCAGAGGCTTTTTGATTATGGCTGAATTTCATGCTGATTTGCTACAATCCGTCAACATATGTGCAACTGGTGCTACACGGGGATGTTCGGAAATATCTGGATGATGTCGGGGAGTATCGGCGGTTGGATTGGCAAAACAGGCAATCTACCTCTGTAGTCCGAAGAACAGACTATTCGCTTTACAAAGCGCATATCAGTTATTATTGCGGAAAGAATACATAGGCTCAAATTGACAAATTCCATATTAGTATAAAGCAATACTTTTTTGCTTTTTTAGTCGGAGAGCATCGGATAAGTTAGTTGGATAGAAATCATAATCAAAATTACCATCATCTACAATGACTAAATGGTCTGGTTGGTTTTTCCATTTAAAAAATGCAAACCATTGATAGGTTGTGCCGTCTGAATGCATAGAAAACGCAAGTGTGGAGTTCAAATCGCCAGATTCAATAGCAAATTTTGAACAGCTATTGTCACCGAGCCCTTCAGAAAAAGAATATACATAGCCATCATCAAAATCTATAATCCAATAATTATCATAGCTGTTGCCGATGCTCTTATAAGCGTAGATGCCAGTATTTCCATTCTTGTATGTATCTTTTGTATTTGTAGAGTAATAAACTGATGTATCTTCTTCTGCCTGTGTTGCTGGCAAAGTAGTCTCCGCTGCTGATGTGGAAGCCTCTGTCGGACGATTGGGATCATCTTCCTCTTTCATATGGTATGTGATAATAATCGGTGAGTCCGCAGAGAATATATCACCTCTGACAGAGTCGGCATTTCCATCGATGGAGACACTCTCAACCTCGCCTTCGGCTGTCCAGCCCCAATGAATATCGTATAAAATTTCGGTGGAAATATTTGTAAAGCCTAAATTTTCAAGAGTATTCTGAACATCTAGGTAATTTTTGTACTTAAAGGAGGATAGTGCCTGAGGCATCATAATTTCTCCCTCGCGGACTTCACCGATTTTTTCAATATAAAGCGGCGTAACGCAGATATTGTCGCTTTGACAGCTAATCTGAACAGACGCGTTCACATCGCCTTTTACATCTAATTCGATAGAACCTACGCAGGAAGTATCATCTTTCTTCTGAAACGTAAGTGTATATGTACCAGGTGAAACTTGTAGAGAGAAAGATTTATCTTCGCCATGTGCCAGTTCTCCTACTTTCTCCTCGTTGAGATAGACGACAACGCCATACTTGTCGAAGAAAATATTTGACAGGAAGTCCACATCAATGGATACGGTGACCTTTTTGTAAGCATGGTAGGAAATTTCTACTTTATCAGATTTACTGAATTGTTCCCCATCTGCAAAGCTGTCGTTCCCGCCAATTGAGATGGACTCGATAGTATCAATTCTTTCAGACTCAGAATAAGAAAGGTCTTCTACGGCATCTGTGTAAATTTCGATAAATCCGGCTGAAATAAAGTCATTCTTTACTGTGTCATAGTTTTGACCAAGGCAGTCAGCAGCATTGTATGGTGGAGAAACAATAGTGTTAGTAGCATTAGTTTCGCTGGATGAAACAGTTGATTTATCAGATTCCTCAACAACTTTATTCTTATCCCAAGAATAACTCATTATATTTAGAACAGTAAAAAGAATAGCGATTGCCAGTGTAATATACTTCAGCCATTCCCGGGGTGGATTAAGTACGCCTTTATGCCACAACATCGATATGACAAGGCCAGCGATTTGAAGGACGGAGAAAAAGGCTGCAACTGCATTGTGGGAAGCAAAAGAAATCAATAATAGTAGCACCACTATGACGGATGCAATTGTAAATACCTTGGAAAAATTATTGAGTCCACTCCAAAACGCCTGTAGTTTCATTGCAATTTTGTCCCAAATGGTTACCGCGGTGCTATATTCAGCATCGTTGCTTGGGTGGGATAGCTGTGTGTGTACCGGAGTTTCTTCATTGCCAGAAGTAGGAGTTTCGGCTTCCTCGTCTGACACGGGCTGGTCTAAAACGGGGATGACGCTTAAATCTGCGCCACAGTACGAGCAAAAACGTGCGTCAACAGGAACTTCCTTTCCACATTCACGACAGTATTTTTTCTGCATTTCAACTTTGGCACCACATTCACGACAAAACAGCACTCCGTCAGCTAAATCTGCACCGCAATTTTGACATTTCATAATGTGTTCCTCATTTCCCATGATATGTTATTGTGATAGGGGTATCTGGAAGATAAATCTTTCCACCGGAGGTTATTTCCTTAACGTCAACGGAAACAGTTTCGACCCGGTCTGCCTTGGCAAATATTCCCAATATCACATCGTGCTTATTTATGCATTCAACATTGTTAAAGCCGGATGACTCTAGTACCTTGCTCATATGATGAAAATCCTGTTCGCCAAATGGTTCCAACTTCTTTGGAAATCGAATACCGCCTTGACTGATGAGCCGCTTCTGGTTCGTTTTCTCAGGGAGCACTTTGAAGACAAGGATTCCTCCACCTACCGCTATTGGAGCACCAATGTAAAACAAAAATAGAAAAGCCGCAGCCCAGCCAGGAATGTCATCGTCATTTCCTTGAATAAAAATCAGTCCGATACAAATGCAGAAAAGAATGACCACAAAGACAATCCAGATTTTTGTAAGGACACTTTGGAGTTTGTTCGCCCGATCTGCGTCTCTCATTTCTTGGTTCAAACGCTTTTTTCAAGTTCGAGTTGTTCAAGCTGTATCATCCTGTCCGTTTCAGCCCGCTTGATTTTAGCCTCGTCAATATGACGGATAACTTTCTCATTTTCGTTTGTTATGATAACGGGAGTTCCACAGTAGGAACAGAAAACACGTTCACGTCCTTCCTCAATAGGAAGATTTGCGCCGCATTCTGGGCATTTTGCCGAGGTGAATTTCACAGCCATAGTCAACCACCGCATTTCTGTAATATTTGATGCGTTTGGAAATAAAAAGTGCGCAGCCGAAACTGCGCACCGAAAAACGCAGCTCGGTCCTGTTGCGACACAGTTCATTCCCAGCAGGGTATGATGACCAGGCATACATTTTTACCAAAAGTATGCCTGCCGGGAAAATAATTAAACTGTGTCGCAAGAACATTATAACACATTGAAGCGAAAATACTAAGCTTATTTCAAAAAATTGAATGATATGGATTGCTTTTTCTAAAAAGCACTTGACACCATATATAACACCACATATAATATAGGGGACAGGAGGGATTGCCATGTCAAAATGGGATAAGCTACTGGAAAGAATCTGTTCCCTGAGCAAAGACCTCCGGTTTGAGGAGTTGCGAAAAGTTTTGGAATCCTTTGGGTATGTGATGAACGCTCCCAGAAGCGGCAGCAGCCACTATACCTTCCGAAAACCTGGATGCCAACCGATTACCATACCAAAGCACGAGCCTATCAAGAAGGTTTATGTAGAAATGGTCAAACAAGTTGTGGAAAGTGAGGGTGCCAATGAAAACGCTGAATGAATACCTGCGGCTTCCTTACCGCATGGAGATTGTAGAAGATCATGACGAGGGCGGCTTTGTGGTGTCCTACCCGGACCTGCCTGGGTGTATCACCTGTGGGGAAACGGTGGAATCTGCGGTAGCCAACGCCCAGGATGCCAAGAGGGCCTGGCTTGAAGCCGCTCTGGAGGACGGTATCCCCATCCGGGAGCCGGATGATCTGGAAAGCTACTCCGGCCAGTTCAAGCTGAGAATCCCTAAAAGTTTGCACAAGTCCCTGACCGAACACGCCAAGCGGGAGGGCATCAGCATGAACCAATACTGCGTGTATCTGCTGTCCAAAAACGATGCCACGTCGGCAAGATAGGCCTTGGCGATGGCAGCGAATAAGCGCTTTTTCTGTAATGATAGGCTCTGGGCCATGCGGCCTGGGGCTTATTTTATGGAGTTTGCTTTGCGTAGTCGCTCAGACATACGGCGGTATTCAGGAAAATGAGTACACTAAAAATAGTTGCATTTTTGAAAGCGGTGCAGTATAATATAAGCAAGGAGAAAGGGGCCGGTTTCATGGGACAGAAAGAGAAACTCATTGAACGCTTAAGAGCGAAGCCCAAAACATTTACCTTCGATGATGCGGAGAGCTTATTGCGGTACTTTCACTACGAGCGTTCCAACAAAGGCCGCACCAGCGGTTCGCGAATTATGTTCGTATCCGATGAACATCCTCCAATCTTGATGCATAAACCTCACCCACGCAAGGAATTATTAGAGTACCAAGTAAAACAGCTGATAGAAATTCTGGAACAGGAGGGACTTCTATGAATAATACAATGGAATATAAAGGCTATCTCGGCAGTGTGGAATTTTCGGAAGAAGACGCTCTGTTCTACGGCAAGATTCTGGGCATCCGGGCATTGGTTTCCTATGAGGGAAGCAATGCACAGGAGCTGATTGCAGATTTCCATAGTGCGGTAGATGATTATCTGGATTTGTGTGCGCAGTCCGGTACGGAACCGGAAAAAGCATACAAGGGCAACTTCAATGTGCGTATTTCTCCTGAGCTGCATAAGCAAGCTGTTGTTGCCGCCATGGCACGAAATGTGAGCCTTAATAGCTTTGTAGAAGCGTCTATTGCCAAAGCGGTTCATACAAGTGCTTAACAGAACAATGATAGTATATATATTATACGCCAAAGGCACTTTATCACCCCTGATAAGATTTTGATAAACATCCATCGTATAGCCCGGATAATATGGAGCCTCAAAATTCTCAGAAGAACAGAAGCAAATATTATCTAAGCAAAATCCGTTAAGATATGTGTTCTTGCATTGAGTGGGAATGAGATAATCCAAATAAAATGCTCTGCTGAGTTTTCGAAACGAACTCGGCAGAGCATTTTTTGTCTTAAAGAATGTCTTTGAATTTGGAAACCAGGGAATCACTCAGTTCCTGGGAGGGGCCAACCTTTTTGAATTTTCCGGAGGTGTCGTATTTTGGATATTCCCGTCGTGGAAAACAGATTCTATGGACGAAACGCTGCAAGGAATTTGAGATTGAAAAGGGACGCTTCTCTTTCCGGCTGACCGCCCCATACAGAGAGGAACGCCGTAGGGCGGCAAGGGAAGCGGCGAAAAACGAATAAAAGGGTTTTAGGGCTTCGCTGATTGTTGCGTTGGCAGCTCCACCGCAATGGTCGTGCCCTTCTCCGAACTTTCCTCTACCCAAACGGAGCCGCCGTGGAGGTCGGTGATCTCCCATACCAGTGAGAGCCCCAGTCCTGCGCCACCGTATTCCCGGCTGCGAGACTTGTCCACCCGGAAGAAGGGCTGGAAGATACTGCGCTGATACACCTCCGGGATGCCGCAGCCGGTGTCGGAGACGCGGAGCAGGAGCTTTTCCAACTCCTGAGTGACAGAAACCCGTACCGAGCCGCCCGGCCGGTTGTACTTGACAGCATTCTCCGTCAGGTTGAAGATCAGCCGGTAGATCAGTGCATCGCTGCCGGTCATAATGCCGTCGCCCTCCGCCGTCAGCGTGACGCCGAGCTTATCTGAGAGCGGCGCAAGATCTGTGAAGATCTCCTCGATCATGGGAGCGAGCTGGATCCGCTCGTTCCGCGCCACCTGCCGCAGATTGCTCATCTCCAGCAGCGTCTTGGTCATCTGCGTCAGCCGCTCCGTCTGCTCGCGCAAAAGCGTGAGGAGTTCCGCCGTCTCCGGCCGCACATCGGGATGCTCCGCGGAAAACAGCTCCAGCTGCGCCTGCATCAGCGCCAGCGGCGTGCGCAGCTCGTGGGCGGCGTTTCCGGTGAATTGCCGCTGGGCTGTGAAGCCCTCGTCCAGCCGCTCCAACATCTGGTTGAAGGAGTCGCTGAACTGCCGGAATTCCGGCAGCACCTCCTCCGTGATCTTCATGTCCGCCAGATTGTTGGGCTGTACCTTCTCCACCTGCGCCACGAAGGTCCGCAGAGGTCTCAGTGCCCGGCCGCTGACGAAATAGGCCAGAATCCCTCCAAGCAGCGTCACCACTGCCGTAATGTACCAGTTGGTGGCGGTGAAGGAGTTCTGGGCCCCATAGATCACAATGGTCAGGTTGGGGTCAAGCCCCTCCCGGCTGGGGTCGAAGTATTCCACTGCCCCCTCCGAGGGATCGATGGCGGTGGAGAGGTTGGCACCAATGGAGTCCATATAGTGCCGGCCGGAGCAGCCGATCAGCCAGTTCATCGCCATGCAGGTGGAGCAGATGAGCAAGGCTGTCATCAGAGTGATCCGCCATTGCAGAGACAGCTTTTTCATGCCTGCTCCTCCTCAATCAAATATCCCTCGCCGATGCGGTTGCGGACGGGGTCATAGCCCAGCGCCGCCCGCAGTTTTTTCCGCAGAGCGGAAATGTGCACCCGGATGGAGTTGCTGAAATTGTCCACGCTGTTGTCCCAGACATGCTCCAAAAGCTCCTCCTGACTGACGGGCCGCCCCCGGTGGAGCAGCAGGTATTCCAGAATGCCGGTCTCCTTTCGCGTCAGGGCCAACGGCTGGCCGGCGGCGGTGGCGGCGCGGGAGCGGGTGTCGAAGGACAGGGGCCCGCAGTGGAGCACCACGTCGTTCTGGGTGAACTGCCGGAGGGTCAGGCTGCGGATGCGGGCCTCCAGTTCCTCTAAATGAAAGGGCTTTGCCAGATAGTCGTTGGCCCCGGCGTCCAGACCTTCCACCTTGTCAGCGACCTCGCTGCGGGCGGAGAGGATCAGCACCCGCGTCTCCCGGTCGGTCTGGCGAAGGGTACGGAGCACCGTCATGCCGTCCGCTCCCGGCAGGTTCAGATCCAGCAGCACCAGATCGTAGCGCTCCGAGCCAAGCAGGTCGATGGCGGTGTCACCGTCATAACAGGGGTCCACGCTGTAAGCAAGACGGCGGAGACTGCGGACGATGGTCTCGCAAAGGGCACGTTCATCTTCAACTACAAGAATACGCATAAAAACCTCCGGCATAATGATCTGTTCATTTTCATTATAGCATGAGAATGTAAGATTTCTGTTAACTTTCAGTTCTTAACGAAAATCTTACATCTCCTGTGGTACAATGGGACAGCAATGAAGGGAGTGAGCGGATTGTTTCAATCGAAAAAGACGATGGCACAGGTCGGTTTGCTGTTGGCTGGGGCCGCCATGGTGTGCGTCGGTGTACTGCGGGGCGAAACGGCCACGGTGCTGAGCAAGGCCATTAAAGTATGTCTGGAGTGTGTGGGTATTGGATAAAAAACATCAAACAATTTCCCATCTCCTTGCCCGCTGGCGGGGATGGATCCAGGCGGGGGCGGCACTGCTGACCAATCTTCACCTGCCGAACTTCTTTAAGGGAAGTCTTTATCAGGGGGCGGGAAAAACCGTCTGCGTGCCGGGGCTGAACTGCTATTCCTGTCCCGCGGCGTCCGGGGCCTGTCCCATCGGGGCGTTTCAGGCGGTGGTGGGCTCATCGAAGTTCCGTTTCTCCTATTATATCACAGGCTTTCTCATCCTGTTAGGGGTTTTGCTGGGACGCTTCATCTGCGGCTTTCTCTGCCCCTTCGGATGGTTTCAGGAGCTGCTGCATAAAATCCCCACGAAAAAGCTCTCCACAAAGAAACTGAAGCCCCTGACCTATCTCAAATACGCCGTTTTGCTGGTGATGGTCGTTTTACTGCCGGCGTTTTTGGTGAACGACGTGGGTATGGGGGACCCCTTTTTCTGCAAGTACCTCTGTCCGCAGGGCGTGCTGGAGGGGGCGATCCCGCTGTCCCTTGCCAATTCCGGCATCCGGGCAGCGCTGGGCAAGCTGTTTACATGGAAGCTCGGCATTTTACTGGCGGTGGTTGCGCTGAGCGTGGTGTTCTACCGGCCGTTTTGCAAATGGCTCTGCCCGCTGGGGGCGTTCTACGCCCTGTTCAACAGAGTGTCCCTATTCCAGATGAAGGTGGACGAAAATAAGTGCATTTCCTGCGGGAAATGCGCCAGAGCCTGCAAGATGGACGTGGATGTGACGAAAACGCCCAATCATACCGAGTGTATCCGCTGCGGGATGTGCGTCAGCGCTTGTCCCACCGGGGCCGTGAGCTTCCGCTATGGCTTTGGAGACGGAAAACAAAATATCAACATTGAAGAAAACACGGAGGAATCAACATGAAGATGAAGAAATTGACCGCGCTGCTGCTGGCAACGCTGATGGTGCTGTCTCTGGCCGCCTGCGGCGCGAAGGGTGACAGCAAGACCGAAAACAGCGGCGACACGGCCCAGACGGAGGAGGCCGCCGCTACCTATAAATCCTTGATGGACAGAGAGAACGAGATCCTGGCGGAGAATACGGAGCTTTGGGAAAAGGTCTTTCTGGCGGCGGACAAGGGCATGACCATGCAGGAGGACGGCAAGAATTACGGCGATTTCCTGCTGGACACCATCGAATCCGCCAAGGACCAGTTCAGCGATGAGGAATACGCGCTGCTGAAGAAGTCCGCGCAGGAGATCAGCGAGATCGAGAATAAGCTGACCGAGCTGGAAAAGCAGCATCCCGAAATTCTGAATGAGGAGACCGACGCCAACGGCGATGTGCAGAAATTCCCCTCCTTTGAGGGCAAGGATCTGGACGGCAACGAGGTCAAGAGCGACGAGCTGTTCTCCGCCAACGCCGTCACCGTGGTGAATTTCTGGTTTACCACCTGCAGCCCCTGCGTGGGTGAGCTTGGCGATCTGGACGCACTGAACAAGGAGCTGGCGGACAAGGGCGGCGCGCTCATCGGCGTCAACGCCTTCACGCTGGACGGCGACGAGACGGCCATCGCCGACGCGAAGGACGTGTTGGCCAAGAAGGGCGCCACCTATCAGAACGTGTATTTCGATTCCAGCAGCGCGGCGGGAGCCTTTACCTCCAACATTTTCGCCTTCCCCACCACCTATGTGGTGGATCGGAACGGCAACATCGTGGGTGAGCCTATCGTGGGTGCCATCACCGAGAAGAATCAGGCGGAGACGCTGCAATCCCTCATCGATCAGGCCATCGCCGCCGACGCGGGCTGAGAAAAGTCCAAATGACATTCGCTTGTACCCCAAAAAGAGCTGACTGCATTGCAGTCAGCTCTTTTACATTACC
>OKRU01002795.1_pt1 | contig 14992 bp, 12 predicted proteins | sample 1601131 | NCBI WGS metagenome assembly OKRU01 (sample SAMEA3541558, study PRJEB24748) | human gut metagenome | biome: human gut; feature: human-associated habitat; material: faeces | place: China | collected 2012 | reverse complement strand
CGGGGCAGCTGCCGATTGCGGTTTTTAAACCGCGTTATTGATTGAGTTAGAAGCTCAAATTTTATAAGTTGACGGGACATGGCACAGTAGTGTGCTCATCCGGTCGAAACATCACTTGTGAAACGGTCAATAATAATCGGATGCACATCTGGGCAAAAGCATGCGTGCGAAAAAACGATACATAGGACTTTACGGAACAGGTGATGCAGCCTGTTCCTTTTTTTATAAAAGAAACAGGTCATCAAATTGAGAGGACTGTAGGCAAATGGAAAAAGGACAAATGCGCGCGCCAGTTTATGAGGCGCTTGAAAAGCTAAAGAAACGAAGAGTGGTTCCGTTTGATGTGCCAGGACATAAGAGAGGACGTGGAAACCCGGAATTAGTCGAGCTTCTTGGTGAAAAATGCGTCAGTCTTGATGTCAATTCCATGAAGCCGCTTGATAATCTGTGTCATCCGGTTTCAGTAATTAAGGAGGCAGAAGAGTTAGCGGCAGAGGCATTTCGTGCCGATCATGCATTTTTTATGGTTGGAGGAACAACGTCCTCTGTTCAGGGTATGGTGCTTTCTGTCTGCAAGGCAGGAGATGAAATCATTTTGCCGAGAAATGTTCATAAGAGTGTAATAAATGCACTTGTGCTTTGCGGTGCAATTCCAGTATATGTAAATCCGGAGATGGATAATCGTCTGGGAATCTCACTTGGTATGCAGGTAAGCGAGGTAGAAAAGGCGATTCTTGAACATCCAAAGGCAGTAGCTGTCCTTGTCAATAATCCGACATACTATGGAATTTGTTCAGATCTTCGTTCCATTGTAAAGGTGGCACATGCACATGACATGAAGGTGCTTGTAGATGAGGCGCATGGAACGCATCTTTATTTTGGAGAAAATCTTCCAGTCTGCGCGATGGATGCAGGAGCAGATATGGCCTCAGTCTCCATGCACAAATCAGGCGGAAGCCTGACGCAAAGCTCCATCCTTTTAACGGGAAAGAACGTAAATTGGGAGTATGTCAGTCAGATCATTAACCTGACACAGACAACAAGTGCATCATATCTGTTGATGTCAAGCCTTGACATTTCCAGAAGAAATCTGGCACTTCGCGGAAAAGAATCCTTCGCAAAGGTCGCAAAAATGGCAGAGTATGCCCGTGATGAAATCAATGCGATTGGCGGCTATTATGCCTACGGCAAGGATTTAATCAATGGAGGAAGCGTTTATGATTTTGATGTCACAAAGCTTTCTGTTTACACAAGAGATATTGGTCTTGCGGGAATCGAAGTCTATGATTTGCTTCGTGATGAGTATGATATTCAGATTGAGCTTGGTGATATAGCAAATATTTTAGCTTATATTTCTATTGGAGACCGCATTCAGGATATAGAGCGTCTTGTTGGTGCACTTGCCGATATAAAGCGTTTGTATTCAAAGGACCCGGCTAGTATGTTAAATACAGAGTACATTAATCCGAAGGTACTTGTATCACCGCAGACAGCATTTTATTCAGAAAAGACACGCCTTCCAATTAGAGAGACATCTGGCCGCATTTGTGCCGAATTTGTCATGTGTTATCCGCCGGGAATCCCGATTTTGGCACCAGGCGAGCTTATTACAGACGAAATTATTGAATATGTACTTTATGCAAAGGAAAAGGGCTGTTCGCTGACAGGTTCACAGGATATGACCCTGTCCAGCTTACAGGTAGTCCAATAAGAAAGGGTGAAACCAAGCAAGATGATGGATATTTGGTATACGGAAAATCACACCGATCATGTGCGGATGTCCATGCGGGTGGATAAACAGCTTGCCAGTGTGCAGAGTGATTTTCAGCGAATTGATATTTTTGAATCGGTGGAATTTGGCAGAATTATGACGTTAGATGGTCTGCTGATGCTGACAGAGAAAGATGAGTACATCTATCATGAAATGATTACCCATATTCCGATGGCAACCAACCCGAACATTCGGAACATTCTGGTCATTGGAGCAGGAGACGGCGGAACGGTTCGGGAACTGGTACGCTATCCGTCCATCGAACATATTGACGTTGCGGAAATTGATGAGATGGTAGTCGAACTGTCGAAGAAATATCTGCCGTTTACTGCCTGCGGATTTGATGACCCTAGAGTTGACGTGCACATTCAGGATGGGCTGCGGTTTGTCCGGAAAGTCGAAAACGAATATGATTTGATTATTGTCGATTCTACTGACCCGTTCGGTGTTGGCGAAGGGCTGTTTACCAAGGAGTTTTACGGGAACTGCTACAAAGCATTGAAAGCAGATGGCATTCTCGTCAATCAGCATGAAAGCACGTTCTATACCTCCTATGCGAACTCGATGAAACGGGCACACAGCCGGATCAAATCATTCTTCCCGATTGCATTGGTCTATCAGGCACACATTCCAACCTATCCCTCTGGGCATTGGCTGTTTGGGTTTGCATCCAAGAAATATGACCCTCGCACCGATTTGCAGGCGGATTGGTGGAATAGTCTGGGCATTCGTACCCGGTATTATAACACGATTCTGCATCAGGGCTGCTTTGCAATTCCGAACAACGTACGGGATGCTCTGAGAGAGTCGGAAACATAAAGGAGGAATCCCCCATGCAGGAAAACAAATTTGAGATGAAAGACATCGTGCCGGAGTTGCTGCAACGAACAGAAATCCCGTGTATGCGGCTGAAACTGGTCGATACTACACCGGGCATTGCAGAGAGCAAGTTCGGCGGTCGGGGCTATGTGCCGCATGACGCTACCATTCCGACCAACAGCGAAGGCGTACAGATGCGGTTGCTGGCACAGATTGACTGTCGGCAGATTACCATTCCGGATTTTCCAACGTCTGGTTTGCTGCAATTCTGGGCAGTCAATGACGACTTGACGGGCTGTGATTTTGACAACAACACGGAACAAAAAGATTTTCGGATTTGCTATTATGAAACGGTTGACCCAACTGTCACCGAAGAAGAGGTTGCAGCGAAAGAGGACAATCACCAGCCGTGTGAGGAGGATGAGGAAGATTTCTTCCCGATTGATGGCTGCTTTGGACTGGAATTTGAACAGGCTACCGACCGGATGTCCATGTGTGATTATCGTTTTCAGAAAAAAATGGCAGAGTTGATGTGGGAACTCTATCCGGAGCAGGCAAAACAGCTGCTTGCGGATGAAGATGCAAAAGAAGCATTTGAAGAAGAACTGGAAGAATATATAGAAGAACAGAACGAATTGGATGAGACACCAGACTGGCTGCCGAATGCATTCGGGCATAAAATTGGCGGTTATCCGGGCTTTTCACAGTGGGATCCACGAGATATTCCGAAAGAAGATCACCACGATATTTTGCTGTTGCAAATAGATACCGACTATGTTGACTATGATGCAGATCGGGGAATTATGTGGGGTGATTCCGGCGTTGCCAATTTCTTTATCAGCCGAGAGAATCTGAAACAGCGGAATTTCCAAGATGTGATTTACACATGGGATTGCTGTTAATTTGGAGAGAAAAAGGAGTTATAAAAAATGGGAAAAGCGTTAATTATCGGAGCAGGCGGCGTTGCCGGCGTCGTTGTGCACAAGTGCTGCCAGAACAGCGAAGTCTTTACAGAAATCTGTATTGCCAGCCGTACCAAGTCGAAGTGTGATGCCCTGAAGGCAGCTGTAGAGGCAAAGGGTACAAAGACCGTTGTCACCACCGCACAGGTGGATGCAAACAAGGTTGACGAACTGGTTGCCCTGATTGAACGGGAAAAGCCGGATATTGTCATCAATGTGGCGTTGCCGTATCAGGATTTGACCATTATGGATGCCTGCCTTGCAACCAAGGTGGACTATGTGGATACCGCAAACTATGAGCCGGAGGACACCGCAAAGTTTGAATACAAGTGGCAGTGGGCATATCGGGAACGCTTTGAAAAGGCTGGTATTACAGCCCTGCTGGGCAGTGGGTTCGACCCAGGCGTAACGGGTGTATTTTGTGCCTATGCACAGAAGCATTATTTCGATGAAATCCATGAAATTGATATTCTGGACTGCAACGGCGGCGACCATGGTTATCCGTTTGCAACCAACTTCAATCCGGAAATCAACATTCGGGAAGTTTCTGCAAAGGGCAGCTATATTCTCGATGGCAAGTGGGTGGAAACCGAACCGATGGAAATCAAGCGAGTTTACAACTTCGATGAAGTCGGCGAAAAGGACATGTACCTGCTGCATCATGAAGAACTGGAATCACTGGCTCTGAACATCAAGGGCATTCATCGGATTCGGTTCTTTATGACATTCGGACAGAGCTATCTGACCCACCTGCGTTGTCTGGAAAATGTCGGCATGACTTCTATTGAACCGATTCTGTATGAAGGCAAGGAAATTGTACCGCTGCAGTTCCTGAAAGCCGTTCTGCCAGACCCAGCATCGCTTGGCCCTCGGACAGTTGGCAAGACAAACATCGGCTGTATTTGTCAGGGCGTGAAGGATGGCAAGGAAGTTTCTTACTATGTTTATAACGTCTGCGACCATCAGGAATGCTACAAGGAAGTTGGCTCTCAGGCAGTTTCTTACACCACCGGTGTTCCGGCGATGATTGGGGCAATGATGGTGATGACAGGCAAGTGGAAGAAGCCGGGCGTTTATAACGTAGAAGAATTTGACCCAGACCCGTTCATGGATGCTCTGAACAAGTGGGGTCTGCCGTGGAAGGAAAATTTCCATCCGACCTTGGTAGACTAATTTTTCTGAACCATACAAAAATACAAATATGAAGCACCGCTTTGCTGGATTTGTTTTCAGCGAAGCGGTGCTTTTTTCAACTATCATGATAGGATTTTTGTTAGATGGCAGTCATGCGGAATGTAAAGGAAAGTCCGGTTTCTGATTGACGGGTAAATTCTGGATGAACGGTTGCTCCCCAGCTGTCATCACCGCCAACGCCCATTTCTCCGGCGGAAATCCGAACCACATTCCGGTAAGAACGAGGCAGTTCCTGCAAGTGGTATGCCTGTTCCAGCTGGTGGGGTGTATACGGCAGAACGGAGAAGTCCATTTGTTCTGCTGCGAAGCGGAAGCCGTGTCCGTCTGCGTTGGTAATGGTGAACCACTGCGTATCGGTGTGGTTGCCGCATTCCTGTACATAGGCATACGGAACAAGCTGTTCTGCAACGGTGCTGGTGTAGCAGCCAATGCGAGAGCCGTTTTTCCGGTCGCAGTACGTTTCATCCTTGCCTCTGCCATACCATGCAATCTGGTCGAATGCCAGCGGCATCTGCAAGAGCATGCCGAAGTCCGGCATGTTGCCATATTCCGTGCAGCCCAGCATCTGCATCGTTACCGTGATACTGCCATCCCCATAGAACTGATAGGTGACCAGACAGCCGTTGTCCGGATTCTGTGGGAATGTGTAACGGGTAACAATGTCTACAGTGTGAGCCGTCTGCTTGCAAGATACGATAGACGGAACGGCATACAGAGAAGCGATTTTCCACATTGCGGTATCATGTGGCATCCGGCAGCCCAAATCATTTTCAATCGGAGCACGCCAGAAGTTCGGTCTGGGAATGCCAACCTGAGAGGCAATGCGTTCCACGCCGTTTTTCTGATAGGAAACAATGCCTGCTTTATCTCTGCCGAACAGGATATGGAAATCAGAACCGTGAATGCCATAGTTGACATCGCCCACAATCAGTTCCGGAGCTGGTAGCAGTTCTTCGGTCGTTGGAACAACCACGTTCCAAGCAGCCTGTCCAAATGCAACTTCTGTCTGTGCATCTGCCCAGTCGGTTGCAGCGGTTCTGTAAATAGAAATAGTCAACGTGTAAGCTCCCGGTTCGGTTGCAATTCCGGCAAATGGATTTGCAAAAGATTGCGTCGTCTGCGGAGCAATAACAGGCAGGGAAAGTTCCTGTTCTGCAACCGGAACACCATCCTTGCAGAGCGTTGCAGTCATGGAATACGAAGTCGTATCCGTGAACAAAAATTCGTTGTGAATGGTGAAGCCCTGCGGTGTGCAGGCAATCGTGAATGGCTGATAGCAGTACTTCACTTCTGCCATTTTTGTGGTAAGGGTGCGGTCTGCAAAGACAATGCCATTCGTGCAGAAATTGTAGTCTGTCGGACGGTCGTCAAAATCGCCGCCTGTTGCAAGGAATGATTCGCCGTATTCATTCTTCTTGAAAACTGCTTGGTCGATGAAGTCCCAGATAAAACCGCCCTGATAGCGTGGTTCTCTCTTGGCGAGGTCGGTATACTTGAACAATGCCCCGTTGGAGTTGCCCATAGAGTGGGAATATTCGCAGCAGATAAACGGCTTTTCCGGATGTTCTTTCAGGAACTGTTCAATTTTGGCTACCGATGGATACATCTGGCTTTCCATGTCGCTGGTTTGGTTGAATCGGCGGTCATTGACAACGCCCTCATAGTGTACCAGTCTGGAGGAATCCCGTTTCCGGAACTGTTCTGACATCGCATAGATATTTGAACCGCCGAACGACTCATTGCCGCAAGACCAAATCAAAACGCAAGGGTGATTTTTATCCCGTTCCTGCATGGCAGCGGCTCTTGCCAAAACGGCATTTGTCCAGTGCGGATTGTCATTCGGGAGGGTGTGTTCGTCCGGAGCAATCGCTCCCATCTTCTGCCATGTTCCGTGTGTTTCCATGTTGGTTTCGTCAATCACATACAAGCCGTACTGGTCGCACAGTTCATAGAAATCATTCTGGTTCGGATAGTGTGAGGTACGAACGGCATTAATGTTATTCTGCTTCATGGTGAAGATGTCCCAGCGGATTTCTTCTTTCGTGATGGCACGTCCACGGGTTGCACTAAATTCATGCCGGTTTACGCCATTGAATACAATCCGTTTGCCGTTCAATTTCATGATGCCATTTTCCATGCGGAATTGCCGAATACCGATTTGCTGCGGAACAACTTCCAGAACCGTTCCATCTGCATCCTGCAAAGTCAGAACCAAATGATACAAATTCGGCTGTTCTGCACTCCAAAGAAGCGGCTGCTCTACAGAGAATGCAACAACCTGTTCGGATGCTGTTACAGGTATGCTTTGTTCTGCAAGCGGCTTGCCGTTCGGGTCAGTGAGAACCGCACGCAGCGTTCCGGATGCTGTGCCAGAGAATGCACAGTCTACCCGAACATCTGCCTGTGAGAAGGTGTCGTTCAAGTCCGTGTGAACGAAGAGGTCTTGCAGGTGCAGCTTTGGAACGGCATACAATTCTACATCACGGAACAAGCCGGAGAACCGCCAGAAATCTTGGTCTTCGAGCCAGCTGCCGGAAGAACGCTGGAAAACCTGCACCGCAATCTTATTTTCGCCATCGTTCAGGTAGTCTGTAATTGCAAATTCTGCTGGGGTGAAGCTGTCCTCATGATAGCCGACAAATATTCCGTTGACCCACAGAGCCATTGCCGTTTCTGCCCCGTGAAAGACCAGCCGAATCTCTGCATCCTTGCGGAATGCCTCCGGAATTGTAACCATGCGGATATAGCTGCCCGTGGCGTTGAAGTGTTCCGGAATCTCACCCGGCTTGCAGTTCTCCACGCCATCCCACGGGTACATGGTATTGACATACTGCATTTGTCCATAGCCATTGGTTTGTAAGTGTCCTGGAACAGGAATGGTGTCCCAATTGCTGTCGTCATAGCCTACCTGCTCGAAGTGTTCCGGCAGAGCGTTCAGGTTTTCGCTGTAGAAGAATTTCCAGTCACCATTCAGGGACAGGAAAAAGCTGCTCTGCTGTTCCTTGCATTCTGCTGCACTGCGATAGTGGATATGGGAAGAATGCGGCTTGCAGGTGTTGATTTGGAAGATTTCCGGATTTTTTAAAATATCAGTTGAAAAGGTCATGATAAACCATCCTTTCTATAGCAGAAATACCGCAGTTTGAAATTACTGCGGTATTCTGCAATCACGTTCATTAATCTTTTGAAAGAAGGAAAAATAAGGAAGAAATTTTGTTGTTTGCGAGTAGGGGAAATTTACTTGACAGAACCAATCATGCCCTGTACGAACTGCTTCTGCATGAGGAAGAAAATCAGAGCAGTCGGAAGGGTTGCAATGACGATCCCTGCCATGATCATACCATAGTCTGGGTTATAAGAAGCACCCATGGTGGAGAGAATCAGCGGAACGGTTTTCTTTTCTGGGGACTGCAAAGCAACCAACGGCCAGAGGTAGTTATTCCAGCTGTTCATAAAGGTAATGATTGCAGCTGCTGCATAAGAGGACTTCATAACCGGCATATACATCCGGAAGAAAATCTGCAATTCATTCAAGCCATCCAACCGAGCAGCTTCGATGATATCCTTCGGGAACGACTTGGTGTTCTGACGGAAGAAGAAAATCAGGAACGCTGTGGAGATTGCCGGAATAATAACGGCTGCAAAGGTGTTCAGACCCATGAAAGACAATCCGCTGTCGCTCAATTTACCGAAAATCCGGAACAACGGAATCATCAGGGTTGCGAATGGAATCATCATCGAGAGGAGCAGGAAATTAAAGACCCGATCCCGATTCTTGGTGCGGAACATTTCAAATCCATAACCGGCAGCAGAAGAAACAAGCAGTGCCAAAACGGTCGTAATGACAGCGATAATGGCGGAGTTTCCGAGTGCTTTCAGGAATCCACGGTCTGCAGCAAACAGGTTTTGCAGGTTCTTGAACAGGCTTGTCCCAAAGGTGACTGTACCACGGTTGATGTCAACGGCATCGTTCGTTGCACAGATAATCATCCACAAAAACGGGAAGATGGAAATAATGGAAGCCAGAATTAAGAATACATACTTGAAAATGTGAAACGGGTGAATTTTCTTTTTCCGCCCAGCAGTGGACGGCATCGTTGTAGCTGCTGCCATAATTAATCATCTCCTCCCACTTTCATCTGAATGGCGGACAGAATTGCAATCATTACCAGTACGACAAAGGCAATCGCAGCCGCATAACCGAAGTTCGGTGTATACTTAAAGCAGAGGTTGTAGATGTACTGGGAAATGGTCAAAGTCGTATTGGCTGGGCCACCGTCAGTGATGTTCTTAACTTCATCGAAGAGCTGTAACGTACCGATGGTGGAAGTAATGGTTGTGAACAAGATAATCGGTTTCAACTGCGGGACAATGATTTTAAAGAACTTCTGGAAGCCGTTGCAGCCGTCCAGTTCTGCAGCTTCATAAATCGAAGGGTCGATGTTCTGTAAGCCGGAGAGATAGAAAATCATATTGTAGCCCGTCCATCTCCACGTGATAGAGATGATAATCAAAGCCTTTGCAAATGCAGGGCTGGTTGTCCAGCCGATTGGCTCAGAAATGAGATGCATTGCCATCAGTATCTGGTTGACCAAGCCGTCGCCGGAGAAGATGCTCTTCATAATCAAAGAGTAGGAAACCAGCGAGGTGACACATGGTAAGAAAATCGCAATCCGGAAGAAACTTCTGCACTTGAGCTTCTTGTCGTTCAACAGAACGGAGATGAACAAGGCGAGAATAATCATGACTGGCACTTGAACCAATAAATATAAAAAGGTATTGACCAATGCTTTCCGGAAGGTGGTATCCGTCAGCATCCGTTTATAGTTGCTCAGACCGGCGAATGTCAGCTGATTGCCCTGACCGCTTTGCAGCGAGAGCAGGAACGATTGAATCATTGGAATGAAAACCAGAACGGAAATCATGATGACGCTGATGGAAACGAAGCCCCAGCCCCAACGATTGCTGACTTTTCCAATCGGAGCGAATGTTTCTTTTTTCTTTTGTTTTTTGATTTCAGACATAAGGATCCTCCTCCTTTACCGTTGGTTTCAGGATGTGGAATGCCGCAGAAAAGGGGCGTCTGCGGCAAGCCAAATCTCTGTTTTGTAACTCTTGTCAGAGAGTTTACAACCAAACTTAGTTGAGTACAGCGGCTTCTGCCTGAACCTGTGTATTGGCGAGTGTTTCGTCAATATCTGCACCCTGGAGAATCGACTGAACGGCTTCGGACATGATGTCTTCGATGGTGTAGGTATAAAGACCATAGTTGACGGTTGGAATTTCTGCTGTCCACTTGGAGAAGTCACTGAAGATTTCCTGACCGCCGAAGAATTCATTCGGCTTCTTGTAGTTTTCTGCATCTGCGGAAGCCTTCAGTGTGCTAACCAGATTGATTTCAGAAACCAAGTCGTTCATCAGGTCAACATTGGAAGCGAATGTTTCTGCTAAGAAGTTTTCTGCCAATTCGCCATTGCCAACCTTGTCGAGCACGTACCAGCTGCCGCCGCCGATGTTGGAGGTATTCAAAGAGCTGTCTACGTTGTCCAGTCTTGGCAGCGGAGCAACTGCCCACTTGCCGCTCTGGTCTTCTGCTGCTGCGATGGTCGGAGCAATCCAGCATCCAGTCGGAACAGAAGCAACGTCACCCTTCTGGAATGCACCGACGAACGGATCCCAACCGGAGATCTGTTCTGCAATGCCTGCTTCAATGATCTGCTGATAGGTCTTAACGGATTCTTTCAGAACCTCGTTGTCTGCAATATCAACGGTCTTGCCGTCTTCCTTGACATACCAAGAACCAGCGGACTGCATCATCATCCGAATCTGTCCGAGGTCGCTCGGGTCTAAGGTCAGCATATACTTGCCGGTCTTTTCCTTGACATCCTTACCGATTTGAATGAATTCACTCCAAGTCAAATCCTGCATGTCATCGGTGGTATAACCTGCTTCTTCGATGTAATCGGTGCGGTAGAACAGAGCCGCAACGCCGCTATCGAACGGAACGCCGTATACCTTGTTATCCTGTGTCATAACACCTAACTTGTAATCCATGAAGTCATCCGGATTAACAGTGTTGGACAAATCTCTCAGTTCGCCCGGATAAGCATTCAGGTAGTTCTGAATCCGGTAGTCTTCAATCAGAACGATGTTCGGCAGACCCTTGTAAGTGCCACTGGAAAATGCGGTGTTCAGTGTCTGTACGATGTCATCCTGTGCCATGCTGACAACATTGACGGTTACATCCGGATGTTCCTTCTGGTAATATTCCTTTGCGAGGTTGGCAGCCTTTACGTTGAAGTTGTCATCCCACGCCCAGATGGTCAGGGTGTTCGGGTCGGAGCTGCTGGCGGTGCTGGAATCGGAACTAGAACCGCAAGCGGTGAGCATACCTGCCAACATGGTAACGCCGGTAACGGCAGCGAGTAATTTTTTGGTGTTCATAAGAACTTCCTCCTTTTTCTATTTTGCATGATTTTCATTCGCTCTGCAAAATCTTTTTTGTTTGTTGTGACTATATGATATCACAAATTGCAGCGGAATGGTTAGTGATATTTTTGTGAAAAATGGTGTTTTTTTGGTGTCCTGCAAAAAAAGAATGGTACTTTTTTGTGAAAATAGGAGTCTTTTGTGATTTCGAGTTGTAGATTCCGCCAAAAGAGCACCAAAAGTGGTTGTATTTTTGTACAGCCGTCAAAAAAGTATGACAATTTGGTACAAATTTTAGGGTGTCTTTTGGGACAGGGTTGACATGGAATCGAATCACCGCTCATACTATATAAAAGACAAGAAAAAAAGTCAGCAAAATTCAGATTCAAAATCTGAGCAAAAGATGTTATTTTTGTGACATTTTTGCAGCAACTTGATTATTTTGGAAAGAACCGAAAAAAGCCTTGACGGAAACCGGAAAGTTCGATATAATAAAGTAAGAATCCGCTGTTACATACAGCGTTCAGCGACGGATTGCAATAGAAGAAATAGAAAATGAGGCGATAGAAATATGCAGAAGATACAGGTTTCTGCTTCGATTTTGAGTGCAGATATGTGTAACTTAGAAGCAGTGGTACGGACGTTGGAAACAAGCGGTACGGATATGCTGCATTTTGATGTCATGGATGGGCGTTTTGTCGATAATATTTCCTTTGGTATTCCCGTACTGGAAGCCATCCGGAAAAAGACCGATTTATTTTTAGATGTACATTTGATGATTTCCGACCCGCTGCACTATGCAGCACGGTTTGCAAAGGCTGGGGCGAACGGCATTACGTTCCATTTGGAAAGCGAAAGCGATCCACAGAAAACGATTGATGCCATTCATGCTTGCGGCATTCCAGCAGGCATTGTCATCAAGCCAAATACCCCAGCGGAAGCAGTTCTGCCGTATCTGTCCTCCGTGGAAATGGTGTTGGTCATGACGGTAGAGCCGGGATTCGGCGGACAGTCTTTCCTGTGGGAGATGCTGAAGAAAGTGCAGTTCCTGCGGCAGAAGGCAGCCGAACAGGGCTTATCTGTCAATATTCAGGTAGATGGCGGCGTGAATGCGGAAACTGCTCCAGAGGCAGTGAAAGCCGGAGCAAATAACTTGGTAGTTGGCAGCTACTTATTCCGGCAGGAAAACTTGAAAACAGCTGTGGACTTCTTCCATCAGCTGGCAGACTAAAAAAGAGCATTTTTCGTAGAACAACGATTGAGAGAAAAATAGGAGCGAACCCATATGAAAAAGAAATCCCCAAAAGTATACAAGGTGAAAACCGGGAATACAAAATCTTCCTCGGTGCATAATGTCTTGTCCGCAGTGGTGATGATTGCAGCGGCTGGTTTGGTTGGATTTGTTGGCTACAGCATCGCAAAGCCATTCATTCAGGATGATGCTGCAACTTCGGATTCCAGCCTGCAAATGAATGCAGCTGTGACTACGCAGGCGACCGAAGCAGCGACCACAGCGGAAACAACAACGGCGACAACGGCTGTTCCAGCGGCAGCTTCGACCGTGGAACTGAAAACCACACCGGAAACAACTGCAACTTCAGTGGTTTGGGCTACGACTACAGGCGTTTCTACTGATATACAGATGGCAGGAACGGCATTTACGCACGAATCCACCACACAGGCAACCGCAACCGTTTCCGGCAGTGCACAAATTTTTTATCTGTGGCTCAAGCACCTCATAATCCCATAAGCAACTCCTGCGAATACAATTGGGATCGTTTACCTTAATCTTTCCATACTTCATCCCGGTCAACACAATAAAATGCCCCTCTGTTGTAAAATCTCCCGGTCCCACACTGCAAATAATCGGCTGTCCCTGCTGCAATGCGGTTTGAACGGTTTTCTTACTCAAGCTAATTTCACGTCCCTCAACGCCAAGATATGAAGCACCTTCGGTAAGCAGACTCCAGCTCGTTCCCGTTCCTTTTAGATAATAGCCATTTTCCTGTGCATATTCTGCAATCTTATCCGGTGTTGCATTTCGATTGCCGGTCAGCCCCACAATCACCATTGACAAACAAGTCGGAGCACAGCCCGATAAACCAATATCACTGCTCCCATAGGATACATATCCCCATCTTCTATCCCATTGCAGCAAAAGAGGTATCTTTCCCTCACATTCTTTTTTTGTTAATTCACCGTGCGCAGATTTATCTGCTATTAAATATCCAGCCACAAAATTCAACATCTCCGAATTATTACAAAGAGAACGTAATAATACCGTCGGATATTCCGCCCGATTGTTATAAATACTTTCATATGTTTGATTTTTCTTGGACAAACGGCTTAATTCATTTGTAATCTGTGCTTCGCTAAACTTTTTGGGTGCTTTCTCCTTTTCACCATGAACGGACATATTCTCAGCAGACACATCATATACTTCATCAGATTGCCACTGTCTAATCCATGTTACTGCACTTCCAAAAAATTTCCATATCACCATCAGCGCCAAAACAATTGCAAGACCTCTTACTAATTTTTGTTTTCTTTGTTTATTTCATACAAAGTCTGATAAATAGAAGCTTTAGTATAAATATTGGCCTTAGTACTAGCTCGGGATAAATAGTGAATAGCAGAATCAGTTTCTTCGAGATTATACAATATACTTCCTTTCCAAAAGTAAGTAGGAGATAAATTAATGTTAGAAGGAGCATATCTCAAGGCTAAATCTATTTGCTTTTTAGCTTCTATATATAACCCTTGGTCGTCATATACCTTTGCTATATCACAAAAAATTGCATTTTCCCACAATGAATCTTTGATAGATTGTGCTATTGATAATGCTTTTTGATAATAAGATAATGCTTTTTCTTCCTCATCTTGTATTGCATAAACATTGCCTAATCCTCGGGTTGCGTGTAAAATTCCATATTTGTCTTGCATTTTTTCTGCAGTTGCGTATGATTCTTTATATGTTTTGATAGCCGGAAGATAAAACTCTTGACTCTCGTAACATAAAGCCAGGTTATTGTATATTTGTAATATTGGAGCTTGGTTTGGGGATGCTGTTTTTAAAGCTGTTAGATAGGCTTCTGTTGCTTTTACATAATCTTTGTTATCTTGATACACTCTTCCGAGATAATAATAAGCTTTTGTTTTTAGCTTATTATTACTGTTATCCTTATAGTAGTCAACTGCTATTAGAATTAGAGAGTCATTGCGGTGAGATTTGAAATTCTTATCTAAAGCTTCTGTTAATAATAGTGCATACATGGCTTTTGCTGATTTATTAGATATTTCTTCAATAGATAGCTTTTCCAATATGCATAATGCGCTGTCAGCACGTTTGTCTATTAATGAATCTGCTAATTGTAATTGAGGGGCAGTGTTTGAATTATGACACGCATTAAAGAAAATGCATAGTGTTGTAATTAGAATAGTTAGGTAGTTCGGTTTCATAGAGTTTTATCTGTTTCTGCAAAAGTAAGTATTTATAAATAAAAAGTAGAATCGTTTGTCTATAAAACTTCTTTTAATAAGACGTTTCCCTTATTTTTTTATACTACTCTCCCTAATCTGCAAATGTGTCGGAATCGTCACCTGCTTGATAGTCTTATCTCCTTTTATCCGATCTATTAATAGTTGGCAGGCAGTTTCTCCCATTTTATAGGTCTGATGTGATACTGCCGATAGTTTCGGTTCTACATAGTTGGCATGTTGTTCGTCTGTATAACCGATGATAGCTATATCTTCCGGAATGCGAAGGCCGTGACTTTTAATAACTTCTATGGCGGCAAAGGCTAATGTGTCATTCATG
>OKRU01002790.1_pt1 | contig 15013 bp, 12 predicted proteins | sample 1601131 | NCBI WGS metagenome assembly OKRU01 (sample SAMEA3541558, study PRJEB24748) | human gut metagenome | biome: human gut; feature: human-associated habitat; material: faeces | place: China | collected 2012 | reverse complement strand
GGTTATTTGATTAATATTTAACTGGTCCCGATTTTAACGGGACACTAATGATATTGAATATTTGAGATGTTAAAGTAAAATCAACGATGTGATTTCCGCTCATTGTTGGAAATCTGGTAATCATATCATTCATATTGTTTTTTAACCTCTGAACATTAGATGTCCAATTTGCCACATTGAAACCTCTATAAGGAAGATTATTTGTTAAATTTTGCTGCATTTCCGTTTCCCAATCATTAGAATATCTCTCGGATAGATAGATTTTCACTAGATTACGGAGTTCATTTTCTGTTTCGCTCCATATCTGGGCATAAGGAATATTTGCGTAGTATCTTCTATAAAAATCCCAAGAGCAATAATCAGAAAAACAAGCATATGAATTGGCATCAACCACAGGACCTAATTCTATACCATTATAGATTGCTTTTTTTTCTTGAGGTGTAACTGTTTTCAAAAAACCATATTTAAGCAGCTTCTCTATTTGAACAGGAGTGGCATCAAATAGTGGGCCAACAACTAACTGAATAGAAGGGTTTAACAAAGATTCGCTGTTAAGAATATTTATCAAGTGATCATATCCCTCCATTAAAGAAGATTTGACACCAGATAACATATCTGAAATATCTGTAATATCTTGATGTTCAAATAAGAAATCATTAACTACATCCATTAACCACGGATTATTCCCAGCAACATATTTTACAAAGGATTTATTGGAATCTTTCACTTTCCAAAAATTAGCAGATTGGGCCCAGTAATCGATTACATTCTGTTCCTCATACATACCAATTGGACATGTCTTGAAAGTCTGAGCGAAAACGGACAATTTATCATCTGGTGCTTTTTTCTCAATGTCATTTAAAGGTTTTCGTGAACATGTAACCAAACATATTTTGTCTTTAGGCATATATGAAATTTCACGTAAGAATTGGAAATCCTCAAAAGTAAATATATCATGAGCATGATCAAATTCGTCAAGAACAAGAATATGTTTATAACCTATATGCCTTCCTCTACGAAAGTAGTCTTCAAGTAGCTCTGTAATGTCTTCTATACAATCAGTTTTGCGAATTTCTTCAACAAGTGGATGTGCAAATGAATTGTATTTTTGATCATCTGGATAGTTTAAAGAAAAACGCCCGTCAAACTTTTTTGCAACTTTTTTATAAAAATCCAAAGAGGAACGGGTACTTCCCATTTGATAGTAAACAACAATAGTTTTGTCTTTTGCTAATTGTTCCGCTTTTTCGATAATGCAATGAGATACAATTGTTGACTTTCCGGTTTTGGGAAGTCCTACAATAGACAGATTGTTAAAATACGATCCCAGAACACGCTCTGTGATAGTGGCTTCTTCTACAGGACGTGATACATACAATTCTGCAGGTACGGCGGTTCCGCACCTCATGGAAAAAGGGTTGATTAATGTTTGAGTAGCCATTCTTTATAAAGTCTTACTTTTATTTTTAAAAATCTATATTTTTCTTTATGAGAAATTTCATCTTGATATTTTTCCTTTTGGTCGATAACATCTCTACTATACAATTGTTTAATTATGCCATCTTCCACATCTGGATCAAGATTAGTTTTTATGTCGCTACGGTTAGCAAAAGGTTTATTTTCAGATGCTTTAGCAATTGCTCGAAGAACCGTTTCTACATCATCATCATTATAAACCATTATAGCTTCATCAATTTCAGAACCGTCCTCAATAGATTCTGCGTCTTCTTCCGTTTCTCGCGCATTTAGAAGATTCTCGAATTTCGCATGATCTAGCGCATAAACACCTGAAGTTAATCTGTTAGCTACATCTGTCACATCTGCTTCTGTAATGCTTTTATATTTCTTTTCGTTAATATAATCAACCAATGAGGCGCAGAAAATTTGAATGTAATAGGGATTACATGCTGTATAATCCATAATTAAGTCTGCAGCACCACCTACATAGCGACTTTCATTATTATTTAATATAGGGTTGACGATAAGTTTTTTTGCATCTGCAGGGTCAAGATACGTTAATCGTAAATCTTCTATTACTCCAAATGGATTTCTGGCATAAGGCTCATTTTTAAACGCAGGAACAACATCTTGTCCTACGAGGACTGCGGAGAATTGAGTTAAAGGATCTTGCGTAACAGCCTTCCATTGCTGCATAATAGTATTTGATATTGAGTTCATTTTAATTGCGCCATACATATACGTGAACTCATCAATCATAACCACTAAACGTCGATTTTCCCATCCACTTGTCTTTCTACATGCAAGCTTAAACATTTGCATATATTTAGAGAATGTCTCAACAGGATTTTCTTCATCCTCAGCTATAAATTCATTCTTTGTTGGAATTGAAAATTCAGGAACATTCTTTCCGTCCATCGTCAATAAAAACAATTCATCCTTTATGGTTTTAAGTATTTTATAATAGAATGAGAATTCGGATATTTTTCGTACTATCTTGCCCATACTAAACAAAACACAAAAGGCTCCTGCATTTTCCAATTCTTGCTTAACTCTGTTAAGTACAGAAGACTTACCACTTCGTTTCTGCCCATAGATAATTACCTGTTTTGATGCAGAGTCCATAATGGCTGATACAATGCCTGATATATAGTCTTTATGTCCATAGAACATGTTAGATGCTGCATCTAATGGTCCGCTTTCTGCTACGGGAGCGTATGGATTATAAATAGACTCATATTCTGTTGAATTATACAGATGCAATGAATGAGTTGAATTATTTTGTTTGACTTTTCCCCCATTACTATATTCGCAGATAATGTCAATAGATGCAGCACCCTGCTCCATAATCAGTGGAGATACCTTTACAATAGGTTTAAAGATGTATTTTTCTCCGCCTTCAATAGAGCGACGTAATGGGTTATTGTCTCCAGATGAAATCATTTCGATTCCATTTGCACTAAGTATTTTTATCTCAACATTATTTATGGGCGAACTATCCTTATCTGTTGAAACTTCAATTTGCAAAGGAACAATTTGATCAATTGCAGCACTTTCAGTTCTCAACAAATCAATAGAAGGTGAGGGTTCACTTGATTCAACAAACTTCTCAAATGACTTATCCACAAGATCCTTGATTTGTATAAGAAGAGGCAATAATCCTTCGTATGACAGTTTGGTTGGTTCTTCTTGAATACTTTGGATTAGATCTTTGATGAAAGTGCAAATCTCATGGTAGTTTAATTCTTTAGCCCTAAATCCAGATGCATCATAGTACTTTCTTAGCAATCTTGAAACAGATGAGATTAGTTGCTGAAGTCTGCCTATATCTAGTTTACAAATCCATGATTTGATTATTGAATTCAAGTCATTCTGTAAACTAATAGACAACATTTCAATATCTGTTATTTTTTCAAAGGATTTGAGACTTATTATGATCTGTTTGTACTCATTTTTTCTGTTTTCAATAACACGAATCCATGCATTTCTAAAATCTTCTTGTGTGTGAATATCTTCTCTAATTCCATATGATAAGAGCGCATTGATTGCATAGACACGCAATTTAGAATCTGCGTAAAGCTTTCCTAATACATTAGCTGTAATCCCACGATTATACATGAACATCATTATCATTGTGTTCCAAATCTTCAAATCAGCTTTATCGTCTAAAACAAGTCCTAAAGCATAATTAATCGAAGGACTCTTTGAAAATTCTTTTGAAAGTTTTTCGAGATCTAAAACATTCGAAAGCAGGAAATAAGCCACCTGCTGGGCAGTCGCATGATAATTCTCTTCCAACGCAAATGCTTCACTATAGAAGAAACGAACAACATCTGGAGAACTATTACTATATGTATGGATTTTCGCCATGTCATTACAATAACGAGCAAGTACAGAACGGAGTTTAAAGGTATTATCTGGTTCTAAATCTAACATCATTTTTGCTTCTGTAAGCAAATGTCTAGCGCGATCACTAGCACGTCCTGCAAATTCTTTTTCCGAGAATTGTTCAATGAGTTTCCTTACAACCTCAAGGTGTTCTTTTTTGAACTTACCTTTATTAATCGCATTGAGTGGCACACCTGCATAATCATCAAATGATTCAAGTGTTGTTCGAATAAATTCACTAATTTTGCCTGACGAGATTTCTATTTCATTAGCAGATATAATAGATTCTATCTCTTCATCAATATGAGGAGAAGCTGTGTCAAGTATTTCTAATAATTTCATTGCTCCTGTTCCCTCAGGGTATAAATCAATGGCCTTATTCAGAAGAGCCCGCGCTTGGTCTATTTGCTTTTCGCGAATTAATACAGAGGCTAACTTATTCAAAAGGAATACATGGCGTGGACCTTCTAGTTCTTCATCTGCATTGGACAAAAGCGTATTTGCAATTTTCTTGAAATTATGAAAATCTTTTATGGCATAATAAAAATTCTCTAGATAGGACAAATTACCAGCTGTGTCATCTAATGACGTTCTATGATTTTCCATCAATTGCTTAGCTTCTTCACGGTATTTTGAAGCAACCATTTCTGTCGATGCTTTCTTTGCCAATTGAATATAGAGCATTCCTAGGTCTTTTATTGCGCTCTCTATCTTTTGATTAGCATCAATTGCTTTCTTATAGTATTCTATTGCCTTATCAAAGTTTTTCGAGTCGCTGTATTTTTTGGCTTTTATATATAAAGAAGTTCCGCCTGTTGAGTATGCCGTTTTATAGGTGCTAAATTGGTGAGAACGATTGATTTCCTTTTGTTTTTCAATAGCAGCCTGACAATTCGGATGTGATGAAAATATATGCGTTAAAACTTCATTCGCATCCATTCTTTTCCCATTCTTGGCTAAATTATCTACGATAATCAGGAGATTTTTAATGGTCATTGGTTTATGTATACACAAAGCCGTATCACCTGCATAATTTTTAGATTTCGTATATACTACATATTCGCCTCGAGTATAATTTGTTTTGTCAGCTTCAATAAGTTCTGATACAGCAAACCACAATTTAGCATTAGTTTTGAAGTCTCGAATAAAACCAAATTGAGGACCAACACTCTGTATTTCGCCCATTTCTCGAATAACATCGTTATTTTCTTCTTCCCTAATCTTTGTGATAGTATCCTCTACACCAAGCAAGGATGCAAGGTCGCCTAAACTATTTGCAGTACCACCATTGAAATTCTTTTTTGATTTTTGTTTTGCTTCTTTTAAAATACGTTTTTCTTCATCTTTATGAGACAAGAACGAATTCGATGAATTTGTTTGTTTTTCGCTTGATTTAGAAGTCGTCTCCTCAGAGAATTGGTCGTTCTCTTGTTCTTGTATTATAGCTTCTCCTGTATTGTCTTGTACTTTTTGCTTTGTGTCTTCTGAATGATCTTTGTTTTCAGACAACGAAAGAGAGGGGGCATTCAATAAAAGGTCCTCGTTTTTCACATAAAGGCTATTGCCTAATTCCGGAGTATTAGTTGTATCTAATTTGGTGTCAAGCGAAGAACCCTGTGGAGGTGTTGCTTCTTCAAAGTCTTTAATGCTTTCTTCTGAAATTGAGATTGGCTTGCGACCTTCTTCAAAAGGGCGTATTTTTATTCGACTATCTTTAAAATCAATAATGTAGCCTTCTTTGATTCCTAAGCTACATACGATACGAATAGGATCACCAATGACATAATCTTCTTTTATTGATTCTATATTATTCATAATATTTATCGATTAAATGGGCTATTATCAACCAAAAGTTCTCGAATATTAATCTTTAGCAATTCTGAAATCTTTGCCAGCGTCTGCAAATCGGGTTGTGTGGTGTTGGTGCACCACTTGGAAACCGTTACGGGATCCTTTCCTAATTGACCAGCAAGCCAGACGCCTGTTTTGCCAGCATCAGCCAATGCTCCTTTAATTCTATTTAAATTCTCCATGCAAATTTCTTAATGTTGAATGCAAAGATATGGAAATCTTCTGAAAAGACTTGTGAAATTGCAATAATGCTGACTGCTTGTCGAAAATTAATCTATTATTGCCCCCCTGATTTTATTATTTCCCATAAAAGGAGGGTAAACCATATAAATCATACTATAGCTAAATTTTGGTGTAGGAACTATGTAAAATTGATAGTATCATCATGTGCGATGCTTCATGTGACACAATATACAACCAGTCCCAACCCCATTGTATAAACAAGCAGGGATATCACCAAGACTTTCATCCAGAAGTCCGAGTACCAAACGCCTTCATTCTGTCTGAGAATTTTGCGCATATTGGATTCATGCTCGGTGATAAGCCTCGTTTGTTCGGCACGGTGATTTGCCAACACCGAATTCCAACTTTCTATAGAACGGTCTATGAGTTGTCTAAGTTGGGCAAGTTGCTCAGGAGTGATGGTTGCCTTAAAGTTCGTGTCCCGTTCTGCTTTTACTATAGCATTGCAGATGCAATTGACGATATTATCACAACTGCCAACAGCAGCTTTGAGCGCACCCTCAATGTGGCTTTCTGCAGCGATGGCCTTCTCTAAATCCTCATTGAACTTTATCAGTGTTTCTTTTGCCTCTCTTATCTCTACGAGAAATTTATCCACTTCTGATTTTTCAGTCTCAATTTGCTGGTTGATTTCAACCTTCTCCAGCATGTCATTGACATTTATGGGCGATGTGCCCCTTGATTTTCCTATACCCATGTTCTTGTATTTATAAAAGGTGAATTATCTGTGAAGTCCTCTCCTGCGTTTGCACATGCTGTTTGCCATTCGTGCGCAACGGCGTGCCCATTCAAGTTCGTCTTCGTCCTTGTCTCTTCCCCAGTCTCCTGTATCAGAACCGCCACCGCCACTTGAAACCGCCATGCTTGTGGCTGCATCCAAATACCCGGCAAAGAGTAAAAGAGCCGTGTGTTGTATCTCTTCAATCTTGGCCAACGGATGAGCTTCCTCCAAAGAACACTCCTGCTGGATAATATTGTCAGCGGCTTCGGGAATATCCACATGATAACTGTGATATTCGTCTGTCGCAATATCGTAATGCTTTATAACAGGCTGTGAAATAAAAGTAATATCTGCTGACCGTGTTTGTTGAGGAATAGATTTTGTTGGCTCAGACTTCCTTTTCTGCTGATGCAGTTTTGCCCAAGTAGCCTCAATCTTTGATGGAGTCAAGTTTCGACCGACACCCAACACGGATGACTTATAATTGGAGTTGCCACGTTTGATGGAATAACCATAAACCTTGCCCTTATCATCTTCTTGCAGATGCACTTTATAGCCTCGTTTTGTCAGTTCCATTGCATACTGTTGCCAACTGAACTTATCCATCTCACGGAGTATCTTCATGCAGTAATTTGTGATTTCCTGTCTGTGCTGTATGCCGATTTCTTCAGACTGTACCCAACCACGCCTTTCGTTGATGATATTCGCAGCCATGACAGCCCTCTTACCAATCTTATGACTATCGTTGATTTTGCCATCCATGTCCACACGGTTGGCATCAATGTGCAGATGGAGTATACCACTTTTGGAATCCCGATGCAAGGCAACGATGTACTGCGAACCTTTGAGGTTTGTCTGTTTTGATGATGCTCGCTTGGTCTTCTCGGAAAGGTCTATGGAGTCAAATACATGGATGAACTCGTTTGCTAAATGTACCCAATCATCCATCTTCCAGTTCCGGCTTTCTTCCTCGGCTGGGGAAATCTCAATTCTTATCACGTTCCTGCCAAGAGGTCTGCCCTTATTGATTTTCTCGGCAAACATTTTCTGTACGAGCATCATCCGCCCATACATCGCTTCCGGTGAAATGTCATCGGGCAACAGGTTGGCTTTGACTATATCCGCCCTATCCTTGTTGACGGAGTATCTTATGGCATTTGCACCATGCGGAATGGTACTGGCTTTTGCTATCATAACGGGTAAGGAAATTTATTCGGTAAGATAATTCTCTATTTGGCTCCAGCGGTTGATTAGTTGCGTAGCAGCTCTCATCCATTGTTCCACAAACCGAGTATCGCTGAAATACATTGCACGTTTATCCGCTTGAATGGACTTTACTGCTGCCGCAATACGGATAAGGTCGCCCCTTGCATCCGTCAGGCTGCATAAGGCTTCTACCTCACGCTCAGACAGCCGTTGCCGTGGATGCTGCCCTAAAGCAGTGCGGCGCACATAGTTGCTCATGGATAAACCGCAGGTCTTGGCGAGTTCTTTCGCTTTGGCGTATTCCTGTTCCGTTACTCTGGCTTCAAGTCGCAAGGTGCGCCTCGTAACTTTCTTGTTATTTTCTTCATCAACATCTTTGTTGGTAATCTTTTTCTTCTTCATGTTTTGTTATGTTATGGGTGAGACATCAATCTAAAAAGGGACAGCACGGTGGGAGCTTGCGACTGCCGGAATACGCCTATGTGGTACGAATAAGCGAAGCAAATTTGTGCGACATAGGAACTTCTTGCAAGACCCCACACAAAAATATAGGCATCACAGTTATATCCAGTATGACTATTTCTGACTATCTGCCGAAATATCCTCATTAGATTCTTCCCCTGCCGTAGGCTGTGGAGGAGCCGAATTGGTAGGAACAGAAGAAAATGGAGAGAGCAGTTCGCCTTCGTTTGATATAATAGGCATTTTGCCTACGAAGGAAAAAACTGCATCAGAAACGTAGGTTTCATTCATTACTTCTGTTTGTCTACACTCATTCGAGTTGGGTAAATTTCCCTCCATACAGCTATCCGAATCCTCCAATGGAGCCATTGACAAAACGGGTACGGTATCATCGGACATTGCTGGTGCGTTCTTCTTTTCGTCTTGTCGGTCTTTTAGTCGGACATAAAAAGGGTTGTCTATGCGATTGCCATTTTCCATCCATGCCGATATACATTTCAGCGTGTGGACACTTGTTCTGTTGCTTTGCGCAGATGCGACAATTCTCAACTGGTTCATCTTGTCCAACACGCGGGATATGGTTTTCTTGTCATAACCCAATTTGCTGGACAAATCCACTTCCGAAAGGATGGCTTGCCCCACTTGTAAGGTTGTGGAAAATCCTTTTATGGCATAATCGTTTTCTTCCAGCACTGCCGCTTCGATAAGTTGGTGCAGAATTTTCATGCGGTCAATGCCATACTTGCTCCCTGCCAGATATGCAAGTTGCTCTGACGAAAGCACTATACAATAATTCAAGTTTGTTTTCATCGTCTGTCAATTTTGAAGATGGTTTATAAATGGTGCAGCCAAAAGAGAAAGTCAGCGGTGCATACCGTAACCTCTCTCCGGCATATAATACTCCTTGTTGTATGCAATGTGGTCAAGCACATCTTGAAGCCTGTCAAGTTGACGGCTGTCTAATATACGGATGGCGGCAATGGTAATGTTCTGTGAAGCGATACGGCGGTGTTCACAATTCCGTTCTGATGTACTTCCGTCCCCGTCGGCATGAACACTATGTAAGTAGGTGTTCACCGCTTCGGTCTGCTCCTTACTTGGAAAGGTGGAAGGGTAACGGTCTTGAACATACGTAACCATGTGGCTGACCGCATTTGTCAGCAACGAGTCACGTTCTTGTAGCTGTTTGATAAGTTCTTCTTTTCTCATAGTGTGATTTATATTGTCCCGTGTCCCAATCATTTTTATAACTTTCTATTTTGCTTACTTCCTGTTTTTATTCTTTTTTGAGGGCAAAAGGGGGACAAAGGGACAGAAGTTTTTCTTTTCCCTTATTTTAAAATTAGAATGGTAACCCCTGTTCACTTGGCAGTGTCACGCAGGACTCTTCACTTGGAGCGTCCACCCTCACCCATGGGTATTTCGTCCGTCCCGTTTTGTCGCAATAGGCAGGATGCAGCCCCTTGACCTTCTCCTGTTCACTCCGTTTCCAATTTGGAATCATGGACATCAGGCGGTTGATGTATTGCGAAGTGTATTTGGACGGATTTCGTCTGACCAAATCATGGGGCAGTTCCTCTATAATCTGTCGGGCACAAACCATATTGAGTGAGGTCATTGTGGAATTTGGTTCTGAGTATGCTCCTTTCTGATAAGCCAGTCGTGTCGGAATCATCCAATTTGCATATTGAATGGGAACCTCACGCTCCAGATACATTTCTATGTCCTCCATAATTGGATCAACAAGAATGTTAGAATGTTGCATCTGCACTTCGTTGGCCTCATTCTCCATGTCCGGTGACAAATAGAGTTTCATTCCTTGTCGATAATAGGCGTATGCCTCTGCCCAAAGCTGAGGAACGGAACACTGTAGTTTATCCAGCCAATCCGACACATGACCGTTGCCTTTGACCGGGATAATCCACCATCGGCGGTTTCCATTGTCTCCTTGCAGAAAGTTCATTTCATTAGTAGTCGCTGCAAAGACATTGTGCCGCATGAACTCCACCACCTTATGCCCATAAGCCGGACGCATATAATCACTGCAACGGCTTAGAAAAGCCTTGGCTGCCTCTGCATCATTCGCCCGTTTCAAACCATTCAACTCACTGATTTCAATAATCCAGCCATTGGTTATGGTTTCAACTTTCTCCTTGTCACCACTGGCAAAAGAGAATGAATCGTTGAACCATCTCCCACTGATGGCTTTGAAGAAGGTGCTTTTACCAATACCTTGGGGACCGGGCAAGGTCAGTACGTTGTCAAACTTACAACCTGGATTGAATACTCTGGTTACAGCCGCCACAAACCAAAGTTTTGTCTGTTCCCTGACAAGCGGATTGTCCTCGGCTCCAAGATAATCTATGATGGTTGTGGCTATGCGAGGTTGTCCGTCCCATGTCTTTTGTGTGATAAATTCCTGTACAGGATTGAAACTCCGTTCAGAAGAAGTGGTCTTCAGTATCTCAAATACCTTATTCTGCGTAAGACATATTCTGTATGTTCTTTCCAGATAGTCCTGTATCTTTCCTGCTGATTCTTCATCAATTTTGTTACCATTGACATTGCGGAACAAAGGGCAGAAACACACATCGTCCTGACAGAAGGTATCGTACCTTATCTGACTAAGATTCTCATCCAGTGTGAAAATAAGCCGGAGATTACTGATGGAACGAACCGGATTCCCGTAACTGTCTGTTGCCAGGTTCTTTTTCCAATTCTCTTCCATACCGCTATTCTTTGATATGGATGTCACCAGATTCCTTTGCCAAAGCCAATGCAAGGTCTGCATCCACTACGATTTTTCGTCCTATCTGTGTGATAGCCTTATCTATGATACCGCTTTTCTTAATGCGGTTTGCCGTGGGTACACTGCATCCGAACACGCGGGCGATACCCTCTATGCCATAGTAGTTGCCTTTGGATGCCACTTGGGGAGTAACCGTTTCTGTGTTTTCCACGCTCTTGGTGATGAGAAAGCAAAGTTCTTCGCCCGTCATCATGACGATAGGCTTTTGGAGTAATTGGTTGAGATTGAGTTTTTCTTCCATATCTTTACTTGTTTGATGATTAAATACTTTAAGCCTCGGTTCAACTCTGTGAAACCGATTTCACAAGCAAAGGTAGTGTATGAAACTCTGTGTGTTGGTCGGTTTATTTATATCTTAATTTAACCGACCGTATTACAACAGTTGTTTGCAAAGTAAATACGGATAGCTGTTTCCCAACTACCCGTTATTGGCAAAATAGTCCGTCCATCGGTCTATTATCCGTTTTGCTTTGGTGTAACTGCTTTCTCTTTGGGGTGAGTTCAAGGTAAGTTCCTTGATTTCCCCGTATCGCTTTTGCGGTATATCGTGCCCATAATGCCGTTGAAAGAACTGTTCTATGGCACGGTGGAATGTCATGTATCTTGTGGACGCTTTTATTTTGCCGGATTTTATCAATGATTTCAACAAGTAAGCAAGGCTTATATCTTCCGTATTCTCTTCAAGAAACAAGTGGATGCCCTGCTTGATACATTCCTTGTTTCCCATAAGGATATCATCCAATGATTGTATCACCTTTCTATTGCCTCGTCTGCCTTTTACTTTGCGTAAGGCGAACATCACTTCTTTCCAGATTTCCGGGTTACACCTCTCAACGGTGTTTTCCCAATCCGCTTTGGTTTCTGCGCCCATCTCTATACTTCTATTGACAAGCAGGGTAACGCATGACTTTACAAGAAGCATATCGCCATGGTCAACCTCTTCACAGTTCAACAGGCGGTTGAGTGACTTGGCCATACGTGAAAGACCGTGGTCAAATACCACGAAATAATACATGCAATAAGCCAAATCCTCTTTCTTTTCCATTACACGGTCATACAGGTTAGCCATGAATCCGCCAATGAATACCGCATGAGAGAGGAAAATGATTTGAAAGATATACATCAGGCACTGGTAAACCATTTTCCTTTCCAGCTTACTCAACAGATAACATCCTTTGCTGTTTCTCATGAGCTTATCTAATTGTTCGGACAAATAGGATTTCAACTCTTGTGACAGATGATTCCAGATTTCAATAGGCGTTTCAGAATGCACCATCAGCAGCCCTGATTTCGGAGAAGTAAGCAGTTCTACCGTGCCTGTTTTCACATTGATGCCTATCCACAAACACTTGTTGGTGATACATCTGGCGATGGTCTCGGTATATTGGCCAGCCCACTGTTGATTTTCGACACCTGATACACCTTTTCCGTTTACAAAATCAGAAAGCCAATTGTACATAATCAAATCTTCTGGTGGTGTACAGTCACGCATCATCTGATACATATCTATCAGAACAGATATATCGCCTTTAACCACAGCATCGATGCGCTTACAAAAGTCAGCATACACTTCTTCGTTAGCTGATTTCCATGCACGGATAGCCATATCAGCCGCATCCTTCCTTTTGGAATAGGATTTTATCCTTTCTATGAAATTTATCATCAGCATTACGGATTAAGGTTGTCTGAATAATTTAAGCAGTTCTTCTGTGGACATGCTTGCCAGCTTCGCCAACAGAGCATCCCTTTCAGAAGTGTTATCCAAGTTTAGCAGTTTTGAATTGTTCTGCATCTGTATATCAAGAGGATAATGCTCAATGTAGATTTGAGTAATGGCATGATCAGAAGTTGAATGCCCCATGCTTTCAGAGATATAATCCATATCCACTCCGGCATTATGCAGATTAGTAGCAAACGAGTGTCGGCACCATGTGCCGGACGGACAGATGGACTTATCCCAATTCAATGCCTCATGGCAAATCTTAATGATGCGGTCTTTCACGTTTGAGTTCTCTTGCATGGTGTATTTGCGGCGTAACTCTTCCGTTTCCGCTCCTTTTAATATATCGGGGAACACAAAACCGTCCCGAGTCGGAGGTGCAGCTATCTCGTCCAAGATATATCGTAAGGGAGGGATTATAGGGACTATCACCTCTGAACCGTCAGCACTCCGTCGGGATGTTTTCTTTCGATTGAAGCGGAAAGCTTTGCCATTTGTCTGATAATAATAACTATTATAGGTCAAGCGGCCAGCATCAGCCATATTGAAACCGTTGCAAAGATATTGGGCAAGAAATAATCCCAATGAATAATGCGCACGTTGCACATATTCTTCCGACCAATGTTCAGGATATTTCTTTGAAACAAAAAGATTGTAGAGTTCTGTCATCTGACTTACGTTCAAGAAGCTCTGCTTGCGTTTTGCACTCTTGGGAATGCTCACAAGCCCTTTCTCTTTTTTGTTGGAAAAAGGATAGGGAACATTTTTGAGGTAGCCCTCATGCACACACCTGTTCCATACGGCACGACAACAGCGCAAGTAGATGCCGGCTGTGGTATCACTGATTTTTCCGACAATCGCACCATTTTCGTCTTTAACTCCATTGTGCATACCATCCTTCCATTTCTGTAGTTCTGCCGCACAGATGCAAAAGCCCTTGATTGCATTTTCTCCAAGAATCTTTCTGAATGATTTGAGCGCACACTCATAACTTTCTGCGGTGGTGAAACGTACTCCTCCATCTTCTGTACGCAATTCGTGAATGACTTGCTCCCATATACTAATAAAGGATTGTGATTGGGTTGTGTTCTCTTTGGATAGCACCACTTCTTCACCCATGATACATTGACGTACCATCTCAAATGTTAGGATGCCGCCTTTGTTCAGATTCATCAAGATTTCTTTGTACTTGGGGGCAATGGTATCTTTCCACTCTTTCTGAAGTTTGTAGTTCTCGCTTTTACATTTCATCGCATTGCAGACGTCCGAGAACTTTTTCTCAGTAAAAGAACTTCCAACTGTAAAGTAGAAGAACTTGCGGTCAATCGTGAAACGAAGAGATAATGGAAACTCACACGCATTCTTTCTGCGGGTACGTGAATCCAACACGATAGAGACAGAACAGTTACGCTCTTTGAAAAGAGACAATGACTTGGTTAATTTTTCCATTGCATTCATTGTTTATGTTCAACATAACCTCTGAATACAGCCGCTTTGCAATGTGAGGCGTACATATACAAAACGCTGCATATAACCACTGAGTCCCTATCCTTTGACAGATAAAAACATTGTCGTTATATGCAGCGGTGCAATCTCGTTGTCTTCTGTCGCTGACTGGTAACCGGGCTTCTGCTAATCGGTCTCAACCCCTGAAGCAACTCTCACGTATTGTTTGAAATAGAGTATTCTCCGACTAATACTCCCTCTACGCTTCGATTCATCGGAATGGGATGACCCTCCCACGAAGGTTAGACAAACCCACTTTTCCTTATTAGGAAAGAGCACCTCTTGGTCATGGCTCGCCATAAATGCATTGCATTTGCAAAGTTACAACATTATTCTGTAAATCAATATACAAATGGAGTATATTTGAGTTTATTTAATCGTAAAGTGTCGTCACACTAACAAAATTTCGGGTAAAGGTATTACAGGATAACATGGAGCATCATAGAAATTCTATGTGTTAAACACGGCCAACTCAAACAGTTTGTTTACGCATTGTTTACGCAAGGGTAAGAAAAAAGGAGTTACGAAATTCGTAACTCCTTGATTTTGAAAGTGGACCAGCCTGGGCTTGAACCAGGGACCTCCAGATTATGAGTCTGATATGGCATACCTGACGGAAAGCATCGTAGTCGACAGGATGTATGTAAGC
>OKRU01002784.1_pt1 | contig 15034 bp, 10 predicted proteins | sample 1601131 | NCBI WGS metagenome assembly OKRU01 (sample SAMEA3541558, study PRJEB24748) | human gut metagenome | biome: human gut; feature: human-associated habitat; material: faeces | place: China | collected 2012 | reverse complement strand
TTCAGATATACGGCATTCCACGCATGATTTGCAGCCTCACTTGAAACATAACCGCAGACAATATTCTGGCGTTTCATCAGATACATGAACGTCAGTGCATATCCCTGACAAACCGCCTTCTTCTTAACAAGTGTGCCATAGATATTATAATCATCGCTCGACAAAGAATTTGATAAATAATTCTCATAATCATACGTTACATCTGTCACAAGGTAATCATGATATGCAAGCGCAATCTCCACATCACTCAACCTGGTTGTATCAATCGCAGCTTCCATCTTCGCAACCGCTGCATCAATCTCCGCTTTCATAGAAGTAATCTGTGCCTTCGTATAATTATATGTAATGATCAATTTTGTAACATTACTTTGGTTATCCAGATAATAACGAAATCCACCCGATACATAAAACAACTGTGGATTCATGTTCAAAATACCGTGTATAACATCTCCCACATTGGTTCTTGTCAGTCCATAGCCTGTCACATCTATGGTATCCTGCAGCTTCTCCATCGCAGCCACAATCGCTGTATCATGTGAATGGTCATAACTGCTGTCCGCAACCGCGTCGCTTGCTTCCAGCAAACCACCCTCCGACAGCAGTCCGCTTCCATCCTCATGAACAATCTGCGTTGCCTCCTGCAACGGCTCGTCCAGCTCCGCGGCAACTCCTGTTACAGTATTTGCCAGCAGCATCACGAGTACAAGCAAATACGTAAATAGTTTCTTTCCTCTTTTCATGCAACCCTCTCCTTTACTTATGCGCTACACCCCGTTTTCAATACTCATATTTATCTCAACGCATCCAGATATTTTCCATCCAAAACATCTTTCAAGTACTGTCCATACTGATTCTTCTTCAGAAGCTCGTACACTTCCAGTACCTCTTCCTTGCTAATCCAACCATTCAGATATGCGATCTCTTCCAGACACGCAATCTTACGATGCTGATGCGTCTCCATCGTCTTTACGAAGTTCGTTGCATCAACCAGGCTCTCATGTGTACCTGTATCCAGCCATGTAAAGCCCTGTCCAAGCAATTCTACATTCAGATTTCCCTTCTCCAGATAAATCCGGTTCAAATCAGTAATCTCCAGCTCTCCACGTGCAGACGGCTTCAAATTCTTCGCATACTCTACAACATGATTATCATAAAAGTAAAGACCGGTTACACAGTAATTGCTCTTCGGCTGTGCAGGTTTTTCTTCAATAGAAACTGCCTTTCCATCCTGATCAAACTCTACAATACCAAAACGCTCCGGATCATCTACATAATAACCAAATACGGTAGCTCCTTTTCCGCTCTCTGCATTCTCCACAGCCGCCTTCAGGCGCTTCTTCAAACCATGTCCAGCAAAAATATTATCGCCCAATACCATTGCCACAGAATCGTCACCAATGAAATCCGCACCAATGATAAACGCCTGCGCCAGTCCATCCGGTGACGGCTGCACAGCATATGTCAGATTCACACCAAACTGATGTCCATCTCCCAGCAACTCCTCAAAACGCGGGGTATCTGCCGGCGTTGAAATAATCAGAATATCCCGGATGCCTGCATTCATAAGTACAGACATCGGATAATAGATCATCGGCTTGTCATAGATCGGGAGCAACTGCTTCGATGTTACTCTGGTCAATGGATATAAACGTGTACCGGAACCTCCGGCTAAAATAATTCCCTTCATAATTTTTTCTCTCTTTCCGTTAGCTTGTTATTTCTCAATAATTTTATATATTTCAACTTATTTGTATCTTTGTGATAACCACTATTTATATTGTACATATATATATAATTATTGCAAGTCAAGAAATGTCATTAATATTTTTTATTCTAATTTTTCTCCCCTTATTTTATCCAACACAATTTTGTGATCAAATCCAGGCGGTGTCGTCTTAAATCCCTTATCTTTCATTTGTAAATTATAGTCTTTTAGTTGAAACTCCCTAATTTTTTTGATGTCAATTTCATCCACCAATATAGTACTATTCTTTCCTCCTTTAGTTCTCATAATGTCTTTCTCTTCTGTCTTAGACGGCATAGTTATTCTGCTATCCCCATAATTAGACGAATTAACCTGCACACAATAGCAATGAATATCTCTGCTTAACGATTCTAATATATTACTATAATAATTTACATCTCTATTCCATTCAATAGCTACCAGAAAATCCGCATATGATTGAAACATCGCTCTTTCCACAATAGACGTTAATTCATAGCAACAATAAACAGGAAAATAACAATCGTGCCATTGATATAATTCATAATGTTTTCCAGTTACCTCTTTCAATCTATATCCATTTATTTCTTGCTTTTCTATTGGAGCATAATGCTTTTTTAAATGAAATGAAATCAATGCACTTTTATTTTCTAAATCTTCATATGGCAAGATAACTGCTGTTAAATTAAAAACCTGATTGCCCTGCTTAATATGTTCAATTCCGGTTACAACTGCAAGATTATTTCTGGCACAGGTTCTTGCAACCGTAGCTAACCACTCAAACGGAACATAAGCCTCTGGCATAATAAGCATATCCGCATTCTCATCTATTGCAGCATTAATTATTTTAGATAAATCTTTATATCTTTGATAGCTTCTATTTGGATTATCTATTACAACTTTCTTAAAATTATCATGATCCAATCTAACATTTGCAATTGCTAATTTTAAACGATTTTTCTTAGAATTATTAATCTGTACCAAATATGCATCTTTATCCTTAAATTTCTCAACATATATGATCTGCCGAATTATTCTCGCATTATCTGAAATCGCATAATTGCTTTTTACATAATTGTCAATCTGGCTCTTATATATACTCTTCATATCATCAAATTGATTCTGTGTTGCATTTAACTGCTCTATACAAGAGATCATTGAAAAATCATACATTGTAACTAAATATGGATAGTATACATATGTATTCTCTCCCCAATCATATTTACTATATTTTAGCGTTTGTTGAAAACAACACAAATTAAGTGTCTCCTCTGTTGTATATATTGTGTCCATATCCAACATATCCTGAAATATAGGCATTACTGATTTGTCAATCATCCTCGTTTCACAATAAGATTTCCGATGTTCTTCTGACAAATAGCAAATGCACGTCTCTCTATCATTAACATAGTTTATACACTCTCGGCATACCGCTTTGATAATCTCCTTTATTTCCGTCCCCCATACCAGAGCCAAACACCTACTAAGTGTAGCATATAAATACAGTTTCATCGTATTCTTTACTATAACAAGCATATCGGCATTTTGATAGTCTAAAGAATTGATTGCTTCTACAATATTTTTTATAACAACCTTCAGTGGTTCCCATGATTCATTAATAACTAAAACTTCAACTATTTTTTCCCAAACTGTATAATTTTCTATAATAACCCTGGAATTAAATATTTTTGAAATATGTCTTTCAAATCCAGTTTCCCGCACATCCTTAATCAAACCTCCAATGCGAAGATGTTTTCCTAATAATTTAGATAATTCATACTTATCTATTGAAATTCCAGATATTCCTCTAAATTTATTAAGCGTTTCATCATTTTTCAAATCATAAATTTTACTATAATCATCCTTTTGAAAAATGGCTTCATCTTCTGGCATATGTCGAAATTCACTTTTATTCTTAGCAATATTCTCTCTAAAACAGGTAATTAATGCATCTGATTCTCCCTCTTTAAAATAAAAAATTTTAACTTTATCATTTTGAATAACTATTTTCGATAAGTCATACGCAGTTGGGTTATATAATTTATTTAATACATATCTAAAAGTATTATCCGTTTCGTATTCTTGTTGCAACAATGCATATTTTATGCCATTTTGACAAGGTATTCCATTTAATCCTTTCCATCCCGAACATCTCTGTAAAAAATAGCCAATAATATCATTTGCATCCAAATCATTTGCCTTTGCCTTTTTACATAGATCACTATTTGATTCAACTTTATCAACAATTATTACATCATCAACATATCTTCCATAATAAATAGGATTCCATCCATCTGCTATAGCCTTATCAAAATTTCGAAGCGAGTAATTTGCTAAAACATTAGAAGGCAAAAATCCAATTGGAAGTATATTACGATTTTCAAATTCTGTAAAACACGCCGAATACCTCTTTATAATTTGAAACATAAACTGATGCAACTCTATTAACACAGAATTTTCTGTATCAAATTCATCCATCACATCATTATACATATCTTGAAAAAGAGTCTCTGTCACATCAACAGAATAATAAAATCTTTTAAAATCCAATGTAAGAATAACCACGTCTTGTCCAGCATGTAAATGCTGCATAGCCTCATTCATGGCAGTATCTCTCCACCCTTCATACTGCTGGAAATATGGTTCAAATAAATATGGTGAATATGTGGGATCCGCACTAAACTCATTATATAAATTCTTACGAATTCGATTTCCATATGAATGCTCATACATATTTTCATCTACTTTATAGCCAATCAACAGTAACCATAAAACACCTAATATATGTCCACAAATATCCATATCTATAAAATACTGATTATCTACAATTTGAATATTTTTTTGTGCATAATTCTTAATCATGACTGATTGCTCAGGCAATATTTTCTTCGGAAATGCATGAAAGGAAATACTTGAAAGTATTTTCTCAAACATCTCCCCTCTAGTATCTTCAGATAAAAATTTATCTGATAGTTCTTCGAGATATCGGTCAATATTGGTACAAATTGATTCAAAATTTACTAACTTATCTCGTAATATTGTCTGCGTTTTATCATAATATAAACTTGACTTTAACTTTTTATAAGCAATCTTAAACAATTTTGCGTTTATTTCCATATGTATATTTCCTTTCTATCTTTATGTCAAAACATCACCATAGATTTCTATCTTTTTTTTATGTATACCATACTTTTAACTTTTTAATACCAAAATACCCCCTAATGCATACCCTAACAAAAATTCAATAATGCTTAGGTCAACAACACATTTTATTTTTTCCACTGTTTTTTCCTTTGAGTTATAAATTCTCGGGGTTCTAAATAACATCCATATCATTATGCTTAACAAAACTGTGGAAAAAAATATTTTATCAATGAGTTGTTGTGATCCATAACTCAAATTACCGTACCATGTTTTCCCCTTCAAAAACACTGCATCCCCAACGATATTCGATTTCATTATTATCCATATCATAGCAAACATAACACCAGCCATAAAAATCGAATACAGAAAAAACATTATTTTTTGTTTTCTTTCTTTTTTCTTCCATTTATAAACTATACTCTTCTTTAGCCCTCTTGATTCTTTAATAATTTTTACTTTCAGTTTCCTATATTTTTCTATTTTACAGACATATTTATTTATAATTTCATCTCTTTGGTCGTGAACTTCTTTTGAATATGGTTCCACCAATTTCGCAGGAATGTTCTTCACCCATTCATACATTGTAGGGATTGTAAATACAGCACTAAAAATTAAAATCAACATATCCTCTAACCCTATCTGAGAAACGTCTGACCAATAATGATTTATTCTTATGCAGACAATAATTACCCAAATCAAAGATATGAATATTCCTAAGGTTGACTTTCTTCTTTGCTGTATATCTTCTTCACGTTTACCATACACAAATAGGACATATGCTAAAAATAAACTTATTATAAACGCAATCATAAAATTATCCCACGACAATAATTTTAGTGTTTTTAATAGAGATACTATTCCAAAAAGCAATGCCATAAACAATAACATAAAGTGAATAATTTCAACTATCAATATTCTCTTACGTCTATCAAATCGGGATTTATCATTAATATACTCGGAAATATACAACGCCCCCAATAATAGGTAATCTTCTATTGCCTTTTCTGCCTTGTTATTCGAGATAACAAGATAAATAAATACACCATACAAAAGGTACGCTACCCAACATACTACAGAAAATAAATCGACATTACTGTTTTCACGAATCACCAACACAAAAAATGATACAATTATTATAGGAAACGCTAATATTGCGGCTCCATATATGCATTCACTTACTATATGCCAAATTTTATTTTTCGGTTTCCACGCACATAACAGTGCTGACATATGTATAATTATTTCCAGCATACAATTTCGTATCATATCTACATCTACTCTCTTTTCTTATCAGTTCATACAAAATCAAACACTTTTTCTGTTAACATAATATAAATACTCTTAAATTACTCTATTAAATCTTTTTACACTATAATTTGCATAACAACACATAAATTATATTCAGTTCTCTCTATCTTTATCTCTTTCTTCGCCCCGCCTTTGCACAACAATCGTTTCTTTCGACGAAAAATAAATATTCTTATATTCATCAATCCCCTGAATCGTTTTCGAAAACGGCATAAAGCCCTGATCTTGCATATTAATATCTTTCAATTCAAAAATTAATTTAGAATCATTTTCTTGGAAAATCATTCTTTTAATAACAAACACATACTCCTTTATCTTTCTTCCATTATTGTAGTAAACAAATTTACCGCCTCTGGATTCTTGATACAAAAAGGACGATATGTTAATGCGAATTTCCTTTTCAACATCTCTTAATTTTACATAAATATCCGAACACGGGAAGATTTCTTTTAGTAATTTATATATGGGACCTCCAGCCTCGTATATCATTATTTTGGGTTTCTTACTTGCTATAAATTCCTTTGTATATTCATCATATAATAATCGGTCAAGAACCGCTTTCGACTCACGAGTATTTTGTTTTCCATCTATAATATCCAACTGTTCTTCTAAATATTCAATACATTTGTCTATTGCAATTCGCTGTAACATATCATCACAGGTTGCTTCTTCCATCAATCTATGAATTGGCTCAAATGTTTTTACCTCTGGATATTTTTCTTTATTTAAGCATATCTGCATATCTCCTCGCTGATATTTGCCTCGATATCCTATATTGTCTTCCTTTAGTGTCATCCACAAAACCTTCGAAAATAAATAAACATCAGATGGTCTATAATCCAATTTTAATCCAGAATGAACACGTTCCAATTCAGGAGGCATAATTTTGTGGGGTCCAACCGCCTCATTTAATTTTGTATATCTATCACTATCCATTCTCCAATACAACCCAAAATCAGACAACACAATTTTTCCATCTAATATTAAAATGTTTTCCGGTTTTATATCTCTATGTGCACCCTTTGAAATATGTAGCTTCTGTATTATTTTTGCAAGTTGTAACATGTCAGATATTTTTTCATATACATCTGATGTTTTTGACACCCTATAACCTTCCGCCTTGGGCATCAGATACCATGCTTCTTTCATGTTTTTTTGTACATATTCCGGACAATTTTTATCAATAATAGGCATTATACCCTCAACATCATTTAACTCCGCCATTACAGCAATCTCATTTATAAATCTTTTATATCTTTTCTCTGCACCCTTTCCTGTAAAGGTGAAAAATTTTGCTACTGCTGGGCAACCTAAATTGTCCCCTACAATACAGACATCATATACCGTTCCGTTTCCTCCTCGTCCAAGTGGTTTTTCACCTCTTGTAAAGCAATATTTTTCACCTTTATATATTTTTTCACCACTCATCCTCTGCACACCTTCTTTCGTAGTCTGCCTGACGCTTGTAGGCATCACTTAGTGCATAATAGATTTCCGCGGTTTTAGGATATTTTTCCCGTATGCCTTCGGCGTTCTTCCGATATCGATCACTAATTTCCAATTCTGGCTTTCCGGCATCTACTGTGTAAACGCCTCTTTTACTTTCCTCTGTGATCACATACGACCTTTTCAAGTCTCCCGTATCATATTCCTCAATAATCTTACGCACGGCTTCACAAGGACTATACCCATCCCATCCTATTGGCGAATATGGTAATAACCTTCCAATTAAACTTTCAAACCGTTGCTGCCGATTTTGTCTGCATAGCAAATCATAAAATTTGGTAACCCAATTTTTCAATTCCTGATATATAACGTATCCATCATTTTCAGCAGGACAAAACTTTGCCTTTTCAAACCCTTCATATACATTATTTGCAAGTTTTCTTCTCTCTTCATCTACAGGTTCATTATCATCTGTTCGATATAAAATACAGACTAATTCCGCATAGAATGACGGATCATCTTTCATAAATTTTTGAGTGCATCTCATATCTTCCCACTCAAGAACATCCCTAAACATCCACTCAAGGTGTACCAATTGCGCACACTTCTCCTTGTCGTTAACGAATCGATTTTGTACCCTTTTCAACAACTCCTCAAGATAATACTGTGTCATAGAACCAAAACCATTTGGATCTATCTGGGTTGCATCCAACAATGCATCGAACAATTCTTCGTCTGTTATTTTTTCGCTCGTATCGTATAACAACTCTAAATAAGTATGCAAAGTTCCAAACTTCTTGATCTCTCCAAACAGCCTGATAAACGTGTCATGTGCTATCTCACCAGACACACGACATCTATGATTTTTCCAATATAAATTCTTTATTTCATCATCTTGTTGAAATATAAGAGCAGTTTGTCCATCTTCTATTTCTTGCAATGCAATCAAATTTGCGACAAGATTTTTATTGTCTATGTGCGATTTTACCCTGTTTATTATTTCTCCCAAATCAGCCTTTCCCAATCTGTACAAATATCCCACATACTCGAAGGCAGACTTTCCTTCTTTATCTGCTTTGAGAAGCTTGTCAAAAACATCTTCATCAAATTCTTCATTACAATAATACCCTGCTAATACTTCCCCTAAAGTATTATCATTCTCCTTAAGAACCATGTATATTAATTTGTCCAAAGAATATTTATTTCTTTTAAATTGATCTATCTTTTGTTTGATTTCTTTCTCACGTAACCCTTCGTTCCTTTCCTCCAGATCATCATGATCCATCTTGTACGGAAACGGATTTAATAACGGAAACTCATATTTAGGGACAAAGATATACAGATATTCATATACCTTATCCTCAATTACAATTTTATTCATGAACTTCTCATATTGACTTACTTCATCCTCAGGCATACTCCAATCAGCATCACAAAACCGTCTATGTCTGTAAATTTTGTAACGAATTTTATTCTTTATCTTTATCTTTTCTACATCCGACATCTGTATGCAATCGCCGATCATGCTATCAAATATTCTAGTTTGAATTGCTTTATCGTACGAATCAATATGTTGAAGTAGCTTTATCCATCTCTCAGCATTTTGCTTTGCAAATCCAGCACACATATCCAAATATGCAATGTATGTTTTTCTTACATCATTTGTATATAACGGATCTGGTTCATCCACCTTTCTATAAACCGGGCTGTTCAAGGTTGAACAAATCGAGCTTGATCTATTTGGCAATTTGGACGCAATAATATTCCATGCATTTGGATATTTTTCAATCGCATTCCTCGCCTGTTCTATTTTCTGGTCAACTGACAGAGCGCTTTCATTAAGCCATGCACAGAAGATTACCTCCAGCACACTCTTTGGGCTATTGCTGATGCTATACTTTATATTATAGGAATCAGCTTTCCATAACCAGTCTACTGCACGCACAACATACCTTTTCTGTTGCACAAGCTGCTCAACCGCCCATAAAACATTTGTATAATAATTACGTGCGGTGATAAAATCCCCATCATTTCCTGCAAATAACTCCATTAGTCCTTCTGGTTTCCGCATTTCATTTTCCAGTTTTTCCAGGACACTCTTCGGCGAAGCTTCGCACAGATCAGTTAAATATTGCGATATGTATCCCCATTTTTCCTTCGTATCAATGGTATTAAGTACTTTGGACACAATATAATCAACCTGACTTTGATTTTCTTCATGATTCCTATAATACGCACGCATAATAAGCGTTCGAATCATCCCTTTTTTCAACGCAGGTGACCAGTCAGGTTTTTCGGCATAGATTGACGCTTCAAAATGTTTTTCAAAAGGATACTCAAAAATCGGTTCCGATTCAATCAGGACTTCATAAAATAAATCAGTAAATTTCCCCCACATCTCATCCGATATAAAATCATCAAGCTCCTCCCATGCATCTTCAACACTTGCCAACTGCTTATTCTTTGAATGATGCCCTTTATTATCTACAATGAATGGATTTTCTTTATGCATATATTTATCTAACTCTTTCATGCATTCATCGTAAGGTTTCCCTGCCAATTCTCCAAAGATCAACTTATCCCCAAAGGCATCCGTCCATTTCCCACACAACAATGCTGCCACTATAACATCCGAACGATTGGTTACCCATTCTGGAGCATTATGCACAGCACCACTAAACAATTTTTTCTTTAACGGTTGATATAATCCGTGCGTATTTTCAACCATATTATATGCCTGATTATACTCTATACCTATTTCTGTTAACGCATGTACAATATTCTTTTTTGTTCTTCTTCTTAATTTCAGCCTATCTCTGATGTAGCATGGTTCATCCGTATTATATATAAATACGTTTGTGTTATCAGGAATAGCAGCTATCTGTTCTGCATAAAAATATGGAACCAATATTTTCCCTGTAACTCCTGACTCTTGCAGCCGTTTCCATTCAGATTCTTCCTTGATTATCAATGTAACCCGATCATTCACAGTTTGCTGTATACAGTTTAATATTCGCCGTGTTGTTTCTTCTCTTGAATTTCCTTCCACATATATCCGTTCGTCAGACAGCCTGCCTTGAAACTCTTCTTCAAACTGATCATCATCTACTTCATAAAAGTCTAGGCTCATACCTTTATACAGAGACTCTCTCCGAATCTGAATATCTATATCTGATATTGAGTAACATGTAATATTATGACTTTTTAATTCCGTGATTTGATCAGCGATTGCCTTCAGTTGTTTTTCCAGATTTGAATATTTCTCATCCAGTTCCCGCTTCCATTTTCCCAGATGTATTTCCAACGCCTTTTGAGAATCGTTTTTTTCTAAATAGTCAACAATAATCTCTATACAATGGTGAATATACACCTGCGCTTGATCTGGCGATATATCGTACTGCACCACCAGCAAATTATACAATTCATTTTCGAGCAGAACCGGAAAATCATATCCTTTTTTTCTTTTAAGTTTTTCTGCAAGTTTTCTCATATTATCGCTAGAAAAAACTGTGTATAAATCATTCTCAAAATTTGTCTGGTTATCCGGATTCTCAATGAAAAAATCACCTGTACTAACAAACAGTTCTTTCCATTTATGTTCTTCCTTTACTTCTGCTACTTTCTTTTTTATACCATCAAGCAATGTATTAATTGCTTCATCTTTCATTTCTCCAGCCATAAAAACCTATCCTTTCCTACCTTATCAAATCAAATTACTATTCATCCTGTTCAACAACCAAATGGGAATCGACTACTATCACGAAATAACTAACCACACTTAGAAACTTAAATACATAGAACAAAAATAATCATAGAAATATAATCAATATAGAATATGCCCCATCCCCATAATATACACATCCCCTTTGGTATATTTATAAAAATATTCTACACGAAAAGACAAATTTTGCAAGTTTTTTCGTAAGCGCATAGTTTCAAAAGCCAGTTAAATCAAGGCTTTCAAGTCATGTCCAGCAAAGAATACCATTGCCACAGACTCATCACCAATGATAAACGCCGGCGCCAATCCATCTGGTGATAGCTGCTCAGCATAAGTCAGATTCACGCCAAACTGGTGTCCATCACCCGGCAGCTCCTCAAAACGTGGTGTATCTGCCAGCGTTGAAATAATCAGAATATCCCGAATGCCTGCATTCATAAGTACAGACATCGGATAATAAATCGTCGGCTTGTCATAAATCGAGAGCAACTGCTTCGATGTTACTCTGGTCAATGGATATAAACGTATACCGGAACCTTCGGTTAAAATTAATCCCTTCATAGGTTAATTCTTTTTATTAATTTGACGTATGTCGTTAACAAATTGTTTAATCTGCCATGGATAATAGTCTTGTTCGCTTTCTGATATTTTGCTTAATATATATCTTTTTTCAGCATTCGTCCACCTAAATTCTTTCTTCATATATGGCAGATATACCCTATCCAGCATGTCTAATTGCAACAGTTCAAAATGTTTTTGTATATCCTCATCTTCAGATTTTATTACCTCTTTGAGATCCAATGAGCCATCGTTTTTCCCAAAACTTTTCATTAGTATCTTATAATGGAAATTTTTAACCATTCCCTGCCATACCTGCTGCCAATATACCTCAAAATAGGTTTGATTATTTTTTCTTTTCATAATAGAAAAAGGAAGAACCTGTAATTGGTTCCTTATATATTCATCATCTGCGCGAAAGAAAAATGTATTAGGATAATTTTTATCTAATTCTCTCCCAGTCGCTATAAATCCAATTCCAAAATATCCATACTGATTTTTATCATTCTTAAAGCGCTTCCAAAAGAAATATTCAATCTTATTCATTTTAGTTTTAAACGCTTTAATATTATCCGGTAAAAACTTGACAATTTGTTTTGATTCAATAATATCTAAAACCATTGATGCACTAAAATATTGTATACGTTCTTTATAAATCCGAGCAAAGTATGCACTTTTTTCAAATTCATTAGGATCTATCGCATTTTCCCCTTTAGACAGCATTCGTTCATACAATTCTGTTGCACTTAATCTTTTTTCGCTGTATTCAAACAAATAAGGAATGTCAACCAAATACTGAAGGCCTAATAAATGCGGCAAATCTTGTGGCTGAAAAGCAAATTTTATAATATCTCCATTATTTAAGGGGATCTGAACTTCTGTCTTTATTAACTTTTCATAATCTTTCATCTTATCCCTTATAATATTCATATAATCCCCCTACAAAAATAGGTGTCTTCCAAAAAATTCAGAAGACACCTATAAGCATTTTCGCTTTTTCCTCCGAAGAGTAAGATACAGTTGGCTCAACGCCTAAACCAACGCGAAGACCTCCATTTGCATTTGGTATCACTCACACAAACTTCATCAGCCAGGCAAAAGCTCTCTACTCGTAAGTAAAAGAACTCTATAATAATTATATGCATATCACATATAAACTATCCAACCATTGCATGCTAGTTTACCACGATTCTTCCTAACCGTCAAACACCTGTCATATTTTTCTAGCAACTGCCTGCGTTACACTTTGAGTGTAACGCAGGCAGTTGCTAGAGTCAATAGTATTTTTCATTTTATCAAATATTCTTTTTTTGATCTAATTACATCTTTATTCAAAATCTCTTACAACTCCCACCCATTCATCTTCAGCAACTCCCTCGCCGTATCCAGCGAGTCCTTACCTTCCTTATTCTTGATCGGTGCAAATTCCTTCTCGCGCTCAATCTCAAAAGCCAGGCATGAATCCATCATGTGTATCAAATCCAACGCGAGCGTCTCGTACTTATACGCATTCAACTCGGAAGATTCTACATATCTGCCATCCTTATAATAACGCTTCACGTTCTTTTTAACCTTATGAATTGGCATGTCAACTGACAACGTCTTCCCTAGTTCTGACACCCGGAACAAATAGTTCAACGTTACTCCATAATTAAACATCGCATCATCCAATTCTATATATTCACTCTTCAGATCATCCAGCTCATAATATTCAATAATGCATGGACTTCCTTTCAATGTACATATCGCTCCGACGCGTTCCTCCGGATATGCCTTACGGATTACCTTCGACCCACATGCATAACCACTTTCTATCGTCGCTCCAAGGAACACAGGGTCCGCGATTCCCTGCCCTCCAGCAAGTAGCACCAATACAAGCTTACCTTCAGCAATCGACCTCAAACCAACACGTTCATACTTCTCAGACATCCTCTGCTAATCCAACATTTCACTGACAGCAATTTTACCAAGATCTCGTATTTCTATCTTATTATCCTTTGAATTCTTCTGCATCATAATTTTTCTCCGCCTCATTTTTTTGGTTGGCAAGTTCATCATTTCTTATTTCAACTCCACCGAATTCGGTGCCGTTCCATAATCATAATATTGTTTTCCCTCATCAACCAAATGCTGGTGGAGTTCTCCAATCGGGTGAGACTCATAAAATTCCGGAGTGATATCTGCGAAGTAAGCTTTTGCATTCATTCTGTCATAATCTTCCGTCCCAAATCCCCAATTTCCATGATGGCTCAACTGAACATAATCGCCCGTCAGCTCGTCTCCATATGTCTCAAACAAATATTTATTCATGTCGGCTTTGACATCACCTGTATACAGAAAACTTTCTTCCTGATTTGTAATTTTCATGCACAAAGAACCATCATTCTGATAATCCAAATCCGGACCAACATTCTGCTTCACAATATCATCAAACGCATTATACACATGGATCCGCAGACCGCACACTTCAAGCTCCTCATCTCTTCTCAAATGGATAATATTATCTGCATCCTTTGTTAGATTATGAAATGTCTCCAGAGGTTCCAATCCCATACTGTCATACGGTTCCCCCGCTTCCTTAATAAATTCGTAATCGTAGCCATTATCATATATCTTATCTATAGTCACTCCCTGTGGATCCGCATAAATCACATTAAATGCACCAACGTGATCACTATGTGTATGAGAGATAAACCATGCATCAACATGATTCCCATTCTGGGCAATAACCTTTCTTAATGCCGGGGCATTCTCAGCCCATCCACCATCTATAATAATCAAATGTCCACTGTTCGTAATTGTATAACAATTCGCCTGTCTTCCCGTCGCATCTGAATATTGTGTGATTATGCATCCATCGGTATTCATTTTCTCTTGATTTCCTGTTTTATTATGCATATGAACCACTGCGGAAATACCTCCCAGCGCTAATACACATAGCAAAGCAAAAATTACGATTCTTCTATTCATAGTTCACAATATCCTTAAATTAGTATTTTATACACTTTATCCAAGTTCCTGCTCGCTCATATCAAGTGCCGATGCAATTACTGCATCCATATCATAATACTTGTACTCACCAAGACGTCCGCCGAAGATCACATGCTCCTCCTGCTCGCCAAGCTCCTTGTACT
>OKRU01002783.1_pt1 | contig 15035 bp, 9 predicted proteins | sample 1601131 | NCBI WGS metagenome assembly OKRU01 (sample SAMEA3541558, study PRJEB24748) | human gut metagenome | biome: human gut; feature: human-associated habitat; material: faeces | place: China | collected 2012 | reverse complement strand
GTTCTGCAGGACTTAGCGCACAGCTTATGGCTAAGGAAGGAACCGCCGTTCTCTCAATGCCGCTCAGCACACACGAAAAGAAGTGGTGAACTAACTGGGGGATGATGACCCCGATGGTGTTCGAACGGCTGGTGCGCAGGTTCAGTGCCAGTACGTTGGGCTTATAATTATGTTCGCGCGCGTACTTATGTATAGCATCCCTCGTCTCCTGGCTGATGTCCGGATTGTCCTTCAGTGCTCTCGATACGGTGGAGGGCGATACCCCCAGTTCGCGGGCAATGTCTTTGATGGTGATTTGCGGTTTACTCATGGTACATATTGGTTTTCAGCCAAAGGTAAATGAATTTATATAAAGACAAAACCAATGTATATATGGATTTGTTTAATATGTCACAAAAATAGTGTAAAGGAGACTGAAAAGTTCAGTGATAGTATGTTATAAGTCCGCTTTTATGATGCAATCGTTTGCGGAGTTGCATGCGTGGATTTGTTTGAATTTAAATAAGCGACTGTTGTTTAAATAGTATTTTTGCTACGTAATCAAGAATCGGGATGAAGTCGTTCATTCTCTATCTTTTAGAAAGTATATTTAATATTTATATTGTTAACTTTAATTTTTAAATGCATGAAGCAAGTTAATCTTAGAGTCTGTCGTATGATTCTGCCCCTATTGTTTGGGCTATTCTTGTCATTGAGCGCTTATGCACAACAAGTCTCTGTCAAGGGGCATGTGAAAGATTCAACGGGTGAACCCGTAATCGGCGCGAATGTGGTTGTGAAGGATAATTCTTCTATCGGTACGATTACCGATCTGAACGGAAACTTTGTTCTGAGTGTTCCTCAAAATTCAACTCTTGTAATTTCTTTCATCGGTTATAAGCCGGTTGAAATGAAAGCCGCTCCCAGCGTGACGGTAACTCTCCATGAAGATGCGGTGATGCTTCAGGAAGCGGTGGTGATTGGTTATGGTACCGTGAAGAAAAATGACGTAACCGGTTCGGTGATGGCAATCGATGCGGATAAGATGGTAAAAGGTATGGCTACCTCGGCTTCCGACCTTTTGGTGGGTAAGGCTGCCGGTGTCAGTGTGATTACCGATGGTGGAGCCCCGGGGGCCGGAGCTACGATCCGTGTGCGTGGAGGTTCATCCATGTCGGCCAGCAACGATCCGTTGATCGTTATTGACGGAGTGCCTGTCGATAACACCGAGATCAAGGGTATGGGCAACCCGCTCTCTACTGTTCATCCCAATGACATCGAGACGTTTACGATTCTGAAAGATGCCTCTGCTACTGCTATCTACGGTTCGCGTGCTTCCAATGGTGTCATTATCATTACCACTAAGAAAGGGCAATCGGGACGCGTGAAGGTAGACTACAGTGGTACGTTCTCTATCAGTACGAAATCGAATACGGTTGATGTGATGAAGGCGGAAGACTTTCGTAATTTTGTAATCGAGAAGTTTGGCGAAAACAGCCTTCAGGCCAATGCGCTGGGTAAAACCTCTACCGACTGGCAAGATGAAATCTTCCGTACGGCTTTCAGTACCGATCATAATGTAAGTGTATCCGGAGCAGTTCCGCATATGCCTTATCGTGTGTCCGTGGCGTATACAAACGAAAACGGTATCCTGAAGACTTCGAATATGCAACGTCTGACAGGTGCCATCAACTTGAACCCCAACTTTTTCGACAAGAAGCTCAACATCCAGCTCAATGTGAAGGGGGTATACAATAAGAACCGTTTTGCCGACCGTGCAGCTATCGGTCTGGCTACCCAGTATGATCCCACACAGCCTGTCTATATGGAAGGCAATCCTTATGGAAACGGATACTTTATGTATATGAAGCAGGAGGGAGACAAGACTTCTCCGATTGATATCGGCCTGGCCAATCCGGTTGCCATGCTTGAAGAGAAAGATGATAAATCGACTGTTTACCGCAGCATCGGCAATGCGCAGATTGATTATAAATTCCACTTCCTGCCTGAACTTCGCGCTAACCTGAACTTAGGTTATGATGTATCGAAAAGTAAAGGTGACGTGATTATAGCCGATAATTCACCTTTGACTTACTGTACGGGTAATTTCAAAAACGGCTTTGGTGAAAACAGCCATTATACTCAGCTGAAACGCAACACTTTGCTTGATTTCTACCTCAACTATGCCAATACGTTCGGAGTTAATTACATTGATGTCATGGCAGGTTACTCCTGGCAGCATTTCTATAATTCGACTACCAACTCCTATCCTTACTCGGCTGCCTATGCAGAGAAGACGGGAGAAGAATTCTATAAAAAAGGAGATGACTATGCGAGCGAAAGCTATCTGGTTTCTTTCTTCGGACGTCTCAACTATACTTTGTTGAACCGTTATCTGGTGACATTTACCTTGCGTAACGATGGTTCCTCACGTTTCAGTCCGGACAATCGTTGGGGACTGTTCCCATCGGTAGCACTGGCATGGAAGCTGAACGAAGAGTCATTCCTGAAGAATGTGAACGCTATTTCGGATCTGAAATTACGTTTGGGATATGGTGTGACCGGACAGCAGAATCTGGGCAATGGAGACTATCCTTATATGGCTCGATACATGTATTCCAAGGCAGGTGCCAACTATTATTTTGGTGATACCGAATACTCACTGATTGCTCCGCAACCTTATGACCAGAACCTGAAGTGGGAAGAAACCACAACTTGGAACGTAGGTATCGATTACGGTTTCCTGAATGGACGTATCACGGGTACAATCGACTATTACTTCCGTAAAACGAAGGACTTGCTGAACACCGTTACGGCTCCTGCCGGAACTAACTTCAGCAATCAGTTGCTGACTAATGTAGGTACATTGGAGAACAAGGGTTTTGAGTTCAGCATCAATGCCCATGCTGTTTCAACACAGGACTGGAACTGGAATATCGGCTATAACATCTCTTATAATAAGAATAAGATCACCAAGATGACTTTCAACGACGACCCGAACTATGCCGGTGTCATCCATGGCGGCATCGATGGCGGTACAGGATACAATGCCCTGATCCATCGGGTAGGTGAGGCGTTCAATTCCTTCTATGTGTTCGAGCAGATTTATGGTCCTGACGGTAAACCTATCGAAGGTGCTTATGTAGATCAGAATGGAGATAACCAGATTAACGACGCCGACTTGATCTGCTTCAAAAAAGCTGCTCCTGATGTGTTCATGGGACTGACCTCACAACTTTCTTATAAGAACTGGGATTTTTCATTTGCTTTGCGCGGTAGCTTCGGTAACTATGTTTACAATAATGTGCAGTCCAACCGTGAGGCATACGAAGGCGCCAATATGTATGACCAGACCGGATTCCTGAAAAATCGTCTGACCTCTGCCCGCAGCACTGATTTCAAGAACGCTCAATACCGTTCCAGCTATTACGTTCAGAATGCTTCGTTCGTGCGTATGGACAACATCTCTTTGGGATATACGTTTAATAAACTCTTCAATGATAAGCAGAGTGCACGCGTATATGCTACGGTACAGAATCCGTTTGTCATTACTAAGTACAAAGGACTGGATCCGGAAATCAGTGGTGAAGGAATCGATAACAACATCTATCCTCGCCCCCGTGTATTCATGATCGGCCTTAATCTCAACTTTTAATCTGTAAAACATGAAAACAATAAAATTTAAATATCTTCTTCCCTGTGCATTGCTGGGAATGATGTTAGGAGTAGCGTCTTGTGTGAACGACCTCAATACGGTTCCACTGGACAAAGACGAATTGGTTTCCGACGTTGTTTTCGGGAACGAGCCCTTGGCTTATGAGCAGAGTCTTGCTAAGATTTATGCAGGTATGGCCATCGGTGGTAACAGCGGGGGTGATTCCGATCAGGATGTGGTAGGCATCGATGGCGGTAGCCAGGCTTCCTTTCTCCGTGTATTGTGGAATATGCAGGATTTGCCTTCGGACATTGCACACTGTGCATGGAATGACCCCGGTATCCCTGAGTTCAACCATATCTCCTGGGGTGCATCCAGTCCGTGGATCAAGGGTTCATACTACCGCCTGTTCTATCAAATCAATGTAGCCAACGCTTATCTGCGTGAGACTACCGAAGATAAACTGGATGCCCGCGGTTGTGACGCATCACTGAAAGCCTCGATCAAGACATGGCGTGCCGAAGCCCGTTTTCTGCGTGCATTGAGCTATGAATATGCGCTCGACTTGTATCGCAATGTACCGTTTGTAGACGAAAACAGCCCGATCGGAAGTATTCCGCCGAAGCAGATCATGGCTGCCGATCTGTTCAACTGGATCGAGAAAGAACTGACTGAATGCGTAGAGGATATGTTGGAGCCCACAGTGGGATACAGCCAGGACTACGGACATGCCAACAAAGCTGCCGCGTGGGCACTCTTGTCACGCCTGTACCTTAATGCGGAGACTTACGTCGGCCAGAACAAATATACCGAATGTATCACGTATGCTAAGAAAGTGATCGAAACGGGTTATCAGTTGGAACCTGTTTATGTAGATATGTTCAAGGCAGACAATCACTTGTCCAGCGAAATGATTTTCCCGGTACGCTATGAGGGCGACCAGACGATGACCTGGGGTGGTATGACCGCCTTCCTTTGCTGGGGGGCTACGGCGACTCAGGAAGAAGTCAATGCCAAAGGAGCATGGCAGGGGGTAAGGGCAAAATCGTCACTCTACAATCTGTTCCTCAAAGAGAGTGGCAGTGATGCGGATACCCGTAAGGCAATGCTTCGTACCGATTTGACAACCAGTCTTGAAATTATTGACGAAAATACATTCCAGAATAACGGTATTCCCGTTACCAAATACTTCAATGTAAATAAGGATGGAACGCTGCCTCCTTCAAAGGAAGCTTACGTAGACTTCCCGCTTTTCCGTCTAGGTGAAATCTACCTGACGTATGCCGAAGCTGTGCTCAGAGGCGGTCAGGGTGGCGACAGAGCTACTGCTCTCCGTTATGTGAACGATCTGCGTAAGAGAGCGTACAGTGATAAGACGCTGGCTCCTATCTCTGATTCCGATTTGACATTGAACTTCATCATTGACGAGCGAGGCCGTGAATTCTTCTTTGAAGGACAACGCCGTACAGACCTGGTACGTTTCGGACTGTTTACTACTGCCGGTTACGTATGGCCTTGGAAGGGTGGTACAGCCAAAGGTAAGGCTGTTGAGAACTTCTACAACGTGTTCCCGATTCCGTCAGACGATATCGGTTCTAACACCAATCTCAAGCAGAATGAAGGATACTAAAATCGAATGACTATTAAAAACAACGAATTAAGATTATGAAAAAAATATATTTCTATACACTGTTGTTAGGACTTCTGGCCTTTACGGCTTGCGAAGATGAGAAGTCGCCCGTCATGGAGTTGCAGAAAGCCTCTGCTTTTGAGCCTTTCTCTCAAAGCGACTTTACTTTCAACGATGAAAATGCTGCGGCTGAGTTTCCCGAGATCAAGTGGACGGCAGCAGACTATGGAGTGAAGGCAGTGGTGAATTATGACGTTACACTGACGAATGATGCGAATGCGAAAACTGTCTTATTGGGTGAAACCGGAACTACCAGCCTGAAGTTTACCAATGGACAGATGAACACTATGATGGCTAAGGTGGGGGCTTATCCGGGACAGACTTATAACTTTACGATTACGCTGACTTCTAAAGCGTATGACATGACTGCTGATCCGGCTTCGAACTCGATTACTTTTAAGGCGACTCTTTTTGATCCGAATGCGGTTGACTGGAAGTTCGCTTATGTGGCCGTGGGCTATCCGGACTGGGACTATACGAATGCTTACCTGTTGGGCGATCCCGATGGTGACGGGGTATACCAGGGATATGCCAACTTCGATGCGGATGGCGTTTCGTATGCTATTATAGACGGAAGTGATCTTACCAAGATTCTGGCAAAGGATCAGACGGCTGCTAAAAAAGGATTCTACGGGATCAAAGTAGATGCCGAAGGTAAGGTGGAACAGACCGAACCCCTTGTATGGGGAGTGGTGGGAGACGCTACTTCCGGTGGTTGGGATAAGGACACACAAATGGACTATGACGCCACCACCCGCTTATGGACGGTTACTACTTCATTGCTTGACAAAGAGTTTAAATTCAGGTCGAACAATAACTGGGATTCCGATAATTACGGAGCGGTATCCGGTAAGGAGTCCGAACTTGAAGGCGAACTGGTGGCAGGGCCTAATAATTTTAAGGTGTTGAAAGCCAGTCCATACGTGATCACTATGAATCTGACAAATGCCGGTAAATATTCTTATAGCATGGTAGAAACTACCATTGAATTGTCGAGTGCGGAAATGGCATTGCCGGGAAGCTATCAGGGATGGGACGCTACTAAAGATGATTGTTACAAAGTGCAATCTGCTGCCCGCGACTTTATCTATACCGGAACATTTTATTTTGATGCCGATACCAAATTTAAATTCTGGGATGCCGGGGTATGGATCGGTATGATGGGCCCTATCAGTTGGGATGAAGCTAAGAACATAGGGACATTTGTTCTGATGCCCAGCGACGGCGATAATATCAAGATTGAAACAGCCGGATACTATCGGGTAGGTGCCGATATGAAGAAGCTGACAGCCTCGTTGACCAAGACCGGTTGGGAGATAATTGGTGATGCCACTCCCGGTGGATGGGACAAAGGAACTGTGATGAATTATGATCCGGCAACTAAACTCTGGTCGGTAGACGTCACTCTGGTAGCCGGTGAGATAAAATTCAGATGGGACGGTGCTTGGACTGTCAATCTGGGTGGCAGCCTGGGGGCACTGACTCAGGATGGTGCTAATATGAAAGTGACAGCCGGAGCCTATACCATTGTATTGAATCCGGATGCTAAAACGGCGACCATGACTAAAAAATAATCCTGTATTTCTCTATCTGGAAGAGAAATGCCAGGAAGATACTTCGGATGTCAACCTGCATAAGGTTGGCATCCTTTTTTATATACAATAATACCTTTTAATCTATGAAATATTTAACTTTTCCGTTTCTGTTCCTCCTGCTTCCGCTGATTGGTTTCGGTTGCTCGTCGGAAGAGAAAGAAACCGATTCTCTGATTCTTTCTTCTGATAGTGAGATTTTTTTTGAGCAAGGCATTGATTTTGCCGCTACTTCGGGAACCCGGAATCTATCGTTCTCGTCAGGACGTCCATGGCGGATCTCGCTGACCACCGATACGGATACACGCAGAGCGGCAGACTGGTGTACGGTGTCTCCATCTTCGGGAACAGCGGGCGATGCTTCTGTGACTATCAGTATACAGGAAAATGCTGATTATGACAGCCGTAGCGTCAAGCTGATCCTGGTGGCGGGAGGAATTGAAAAAAGTTTTACCGTTTCACAAAAGCAGAAAGATGCACTGACACTGACAGCTTCCCGTTTCGAAGTGGGCAAGGAAGGAGGAACTGTGCAGGTGGAAGTAAAAGCCAATATAACATTTGAGGTCGAAATTCCGGAAGTGGATCGTAGTTGGATTTCGCAGGCCAATACCCGCGGACTGGTGGTTACCAACTTGGCTTTTACGGTGGCTCCCAATGAGGGAGTGGCCGGGCGTGAAGGAGAGATTGTCATCAGGAGCGGCAGCCTTTCGGAAAAAATCCGGATCACGCAGGAGGGAAGATGTGACGACGGACTGAGTTTCCGACCTGAGACTCCGGATGCTGACAGGCAATTGACGCTATATTTTAAAGCGACGAAAACTTCCCCGCTCTATGGTTATGCGGGTGATGTGTATGTACATACGGGAGTGGTGTCAGAAGGGACCTGGATGTATGTGCCTGCGGAGTGGAATACTAATGTGGATAAATGTAAAATGGTCCGGGTGGCAGATAATATCTGGAGTATTACGCTGGCACCTTCGATCCGTCAATGGTTTGGTTCGAACGAAACACCGGTTCGGCAATTGGGTGTCGTGATTCGCAGTGCCGACGGGAGCAAGAAAGGAATGGACGGAGACTCGTTTGTCTCTGTTACCGATCATCTGTATAAACCCTTTGAACCCGCGGCTGTCAGATATGCTTCTATGCCTGGCGGTCTGCAGGAAGGAATCAATCTGATAGACGCATCCACAGTCACGTTGGTGCTGTATGATAAAGACAAGAAAGGGGGACATAAGGATTTTGCCCATGTCGTGGGTGATTTTAATGACTGGAAGTTGAGTAATGAAAGCAACAGCCAAATGAACCGAGATGATGCTGCGGGCTGCTGGTGGATTACACTGACCGGACTTCAGCCTACCCGTGAATATGCTTTTCAGTATTATGTCGGTACAAGGGCCGGGGAGATTCTTCGTCTGGCTGATGCTTATAGCCGTAAGATACTCGATCCGGATAACGATAAATACATTCCCTCTTCTACCTACCCCGATGCGAAGGAGTATCCCAAGGGTGCTGTCGGCATTGCCTCTGTATTCAAAATACAAAGGGATTCTTATGAATGGAAGGTTAAAAACTTCCGGATACTCGATAAAAATAATCTGATGATCTATGAACTGCTGTTGCGTGATTTCACTGCCACAGGCGATCTGAACGGTGCTATGGAGAAGATAGGCTATCTGAAAAGTTTAGGTTTCAATGCCGTTGAGTTGATGCCGGTGCAGGAGTTCGATGGCAATGACAGCTGGGGATACAATCCTTGTTTCTATTTTGCTTTGGACAAGGCTTACGGTACCGATCATATGTATAAGGCTTTTATCGATAAATGCCACGAAGCGGGTATGGCTGTTCTTTTTGATGTTGTCTACAACCATGCCAGTGGTTCGCATCCTTTTGCCCGTTTGTATTGGGATACCAAAAATAACCGTACGGCAGCCGATAACCCTTGGTTTAATGTGAAAGAACCTCATCCCTACGGTGTCTTTCATGATTTCAATCATGACTCGCCTTTGGTACGTGCATTTGTGAAACGGAACCTGAAGTTCCTGCTGGAGGAATATCGCATCGATGGCTTTCGTTTCGACATGACAAAGGGCTTTACACAAAACAGCAGTACGGAGGCCACTGCCGGAAGTTATGACGCTTTGCGTATTGCCATCCTGAAAGATTATAACGAGACAGTTCGTGAGGTGAATCCGGAGGCAGTCGTCATCCTGGAGCATTTCTGTGACGAAAAAGAGGAGAGCGAATTGGCCGAAGAAGGCATGCAACTTTGGCGTAACCTGAACCATGCTTATTGCCAGTCGGCAATGGGGTATCCGTCAAACAGTGATTTTACACCATTGGTTACTTTCGGAACAACAATGCCCTACGGAGGGTGGGTTGGCTTTATGGAAAGCCATGACGAAGAGCGGACAGCCTTTAAGCAGATTGCTTATGGCGAGGGACCTTTAAAATCGGATATAAATGTCCGTATGAAACAGCTTGCTGCGAATGCTTCATTCTTTTTCACGGCACCCGGTCCTAAGATGGTATGGCAGTTTGGTGAAATGGGATACGATGTGTCGATTGAAGAAGGGGGACGGACAGGTAGGAAACCTCTGCACTGGGAATATCTGGACAATGAAGCTCGGAAAGGGTTGTGCAATACATATGCGAAACTGTTGAAGTTGAGGCGGGAACATTCTGAACTCTTTAATCCGGGGAGCACGTTCTCCTGGTTGGTGAAGACAGCCAACTGGACCGGAGGACGTTTCCTGACTCTTGCAGCAACCAACGGCAAGAGGTTGGTCGTAGTTGGTAATTTTACCGCTAAGCCGATAGAGGCAATCACTTCTTTTCCGGTAACGGGAGTCTGGACAAACTATCTGGATGGCACGAAACTTCATGTGACTTCGATACCGACCGGTCTGACGATACCTGCCCACGAATGTCGCGTCTATATCAATTTCTGATTCTATAAAAGGGCTACACCCTTTGCTCCGGAAGGTGTAGCCATCTGTAATAAAGGGTGTAGCTATACCGGCTGTATGGCTACACCCTTTATGGCATTTTAAGATAGCGACTATAGCAGACTGATTTTTGAAAGCATTTTGTCGGCCCAGTCCAGTTCTTCTCCGATCCATTCGGATTCCTGGGTGTTCATGTCGTTTTGCTGTTTATATTCGGCCAGCAGGTCCAGATACTCTTTCAGTTTGTCGGCGGCTTTTGCCTGTTTGTTCATGCGCATCAGCAACAGAATCTCCTGTTTGTTGATATCCAGATTGCGTGCAGTGGCAATTTTCCGGGCCTTTTCCAATAGTTTCATACAAGCTTCGTTGCTCTCCGGGGTATTCTCCTGAGCCATACGTGCTTTGACCAGGATCACGTAGTCATGATCGGAGGCCACCCGATTGTCTATGTTCTTTTGAGCCAGTTGTTCCGCCATTTTATAGCGTTTGTCTCCCTGATACATGGCAGCATTGAAAGTCACGATGTCCGAGGTCATTTTCTCAAACATATGGCTGTGTATGCTTTCGGTTTCTCCCAGTTTGGTAAGGCGCTCTTTCAACAGGCCGTAGCTGCCGTAGCGTGTCAGGTTGTCGTAGCGATGGACTGAGCCATAAAACTCTTTTATTTTATTGATGGCAGAAGAGAGAGCATTGGGGTTCATCCCTTTGAAGGCAAGGTAATCGCGGGCAATCCGGTCGGCTTGCAGCTCCTGCTTGCTGCTGTAATCCATACCCAAGCGATTCACTGTACGCACGTTGATCAGAGCGGCAATGGTTCCGATGCTGGCTGCCAACTCGATGGCACCCACCCGTTCGTCATATCCATACATCCAGTTGGTATCGTCGGCCGCCATGGCTACTGTCCCCAATACATCCGCCCAGAAAGCGGCCCGTTTGGCGCGGGTTTCGGCACGTGACACATTATCCACCTGATGATCGAGGATGAAATGAACCATTTCGTTGGCGATAATAGCTTCCAGTTCTTCTTCCGAATCGATGGTACAGAGAAGTCCGGTGCTTACCAGCATGGCTCCGTTGGGTAGCATATAGGCATCCGGTTCGGGTGACTGAATGATGCGTACATTCAGTCGTTCCGGACGGTTCGTATCTATTTCGCCGGGATTGACTTTGGCAAAAATGGCCTGTACATAGTCTTGAATGTAGGCGTCTTTGTAGGCTATTTCGTTGAGTTTATCCAGATAGTCCAGGCACTCCTCGTCCAGTTCCTGTCGCATCTTGTAACGATAACCTTTCCGATTGTAGTAATCATACATTCCTTGTGACAAGTAAACGCCTTGCCAGTATTCAAGGACTGTCGCCGGTTTCAGCCGGATGATCTTACCGGCTTCTTCTGCCCCGACAGGATATTGCAGCCCGTCTATTTCCACAGCATAGGTGATGCCTGCCGTTTCATCGGGTGAAATGCGCATTTTTCGTACTCCCCGGATGACGATAGGAGTACCTTTCGTGTAGTTTTGGTACTTTTCGGTCAATTCGCCTTTCAGTGCAATGGGACCGCTGAGGTCATTTCCTTTCCGGTCTTTGGCATAGAGGATGCACGAGGTCAGAAAGAGCATAAATAGGATAGTCAGTCGTTTCATAGTCGTATCTTTTTTAGTGAATTTATGATTAGATGTTACGAAGATACGAAAGAAGTTTCCTACAGCGCTGTTTTTTCTCCTATTGTGCCATAGGGTTTTCCCTATAAAAGTATATATTGCTTCTGGAAAGCTGTTTTTTACTTTGATGCTTCTGTAGGTGAGGGATTTGGGAGAATAATTTCCATGATCTCTTTCTCCATGCCGGAGTGGTGCATGGTATATCCTTTCCAGTATTTTTCTATTCGCCCATTGGGTGCTATCAATATAAAACAAGGGATGGATTTTATTCCGTAGCGGGATGCAATCCCCGTCAGGCCTTGCCCGTCGCTGAGGTTTTCCCATAGAAAATCAGAGCTTCCCTTTACCTGGCTTTCGCGACTGCCGACATTGATACTGATAATCGTCAGTTTGTCCGCACAGGAAGAGAACAGTTCCTTTAAGCCGGGCACTGACTTCTTGCAAGGTGCACAATATAGATCCCAGAAATCCAGCAGAATATATTTCCCTTTATTTAAATAATCTGTCAGTTTGCAAGAATCTCCTTTCAGATCAAATAGGTTGGCATCTATATAATAGTCTCCTTTTTCGGGTGTTTTGTCGGGATAAAAATAAGATTTGGCAAACTTACCATAATAGGTTTGCTTTTGCTTTCCTGTTAATTGGCCATAAATTTCTCTCCCCATACAGAGATGTTTCGGATTGGTCATCCAATGGGCATAACCACTCGATAAGAAAAAGTACACCAACCCTGTATCAGTCAGTTTAGGCTGTTTATGCAGATGGCTGAGTATGCGGATCTGCCCTGGTAGGTCATTCTGTATGATTTGATTCGTTAGTATTCGGACACTGTCCGGAGTGAGTGACCTATCCCATAATTGCCTGCTGTTCATCCGACTTGTCTTTATTATATTGTCCTTGCCTTTCAGTTGTCTATAGAAGTCTTCTTCTGCTTGTTGCGGCATGTTGTTCTCCACAATCCAGGTTTCTGGTACTTCTGAATTGGCGGATACTCTTATGGTGTCATCGCCGACCCACAAACGTAGGTTAAGTGTACCGATAGCCTTTTCTGTTCCGTACAAATAGATAATATCCGGAGTCTTTTCTCTTTTGCCTTCCAAACGAAAGGTGCCGTTACGGATCATGTCAGATGTGAAATAAATCATTGCTCCCATTCCGTTCCAGCGTCCGAGGTAGAGAATAGAGCCGTCGGGAACATATCCATTGGTTTTCCCTTCGATTACGAAATGTTGTGCGTGCATATCCCAAGAGGAAAGACAGAACAAAACTAAAAGCCATATCCGTTGATACTCCATTATTATTCCTTTCTTTATTTTTTGTAGTAGTGGTCAGTTACCTTTATCCATCTCTGACCTTTTTTGCTTTTCCTGCTACTTTACGAGGATAGGAGGGGAGATCCGGGAGGGTTTCTGTTGTTTGCTGTAAATGAACTAAAAATATTAGTTGCAAACCTAATTTTGATAGTTAATAAACTAAAATGGATCGTTTTTGGGGAGCAGTTTCCTTTGCGGAGTGGCTTTAGGGCAAAAAAATAAGCTGCCTCAATATTGGGGCAGCTTATTTTTTATCAATCGGATGATCCGACCTATTATTTCTTACGGTTACCGTAGCGGCTCATGAACTTGTCAACACGTCCGGCTGTATCTACCAATGTAGATTTACCTGTATAGAACGGGTGAGAAGTGTTAGAGATTTCGATTTTCAGTAACGGATAAGTTTCACCTTCGAATTCGATGGTCTCTTTTGTAGCTACAGTTGATTTAGACAAAAACATATCACCGTTTGACATATCTTTGAATACTACCGGACGGTATGATTCAGGATGAAGACCTTTTTTCATTTTAATATTCGTTTTTTAAATTATTATATCGTTTTACTATTTGGTAAGAATAGTGTAATGGTCATTTTTCAGGTTGCAAAGATAATGCTTTTTTGTTTCTTAGGAAAAAAGTTTTGGAAAAAAAGTCGTATTCTCGCTTTTTTTTAAGACTTTTGCAGGGGTGACGGGTTAAGTTTCGTTGGTTTAAAAGGTAGATCCTTTTGGTTTTAAACCTAAGGGTGCTTGGTTTTAAATCTAAAAAAGGACTTTAAACAGGCAAGAAATGAATCACATTCACCACAGGATTACACGGATTGGCACAGATTGAAGATTTATTTCATTGGAAATTGAAGAATCTGTGCTAATCCGTGTAATCTGCGGTGAACTCAAAAATAAATATATGAAGAAACTAATTATTGCATTCAACTTTTTATTGTTGCTGGCGGTCGGTGGCCGGGCACAGGATCATGCGGACAGGCTGTACAGCGTAGCTTTTTACAATCTTGAGAATCTGTTTGATACCATTCATGATACGGGAAAAAACGATTATGAATATCTTCCGGATGCGGCAAAGGGGTGGAACTCGGAGAAATATCGTTCGAAACTGAAAAATCTGTCCAAGGTGCTGGGCGAACTTTCGCGTGATAAAGTACCGGCAGGGCCTGCCGTACCGCAAAACGTCTCGGCGCAGAGGTACATATCGTACTGCCGCAATCGGTGTGGCGGAGGTGGAGAACCGGCGCGTGCTTGACGATCTGATTCGCCAACCCGAACTGGCTGCCGGAGGTTATCGATACATACATTATGAAGGACCTGACAAACGGGGCATCGACTGTGCGTTGCTGTATGACCCCAAACAATTCACTCCCCATGCGACGGCATTGGTGCTTTCCACTCCTTTCGAGGGAGATACCATCCACAAAACCCGTGGATTCCTGATTGTAGGCGGCGAGCTGGCGGGTGATAAAGTCTGCTTGATAGTCAACCACTGGCCCTCTCGGGGGGCGGCGGAACCGGTACGCGTGCACGCTGCCATGCAGGTGAAGGCATTGAAGGACTCGCTGATGCGTACGGATCCGGACTTGAAACTGATTATCATGGGCGACCTCAACGATGATCCGATGGACTTGAGCCTTGCCGTACTGGGGGCAAAGAAACACGTCGAAGATATGACTGAAGATGACCTTTACAACCCCTGGTGGGTGACGCTGGAAGATAAGGGAGTGGGCACTTTGCTCTATCGCGGCAAATGGAATCTGTTCGATCAGATCATCCTTTCGCCCACGCTGCTTCAAGCCACAAAAGGATTGAAATATGATCACAATGAAGTTTTCATGCGCGATTACCTGTTTCAGCAGGATGGTAAATATAAGGGTGCACCCCTGCGTACATATGGTGGCAGAGTGTGGTTGGATGGTTACAGCGATCATTTGCCTACCATTATATATATGAGGAAACAATAAAAAACCTTTATTTGCTACGTAGACATTACAAACAGCTCTTAAAGGATGGGAAATAATTTGAAATAGAATTGAATTACGCTCCTCAAACGGATATTTCCGCCCGAGGGTTTCTCTATTCAAAGGATTATTCTTACTTTTGCATAGAATTTTTAATTCACTAACAATAAACTTTTAAACAAAATGGTTAATTACAAAGATTTAGGTCTGGTAAACACTAGAGATATGTTTGCTAAG
>OKRU01002779.1_pt1 | contig 15048 bp, 26 predicted proteins | sample 1601131 | NCBI WGS metagenome assembly OKRU01 (sample SAMEA3541558, study PRJEB24748) | human gut metagenome | biome: human gut; feature: human-associated habitat; material: faeces | place: China | collected 2012 | reverse complement strand
GAACTCCTTCTCCGCGCTGGCGAAATGGCTGGATGTCACACAGACCACACGCTCTTTCTTTTAGTCTCTTTCTTCCTGGATTTCCTGATATTTTTCTTCTTTGCTTATTTTGAAACTATTGTGGCAGAATCCATAATCTTCAGATAACCAATCTGATATAGCATCAAGCCATGCACACTCATTGAATTCCCCGTCTTCCATATAATTTGCCTTATCAAACTCTTCCGGCAATTCGATTTCTTTTGGTAAAATAGCTAAGATTTTTTCGATTTCTTCCGGTGTCGAAATATTTGTGCCATCTGTTACATCCCATTTAATATCATATACTTTCATCTTTATCTCCTCCTAAATTTCCATATCGTCTAGGTCACATACATAAACTTTAAGACCTGTTAGCTTTCCGTCTTTCTTTATAAATTCTGTATTTGTATACTTATATCCTGTGGCATCCATCATTTTTTGAGTAGCTATTTTATCGTCTCTATTGTTTATTTGCTGCTCATTGAAACATCCCACCAAAATACCTTTTCCTTTGATATATTCTTTATCTTGTGGTAAATAGTTTTGTCCATCTTTGGAAATTACATATTCTCCCATAGTTTATCGCTCCATATCTTTTGAAATTTTGTCTCTTATCTCTGCAATATCCTTTTTACTGCCATATAATAAAGTGTCATTTTCTATAAACTGTAACAAAAATGCGATATTATACTCCTTTACAGTTTCTACTGTATTTCTCATGGTGTTAATCACACAATATCCAGCATCTTTATTTTGATAAATAGCTGTTGTCGGAGTCGCTACTTTTAAATCCCATCGTTTCGCATCTGCTGTGAACATGCATTTTGGAATTTTTCCATTCATTACTTTCACATAATCATTTTTATATTTGTCGATAAAAGCCTGTAACTCCGGTTCTATAAATGTGACATCAAAATTATCCATATTACTATGTTTGATTTCTTTCATAATATATTTATCGATCAAATTTTCCGGATTATATTTTTTCTCATCCCATTTTGTTTTATATTCAGGGTGTAAATCATGTATTTCCACAGACATCTGCAAATTCTTAAATATAGGCAAAGAATCCTGTGTAATCTCATAATCTCCATAAAAGGTATAAGTCCTGTATATTTCCATTTGACAAACAATATTATGATGATCGAACTGTAATATTTTTCTTTGCATTTAATATTCCTTTCCTATTGGACTATTATCTTTCTATATCTGATTCATATATTTCAGATAAAAACGTCTTATAATATTTAACTTCATCAATCCCATCCTTTTCCATATTTTGTAATGATGAATAAATCATTTCTGTTAATTCGTCTTTTGTAAAACTTTCATATACTTCATCAGGTGTTAAATTTTCGTACTCTCTTCCAATAAAATAAAACCAAAACTCACCAATCTGACATGCAATACAATCATCATTTGGACTGTTTATTATTTTTATGCTTTCATCACATAATCCCTTATAAATCATTTCCTTAAATGTCATAGTAATCTACCTCCAATTATGTTTTAATTTTTGTATTATCTATTTCTATTTATCTTTCATGTTCTGTTTCATCGACATCTTTTGTAATTTCATCTACATATTTATAAAATTCGGATTCAAATGTATCAAAACCATCTAAAAAGATTTTAAGAACTGTTTCTACATCACCTCCTGCAATAATTTCATCTCCATTTGTTTCCAAATTCCAATCACAGAAACCTCCGCCAACAACACCTACTTTTGTAAAAGGTTGTATATGACTGTCTTTAATAAATCCTACTACATGAGACCAATCGTTTGAAATAAATTGATGGGTATCATATCCTTCATATCCACCCCTTCCACTACCGGAAAGTGGAATATCATTTTCTTTACAAGCATTCCCGACCGCAATAATTTCGTCAATTCTGGGTTTTAATGCTCTTATCTGCTTTGCATATTTTTTAATATTCGAAGCGGATATTTTTTCCTTTTCTATTTCTTTCCGATTTTGTTGTTCTTTATATTTTTTTATATTAGCAACTCTGTCTATATTTGGCATAATCTATTCCTTTCTTTTTAATATATTTTCATTTTCTTATTTATATATGTATAAAAAAATAGAAAAAATGGTAAAAAACAGACAGGTTTTTACCCTGTCTGTCTTATTTTAATACATTTTCATTAAATCACTTGGTAATCTTAAATCCCCTCTCGGAGATAATGCTACACCACCTACTTTCGGTCCGTCCGGAATACAAGAACGTTTAAATTGCTGTGTCCGGAACCTATGATAGAAAATATCTAATGTCTTACTGATTTCTTCTTCTGTTACTTTTGGAAATGCAATTTTTGCAAGGGCTAAAATCTTTTCTTTTCCAAATCCGTTTCTTAAATAATGATATAAAAAGAAATCATGTAAATCATATTTTCCAATACTCTCTTCCGTTTTTTGTGCCATTTCATCATTTTTATCTGTAGGCAGTAATTCCGGAGAAATCGGTAGATCTACAATTTCTTTTAAAATACCTCTTGTACTCCTTGTACCATTGTCCTCCGCGTAAATATCCGCATAGGCATCTACCAGATATTTTACCAGTGTCTTTGGTACTCCAACATTGACCGCATAATTACTCATATGGTCTCCGTTATAAGTACACCACCCTAATGCCAGTTCAGATAAATCTCCGGTACCGATTACCAAACCATTTACCATATTCGCATAATCAAAAAGAATTTGTGTTCGCTCCCTAGCCTGTACATTTTCATAAGTAATATCATATACATCAAGAGCATGTCCAATATCTTTTAAATGCTGTGTACATGCTGCCGTAATATCTACGACTTTATAAGTAGTTCCGAGACGGTCAATTAATTCGTCTGCCAGCCCTTTTGTTTTTACACTGGTACCAAATCCTGGCATTGTAATGGTATGAATGTTTTTCCTTGGCAATTCTAACTGATCGAAGGCAATGCAACATACCAATAATGCCAATGTACTATCTAATCCTCCGGAAATCCCAACTACTACTTTTTCTATCCCAGTTGCACGTAATCTTTGGATTAATCCTTTTGCCTGTAAATTTAAGATTTCCATACAACGATTTTCACGTTCTTTTGGATCCCCTGGCACAAAAGGGTAAGGATCTACTTTTTCCGGTAAAGCATAAGGGAATCCCGATACAAAAACCTTTTCCCATACAATATCAGGTACTTCACCCCATACATCACTATTGAATTTACGCCTGTCATTTACACATTTTTCAATATCAATGACAGAAATAACCATAATATCATCCTGCATAATATCTGTAGATTCTGCTAACAATCTGCCATTTTCTGCAATCATACAATGTCCGGAAAACACAAGATCCGTGGAACTTTCCCCTGCCCCACTGGAAGCATAAATATATCCGGCTCTGCATCTACCTGACTGCATTTTTACGAGATTTCTACGATATTCTCTTTTTCCGATTAAATCATTACTTGCAGATGGATTTACAATGATGGTAGCTCCTGCACGACTGAGCAATCCACTGGGCGGGCTATCTACCCATAAATCTTCACAAATTTCAGTGCCTATAATAACATCACTACCGCCATCTAATAACAGTCTTTCCGAAAAAGGTACTTTATCCCCTAGCAGAAAAAGGAAATCAGAGGTACGGCAGGTAGAAGATACAAACCATCTTTTCTCATAAAATTCCCCATAATTCGGGATATATGTTTTAGGTACGATTCCCTTAATATGACCACTCTGGATATATACGGCACAATTAAACAATTTTCCGTGGTCTTCAATCGGCATTCCTACACATACCAGAATATTATTCCCATTGGTTGCTTCTTTGATATCACGTAATGCATATTCAGCCTGTTCAGATAACTCTTTTCGAAGAAACATATCTCCACAGGTATATCCCGTCAAACTCAATTCCGGAAATACCAATAATTGTACCTTTTCTGTTACTGCTTTTTCAATATATTCACAAATCTTTTTGGCATTTGCAAATACATCTCCTAATGTAATCGGAAAAGATGCCGCAGCTACTTTATAAAAACCATATCCTAAATTTGGTCTACTATCCATAAAAATCCTCCATATATAAATGACGATAGCTAATTCCACTCCTGCCAGGGATGGTCTTTACTTATCGTTTGCAAGTCTCCAGTCAATACATCTCTGCAAATAGTCTACATAATCCGCATTCTTACACATGCCTTTTCCCGGCGTATCGGAAATCTTAGCAACATCCATGCCATTACACTTTGTAACCTTCATTACGATATTTAATGCAGGAACATTGGTATCATTACTAATATAAGTGCCAATTCCAAATGCCACATTTGCTTTTTCTCTAAAATGGCTGTATAATTTATCCGCTTTTTCAAAGTCGAGACTATCGCTGAATAATAATGTCTTTGTTTTTGGATTAATTCCCAAAGACTCATAATGAGCAATCATCTTCTCTCCCCATTCAAAAGGATCCCCACTATCATGTCTGACGCCACTAAACAGTGTCGCATAAGTAAGTTGAAAATCTCTTAAAAAACAGTCTGTCGTAATGGTATCTGTTAAAGCAATACCATTTAACACTCCATATTCCTTTACCCAGGCATCTAATGCATACCAGTTAGAATATGCCGGATTATGCTTGTGATTGCCCTGTCCGGTACACATGATCCATTCGTGTGCCATAGTACCCACCGGTGTTAATCCATACTTCTTTGCAAGATATACATTAGAAGTTCCTACAAAATGAGAAGACACATAATCACCTTTGTTTACCTCAGAAAGTCTTCTTACTGCCAGTTCCTGTGCCTGTGCAGAAAGTCTGCGTCGCAATCCAAACTCACTAAAATTACCAAGACAGTAAGCCCATCCTAATTTATCAATTTTGGTGTTCAGTTTTTCTTCGAAAGAATCATACAGCTTTTCATAATCATAGTTCATCCGGAAAAAGACTTCGTTTACAATCGCCAATGTCGGAATCTCATACATGGAAGTATTTAACCAAGTGCCAGCAGCTTCAATGGATAATCCACATTCCGCATCGGTTGTAATCGTAAAATCCTCATATCTGGGCTGCCACAGTCTTAAGAAATCCACATAAGACCCCTTAATCCATTTGATATTTTCCAGATAAAACAGTTCATCTTCTGTAAATCGTAATTTACAATAAGCTTTGATCTGCTCCTTAATTTCTTCTACCATAGCAGGAGTAAAGAACACATCTTTGTTTCTGCATTTAAACGTCCATGTAGTTTTATAGGAACTAAACTGGTGGAAAATCGTCTGCCCCATAGAAAACTTATACATATCGGTTTCCAGTAAGCTGGTAATAATCTGCGGTAATTTCATTTTTCTCCTCCTCTTACAAATCCTTTGTCTGTAACATATCTACCTGAATCAGTTTCATCGCTTCAATCGCTGTCTTATGAGTCTTGGGTGTTACACATGCGCATGCGTCCTCAATAACACAGATATTTGCTTCCGGTAAGGTTGCCTTTGCGATTGCTACGTTGCTCAATACGCAGATGCCCGTGCAGAAGCCAACGAAATCAATTTCCAAATTCGGTCCATATGCCTCCCAAAGTTTCTGATATTTGGGAATTATGGAAATAGCACCAAAAGTGGGCTTTTTAAAGACTTCTATTTCATCCGGATCATAATTTCTTTTAATGGCAAAATAAATATCAGGATGAATCATCCAGCCGTCCGTAGGTGCCCAAACACCAGTAGGTACGATACAATGTGGTACCGGTAAGTTTTTGCCTTCTTTGGTTTCCATATAATTCTCATCATGGGAATCCATCGTAAGAATAATCTCATCATATTTTTTACTATTAATCATTTCTACAATCTTTGGTACCGCAGCTTCGCATTCCTTATTACCTAAAGCTCCTGTAATAAAATCATTCTGTGCATCAATTACCATCAAAACTTTCATACTCATAAGTTATTTCCTCTCTTTTTGTATTGTTTGTAAAAGCCTACGGCAGCTATTTATATCAGAACTACTTAAATATGGTACGGTTTCTTTTAGATAGGTTATATTGTCGGTTACTATTGCTGCTCTTACTTTACTGGAAGAAATATCATCTCTTTCCATTGACTTTAAAGTAATTCGATCCCAAATATAGTCGGGGAACCATTCTTTAATAATCGCCGGGTCATCATTATAATATAATGTAAAATCCTTTTGTCCAATGGCTCCTACAATATTATAATAAAGATATAACCCCCACTCTTTTGCTACTGTTTCATAATTTTGATTATCGCTGCCCACATTGCTATCATATGGAATGTTCTTATCTGTACTCCAATCCGGTAGTTTTATTGCTTTTATTTGGTCGAAATTCCATTTATAATAACAAAGCATTTGTAAATATTGTTGCCATCTCAAATCGATAGAAAAAGGATTTCTTTCGGTCATAGATTTATCAGCACTTCCAATGATTAATAATACTTTGTCATTTTCTTCCAAGGCTTTTTTAATTACTTTTACATGACCAATATGCAATGGCTGTGCTCTGGTAATGATTACTCCATATTTCATGTTTTACCCTCTTTGTCTATATTGAAAAACTTTGGAAGTCCTGGAACTCGCAAATGGTTTTGTTGTAATATCCAGTGCTTCTATTTTTTCTTGCACTAAATCCCTAAAATTTGATTTATACAAAGATTTTTGTGATAAAATCTCATATACTCTTTGCAAGTCCGGCAAAGTGAATTTTTTGGGTACCAGATTAAAAGCAATATCGGTATACATAACTTTATTTTTCAGCCGGACCAACTCTTCTAAAATGATATCTGCATGGTCAAATGCCAGTACATCTCCATCCTGCACAGGAATCTTGTTTTCAATCGTTAGTATTCCATTTTTAAAAGTCTTTGTTTCTAATTGATATTTGATATGAATATCTTTTTCTTCATTATGAAGTCTCAAATGATCATCTGAAATATCAATATCAAACCAAAGTGCGTCCTTTGCATCATCTCCGGCTTTTACATTCGCCTGATATCCAAATGGTAACAAAGCTGCATAAGCAATATCGATTATCCGCATTCTTGGGTCTCTGTCCGGTTTGCTCATTGTATAAATCTGTTCCAAATAGATATTGGTAAGACCTGTCTCCTCCTGCAGTTCTCGACAAGCAGCCTCATATGCCGACTCCCGCATATTGATGAATCCCCCTGGCAGAGCAAAACAGTTGATAAATGGATGGTCTTTTCTCTTGATTAGTAATATCTGCAAACAACTAAAATCCTGTTTTACACGAAGCACCATCATATCTACTGTTACAGATGGTCTCTCATAATCTCCCGGATTATAATTTGCTAAAAATTCTGCCTCGGTAAGTCCCGCAGCATTTCGCTCCATTTCTTTATCCTCCCTAACATAGTAGTTTTTTACTACTATCTTTTACTTATTATATAGTAGTTTTTTACTACTATGTCAAGCGATTTTTTTGCATTTGTAAAATTAATTACTCAGGACTGTAATTTCATCGATAATTAATGTGTTTAACTTATCTGCCATTGTAAGTGCAGCGTTATTTTCCCAATAAGCTTTTTCTGCAATCATTTGTTTTGCGGTTTCCTTTGCAGCTTCCTCTGTATCAGCCATAATACCTAAGCTATAAGGGATTGTCGGATAATCTTTCTTATGTAATTTTACGTTATAAATCATATTGCCCTCCTAATATTCACCCAATACTATCGTATCCTGTTTCAATCATTCTGTTTCCATATTCATAATATTATGTGAAAATGAAATGCAAATAGTCATATAATATTACAGTGCACTCCGTAGCATTAGCTACGTTCGTTTTCGTCTTCTAAATCATAACCTCTGTATGATTTCCCGATTACCTTAACTTTTGTTCCTTTTTCGAAATAGCCTGCACAGCTATCAAGTTTTTTTGTTGTAGTTGCCCAATTACCAATCTCAAATCCATTTTTATTTTTTACATATGCCATATTTTTTATCATCCTTTCTAAAAAAAATGCTAAGTTTCGTTTGCCTTTTTACTGAATAATACATTGCACAATTTCATATCCCATCTTGTCCAAATTGCATTCAAATGATTTTAATTTACAATCACCTGGAAGCATATCAAATGCAAAATCTGATAAGATACTGAATTTTGTTCCTGCATATTCATCGATCTCTCTGATGGCTTCATCAATTATTCTATTTCTTTCTTCCTCCTCTGAAACATTGGCGAGTTTATTTGCCAATCGTTTTGCATAATATTTAGCTCTTTCGATTAAACCTTCTACATATCGTTTGGCAGCTTCTTCTGTATCAAATGTCATTGGTTTGCACTCTTCATCAAACATGAAAATTCTTTCCATTTTCTTATTAAGCATAGAATATCCAGAAAAACTATTTTTATATCCACATTCAATTGCCCAACCAAACTTAGTGTCTTTCCAGCCGTTAAGTGATTTCTTTCTTAATTCTTCTCCGATTGTTCTATCGAGGAAATATACTACGTTGTCATGTTTTCCAAATAACTGTGTTGACGAAATACAGTCTCCGTTTCCGTTTCTAATCATTTCAACTGCATCTTTAATTCTGCCTGAATAACTGAAACGTAAGAAACTTTTACAATCTGTATTTAATTCGTTGTCCACTTCAAAGTACTTCCCATATTGTTTATCTGTTTGAATTATTTTCTTTCTTGAGCCGTCTGCAAAAATTGCATATTCATTTACTTTTCCATCTACTAAGCATTTCGCTACTCTAAATTCCTTCATTTTGTTTTTCTCCAATCTTCCAAAGAAATGCGAATTTTATATACACCAATATTCTTCTCCATCCATTGCTCGTTTCACTTCATCAATGGATAAATCGTATAAGTCAGCAACAAAATCTATTGTACTATCCATGCATTGCAATGACGCAAACTTCCGTCTATCCCTTAGACAACTGATTGCCTGCTGTAGATTTCTTTCTTTATGCAATAATTCCTGCTGTTTTACTTCAGCATATTTTTCATAATTGTTTTTACTCATTTCTCTTACCTCTAATCTAAAAGAACTGCAATTTTTATATACTTGACATTTTTCTTTATCTGCTTTCTACATTTCATCAATAGCATTGTGCATTCGTTCTTTTACATCTGCTAACTGTTTATCTAAATCCTCAAAGCATTTCTGTTTTGCTTCATCAGATAATTCCATATCTTGAATCACCTGTTTATCTTTCTTAATAGAATTTAATTCCTCCACTAATCTATCAAAATCATTTGCGTCTCTTTTTGCATCGTGACAATACATGATTGCTCCTCTATCTCTCATTTCTCCTCACTCCTTCCTAAGAAATCTTAGTTTTATGTTAAAATTCTATATCACAGCAATCTACACATGTATTGCCTTTGTTACTCAAACAAATAAGTTCTCTATATTTTCCACAGCAATCGCAATATCCAAGAAGACTACTTCTTGTCCATTTTCCATTGATTTTGACGTATCTGTATTTATAGTTCTGCATTATTTTGGGAATTTTATCAGAATATATAACAACTCTTGCACCCGAATGAACACTTGTATTTGATTCTACAAACACAACTTTCTTTCCCTGTGATAAAATTTCATTTTGTCTCTTTTCTAATTTATTGTAAAAATCAAGTGAAGTAAAACCATAAATGATTTCCTTATTTGATTCACAACCGTCATATAGATTCATAATATCCTCCTATCTTCCAATAAAACACGTATTTACTGTGCTAATTCTTTCGCAATGACTTTTAATACATCGCTTCCACTCGTGTTTAAAATTTCTTTTCCATTTTTCCAAATTTCTAATTCTGGATAATCTTCGTTTGGATTGAAATCTTCACAAATACTTGTGCGAATTTTATTGATGTCTTCACTTACACAAATTGTTTCACTGCCTTCATAACCTTGTTTTAACAACACATATATTTTCATATAATTACCTATTCCTTTTCTATGAAATGTTGCTTTCTATTTACTCACAAGTATTTATTTTCTTGGAGTCTTGGTTTCATCAGCTTATAGTACAAGTTTATTTTCTTTAATTATTTGATCAAATTTCAAACTACTATCAACAACCCGTGCATCATTAAAATCTGACCAGTCAAAATCTGAGTCTCTCATGTCAATTGTTTTTTCGATTGCTTCACGTTCTGTTCCTGCTTCAACTATCGCATATCCATATTTAACAACCCTTAGTCTCATTTTTGCCATAATTTTCACTTCCATCTATTTTGTTTTTTAATATTCTTCATCTGAACGACCAAACAACCAGTCCCCATAATCTGCATGGGCTTGATTAGTAATATAATCTGCCTCTTCTTTTTCCAAAAAGTATATGGAATTCCAAAACATCGTTATTTGTTTTTGATTATCCTCGTTTACAACTATTTGTTTCGTATATTTCGAAAAATCTCCTGCTTCATAGCAAATAGTTCCAATAGGAATTAAATCTACTTTTTTAAAAGTTCTTTTCTTTCCCAAAGTTTCATTCCTTTTGTAGAAAAATTAAAATCCATTATGTTCTCCTATTTTAAATAAATTGCTTTTATTTTCTACTTATATATGTATAAAAAAACCGTAAGAATTGACATTTTTCTTACGGTTTTTCTGGTTTTATAAATCTATTTCCATTTTCTGGGGTTTCTATTTCAAATAAACTATCACAACATTCATATGGTTCCTCTACTCTTCCGTCGTAAATGTCGTTTTTCCTATTTTTAATCAGTCTTTTTCAGGTGTTTCAATTTCCATGCTTTGTAACATGGTTTTTATCTTTGAAACATCGCCATAAGATGGTATTTCCGGATTTTCCTCTAAATCTCTGATATCCTGGTTCTGGTAGTCTTTTTTCGCCATCTCACATACATTTCTATTATTATATTGTTTTCAGATATCACTCTTTTTGTATCTGGGTTTACTACAATAATATCTTCTGATTCTTGTTGATAATATGCTACGTGACTGGTCGCTGCGATTAGTTTGTTTTTTTCATAATCATATCCACGATAAAAGACTTTAGGTAGCATGTATGGACCAACCTGTATTTTTTCCGAATTAGTTTCGATAAATTGTACTATTTCCGGATCTAAATATTCAGCTTTATAAGTGCCGGAGCCTTGATAACCGCAAATTTGTTTCTGGATAAAATTTCGTAATATTTGCTCAGAAGATGACTCTATTGGTGAATCTTGTTCCCAATTTAATTCTCCGTTTTCCCCACTATTTAACTTAATATCTACTGTTAAATTATCATAAAATGGAAATTCATCCGATCTTTTTTTATCTCCATAAATTGAATATGTCCTGTCTGTTGACGTCATGACAACACCTTTCCCAGGTTTATAAATATATAAATCATCACTATGGTAATTAAATTTTGCAATTAATCTCTGCATAAATCATTCTCCTGTCTGTATATTAAATCTTTATAGTTGTTAATTCTAATCAATTCTTTATATAAACATCCATCCGTTACAGTATCATCAATACATATCCCATCTTGAAATGTGCTAATGGTTACTATATTACTATAATCTTCATCTTTGTAGATATGAAGCACTAAATCCTTATTCTGACCAAATTCATATATTTCTAATTTTTCATTAGCTTTTAAATTATCACAATAATCTACAATTGTATCTATATCTGGTTTATTAAGTTTGTATATCATAATAATTCCTCCATTTTCATCTGTTATTATATGTATAAAAACATATAAAAAATGGTCAAAAAAATAATCCAAAAGAAAAATAATTTCTTCTGGATCATTATATCTACCGATGTTAAGTCAATGTATTCCATTCTAAATGACGAAATTTCTGATTGTATCCTCTGGAACAGGAATCCTCTGATAGTTTTTGATGTCTAATTTTACGATTATATTCTCGTTTCCGACGTTTCATATCGAATTTACACTCTCGTTTATACCATGATTTATTATATACACTACGTCTCGATTTTGTCATACTCATATATAATACCTCTTTTAAAAATTTTACATATAATGAATAATATTATCAGTACCCATAGAGAGACTCGAACTCTCACGCTCTTCGCAACTGCTTCTAAGGCAGCCGTGTCTACCATTTCCACCATACGGGCATAATTTGGATAAAGGGATTTGAACCCTCAATAATTGTTCCAACAGAGTTTGAGTCTGTCGCGTTTGCCAATTTCGCCACATCCAAATACACCCGGAGGGGATCGAACCCTCAAGCCTTGCGGCGTCGGATCTTAAATCCGATGTGTATTCCTAATTTCACCACGGGTGCATATGATTATAAATAAAGAGTAAGTGGGTAGGGTTGGACTCGAACCAACGTAGACCGAAGTCAACGGTTTTACAGACCGCTGTAATTGCCGCTATACGACCTACCCATAGGTGACCGACGAGAATTGAACCCGCAACCGGTGGAACCACAATCCACTGCTCTACCAATTGAGCTACAGCCACAGTACCTCTTGTGGGATTTGAACCCAACATCCGGAGATCGAGAGTCTCCTATCCTAACCATTAGACGAAAGAGGCATATGATCCCAACGGGACTTGAACCCGGTATCTCTGGCTTGAAAGGCCAGTGTCATAACCTTTAGACTATGGGACCGCTTTTATTTATTTTGTAACAATAATATTATCTATTGTTGTTTGAAAGATTTTAGCTAATACAACCAGATTATCGATTGTTGGCATTGCTACTCCCTGTTGCCATTTGTATATCGCCTGTGGAGTAGAAAATCCAAATACATCTTGTAAATCTCTCACAGTCATTCCAACTGCTTTTCTCATTGTTATAATATTTTGTCCTGTACTTTGCATATCAATTGTAGGCATTGTCATAATCCTTTCCATAAAAAATACCACCTGCCCGAATTAGGTAAGTGGTTACTTGGATTTGATTATGATCTATTTTTCCTAAATTGATCAATCCCAATGTATCATATCTACCTTATTCTGAGCATTACAAATAATACTGTTTTCATGCAGCAATAATTCGTGTTCGTATTCATAATGCTCATAAAGTCGATTAAACATTGTCTTATCCTTTCCCACATTTACTATGCGTTTTTTCTTTATCTTTACTTTTATTATATCACATTTTCAGAAAATATCATTATACTTGTAATATAATGGATGCTGATACAGCCTACTGGATATCTTGGGATACTTACATATCACTCCACAAACCAAATGCATAATGCATCAATGTAGGATTTTATCGATGATTCGAAGATTAACCGGCATATATTTTCTTTTTATTAGCATACACATTTACAATAGCTTGGTATTTTTATAACAAAAAGAATAATATATCATTGCCAAGACGATTGATGGGTTTATCCACCCAGAAGATGATTCAAAATTAAGCATTGTAAATTAACCATTCACCATTGAGCATTTAAAGCTTTTATCGATATCCTCGATATACATAATTTTCTTTAATAGCTTAAAAGGCTATTGCATTTTTCACGAATGCTTGTTTTATTCTTTAATTATTTATCCTATCCCAAAGAATTAAATGGAGGTATGTAACTTTAAGTTTTCGTATCATCATCCATATTTTATTTATCGCAGGACTGGATAAAATCCAGTCCCGCCACCGTAATCAATACGGCGATCACCTTTTTTATGCCGGTACCTCAATCTTAGTAATACAGTTACTAATCTGCAGCTTCGCATCCACAGTTGCATCGAATTCCTCGATATACTGCTCCAGCTCTGCAATCTTCTTATCAAGTTCCAGAGGATCTACTAAGGATACTTCTCCACTCTTACGCATCGGTACTGCGATAGAATCATAATCCTCCGGCTTTACCGCAGACTTATCCTTTGCAGCAAAGGAAGTCATAACTACATTATCGATCTTCTTTTCCAGATCAGCATTCTTGCTATTCATACTGCCAACAGCAAGGTCTCTCTGATTCTTCATGGCACGCAGTAATGCCTTCTTGTATGCCAGGGAAGCCTTGGTATCGATAGCCTTTGCTACTGTCATGGTTTCACCACAGATATCTACGGTAGTTGCTGCATTGGAGGCTACAATCGCTGCCTTGATATTATCGCGTCTCTTGATCAGACTATCGATGGTATCATACGAAGACTGTGCCTCGGTCTTAAAATCTTCCTTAGTCTTAGACGGAGTTACCTTATTATCTACAGTCTTTGCATCCGCAATAAACTTTGCGGTCCTAATCGCACGATCAATTCTGGAATCCAGAGTCTTCAGTTCATTCAGTGCTTCTGTAACTAACATCTCAGTCATAGTTGTAGTCTTTGCCATATTCATACACTCCTCTTATCATTTTATACACATATCTTGGTTACATATCCTTATGTCAAAAAAAACCGTAAAAATATCAAAAAATGAAAATTATTTTTTTATTTTTTAAAAAATATTATTTTTTATAAATTTACTATGGTGAAACATACATTGGTTTCCGGTTATAAGTAACCAAACATTATAGAAATAAACATAACTAATAATACCACTGCTAAAATATTCATATTGTAATATTCTCCTTATTTTCCTATATCTATTTTCTCCAACTTATGAAAATATTTTCTTTTCTCTCGGCTTATAGCTAACACAAGGTTTTTCTAACACATTTCTATTTGTATCTATTTTTTTATCAAACATATAGCATTCAGTAAATCTGACATAACAATGTTCACAATTTTCACATCTCTGTTCTTTTTCAATATCATGGATAATTTCTGGATCTAAATCTACAAGATCCATATCAGCTTCGTCCACAGAAGTAATCATACCAATGCATGTATCATGATCATGTTTGATTACCTGAATTTTAATAGATGGAGAAAAATCAACATCGATAACCCTTGCTAATGTCATATATGCATTAGTTACAGAATACTTTTTGTATGTTTTATCATTTCCTTTTACATAATCTCCAACCTTAAATTTTGACATTGTTTTTTACCCCGTTTGTGAATGTGATTTGTCTTACATTTATATATGTATAAAAAAACCGCGAAACATAAGATAAAATCAAAAATATTTTTGATTATTTATTATCCTTATATAAATTTCAG
>OKRU01002771.1_pt1 | contig 15066 bp, 10 predicted proteins | sample 1601131 | NCBI WGS metagenome assembly OKRU01 (sample SAMEA3541558, study PRJEB24748) | human gut metagenome | biome: human gut; feature: human-associated habitat; material: faeces | place: China | collected 2012 | reverse complement strand
ATAATTGCAAAGTCTAGGCGGGGGCCAGCTCGCCCCCTGCCCCCCTCCGCCGAGCTGAGCCAGCTCGACCGCAGTTCGCCTACGGCGTGAAAAAATTGCGTTATTCTACAACGATAATTTGGTCGTTTCTTCTTGGCTTCTTTTCTGGCTGTTCGCCCTTTGCATAGCCCAAAATGCAGCATCCAACACCGATTTCATCATCAGAAACGCCCCATTTTTGCAGCAATGCTCTGCCCTCCGGCAATTCACTCATTTCCTTTGCCCGATGAATCCAGCAAGCACCCAATCCTAATGCATGTGCTTCCAACAGCATATTGCCAATGGCAAGGCTGCCATCTTCTACATAAGTATGCACATTCCGGTCAGCCAACACCCAGATGACAACTGGTGCTCCATAAAATGGGTCGCTGGTTGTGCCCATAATATCAGCGTTCATCTTGGAAAGTTCATCCCGAATCTCCCGATTCTTGACAACAACAAACTTCGTTGCCATCCGACCTCTGCCGTTTGCAGCATACTGTCCAGCCTTTAATACTTTCTCGATATCCGCATCAGATACCATTTGGTCGGTATAACTCCGAACGCTCTTTCTGCTCATCATTGCTTCTAACATCGTCTGTTCCATGGTATTTGTCCTCCTATTTTCTTATCAAATCAACAACACCGCACAAAAATATGCGGTGTTGCGTGTATCAAAATTCAATTACAGCCTGTTATTGTTCCCACTTGTTGCACAGCTGGGTCAGCTGGTCTGCCATCTTTGCCAATTCCTTGTTAGAATAGCCCCGTGCATTCTGAATATAAGCAGTGACACGATCCAATGCAATTTGCAGGCGGTCATAGGTTGCAGATGCCTTTACAGACTTCGGCTTTTCCAGATAAACCGGCTCTGCTTCATGCAAGAACTGCCCACTTGCCACATCAAATTCTGTTCCACTATAGGGTGCATAGGCAGAAATACCCTGCTCATTCAGCAATGCGGTGAATGTATCTGCAGCGGTTGTTTCTCCGTGAATGACAAAGACTTTTTTCACCTGCTGCACGTGCTGAATCCAAAGTTCCAGCCCTTTCTGGTCAGCATGGCCACTCATACCCTGCAACTGCCGAATCTGTGCGGCAACCTTTACCGACTCGCCGAACAATGTCACATAGTTTGCACCCTCCAGCAATCGCCGCCCCAATGTGCCGACAGCCTGATAGCCGACAAACAAAATTGTATTTTCCGGCTTCCAGAGGTTGTGCTTCAAGTGATGCTTGATTCGCCCTGCTTCACACATACCGCTCGCAGAAATGACAATCTTGCTGCGAGTGTCTGCATTGATTGCCATAGAAGCTTCACTGGTGACCGCCGTCCGCAACCCAGATACCCCGATGGGATTTTCTCCACGCTGCACATAGGCAAGGGCTTCTTCATCAAAGCAGCTCTCCTTATTTCGCTGAAAGATTTCTGTCGCCTCAATGGCAAGCGGACTATCTACATAAATCGGGACATCCTGATACTTCCCAAGCAAATTCTGGTCTTTGATTTGCTTTAAAAAGTACAGCAGTTCCTGCGTTCTGCCCACAGCAAACGATGGAATAATGACACTTCCGCCACGCTGGAAGGTTTCCAGCAGAATTTGCACGAAATCCTGAATATAATTCTTTGGCTTTTCATGCAGGCGGTTGCCATAGGTGGATTCCATGATGACATAATCCGCAGTATCAGCATACTGTGGGTCACGAATCAACGGCTGATGGAAATTCCCGATGTCACCGGAAAACAACAGCTTTTTGCTGATGCCATTTTCCTCCAGCCAAATTTCAATACTGGACGATCCGAGCAGATGTCCAGCATCCAAAAACCGGATCGTAATGCCATCTGCAATGGAAATTTTCTCTCCATAAGGATGCGGAACGAAGTGTTCCAGCGACCCTAACGCTTCCTGCATGGTGTAAAGCGGTGTATAGATATCGCCACCGCTGCGTTTTGCCTTTCGATTTCGCCACTCTGCTTCAAATTCCTGAATGTGGGCACTATCTCGCAGCATAATCTGGCAAAGCGAAACGGTTGCCTGTGTGGCATGAATTTCCCCACGAAATCCGCCTGCATACAACAGCGGCAGCAAGCCAGAGTGGTCAATGTGGGCATGGGTCAAGAATACATAGTCAATTTCCGATGGAGCACAGGGAACACGGATGTTCTCATAGACATCTCTTCCCTGCTCCATGCCATAGTCAATCAAGATGCGTTTTCCACACGCCTCTAGATAGGTACAGCTGCCGGTGACTTCATGGGTCGCACCAATAAACAACAGTTTCATATCGCTTCACACCTTTCTTTCCGTCAATTTTAAAAAATATAGATTCTTATGCTTCTTTCTTTGTATACAGCAGGTACTTTCTTGCGAAGAAGTTCCAGAAGAATGCCACTGCTGTGGAAACGACCTTGCTCAAAATCTGATACAAGCTTGTCACATCTGCCAACGCCCAAGCAAATCCCTTTGTAATGCCGATGGTCAATAGCAATCCCACAACGCCAATCGCCGCAAACGAGAGAAACTCTAAAAAGCGGTTCTGCATTTTGGATTGCTTGAAAATCCAGAATGTACTAAGAAAATAGTTGACCAGCAATCCGGCAACGAATGACAAGCCATTGCAGAGAGCTGCATAGCCAGAACCGGAAAAGGCCAGATAAAACAGCAGCGAGGACAATGCCCAGTCTACTACCGTTGCGAAACCGCCAACAAAACAATACCGGAAAAATTGAATAAATGTATTTTCTGTATCACCGGAAAATAACTTTTTGAATTGATGCTGTTTTAAAATCTGCTTGACTTCTGTCAGATGTTCTGTTTTCATGTTGAATGATTCCCTTCTTTTTTGCGATGAATTGCAAAATTCGAAATCTTACAATTCTTTAGATGGCACATCGTTGATTTTCCCAATGACAAACCGCATCAAAATAGTTGCATCTTTATCATCAAGAATGCCATCATCATAGCAATCTGCACATTTTGCGGCGGATTCTGACAATGTAATGACATTTGCCAATGCCTTATTCATAACAATTGCATCCGCCAAATCGACAACGCCATCCTGATTCACATCTCCATAATAAATTTCAGCACCTGCTTCTGTTGTCGCTGTGGTTGTGGATTCTGTAGTAGTTGCTTCTGTCAGAGATGTTGTAGTCGCTGGCTTGGATTCTGTAGTGGTAACTTCTGTTGCAGAAGTTGTAGAAACTTCAGATTCTGTGGTTGTTGCATTTGTTACAGTCGTGGTTGTGGTTGTTGTAGTGGTAGCTGTTGTTGTGGATGTTGTTGTTGTTTCTGCTGGTTTTGGTGTGCTGCCATTCGGCTCTGTACCGCCAACCAGTTCACCGCCAGCGTAAACACAAATATAATCGCTCTTTACTTCATTGCCATCGCCAAACATTTCCGAATCGGTCAATATTGGCAAATCCTGATAGCTCCAGTCGTTGGAGGCATCCCACTGGTCGCCATAGTACAAGCCAACGGAGCATTGATATTTCTTATTGGAATTTGCAATGGTATAGCCATCCCATGCCACTTCAAAATAATAGATGTTCGGGTCATACGATGCATCGTACTGGAATGGTCCAGAAATGACACCGTCTGCCGGTGCAGCTTCGGTTGCCGCCTGATCGTATAATTCCTTTGCCTCTACCAGATTCGGGCTGGTCATTTCTTTGGTATTAAAGAAATAGCGAACGGTGACATCTGTTCTTGGTGTAATGGAATCGGTCATGACTTTCATAGAAATCTTTGTTGTTCCTGCTCCGCCTGCACACGGATTATTGACTGCAAATGCTTCAACCCAGTAGTTATTGCCGCCGCCTTCTTCTCCGTTGTTTTCTTCCTTCGGTGGGAAATCTGGCGTTACCTGCATGGAGTCATCGCCGAAATATGCATACAATCCCGCACTTGCACCAACAAACGCTGCGTTATAGTCAATGGTTACTTCGTTATAAATCCAGTCTGCGGTAATATCATTGTGCTTGTCGGAGGCATCCGGCCCACCAACCAATGCACCATACAAAACATGACGCTGCTCTCTGGTATCTTCTGCTCTGGTTAAGCCAGAAGCTGCACGGTGATGCGGATACTTTGCAGCATTCTCGCTATATCCGACAATATAAGCCCGATTCATCGGATTGTTGCCCATCAGATATTGCATCTGTTCTTTTGCCCATTCGCTGTATTCGGATGGTTTTCCATTGTTGTTGTACTTGTCATAAACCAGTGCACACAGCTGTGCAGCGGTATTATATCGAGCAGAGCCCCAAGTATTCAGCCAGAAATAGCCAGCCGGTGTGATCGTTCCAACACCACCTGTCTGATAAGTGGTGATTGCCTTGGCAACGGATGCCCAGCAATCCATTTCTTCATACGGCGATTTTCCAGCAGCTTCCTTGTACTTTTCAATAAACTGCGGATAAACATGCTCGCCTTCCTTGGCAGGCTTATCCTCTGAAATTTCGCCTAAAATACACTGCACGCCGTTCCACATATCATTCCAGCAATATACATAGCACGGTGCTGCATAGTAGTCATAATACGGGTAAATTTCCTGCAAATAGCTTTCATCGCCGGTGATTTTAAACAGCCATGCTGCTGCCCAGCAGTAATCATCTTCCCACTTGGAAGATACATAATAGGATTTCGGGCCATCTGCATTGTCACTCAGCTGCTTTTCATGGCTCTTTGCGAACTGGAACAGTGCTTTTGCATAGTCCAAAGACTGTGCTGCATAGTCTGGGTCAGTATCCTTAAAGTTCAAATAGTTGATTGCCAGCGAAGCAGCTGCTGAGGCAACATAATCGGTTTGCGGTTTGTCGCCTGTCAGGAAAAAGGCAGGTCTTGCCATGGTATCCACTTCCGGAGAATTCCAGTAAGCATGGTCAATATCGCCATCGCCCACCTGATAACAATGTGCAACAACTTCTCCATTTTCATCTCGGAATGTGCACTTCATCAGATAATCATTAAAATACCGCAAGATCGTTTCAATGTGGTCATCCTGTCCCGTCTTCTTGTAGGAATCCCGGAATTCATAATAGCCCCAGCCCAAAGTAGAAGCGGCATAGTTTTCCGGCATGCCAAACTTTACGTGGTCGCCAGCGTCATGGAATCCGCCGGAAACATCTACATAGCCATCACCATCCGGATCAAGAATGTCCCGATACTGGTCGATGAACGATTGCGACAAGTTCGTGCCGACTTTATCTTCTCCCATTGGCTGCAACGGCACTTGTGCGTCATAGGTGTGACAGTTGCCACGCCACTGATAGCGGTTATTTTCGGCAACTTCTGTTCCGCACATATTGCCATCATAGAAATAAATGGAATACTGCAATGCTTTCGCATAATTATACTCCACTTCGTCCGCAGCAGATGCCTGCAATCCGGATGGAATGCTGACTGCTGTCTGCAACAATATTGCTCCCAACAATCCTGCAAGCAGACGTTTTCCAACATGCTTTTTCTGTTTCATTCTGATTTTCCTTTCTGTATCATTTGATCTCATAAAAAACGGATGAACTGCTTTTATTATACAGCAACTTGCATCAAAAGTCAATTTATTTTTTGCAATTTTACCAGGATTCTAACCAAAAAATCTGGTTGGTGTATCCGTTTTTTTAGAAAAATCAGATTTTGTTCTATTTTTATTTTATAATTGTCCAGCTGCAGTCTTTGCATAAATAATTAAAATCTCAACAGCATCTGTCGTATCAATTCTTCCATTTCCATCCATATCCACCCGTCTTTTTGCAGCTTCTTCTACATCAGGGTCTTCTGAATACAAATATGCTGCTTGTCCGGATGCCATTTTTGCATAATAGGTCAATACCCGAATCGCATCTACGATGGAAAGTCGTCCATCTAAATTCAAGTCACCTTTCAGTTCCGTTGTAACTTGCGTTGTCTGCCCTGTAACCGCTGTTGTCTGCGTTGTTACACCTGTCGTTGCAGTGGTAGCCGTTCCGCCGTGCTGATGGGTTGTGGTAGTCGTTGTTATGCCAAACTGTGGTGTTGTTGTTGAAACAATGCTGGTTTCTGGTCGATTTGTGGTTGCAGCGATTGTTGTTGTGGTGACAACTGCCGTTGTTTCTGCTTTTGTCGCTGTTGCTTGACTTGTTTCTAATTTGCTTGTCGTTTCAAGTGCTGCTGTTGTAACGGCTGCTGTTGTCTGATTGCTTGCTGTTGTTTCGGTTTTGGTTTCAGTTGTTGTAGTAACATTCGCAGAAACAGCTGTGGTTGTGGTCGTAATCACATTATCCAATGGAAGTGAATCGAATCCATTCAAAGCTGCATAGTATGCACCAGCTGTATATTTATAAAAGCAGATAAAAAAGCCTTTTACCATAGAATACGTACCTGCTTCCGCAGAATCTGTTTGATAGCCAAATGCATAGTCTTCAATTGTTGTAATTGTTTTCGGCAAAATAATGCTTTTCAAAGACGGACAATCCAAAAATGCACCCATCTGCACTTTCTGCACCCCATCGCCGAATACAACTGCTTCCAACTGATCACAAGACTGAAATGCATATGCCGAAATAACAGATGCACCGTTTAACATCACTTCTTTCAAAGAATTGGCATCATAACAAGCATACGGCTCTATCGTCTCAACTGTTTCCGGAACGGTCAAAAATTGCAGCTGCATGGCATCTTGAAATGCATAGCTATCAATGGTCTTTACTGTTTCCGGAATGGTATAATCGGATTGTGAACTGCACGGCGGATAGTAAACCAATATTTCTTGGTCAGCTGTCATCAAGACCCCATCAACTGCCGTATAATATAGATTTTCTGCTGCAACTGTCACTTCTGACAACGAAATACAGCCCGAAAACGCATTGGCTGAGAGTTCCGAAACAGCTGCCGGAAAGTGCATTCTCTGCAAGGAACTGCAATTTTCAAATGCATTGGATTTGATACTTTCTAAAGTATCCGGCAGCTGCACTTCCTGCAAAGCCGTACAATTTTTAAAAGCAGCAACAGAAATATTCGTCAATCCTTCTGATAATGTCACTCGCTGCAAGGCAATGCAGTCTGCAAAGGCAGAATCCGGCAAAGTCTGCACCCCTGATGGAACGATCACTTCTGACAAAGACTGACAGTTGGAAAATGCCATCATGCCGATTCGATGCAGATTCTCCGGCAATATCATTTGCTGAATGGCGGTACAATTCATAAATGCACCATCTCCAATTGTCTGCAAGTCCTTTGGCAGTGTGATGTCATACAAGGCAGTACAATTAGAAAATGCCATTGCTCCAATTGAAAGAACCGATACTGGCAATTCAATTTTGGACAGAGAAGAACAATCTGCAAACGCTGCATCTGAAATTAAAAAAACCGAATCTGGAATATCGGTTACTTCTCCATAACGTCCGCTGGGGCAGCGAATCAAAACTTTTTCGCCCTTATCCAACAGCAGCCCATTTTTAACACAATACACTGGATTTTCTTCGGCAACGGTGAAAACCTGCAAGTTCTCACAATCATGAAACGCTGTGCTGCCGATTTCAATCACACTGGCTGGAATCACAACTTCCACCAATTGATTTTGTTTGATAAATGCATCATCTTCCACTCGTGTGACAGGCAAGCCGTCAATCTCTGCAGGGATTTCTAAAGTGCCCTCAATCGTCCCTACATACCCGACAATCGTAACTTCATTTTCAGATACCTGATACTGAAACTGCTCCCATTCCTGCACTTGTCCCACGTTTTCTGTAGTCGCTGCGGTGGTGGTTTCCGGACTCCAGTCCTCTTCCAACGCTGCTGCACCATTCGGCACGAACAGCCAACCTTGCAGCAATACCAGCATGGATAATATACAGGAAATTCCTTTTTTCAAAATTTTTTTCATAAAGCTTTCTCCCTTCACAAAAAGCATCCCTTCTCTTTTTATTATACAAGATAAATAGGAAAATGTAAAGAAAAAATTGTAAATGTTCCGCTCTGAAAAAACAAGAAACGTGCCCGACAATCATTGTCGAACACGTTTCGCTTAGAGGAAAAAATGAAAAAAGAAATTATCCAACATATGGAAGATTCTTAACATCTTCGCTGCCCAAAATAAACTTCATCAAAACAGATGTATCCTTATCATCGATTGTTTCTGTTCCATCTTTCTGGTCGCAGTTTGCATTTGCAACTGCAACTGGTGTCAAGGTAATCAGCTGTGCCAGATACTTATTCAAATGGATTGCATCCAGCAGGTCTACCTTTCCATCCAAGTTGACATCCCCAACATTTTTACCCGGCAGAACACTTGCGGAAGTTGTTGTGGTGGTTTCTTCGGTTGTAGTTTCTTCGGAAACTGTTGTTGTTTCTTCTGTAACTGTCGTTTCTTCGGTTGTTGTAGTCGTGGTTTCTTCCGGTGTGGTAGTCGTTTCTTCTGGTGTCGTTGTGGTTTCTTCGGTTGTGGTGGTAGTTTCTTCCGTTGTAGTCGTTGTTTCTGTGGTAGTGGTAGTGGTTGTGGTTTCTGTTGTGGTAGTAGTGGTAACTTCGCCGCCGTTTGCAACTGCTACTTCATCCGGATATACGGTTACTTCATCCCCGATGGACGCAACAACGCTGCCAGTCTGATACTTGTCATACAGGCCTGCTGCTGCTGCAACTAAGCCAACCTGATAGTCAATTGCAACTTCGTTGGAAGTGGCATCTTTTGCATCGTCTTTATAAGTTGTAAAGTCAGTGCTGGTCGGACCGCCAACCAATGCACCATACAATACATGTCCATTGCTGGAGGAATACTTTCCATCCCAAGAGTTCCATTCATGCCAGTCGTCGCTTACTTTCAAGTTCGATGCTGCACGGTGGTGCGGAGAGGTTGCAGAAACATCATTATAGCCGACAACCAGACAAACATTTGCATTGTTGTCGCCCAAAATATAATTCATCTGCTTCTTTGCCCATTCCGTGTAATCTACGCCGGACTGTTCATATTTGGAAGTGACCAATGCACAGAACTGCATTAAAACATCATATCTTGCACTGCCCCAGCTGTTCATGACATAGAACTGATTCTGGTTTGCGTTGACTTTCTGCCCGATGTAGTTGGTTGCAAAGCTCCAGTTTCCAGTGATTTCAGCGTTGATGATGGCTGCACCCAACTGAGAGTTTGCATAGCAGTAATCCTGTGTCCAGTCATTCTTGACTTGTGTATACTTGCTGTTTTCGGTCAGATATGGTTCTTCACCAGTTGCCAGATACAGCCAGCCTGCTGCCCAGGAAATATCATCCTGTACGTCCTTTGCAGCTCCACCATAAGTATTCTGGTCATAGGTAATGGTGCGGTATTTATCAGCAAAGTTATACAGAGCAACTGCATACTTCAAGTCTTCTTCGTTGCCGAAGTTCAAATAGCTCTGTGCCAGAGAAGCGGCATACTGTGCGGCAATATCGCTTGCACCGTTGGTGGTCGAGTAGGTTTCACTGCTGCCGTGATCCCACATTGCTTCCGGTGCAAACCACTTTCCATGGTCAGAACCATCATCACCAACTTCATAGATGAACGATGTTACAGTGTCACCAGATAGCGTTGTGCATCTCTTAAAGAATTCGTTGAATTCATCGCTGATCACCTTAAAGTGTGCAGTCGTTCCGGTCTTCTGGAACTGATCTTTGTATTCATAATATGCCCAGCCCAAGGTAGAAGCGGTAAATCCGGCAGTCTGTCCGCATTTAATTGCATCGCCGGCATCGTGGAAGCCGCCCAGTGCGACATCTCCGGTGTGGCAATTATCTCTCCAAGAGAATGCAGAAGTTCCCCCTACCTTGTCGCCGCACATATTTGCATCATAGAAATACAGCGAATATTGCAGCAGTTTCGCATAGTTGTCCAGTTCCAAATCTGCTGCGTTAGCAGAATAAGAACGCATTCCAACTGCGGTTGCACTCACTGCCATCACCGCTGCGGCAATTCCGGCAAATATCCGGTTTTTCTTTCCCTGTTTCTTCATGTTTGTTCCATCCTTTCTATTTTCCAAATTGAACATGAATGATATTACTATAAGGATACCATAATTTATACAAAATGTCAAGGAGAATCATCACAAAAGTTGTATATCTTTTTATGCAAGCTCACGTTTAGATTTCCATTTATTAGCAATTGCGAATTCGATTCATTGACAAAGTATCCGCTGCATGGTATAATAACAATCAGACAGCCGCTTTTGGCTGCACTTTATGGAAAAAAGGTGACGAGAGAACGATGTATCTTCCAAACTCCACAAAAGCAGCAGAATTTCTCTGCCATGAAGAAGTGATGCAGACGCTTGCTTATGCACAGGAAAACAAAAATAATCTTCCACTGATTCAGGAAATCTTAGTCAAAGCCCGCTTACAAAAAGGGTTGACGCACCGGGAAGCCTCTGTTTTGCTTGCCTGTCCATCGGAAACCGTCTGGGAAGAACTCTACCAATTAGCAGAAGCCATTAAACTGGACTACTATGGCAAGCGGATTGTATTATTTGCTCCACTCTATCTTTCTAACTACTGCGTGAATAGCTGCGTTTACTGCCCGTATCATGCCAAAAACAAGCATATCTGCCGAAAAAAACTGACACAAGAGGAAATCAAACGAGAAGTCATTGCGTTGCAAGATATGGGACACAAACGGCTGGCTCTGGAGGCTGGAGAAGACCCCCTGCACAACCCCATTGAATACATTCTGGAATCCATTGACACCGTTTATCACATTCAGCACAAAAACGGAGCAATTCGCCGGGTCAATGTGAATATCGCTGCAACTACAGTGGAAAATTACCGGAAATTGCATGACGCTGGAATTGGAACATACATCTTGTTCCAAGAAACCTATCACAAGGAGCAATATGAAAAACTGCATCCATCTGGCCCAAAACACAATTATGATTACCACACCGAAGCCATGGACAGAGCCATGCAGGGTGGAATTGATGATGTCGGGCTGGGCGTTCTGTTCGGGCTGCAAACATATCCGTATGAACTTGCTGGCTTGCTGATGCATGCAGAACATTTAGAGGCAACTTATGGCGTAGGTCCACACACGATCAGTGTTCCCCGCATCAAACATGCAGATGATATTGACCCGAATGCATTCGATAACAGCATCGACGATGAAACCTTTGCAAAAATCTGCACCATTATCCGAATTGCGGTTCCGTATACGGGTATGATCATGTCGACCAGAGAGGGAAAAGCCGTTCGGGAACGGGCGTTGCAGCTGGGTATTTCACAAGTGAGTGGTGCATCCTGTACCAGTGTTGGCGGATACGATACGCCAGAACCAGAGTCCGAAAATTCTGCTCAATTTGATGTCAGCGACCGCCGTACTCTAGATGAAGTTGTCCGCTGGCTGATGGAACTGGGATACATCCCCAGCTTTTGCACCGCCTGCTATCGGGCTGGCAGAACCGGCGACCGGTTCATGTCCCTCTGCAAGAGCGGTCAGATTCAAAACTGCTGTCACCCGAATGCCCTCATGACATTAAACGAATATCTGGAGGATTATGCAAAGCCGGAAACCCGTGCCATCGGAAAAGCCCTGATTCAAAAGGAACTACTGAACATTCCCAATGAAAAAGTACGGGCAATTGCAGCCGAACACATTGCAGAAATGGCTGCCGGAAAACGAGATTTCCGCTTCTAATTCCTACCACACCTCAAAGACAAGGAGATGCACCATGAACACTGCAAAAAAATGGATTGCTGCTTTTTCGGCAGGATTATTTGCCCTTTCCGCCTGTCCGCTGCTCACTTCCGTGCAGGCTGCTAACGCTGACCGAAAACAAGTCTTACAGGACACCTATCAACAATGGAAGAAAACTTATGTGACCGAGGACACTTATATTTCCTCTGGCAAGCCACAGTATTATGTTTCCTATGAAGAAAATCGCTATGCTGGAGATGGTGTTTCTGTTCCAGTCACTGTTTCTGAAGCACACGGATATGGCATGCTGATTACGGTTTGTATGGCGGACTATGATGCACAGGCAAAGGATACATTTGATGGAATGTACCGCTATTATCGGGCACATCTCAGCGATATTGGTGAAAATTTGATGTCCTGGCAGCAATGCGACAATGGTTCTGCTCTGATTGATGGGGCAACCGACGGAGCCATGCAGGGCGGAGATGCAGACTCCGCAACAGATGGCGATTTGGATATTGCCTATTCGCTGCTGTTAGCCGACCAGCGTTGGGGCTCTAGTAAAGAAACACCCTATCGGGCAACGGCTCTTGCTATGATTCAAGATATTATGGACTATGAGGTCAATCAGGATGACTGGCTGTTACAGTTGGGCGACTGGGTGCATGAATGTGACCCAAGCGATTCTTACTATTCCGCAACCCGTTCTTCTGACTTTATTTTGCAATATTTTCCAATCTTTGAAGCGGTTACTGGCGATGAACGCTGGGGAAAATTATATGATGGAACATGTGCAGTAATAGAAAACATCACCGCTGAACAATCCACGGGACTGCTGCCGGATTTCATCGTAAAAAATGCAGCGGGGAAATTTGTTCCAGCTCCGGAAAACTTCTTGGAAGATGTCACAGATGGCACATATGCCTATAACAGCTGCCGGACTCCGTGGCGATTGGGAATGGATTTGCTCTACCCCTCTGAAAAGGGTGCAAATGATACTGTAAAGACGGTTATTCACAAACTGAACAGCTGGATTCAGACGGAAACCAATAGTGATCCGGAAAATATCGTTGCTGGCTATGAACTGGATGGCACGCCGACACAGGATTATGACGACCTCTGTTTCACTGCTCCGTTCTTGGTGGCTGCTGCCTGCGAAGATTCTGCATCTTCTTGGGAACAGGCATTATGGGACACGCTTGCCGACTATGGCACAGATGTTTATTTTGGTGACACCATCCGCATGCTTTGCATGATTTCTGTAACAGGAAACTGGCTCGTTCCAGAAACTACAACAGATTCCACAAAGGGCGATTTGGACGGAGATGGAACTATCACGGTTTCCGATTTGGTTCTATTGAATCGGTATTTGCTGCGGTTGGAATCGCTCACCACAGAACAGGGCAATCGTGCCGACTGGAACGATGACCAACAAATCACCGTTGTAGATGCCATGCTGATGCGACGTTCATTATTATAAGGAGGATGCTCCATGGAAGCAGGTTTACAGCAAACACCCAGTGCTGACCGCATTCACATTGCCTTTTTCGGCAGAAGAAATGCTGGAAAATCCAGCTTAGTGAATGCCATTACCAATCAAACCATGTCAATTGTGTCAGAAATTCAAGGAACAACGACTGACCCCGTTCGCAAGGCAATGGAATTGCTCCCACTGGGGGCTGTTGTCATCATTGACACGCCGGGTCTAGATGATGAAGGAACTTTGGGCAGCCTGCGGATGCAAAAGACGAAAGAAATTTTGCACCGCACGGATTTGGCTGTCATTGTCATTAACAGCACCATTGGAAAGACAGAACTGGAAACGAAATTGGAAGCGGATTTGCAGCAACAGCAGATTCCCTTTTTGGAGGTCTACAATCAATGCGACCTGCACATGCCGGAACAGTTGCCAGATGGAGCAATTGCAGTCAGTGCAAAAACTGGATTTCACATTTCGGAACTCAAAGAAAAAATGGCTGCCTGCTATCAGAAACAAGCACCAAAAGCAAGCCGTTCCCTGCTGGGAAATTTCATCCAGCAGGACGACATCATTTTATTGGTCACACCGATTGATGAATCCGCTCCAAAGGGACGGATGATTCTGCCGCAGGTGCAGGCGATTCGCTCCATTTTAGATGAAGAAGCCATTTGTTTGGTTGTTCAGCCACAACAGTTGCAGCGAACGCTTTCGCTATTAAAACAGCCGCCAAAATTGGTTGTGACGGATAGTCAGGTATTTCAACAGGTCAACCAGATTGTTCCGCCAGAAATCGCCCTGACTTCATTTTCTATCTTATATGCACATTATCACGATGTACTGCAAAAGGCAGTGACTGCCGCCGCTACGCTGGAATGTTTGCAGAACCACGACCGAATTTTGATTTCTGAAGGATGCACGCATCACCGACAGTGCAACGACATCGAAACGGTCAAGCTGCCGAACTGGATACAAACATACACAGGAAAAACGCTGGATTTCACATGGACTTCTGGGAATACGTTTCCGGATGATTTAACCCCGTATCGGCTGATTGTTCACTGCGGCGGATGTATGTTGCAGCCACGTGTGATTCAGTATCGAAAAGAGTTGGCGGCGAAAGCTGGCGTTCCGTTCACCAACTATGGAACATTGATTGCCTATGTACATGGGATTTTGCGGCGAAGTGTTTCGATTTTTTCGGAATTGCAAGAAAAAATGCCCCATCATATTCACGAAACAGATTGACATTTTTTCATAAATGTGGTATATTATATACAATGTCGGGATTTTCCGCATATTACTTCTAATTCTAAAAGGAGCGTATACGAATATGGCAAAAAATTATTCACCGGAAATTGCAACCGCAGTTGAGGAATTTTTTAAAAAAGAGGAATTAAACTATATCCCTTGCAACGAAAATGGTGTCATTCGCAGTGGAATGATGCTTTCTTCTCAGATTCACAGAGTCGATATTTACATGGACATCCGGAAAGACGGTTACAGCATGATTTCTGTTTTTCCGCTGCATGCAGAAGAAAAAGCTCGTCCGGCAATTGCTGAATTTCTGACACGGGCAAATTATGAAATCAACCTTGGCTGTTTTGATATGGACTTTGAAGACGGAGAAATCCGCTATAAGATGGCACAGTTCTGCGGTGCAACCGTTCCGACTTATGAGCAGATTCAGAAGATTTTTTATGTTGCAATTACAACCATTAACCACTATGGAAATGGCATTGCAAAAACACTGCTGAGCCTTGGAACACCAAAGGAAAATTTAGCAGAATGCCATCAAGAACCGAAAAAACAGTAACATCTTAAAAATTAACAGCATAAAAAAGTGGCTTGCAGATAAAAACCCTGCAAGCCATTTTTATGGTTTCCGATAACATGACAAATAAAAAGAGGCGAATCTTGAACGATTCGCCTCAAAG
>OKRU01002761.1_pt1 | contig 15107 bp, 14 predicted proteins | sample 1601131 | NCBI WGS metagenome assembly OKRU01 (sample SAMEA3541558, study PRJEB24748) | human gut metagenome | biome: human gut; feature: human-associated habitat; material: faeces | place: China | collected 2012 | reverse complement strand
TTTGGACGTATCCGAGAAATCAAATCGAATTGTTACATTATGGGACATGACCGGACGGTGCGGCAAATTACATCCGCGCCGGAGAATTACATCCGTTCCGGAACGTCGATGCCGAGCAGTTTCATGCCGCTGCGGATGACGCGGGCGACCTGCTGAGCCAGCTGGAGACGCATTCTGCGGGTTTCGTCGTTCTCCTCCTTGAGAATCGAATGGTCGTGGTAGTAACCGTTGAACTGCTTGGCCAGCTCGTACACATAGGCGCCGACGATCGAAGGCGCGAAGTTCTCGCCTGCGGCGGCAACGACCGACGGATATTCGGTCAGCGATTTCACGAGGGCGATCTCTTCGGGCAGGTAATCCGCCTGCGCCGCACCGGAGAAGTCGATGCCGGCTTCGGCGGCCTTGCGCAGCACCGAGCAGATACGCGCATGGGTATATTGGATGAACGGGCCGGTGTTGCCGTTGAAGTCGATCGACTCGCGCGGATCGAAAAGCATCGTCTTTTTCGGGTCCACCTTCAGGATGAAATACTTGAGCGCGCCCAATCCGACCATCGTGGAAACGGCGTCGGCCTCCTCTTCCGTACAGCCGCCCAGCTCGTCCGACATCTCGCGGGCCGTGGATACCATGTCTGCGATCAGGTCGTCGGCATCGACCACCGTGCCTTCGCGCGACTTCATCTTGCCTTCGGGAAGCTCCACCATGCCGTAGGAAAGGTGCGTGATATGGTCGCTCCAGTCGGCATAGCCCAGTTTCTTGAGCACCAGTTTCAGCACCTGGAAGTGGTAGTTCTGCTCGTTGCCCACGACATAAATCATGTCGTCGAGCCTGTTCTCCTCGAAGCGGCGGTAAGCCGTGCCGAGGTCCTGCGTCATGTAGACCGAGGTGCCGTCGCCGCGCAGGAGCAGTTTCTCGTCCAGTCCGTCGGCCGTGAGGTCGATCCACACCGAATTGTCGGGACGGCGGTAGAAGACACCCTTTTTAAGCCCCTCCTCGACGAGCGACTTGCCCAGCAGGTAGGTCTGCGACTCGTAATAGATTTTGTCGAAATCGACGCCCAGCGCCTTGTAGGTCACGTCGAAACCTTCGTACACCCAGCCGTTCATCGTCTCCCAGAGCGAATAGACTTCGGGGTCCTTGGCCTCCCATTTGCGCAGCATCTCCTGCGCTTCGAGCATCACAGGGGCGTTTTTCTTGGCCTCCTCCTCGGTTTGGCCCTGCGCCGTCAGCTCCTTGATCTGGGCCTTGTAATGCTTGTCGAACTCGACGTAGTATTTGCCGACGAGGTGGTCGCCCTTCATGCCCGACGAAGCGGGTGTCTCGCCGTTTCCGTAGAGCTTCCACGCCAGCATCGACTTGCAGATGTGGATGCCGCGGTCGTTCACCAGATTGGCCTTGATGACGTTATGACCGTTGGCCCTGAGTATCTGCGCCACGGAGTAACCCAGCAGGTTGTTGCGGATATGGCCCAGATGCAGGGGTTTGTTGGTGTTGGGCGACGAGTATTCGATCATCACCGTACGTCCCGTGTCGGGAGCCTGCCCGAAGTTCGCGTCGGCGGCGATCTCCGCAAAACGGGCGGCCCAGAACGCGCAGTCGAGGGTCAGGTTCAGGAAACCCTTGATGACGTTGAACGACTTGACTTCCGGCACGTTGGCCGTCATATATTCGCCTATCTCGGTCGCGGTGGCTTCGGGCGACTTGCGGCTTCGTCGCAGCAACGGAAACGTCACGAGGGTGTAATCGCCCTCGAACTCCCTGCGGGTCTTCTGAATCTGCAGTTGTTCGCCGTCGAGCGGACCGTAAAGCGCCTCCACCGAACGGCGGACCGCATCCGAAATAAAGTTTTCAATATTCATAACACAAAAGATTTGCCTGCAAATTTAGCGTTTTTCGGCTAATAACCAATCCCGCAAAGCCATAATTCTCACAAATTGCGGCCGCGGCGCCCCCGAAATTCCAAACAATGCTTATCTTTGCCGCTACATTACACGCTTTTCATGGAAATCATCATCATTATCCTGCTGATCCTGCTCAACGGGCTTTTCGCAATGTCGGAAATCGCGCTGATCTCGGCGCGCCGCTCGAACCTGACGGCACGCGCCAAGCAGGGCAACAAGGCGGCCGCCAAAGCCCTCCAGCTGGCTCAGGACCCGGACAGATTCCTTTCCACGATTCAGATAGGCATCACCCTGATCGGCATCCTGACGGGTATCTATTCGGGCGGCTATCCGCGCCTGCGCAAATGGACGTTCGGAGCCGACTTCACCTTCTAAACATTGCCAACCATGAAAATCAAACACCTTATACTTGCGTTCGGGGGAGCCTCTCTCCTGGCGGCCTGCAATCTGGACGAGTATCCCTACGGCTTCTACTCCGAGGACAACTTCTACAAGACGGAGGCGGACGCCGAGTCGGCCGTGAACTATATCTACGACGCGATCAATTACATCGAATATTCGCGTTCGATCGTCTTCCTGGGCGACATGAACACCGACGACATGGAGCCGAAAGGCGACGCCGCGGCGGCCAACAAGGAGCTGGACGGATGGAAGATCAACAATTTCAAGACCAACACCACGCTCGGCAATTTCTACAAGTACTCCTACATCACGATCAACCGTGCCAACGCCGTGATCAAGAAGGTGCCGGGGATGAACATCGACGAGGGCCGCAGGAACCGCTTCCTCGGCGAGGCCTATTTCATGCGCGCCTATTCGTATTTCAACCTCGCACGCAACTTCGGCTGCGTGCCCGTCCACACGACGCCTGTCGAGACTGAAATTTCGATTCAGGTCTCCACACACTGACTATTTCGTCTCCATCTTCGTAGAACTCCATTTTAACACCGGCTTCATTATGCGGAGCACAACCAAAGCAGTTATAACCATCCATTCCTCTCCAAGGATTTATTATCTTCTTCATATTTATATCTTATTGCTAATTTTCATAATATGTATATACGCGTTCTTCATATACCGTAGCTATATCATCTACAAATTTAATTCTTTTCTTCCAGTTTCCTTGTTCGTCATTATAAAACTTATACTTATAGCTGACAACAACACTACCCGGATTACAGGTAGTTCCGGAAACAACTTGTCCGGAAGTTGCATATTTATAAGAACAATTACTCTGTAAAGTTCCTGACGGTAAATAAACGGATTCCAATTCTACCTTTCCCTGAAAATTATAAATGCGCATCACCTTATTATATATAACATCTTCTTTAGGATGAATAGGAGAACTTCTTTCAACCAATTGTCCATAGGCATTATACAGATTGTCAAACTCTAAAAAGAGATTGCCCGATTTGTCATAAGTCAATTCTTTCACCAAATTACCCTCCGCATCATATTTATAAGCAGTTTTACTTTTAGGAATATCATTCATGTCATAAACAGACTTATATCTAAGGACCTTATCTTTCCCATATAAATAAACAGCATATCCATCCCGACTTCCATCCCGTCTAAAATAAACTTCTTTCATCAGAGTTCCATCCGGGTCATATTCTTTCTTTATCGTTTTCTGCACGATCCCGGCATCCGAATAAAGTGTTTCCGAAATAATTTTTCCATTCCTATTAAAGTCATAATCCACAAACATTCCTTTTTTATCTCCACGCAAAATCTCCTTGCCACGAGGAATCGCTACATAAGAAGTTTGACGAACTGATTTTACCTTACCTTTCAGCGTTAACAGTTCCCAATCCGTATCATTAAAACCATAGTCAATATCACGTTTAACAATATATTCTTTCTCTCCATCCGTATATTCATCCCTGACAATCCAATTCCCAAACGCATCATACTGATACTGATAAGTTCGGGTCATTCTTTGTTCTTCAGTCTCTCCAGTAGATTTCTCCAAAACGACCTCATTCCTATCATTATATTTACTTATTAAGCGTCCAAGTATACGACCAGTAGAAGCTTTTACCACACATTCTTTCGTATGCGCGTCATCATTATATTTATAAGTCCGCGTTTCTATCAACTCATTTTGCCTTGTTGTCTTTCGCTCCGAAATTAATCTCTGCTTTTCATCATATTTCCAAAAGAGCATATATCCGGAAGTTAAAAGTGTATCAATAAAAAATGATTGAACAGATACCTGATCTATTTTTCCATTATTACCGTATTTATACTCCGTTGTAGAAGATAATTCAGCATCTTTATTATAGGTCTGAATCTTGACAAGCCTATCCTCTTCATCATAATAAAATATTCTTTTAGCTTCTACCAAGGTCTCACCATCAATCTTGTACTCAGCAATTTTATTACCATTAGGATTAAATCTCTCATAAACGACATGATCTACCACCGCACCCGGTTTCCAAACCGTATCCTCCAACACAGCCTCATAAACGGTTGTTTTTATAGACCTAAAGTTTGGTTTCTTTCCCAAATCCTCCGCAAAAGCAGAAAACACACTTAATACAATAAAAAATATAAAAATGACATTTTTCATACGTCCTTAATCAAATATGACATTCAAAGATATACATTATTCCCTAAAAACAAAAGATGCAAGTCCGGCATTTACCGAACCCGCATCTTTTTTATCGCTTATTGAAACTATATTCTTACTTCTTCTCTGCTTTATAATTATCCAGACCGGTCTGCAAGAATTTGATATATTTATCGACATTCTCATCAAAAGCGTATGATTTAGTCAACGGCATACCTTCATTATTTAAAAGTACATAGAACGGTTGTGCGTTTGCTCCGAATTTACTACGTTGCAAATAACTCCACTTATCTCCTATTGTACGTAAAGTACGTTCCGTTCCATTCTCCATTACCTTCATTGGCTCCGGCAAAGCAGTCTTATCATCCACAAAGAGCTGAATCAATACATAATCATTCTGCATAATATCCGCAACTTTAGTATCCGTCCATACAGCCAATTCCATCTTACGGCAGTTCACACAACCATATCCTGTAAAGTCTATCATTGCAGGCTTGCCAACACGTTTTGCATAAGCCATACCTGCATCGTAATCATCAAACTGCGCGTGTACCTCATTGGTATAAAGATTAAAATCCTGTGTATTCATCGGTGGAGCAAACGCACTTACCGCTTTCAACGGTGCTCCCCACAAACCCGGAATCATATAAATAGCAAATGCCAATGAAATCAACGCCATGAAAAAACGGGTGACAGAAACTTTATTATTATCATCATCATGCGGGAATTTAATCTTACCAAGCAAATATAATCCCAACAAGCCAAAAATGACAATCCATAGAGCAAGGAATGTTTCGCGATCAAGAATACCCCAACCATAAGCAAGATCGGCAACAGAAAGGAATTTCAAAGCAAAAGCAAGTTCTAAGAAACCTAAAACGACTTTGATTACATTCATCCAACCGCCTGACTTAGGCATTGACTTCAGCCAAGAAGGAAACATCGCAAAAAGTGTAAACGGCAATGCCAACGCCAAAGCAAACCCAAGCATACCGATAGCCGGGCCAACGACACTTCCAGTCGTAGAAACTTCTACAAGCAGGAATCCTATAATAGGACCCGTACAAGAGAAAGAAACCAACGTCAATGTAAACGCCATTAAGAAAATGCTAAGCATTCCACTTGTAGCTTCCGCCTTACTATCTACTGCATTACTCCATTTTGATGGTAAAGTGATTTCAAATGCCCCAAAGAAAGATGCGGCAAAAACAATCAGCATCAAACAGAACAAGATATTAAACACGGCATTAGTAGACAATGCATTTAAAGCACTGGCACCAAATATCAATGTTACAGCTAAACCTAATACCAAATAAATTACAACGATAGAAGCTCCGTACAACCATGCGTCACGTATACCTTTCTTTTTGTCTTTAGTACGTTTCAAGAAAAAGCTCACCGTCATTGGAATAATAGGCCATACACAAGGAGTGAAAAGAGCAAGCAATCCACCAATAAATCCGGTAAACAAGATATAGATCCATGAACGTTCCTGTGACTGGGTATTAGTTCCTCCAAAAGCATTTAACTGACTGATTACCGGAGTCCACCAATTTGTTTCGCCATTAGCAGCAATAGTTGTATCATCTGCTTTGGCTAAAGCAACCGTATCCTCTTTCTGTTCTTCAACTTCTGTAGAAGACGCTGCTTCTGCTACCGGTTCTTCCACAGCACCGGCTTCTCCCTTACCGGAGAAATTGAAAGGGACTTGAGATGGAGGCAAACAACTCTCATCATTACAAGCACCATACTCCAAATATCCCTCTAAAGCATACTCCTTTCCTGTTATCTTTATTTTTTGAGCCAGCACTGCCGTACCTTCAAAAAAACGCAGATTCATTTCAAACATTTTATCATATTCTGTAGTAACTTTAGAGCGCGGAGTCAGTTTTCCCACTAATTGTGCCCCTTTAAGTACATCCGTATGGAAAGATGCAGATACAGGTCCGTCATCTCCCATATCAACAGAATACACATGCCAACCTTTATCTATTGTTGCTGAAAAAACAATCTCAGCTTCATTGCCTGATATCTTTTTCAACTCTGTTTTCCATTTTACAGGCTCCAATATCTGTGCCTGAGCACCAACTAAACAAAAGAGTAAAACGCTTAATAATATTGTTATTTTTTTCATCACTTTATTAATTTTCCCTAGTTCTTTAGAATTCATAATCTACACACGCACGGCTATCTTTTACATCTTTCAAAAGTCCTGAAGCAGCAACATGATCCGGATGTTTTGCATAAAAGTTCACATCCTCCAAAGAGTCAAACTCGCTATTCAAGGCAATATCAAAAGCCTCCTCCGGATTCATATTCAATCCGACTTCAATTTTTCTGATAACAGAAATTTTTGCAGGAAGAGCTTCAATAGCAGACTTAAAAGCATTCATCACATTAAGCTTTTCCTCCTCTGAAATTGATTTTTTCAGTTTAAATAATACAATGTGTTTAACCATAGGTTGTTTTTTGATTAATTTATTCTACATTTGTGAGTCATATGTGATACAAAAGTAATTTATTTATTTAATATATACTAGAAAATTCATGTTAATAATAGGGATAGCAGGCGGAACAGGTTCCGGAAAGACCACCGTCGTTCGTAAGATTATTGAAAGTCTTCCTGCCGGAGAAGTAGTATTATTGCCACAGGACTCTTATTATAAAGATAGTAGCCACGTACCTGTGGAAGAGAGGCAAAACATTAACTTTGATCACCCGGATGCATTCGAATGGAGTTTGCTATCCAAACACCTAGCTATGCTCAAAGAAGGAAAATGTATTGAACAACCTACTTATTCTTATCTAACTTGCACACGACAGCCGGAAACTATTCATATAGAGCCTCGTGACGTGGTTATCGTTGAAGGGATTCTCGCTTTATGTGATAAAAAGCTCCGTGGTCAAATGGATTTAAAAGTATTTGTCGATGCAGACCCGGATGAACGTCTGATTCGTGTAATCCAACGTGACGTGGTAGAACGAGGACGAACTGCAGAAGCTGTAATGGAAAGATATACCCGCGTTCTAAAACCGATGCATCTGCAATTTATCGAACCAACCAAACGGTATGCCGATCTTATCGTACCTCAAGGGGGAAATAATAAAGTCGCCATCGATATTCTTACCTTATTTATTGAAAAGAATTTAGGTATCAAGAAATAATGTTATAATGCACAAGACCACCCTCATATGCCTTTTAGCCCTTAGTATCTTATCTGCAACAGGTTGCAAAAATAAATCCGGCAGAATAGAAGAAGTGCAGGGTTATGACCTGCCTCAAATAAAAGACAGCGGAGAATTGGTCGTACTCACATTATACAGTTCTACTTCCTACTTTATTTATCGTGGTGAACCGATGGGATTCCAATACGAACTTAGCGAGCAATTTGCCAAATCACTAGGTGTAAAGTTACGTGTAGAAGTAGCTAAAAATGCAGAGGAGCTAATTCACAAACTACTTGCCGGAGAGGGAGATATGATTGCCTATAATCTTCCTGTCACAAAAGAGTGGAAAGACAGTCTGACATATTGCGGAGAAGACATCATTACCCATCAGGTTATTGTACAACGTAATGGCCGACAAGACAAACCTTTAACAGATGTCACACAACTTGTCGATAAAGATGTTTACGTTAAACCCGGAAAATATTATGAACGACTTGTCAATCTGAACGAGGAACTGGGAGGAGGCATACGTATCCATGAAGTAACAAGTGACAGTATCACTGTAGAAGATCTGATAACCCAAGTTGCACAGGGTAAAATAGCATATACGGTAGCGGATAATGACCTTGCACAATTAAATAAGACTTACTATCCTAATTTAAATACAAATCTTTCCATCAGTTTCGACCAACGTTCTTCATGGGCAGTCAGAAAAGACAGTCCGTTACTGGCAGCAACGGCTAACAAATGGCATCAGGAGAATATGACTTCACCTGCTTATCAAGCCAGTACGAAACGTTATTTCGAAATCAGCAAGGCAATGCCTCATACCTCTATCCTTTCTGTTCGTGACGGGAAAATATCCCATTTCGACAACCTTTTTAAGAAATATGCCAAAGAAATCGGGTGGGACTGGCGTTTACTTGCTTCTCTGGCGTATACAGAATCCAATTTCGACACGACAGCCGTATCATGGGCAGGAGCTAAAGGATTGATGCAACTTATGCCAGCAACGGCACGAGCAATGGGAATACCTCCGGGCAAAGAGCAAAATCCGGAAGAAAGCATAAAAGCAGCCATCAAATATATTGCTTCGACCAATAAAAGCCTGAAGATGATCCCCGACGAAAAGGAACGTATTAATTTCATTCTAGCTTCTTATAACGCCGGATTGGGACACATTTATGATGCAATGGCTTTGGCAGAGAAATACGGAAAGAACAAGTTCGTATGGAAAGATAATGTAGAAAACTTCATCCTCTTGAAAAGTAACGAGGAATACTTCAGTGATCCTGTCTGTAAAAATGGTTATTTCCGTGGCATCGAAACCTACAACTTTGTAAGAGAAATCAACCAAAGACACGAATTCTATCGGAAAAAGATTAAAGGATAGCTAAATTGTTATCAGATTGTAACCTTATTTAGTAAATATCCCCATAAAATAAGGCTTTCCAATTCTATTTTACATTTTTAATGCATATATTTGTCGTTGCAAACAAAAGTTCGGAAACTATTAATAATTTAAACTTTAAGCTTATGAAAACGAATTTTACGATTTTTAGAAACATGCTGGCTGCTGTGCTGATATGCTTGGTTAGCGGAAGTGTTTGGGGACAAAACACTTATGAATTAGTTACAAATAAAGATCAATTAAAAGCCGGTTCTTTTTACTTAATTGTAAATGAGAATAATGCGCAAGCAATTGGATCTGCAACAGATAACAACAGAAAAGGTACAGGTATAACCATCACAGAAAAGAAGATTACTACTATGGTTGCAACCACACCAACAGAAGAAACTCCTTATGAGTTTAAATTAGAAGGTTCTGAAGGCTCATGGAATTTTTATGACATTGCAAATGAAGCTTATTTAAATGCAACTAAGCAAACAAGCAAAAACTATTTGCAAACAAGCAAAAACAAAGACGAATATTCAAATTTCACCATTGATATAACTGACAATATTGCTACAATCATTTGTCCAAACAAAACATCTAGAAATATCATTAAATTTAATCTAAATAAGTCAGGTACAAATACAATATTTTCTTGTTACAGCTCTACAACCGCTAACATGGAAGATATTCAATTATACAAAAAGATTGAATCTATATCAGATGTAGAAGTACCAACTATTTCTCCCACATCTACTAATTTCCTAACTTCACAAGAAGTAACCATCACTCCGGCAGAAGGAACAACCGTATATTACACAACAGATAATTCAGACCCAACAGATGCTTCTACAAAATATACAAATCCTTTCACCGTAACAGCAACCACCACAGTAAAGGCTATTGCTTATAAAGATGGTGAGACAAGTAGTATTGTAAGCGCAACTTATACTAAAATTGAACCTATAACATTAGCTCAATTCAAAGAAAATGCAAGTACAGAAACAGCTTACGTACAATTAACTGATGCTGTAATAACTCACGTAAATGGAAAGAATCTTTATATTCAAGATGCAACGACCGGGCTTCTAATATATAATAGTGCAGCTCCTTTCGATTATAAAGTAGGCAATCGTTTGAATGGTGTAGTCAGTGGTAAACATGATATTTATTTAGGCATCATTCAAATGACTAATCCTGATTTCGGTAAAGTAACAGTAACAGACGGAGAAGCAATTCAACCGGAAGTTGTTACTCTCGCCGAACTTGAAGCTGACGTAGCCGGTTACGAATCTCGTCTGGTTAAAGTAGAAAAGGTAACATTTGACGCTATTGCATTCAATAACAATTCAGCTAATATGACTCAAGGCAGCACCACTGTTGCTATCTATGATATGTCTAAAGCAGCAACTACCCTGCCAGCAAAAGCAGATGTTACAGGATACATCAGAACATTTGCTCCAAGTTCTGGAAATCCTTATACCCAATTTACTATTCGCAATGCAGAAGACATTGTAGAGGTATCTGACGGTACAGTTAGCAATCCGATATTCACTCCGGCGGGAGGTGCTGATGCTAAAAACGCAGTAAAAGTAGAATATGGAACAAAAGTTACTGTAGCATGTGCAACTACCGATGCTAAAGTTTATGATGCAACAACAAATGCAGAGATCACCGAACCAATCGCCATCACTGCTGCTTCACAAGAGATTAAAGCTATAGCTAAAAAAGAATCGATGCAAGATAGTGAAACCATTTCTGCATGGTATTCTGCATACGTAGCTGCTCCTACTTTCTCCAAAGAAGGAAGCGTTGAAGCTGGTACTGAGATTACGATTTCCTCTTCTACCGAAGGAGCATCTATCATTTATACCGTAGGTACAGGTGCCGAACAAACCGCAGTTTCTCCGGTAACTGTTACTATCAATGAAGCTTGCACAATCAAAGCTAAAGCTAAAATCGGTGACTTGACAAGCGAAGAAGTTACAGCCGAATATACCATCTTTACTCCGACCACCACTACGGGAGTATTAGCCGTTAAGTTCACCAAAGAAGAGGTAACTACCTGGTACGCAATGGCACAGACTGCAATGGAAACAGAAGAAGGAAAAGGTGAGAACCTTGATAGAAAAGAGATAGAAGTTATAGAAGGTAAAGCTAAAGCTACGGAAGATTTGGTATGGACCATAGAATCTGACGGTTCAACCACTTATTTAAAAACTAAATCCGGCAAGTACGTTGCCCAAAAGACCGTGGGTGAAACTAAAATCATCCTTACTGATGAACCATATGCTTGGACTACAGAAAAGACCGATGATGTATATATCTTCTCTACACCGGATAATGAATATAGTTTAGCTTACAATAACTCTTATAAGGCATTCAGATGCTATAAAGTTACAACTCTTACCGGAAGTGGTGGAAATGGTTATTCAAGAGAATTCTACATCATGGATCTCTACAACGATGGTCCGGACAACATTGCTGCTAACGAAATTAACGGTCTTAGCGCATACAGCGTGAACGGCGCGCTTATCATCAATACAGACAAAGCACAAACAGTGCAACTGTACAGCATTGAAGGACGTATGGTGACAGCTGTTGAATTAACAGAAGGTGAAAATATAATTAACGGATTGGCAAAAGGTATCTACCTGATGAAAAACCAAAAAGTGATTATAAAATAAACAGGAGTTATTCCTATTAATATAGAAAAGGGTTGGTCTTCACGAAAGGACCAATCCTTTCTTTTTTGCCCAGCTTCAAAGGGTACGAATATTTTTTGTCAATGATCGTTTATGGGCTTAGTTGAAAGCAACTAAATCAGCAGAATAAACAAGCTAAAAGGCCCCAAGCGAATGATGTTTTAAAAGTATCAGATTGATTAAAAAAGACATCAGGTCGTTTGTTGACAAAGGTACGGTCGATTGTTTGCAAACGATAGGAGTTTGTGAACGATCGACCGTATCTTTATTGTCAATCACCTAAGGGAGTGTTGCCTAACACACAAGGGGATGTTGGCTAACGCTCAAGGGAACGATAGCTTACATCTACTGGAGCGTAAGCTAACACTCCCTTAGGCATTTTATCTATTTACCCGACAAATCAGCTATTTACGAATTTACTTTTTTCACCTTCACCTCTTCACGCATTGGAGATAAACAACTGACCTGCAAACCCTAAAAGTGAAGGTACTTTTTTTTATTAAATAATATGCAAACAAATTCCTGAACGATTACATTGAATCGTTTTTTTTCATAGCTTTGTGATAATATAAAAAAATAGCAGGAGGAATTGATATGAAAAATTGGATTAAAGAAGCAACCCTAATCGCCATTGGTTTAATTTTGCTAGGTTATTTTATTAAAAGCGGAATAGATAATTTCAGTAGTAAAGACCGGGTGGTCAATGTAAAAGGACTTGCAGAAATGGAGGTTCCCGCAAATAAAGTTACATGGCCGTTAATGTACAAAGAAGTCGGCAATGACCTGCTCTCTTTATACAATAAGATCAGTACGACAAATGAAGCTATTGTTTCTTTTCTAAAGAAAAATGGCATAACATCACAAGAAATCAGTATTAGTGCACCCGAAATTATCGATATGCAAGCAGAAAGATATGGCAATAATCAAAATCCGTATCGGTACAATGTCACATCTGTCATCACCGTCACCTCCAATCAAGTGGACAAAATACGGAAACTTATTAGTGAACAAAGTGAATTGTTGAAGCAAGGCATCGCTGTTACCGGAGGAGATTATAGATATAATATACAATATGATTATACTGATTTAAACAAAATCAAGCCTCAAATGATAGAAGAAGCAACCAAAAACGCACGTGCGGCAGGCAAAAAATTCGCAAAAGACTCAGACAGTGAATTGGGGAAAATAAAACACGCTTACCAAGGACAATTCACGATCGAAGACAGAGATGCCAATACACCTTACATAAAAAAGGTACGTGTAGTGACCACTATCGATTATTTCCTTGAGGATTAAAGTCCTACCGAGTGCAACTTTTCATTTAAAGTATCTGCCTGAATCGGTTTCGACAAATAATCAGTAAACCCACTGCTCATCACTCTATGCTTATCTTCTGCAAAAGCAAATGCGGTCACGGCGATAATCGGAACTGTGGCCGAAATTTGCCGGATTGCTTCTGCTGCCTGATAGCCATCAACTACCGGCATTCTTAAATCCATTAAAATTGCAGCCGGATTATGTTTAAGGAATAATGAGATTGCCTCTTCCCCATTCCAGGCATGTATCAACTTATACTTTTTCCCTAACAAAGCCTCACAAAGCAAGAAATTATCTTCCATATCTTCTGCGACCAACAATGTTTTCTTTTCATCGGAAGTCACACTTCTGTTTACCTCTTCGGACATAACAAGAGATTGTTCGATTACTACTTCATTGCTGAATGAATTTTCCAAAGGCTGTACAGGCAATGTAAACCAGAAAGTAGATCCTTTTCCTTCCTCTGACTCAACACCAATCTCACCACCTAATTTTTCTACAATCATTCGGCTAATAGATAATCCCAATCCCGTACCTTGCTTCTTAGCATTGAGTTTTGTAAAACGCTCAAAGACCTTGTCCAACTGGTCTTTCGGTATACCGGTTCCCGTATCCGTCACATAAAAACGAATATCAGCATCCCTCACTTCATATCCTAAATGAATTGATCCTTCCGTAGTAAACTTTATGGCATTGGACAAGAAATTAGATATGACCTGTGCCAAACGATTCCTTTCCGTATGTATAACACAAACAGGAAGAGGACAGTTTGAGGTCACTTCCACCGTACTTCCCATATCCGACAAGCGCATACGGAATATTCCCTCAAGCTCATTCACGATCGAATTTATATCAATTTCCGAATAAATAAATTCTAAAGTACCGGCTTCTATCTTCGATAAATCTAAAATATCATTAATCAACTGAAGTAACAAATCACCGTTCTTATTTATTATGTTGATATATGATTCTTTTTCTTCAGCCGTAGTAGCGGCAGCCAATAGAGGAGAAAAACCAATAATTGCACTCAATGGGGTACGAATTTCATGACTCATGTTGGCAAGAAAAGCTGATTTTAGACGGTTAGATTCCTCCGCCGCTAATTGAGCTTTCAACAGTTTCGCTTGATCTTCTTTTTGTTTGGTTATATCATATATGGTCAACAGCATTTCATTCTTTCCGGAGATATGCAAATAAGCACCTGCTACCTGCACATCGCAAGAGACAGAAGAAGTTCTATCCTCTGATGTATAAAGGGTCATTGTGGTCTCTACGCCTGAAAAACCGGCACGTTCTTTAAAGCCTTTCGCTATTGCCGCTCTAATCGGGCACGCCCCACATAGTTCATGCGTGCCACATTCTCCGGCATCCAAAGCATTCTTACAATAAAAAATTTCACCTACTCTCTTCTCCGTGCTTGGTTTAACTTGATTTGTCAGAGAATAAAAATTTGTTTGTTTTACAATAAAATCATCCGAAATCAATAACAAATAAGCATTAATATTATGCCAAATAGCTTCGTCGACTCTGTTTGCTTCCATCATTTCTTCCTGCTTTTCAAGCAATTTATAAGAAAGTTTTTTATTTTGCCTCCAATAAATTGCAATAACAAACAGTAAAGCAATTACCAATAAGATCCATGCGAATATCATAGTAGTTTTATTAAATTCATTTCTCTAGTCGTCAAAAATACAAATAAAAAAACAGAAACGAACGTTTTTAACAAATATCCTTTGTTTTTCTTTTGTTATACAGATTTTCCAAGTAAATTGTTTGTCATTCAAGAAATTAATCATAAATTTGCGCCCGATTTACACATTATCAATATAATGTCTCACTTAATTTATTTATTAACAATTAATTATTAATGGAAAACTTAAAAAACATTGCTCCTATTGAAGACTTCAATTGGGATGCGTATGAAAATGGCGAAACCGCAACAGGAGTTAGCCACGACGAACTTGAAAAAGCATACGACGGTACGCTTAACAAAGTGAATGACCGTGAGGTTGTTGACGGAACTGTAATCGCAATGAACAAACGTGAAGTTG
>OKRU01002760.1_pt1 | contig 15108 bp, 13 predicted proteins | sample 1601131 | NCBI WGS metagenome assembly OKRU01 (sample SAMEA3541558, study PRJEB24748) | human gut metagenome | biome: human gut; feature: human-associated habitat; material: faeces | place: China | collected 2012 | reverse complement strand
GGTATGTGTATTTTTCCCGCCGGCAAAAAGTGGTTGTCACGGATTCCAGATATGTGATCGCAGCAAAAAATGAGTGTCCGGGTTATAAAATTGAGACATGGACAAGTGATGGATATTTTTTAAATCTCTTGGCTCATTTAAAGGAAGAAGAGAGTGTGCAAAGGATTGGCATCGAAGATGAGGTGATGACGGTATCACTTTATCACAAATTGGAAAAACAACTTCAAAAAAATGAGGGAAAATCTCCAAAACTGATTTCATTAGAAAATAAAATGAATCAGTTCCGTCAGATAAAGACAGAGAAAGAGCAGGAAAGGATACGGCAGGCAGAGGCAATCGGTGACCGCGCCTTTACAAAGACAATTGCCAAAATTCATGAGGGTATGACAGAAAAACAGGTTGCTGCATGGCTGGAATTTTATATGAAAGAGGAAGGTGCGGAAGGTTTTAGTTTTGATACAATTGCCGCATCGGGAGAACATTCGGCGATGCCGCATGCGGTGCCAACCGATAAAAAACTGGAAAACGGAGATTTCTTAACGATGGATTTTGGCTGTTTGTATCAGGGGTATTGCTCAGACATGACAAGAACGGTTGTCATTGGCAGTGCAAGTGAGAAGCAGCGTGAAATTTATGATACGGTGCTAAAAGCACAGGAGACGGCACTTTTAGGAATCCGTCCGGGAATGAAGGGAAGCCAGATTGATGCGATGGCAAGAGATGTGATAACAGATGCCGGCTATGGTAAATATTTTGGACATGCGCTGGGGCATTCGGTTGGACTTGAAATTCATGAAAGCCCAAATTTTTCACCGAGAGAAGAAACCGTGATTAAGCCCGGTATGGTAATTACGGTGGAGCCTGGAATTTATATTGAGGGAATTGGCGGCGTTCGGATTGAGGACGTTGTGATTATTACAGAAGACGGATGTGAAAATATTACCCATTCGACAAAAAAACTGCTTGAGTTGACCGCACAGAAAGGATGAAGTGGATGAGGCCTAAAATTTGTTTACCAATTGTTGCTCCGCTTCGTGATGGAATTATTCGCGAGGCAAAACAGATTGCAAAACTGCCGGTGGAAATGGTGGAGTGGCGCATTGATTTTTTTGCCGGTTATGGGAGAGAAATTCTTGATGTCATAACGGAGTTAAAGCGTGTGCTTAATGAAAAGGAGCTGTTAGTCACCATTCGCACGGTGGCAGAAGGCGGCGAAGAAAATGGTTCCCGCTTTGATTATTTTGAAACAATTCGCAAAATCCTTGAACAGCAGACGGCAGATTATGTGGATGTTGAGGCTGCGCGGGATGAAGAAGAGGTAAAAGCACTCTGTCAAAAGTACTCAAACACTAAGACCAAAGTAATCGGCTCCTATCATGATTTTTCCAAAACTCCGTCTGTGGATGAAATTAAGGAAAGACTCTGTAAGGCAAAAGAGTGTGGGTGTTACGCCGGAAAGTTAGCTTGTATGCCAAAGACAAGAGAAGATGTGGATACGCTGTTAAATGCAACCGCTGCCATGAAAGAGGAATTTCCGGATTTTCCATTGATTACGATGTCGATGGGGGAGCTTGGAAAAGTTTCGAGATTGTATGGCGGATTGTATGGCTCGTTTGTTTCATTTGGCTGTGTAAGTGAGGCTTCCGCACCCGGACAGGTCTATTATGAAACGATGTGTGAGGTGTTTGACAAAATTTACAAAGGAAACCGCCACATCATTTTGATTGGTTTTATGGGCGTTGGGAAATCAACCATTTCACATGAATTATCACGGCTTGCTTTGCGCGCGGAAATCGACACTGACCAGTGGATTGAGGAAAAAGAAGGTCGTGCAATTTCGGATATTTTTGCAAAAGAAGGAGAAACTTATTTCCGTGATTTGGAAACATCCATGATTGATGAGTTAGGTATGATAAAACCGGCGATTATTTCCTGTGGTGGCGGTATGGCACTGCGGGAACTGAATGTGAGAAAGTTACAGGCAATCGGAACGGTTGTTTTACTCACGGCAAAGCCGGAGACAATTTTTGAGCGGGTTCGTTATAACACGAATCGCCCACTGTTGAAAGATAACATGAATGTGGACTACATACGGCAGATGATGGAGAAGCGGAGAGTGTATTATGAGCACGCCGCTACCGTGACGGTAAGCACGGATGGGAAAATCATTACCGAGATTGCAAAAGAAATACTTGAAAAATGCTTCTAAATATACTAAAATTATGAATAGATATGAATTTATTGTCGTTTTGTGCGACGGAAAGAGAGGAAACTATGGTATCAGCAGGAGATTTCAGAAACGGTTTGACAATTGAGATTGATGGAACCGTATATCAGGTTATTGAGTTCCAGCATGTAAAACCGGGTAAGGGTGCTGCATTTGTTCGTACCAAATTAAAAAACGTAGTAGATGGCGGTGTTGTGGAGAAGACATTCCGTCCGACAGAGAAGTATCCACAGGCGCATATTGATAAAAAGGAAATGCAGTATTTGTACAACGATGGTGAGATGTACAACTTCATGGATAATGAAACATATGAGCAGATTGCATTGACAGAGGAAGCAGTTGGCGATTCCATGAAATTCGTAAAAGAGAATGATAATGTTAAGATGGTATCTTACAAAGGTAACATTTTCGCAATTGAGCCACCGATGTTTGCTGAGTTGGAAGTAACTGAGACAGAGCCTGGTGTAAAAGGTGATACAGCAACAAACGTTACAAAACCAGCTACCGTTGAGACGGGTGCACAGGTTGCAGTTCCGATTTTCGTAAATCAGGGTGATAAAATCCAGATTGATACAAGAACCGGGGAATATCTGAAGAGATTATAGAGCATTTTTGTAAGTGCATGATGAAAGAGCTATCGCACTGAGATAGTTCAAAATATAAAGAAGTTTAATTTGTTTTGAGACGGGTAACACTTTGTGTTATAGTCTCTTACAAATTAAACTTCTTTTTTTGCTTAATGAGAAAAATTTCACTTGTAATATACCCAGTGGGGGTATATAATCGAATCGAAAATTATCGATAGGAGTGATTGCATGGAAGAAAAGAAAACGTGTCCGTGCTGTGAAGAACGGCACAAAGAACGCTCAGATAAAGAGTATAAAGACTTAATCCATCGTTTAAACCGTATGGAAGGACAAATCCGCGGAATTAGAGGAATGGTTGAGCGAGGTGTTTACTGTACGGATATTTTAGTCCAGGTGGCAGCGGTCAATGCAGCATTGAATAGTTTTAACCGAGTTTTGTTAGCAAACCACATTAAGACCTGTGTGACGGATGATATCCGGGCAGGAAAAGAAGAAACCGTAGATGAATTGATTGCGACTCTGCAAAAACTGATGCGGTAGGAAGTAGAGTACTTCGATAAGAAGAATATAAAAAAACAGGAAAGGCGGAATATACATGAAGCAGTATGCAGTGACAGGCATGGCATGTGCAGCATGCAGTGCCCGTGTGGAAAAAGCGGTAAGCCGTGTTGAGGGCGTAAGTTCATGCAGTGTAAATCTTTTGACAAATTCCATGGGTGTGGAAGGTGATGTGCCGGATTCCGTTATTATTCAGGCAGTTGTTGATGCCGGATATGGTGCCCATGTGATGGAACAGGAAAAGAACGGAGAAACGGAGACAGACGATACATTAAAAGATACAGAGACAAAAAAGTTAAGGAAACGATTGATTGCTTCTTTGATTTTGCTTGTATTTTTGATGTATTTATCCATGGGACATATGATGTGGGGATGGCCCCTGCCGGGTGTCCTTGGTGTGAACCATGTAGCGATGGGACTTGCTCAGATGTTATTGACGATTGCGATTATGGTCATTAACCAGCGATTTTTTGTCAGTGGATATAAAAGTTTGTGGCGGCGTTCGCCAAATATGGACACGTTAGTTGCGCTTGGCGCCAGTGCAGCTTTTGGCTATAGTGTGTATGCGTTATTTGCGATGGCGGAGGCACAGAGGTTGATGGATGAGGCAAAAGTTATGGCATATATGCATGAGTTTTACTTCGAGTCGGCGGCAATGATTCTTACGCTGATTACTGTCGGGAAAATGCTGGAGGCGCGTTCTAGGAAAGACAACGGATGCGATAAAAGGCTTGATGAAGTTAGCTCCCCGGACGGCGGTTGTTGTTTGGGATGGAAAGGAAATTTCAGTGCCGGTAAAAGAGGTTCAAAAGGGAGAGATGTTCCTTGTCAAACCGGGGGAAAATATCCCCGTGGATGGCGTGATTTTAGAAGGAAGCAGTGCAGTCAATGAGGCGGCACTGACCGGAGAAAGTATTCCGGTAGATAAAAAAGAAGGAGAAATGGTTTCTGCCGCAACGCTGAATCAGACCGGTTTTCTTCGCTGCGAGGCAATCAGAGTAGGAGAAGATACCACTTTGTCGCAGATTATCCAGATGGTAAAAGATGCGGCGGCAACGAAAGCACCGATTGCCAAAATTGCAGATAGAGTTTCGGGCGTTTTTGTTCCTGTTGTTATTTCAATTGCAGTAGTTACTTTTCTTGTATGGTTTTTGTGTGGACAAAGTGTTGGTTATGCATTGGCACGTGCTATTTCGGTTCTAGTTATCAGCTGCCCGTGTGCCCTTGGTCTGGCAACGCCGGTTGCTATTATGGTAGGAAATGGTCTTGGCGCCAGACACGGAATTTTGTTTAAGACGGCAGCAGCTTTGGAAGAGACGGGTAAAATTGCAACCGTGGCACTGGATAAAACCGGAACGATTACGCGCGGTGAGCCGAAGGTAACTGATATGATTCCATTTTCCGGGTACTCCGAGAATGAACTTCTTTCGTATGCGTATGCGCTGGAGAAAAAGAGTGAGCATCCTCTGGCACGTGCTATTGTTTCCTATGCAGAGGAACTTGATACTTTAGCACCGGAACTTTCGGAATTTGAAATTATGCCGGGAAATGGTCTGAAAGGACAGATTAAAGAAAATGGTAAAACAGAAGTTCTGCTTGGTGGAAATCAGTCTGCGATTGAAAAGGTGACAGTGATTGATGACACGGTAAAAGGGCAGGCGAATCGATTGGCAGAAGAAGGAAAAACACCATTGTATTTTGCCAAAGATGACACGCTGCTTGGTATGATTGCCGTGGCGGATACGATGAAAGAAGACAGCGCCGATGCCGTCAGCCAGATGCAGAAAATGGGACTTCGCGTTGTGATGCTTACCGGAGATAATGAAAAAACAGCAAATGCGATTGGCCGGGAAGCCGGTGTAGATGAAGTGATTGCCGGTGTTCTGCCGGATGAAAAAGAGGCCGTGATTCGAAAATTGAAAGAAAACGGCAAGGTTGCCATGGTGGGCGATGGTATTAATGATGCGCCGGCTCTTACGCAGGCAGATATCGGAATTGCCATTGGAGCCGGAACAGATGTGGCAATGGATGCAGCGGATGTTGTATTGATGAAGAGTAAACTCAGTGATGTTCCGGCGGCAATCCGCTTAAGCCGTGCAACCAGAAAAAATATCCGTGAAAATTTATTCTGGGCATTTGTTTATAATATTATTGGTATTCCGTTGGCAGCCGGTGTGTGGATTCCGTTGTTTGGCTGGCAGTTAAATCCGATGTTTGGAGCGGCAGCAATGAGTTTGTCCAGTTTCTGTGTGGTGACAAATGCGCTGCGGTTGAATTTTAAGAAGATTTAAAGGTTATAGCGTATTCCTATACCTAGTGAAATATTTCTTGTATTAGACAATACCCTACCTATTTGGTATGATAACTACAGAACAAGAAAATAACACCTGTGCAGAGCACAATGAAAATGGAGGTATGAGAATATGAGTAAAAAAAGTTATGCAGAAAGAAATTTAAAATTTGAGACACTTCAGTTACATGTAGGACAGGAAAATCCGGACCCGGTTACCGATGCAAGAGCCGTTCCGATTTACGCTACTTCATCTTATGTGTTCCGCAACAGTGAACATGCAGCAGCACGTTTTGGACTTACGGATGCAGGAAATATTTACGGACGTTTGACAAATCCTACAGAAGATGTTTTTGAACAGCGTGTGGCAGCACTTGAAGGCGGCGTGGCAGCACTTGCCGTAGCGAGTGGTGCAGCAGCAATTTCCTATACGATTCAGAATCTTGCACAGGCAGGAGACCACATCGTAGCAGCAAAAAATATTTATGGTGGAACTTACAATTTGTTGGCTCACACATTAGTACAGTATGGTATTGAAACAACATTTGTTGATCCATTTAACTTTGACGAGGTTGAGGCTGCAATCAAAGATAATACAAAGGCTGTATTTATTGAGACATTAGGAAATCCGAACTCAGATGTTGTGGATATTGAGAAATTGGCAGACATTGCACATGCTCACAAAATTCCACTGGCAATTGACAATACATTTGCTACTCCTTATCTGGTTCGCCCGATTGAATACGGTGCTGACATCGTGGTTCATTCCGCAACAAAATTCATCGGTGGACATGGTGCAGCAATCGGTGGTGTCATTGTAGACAGCGGTAAGTTTGACTGGGAAGCAAGCGGCAAATTCGCTTCTTTGACCGAGCCAAACCCAAGTTATCACGGAATCAGCTTTACAAAAGCGGTAGGACCGGCTGCTTTCGTTACGAAAATCCGTGCGATTCTGCTTCGTGATACCGGTGCGACACTTTCTCCGTTCCATGCATTTATGTTTTTACAGGGGCTTGAAACTCTTTCCCTTAGAGTTGAGCGCCACGTAGAAAATGCATTGAAAGTAGTAGAGTATTTGAACAATCATCCACAAGTTGAAAAGGTAAATCATCCGGCTGTATCCGATGATCCTTCTCAGCAGGAATTGTACAAAAAGTACTTCCCAAATGGCGGCGGTTCAATCTTCACCTTTGAGATTAAAGGCGATGACAAGAAAGCAAAAGATTTCATTGATAATCTGGAGTTGTTCTCCCTGCTTGCCAATGTAGCAGATGTAAAATCGTTAGTTATTCATCCGGCAAGTACAACACATTCTCAGTTGAATGAGGAAGAATTGTTAGACCAGGGAATCAAACCAAATACCATCCGTCTGTCAATCGGAACAGAGAATGTAGATGATATTATTGAAGACTTGGAAGAAGCTTTTAAGGCTGTAAAATAAAAACGAAAAAGATGGGAAGCGGGATATCTGCGTGGCAGATATAGCTTCCCGTCTTTTTTTCGTTTTTATTTTGGCTTAGAGGGAGAGGGGAGAGTGGTGAGAGGGGAAGATGCAGCAAAAGGTTTAAAATTAAAACAAAATAGTCTGTAATGATGCTATAACATAATGAAAAATAATCTTTACAAATAGCAAAGGCTGTTGTAGAATGTAAATCATAAAAAGACATCGTGGTCTATTCCGCGGTGTTTTTTTTTATAGAACTGACTGAATTTTACAAGGAGGCAGAGATGTGGATTTCATGATGAACTTTCTGGAAACACTGGGAACAATTGCTTTTGCTGTTTCCGGAGCAATTGAGGCAATGAAAAAGCAAATGGATCTGCTTGGAGTAATTGTACTTGGCATGGTAACGGCAATTGGCGGCGGGGTAATCCGCGATATTGTAACGGGAGAAATTCCTCCGATTGCTTTTCAGAATCCGACGCAGGCTAAAGTAGCAATTGTTGTTTCTATTGTTGTGTTTTTTTTGGCAATGTTTTTGACACGGCATGACATTCTGACAAATGTTTCGTGGGCGAATGCGGTGTTGTTTATATCTGATGCAATGGGCCTGGCAGCATTTACAATTTTGGGAATCCGTTTTGTACAGGAACGGATTGGGAATGACAATTTTGCGTTACTTTTGTTTGTAGGAGTAATTACCGGTGTAGGCGGCGGATTATTGCGTGATATATTTGCAGGCAATGTTCCTTATATTTTCCGCAAACATATCTATGCAACGGCTTCTATTTTCGGTGCGCTCATGTATTTGTGGCTCGATAAAATTTTGTCGGAACTATGGGCAGTTTTTTTCTCTATGGTGTGCATTATAGTTGTGCGTATATTGGCATCCCATTTTAAATGGAATCTTCCAAGGGTGGAGATTTTAGAGAAAGCGAAGTGACTTTGTATGAAATTAACAGTAAACCAGATCCTTCATACAGAGGGATTTGAAAAATTTCGAGTAATATGTGGAAATCGAGGGTTAAACAGAGAAGTATCATCGGTCAGCGTAATCGATGCACCGGATATTTATAACTGGCTTCAGGGAGGAGAAATCCTTTTGACATCCGGCTATATTTTTAAAGATAATACGGAGTATCTGCTTGAATTGATTGAGAAGATAGCAAAGAATGGTGCAGCAGCGCTATTCATTAAATTAGGCCGTTTTATTGATGATATGCCGGATGAAGTACGCATAAAGGCGGATGAACTTTCGTTTCCCATTGTGTATATGCCATTTTCATTTTCATTTGTTGATGTTATTACTCCGGTTTTGACAAAAGCAAACTCCAGACAGTTGGAAATCATAAAAAAGTCGGAAAAAATACACTGCATTTTTACGAATATTGCAATTAGGCAGGAAGGAATAGGAAAGGTTTTGGAATATCTCAGTGATCTCATTGGGCAAGAAGTTGCTTTTGTTGATAATATCAAACAAAGAGTTTTTTGTTCGAATGATGAGATGGAAATCAATATGGAAAATTATATGAGTAAATATCCGTGTTTTCCGATAACTGTCACAAGGAAGACATATGGTTATCTTGTTGTTAATGAGACAAAATATAAGGCAAATGAATATGATCTGATTGCGATAGAACATGCGTCAACAATTATTAAATTGGAAATACAGCGCGAAATTTCGAATGATGAGATTGAGAGAAAGTACAGAGATAACCTTGTCCTGGATATTATCTATAATAATATTAATAATCAGGACGAACTTAGGGAGAGAGGAAAACTTTTTGGCTGGAGTTTTGAGGGACATGTCCGTGCCATGATAGCAGATGTCGACCATTTCAAGAAGAATTTTGAAAAAAAAGAAGGGACAGGAACGAACCGGGCAGCTGTCAATGAACTTTCCAGGCAGCTTTTGCGGAAGGTGGCAGCAGAAGTAAGGATGTCGTTTAAAAAAACGATTTATACAACATTTACTGACCGGGTTGTATTTTTATTGTGGGACGAGGGAAAAAGTCATAAAGAAATACAGAAACAGTTAGCAGGAATTAATGAAAGAATTTATACAAAGGAAGGATTTACGCTGTCTTTTGCAATTGGTGGACTTGCCGATGAGATAGGAATGGCATACCGGAGTTTTCGTGAGGCAAAAACTGCTCTTGTTATGGGGCGCAGACTTGGCTGGGAAAATACTTCTTATTTTTACAACCAACTTGGTTTTTACCGTTTATTGGATCAGTTAAAGGGAAACCCTGCTGTAAAAAATTTCTTTCAGGATAAATTGGGTAGAGTAGAACAATTTGATCTTGAAAATCATGGCGAACTGTTTGATACGTTGAATATGCTTGTTGAGTGCAACTGGAATTTGCGGGAGGCGTCGGAGCAATTATATATCCATTATAATACGATGAAAAACCGTTATCATAAGATACAGGAAGTCATGGGGGTATCGCTTGACAATATGGAGGAGAGGCTTGAAGTAGAATTTGCAATAAAGTCTAAAATTGTAAATGACATATAAAGATTGTACAGATGAGACAGATTCTCAATAACAGAAGTGTACCGGCGGTATATTGTACCGCTGGTTTTTGTTTGCTATAATTCGCATTGTAAAAACAAAACAAAGAAATCAGGTGGTAAAGTGACAGGAAAAAAGCCAGAAATTTTTCTGAGAGAATTGCTGGAGATTGACACACAGAATCCACCGGGAAAAGAAGATATGATAGTCCGATATATCATTAAAAGGATGGCATTAAACGAAAGTCAATATGAAATCTTTGATCATGGTGAAGGACGTGCTTCTTTGGTCGTATCCATACCGGGTGAAAGTAGTGAGAGCGTAATGTTCTTAGGACACATTGATACGGTGCCATGTGGTGATGAAACAGCGTGGAAATATAAGCCGGTTCATGCAACAGAAGGTGGTGACCGTATATATGGTCTTGGTTCATCTGATATGAAGAGTGGTGTTGCAATTATGCTGACAGTACTTGATACAGTACTTAAGATGAAAAAGACACCCAAAAAGACACTGCGCTTTGTATTTACTGCTGATGAAGAGAGCGGATGTATGGGAGCGAAAAGGGTTGCAAAATGCAGCTGGATGGATGATGTGAAAGAAATACTTCTCAGTGAACCGACAGATGGAAAGGTCGTGATAGCAGAAAAAGGTGTGTTATGGATTTTGCTTAAGATTGCAGGGCGGCAGGCGCATGGAGCGATGCCGGAGGAAGCAAAAAATGGTAACGAGTATCTTTGGAAAGCCATTGAATGGATTAAAAATTCCCTCCCATGTTTGGAAGAATCAAAACTGCTGGGGAAGGCATCTATCAGTACAACGATTTTTCAGGGAGGATTTAAAAGCAATATCATTCCCGGATCAGCACAGGCAGTGCTTGATGTAAGAACCGTTGCTTCATCGAATCATAATCAGATTAAAACATGTCTGAAACAGATTCAGGAGTCATTTGAGGCACAGTACCAGGTGAGGATGACCTATGAAATAAAAAATGAAAAAATGGTACTGGAAGAACAGACGGATGTACCCCTTGTTAAAAAGTGGCTGTCGCTTTATGATACGGCAGAATATCCGAAGGGGATTCCTTATTATACGGATCTGGCAGAGTTGTTAAGAGAAAATGATGGTGAGTTCGTAATTTGTGGACCGGGCAGAATGAAAAAGATGCATAATGTGGATGAATATGTAACACGATTTCAATTAGAAAAAGTGGCGGAAAAATATTTAGAGTATATGAATCAGTATTGTTGACAAAGGAGTCATAATCGCAGAAAAGCGAGTGGACTCTTTTTATTTTTCAAAAAATAAAGAAAGAAGGGTTATGTATGGCAAATTATATTGTAAAGGAAAAGGTTTTTATCCCACCTTACGAAGGACGTGGAGTCAGAGTTAAGAAGGGACAGTTTTTAAAGATTGTGGATGTTGAAGGAAAACAGGTTGGTGATTTTATCTGTTTTAACGAAAATGATTTGAGTGAGTATGTATCAACGGTACATATGAGATCGTCATTAAGCAGTATTCGGTTAAAGATTGGAGATTTCCTTTATAGTAATTACCGTGATCACTTGATGCAGTTTACAGAGGATACAGTAGGAAAACATGATTTCTTTTTCCCGGCTTGTGATTATTATCGTTATAAAGTAGATTTTGGAGTTGAAGATCATCCGAACTGCAAAGATAACCTGATTGGTGCCTTAAAGAGTTTTGGCATTATCCGCAATGAGATACCAGATCCGATTAACTGGTTTATGAATAACCATATGGATGAGAATGGCGATTATGTTATTGAGGACCCATTATCAAAGGCGGGTGATTATGTTGTACTTAAAGCATTGAAAGATGTTGTTTGCTGTGTATCGGCATGTTCACAGGATTTTGTACCGGTAAACGGAATGAAAGTAACACCTTTGGAACTGCAGGTATGTGAATTGGAAGAATAGGAGGATTCTATGAGTATGTCAGTGGATAGTTTGAAATTAGTATCAGAAAGACAGCACCTCGTTGATGTGCTGATGAGTGGAAAACAGTATGCAGATATCATTCTAAAAGGCGGAAATGTCGTCAATGTAATAACAAGGGAGATTTATCCGGCAGATGTGGCTGTTTCTGAAAAATATATTTTGATGGTGGGAGACTGTGATGCCCTGACCGGACCTGATACAACAGTATATGATATGACTGGTAAGTATGTAATGCCGGGTTTTGTTGACTGCCATATGCATTTTGAAAGTGCGATGCTTACCATGACTGAATTTTCAAGGTTATCAATACCGACAGGTACGACTTGTCTGATTTCTGATCCGCATGAAATCGGAAATGTACTCGGCCCGGTCGGAATTAAAGAAATGGCAAAAGAAGCTTCACTCATGCCACAACATGTGTTCTGTCGTGTGCCTGCACTTACGCCGGATTCACCGGGACTTGAAACAGCCGGTTATGATGTGACATCGAAAGATATTCCGGAGATGTTATCCTATCCGTCTGTATCTGGTGTGGGAGAGACGCAGGGTGTGAGTGCAATTCGGTTTGTATATGAGCATAATTATCCGGTAATTCGTGACACCATTGTATCTTCTGTATATGCGAGGTCAATCGGAAAAGAAGTCGACGGAAATGCACCTGAGTTATTTGGTAATGAATTAGCCGCTCATATTATTTGCGGCGGAACGGATGTTTCGTGTCATGAGACTACAACAAAGAAAGAAGCAGTAGAAAAACTTCGATATGGTGTCTATATGCTTATGAGGGAAGGCTCCACGCAGCGGAATATGCCGGAATGTATTCGTGCGATTACAGAAGAAGGGCTGGATTCAAGGCGTGCAATACTGGCAACCGATGATATGCTGGCAGGTGACATTGCGACAAAAGGTCATATGAATGATATTATCCGCCGCACAATAAAAGAGGGGGTAGACCCGGCCGAGGCAATCCAGATGGCTACGATTAATCCGGCAACATGGCTTGGATTGTCAGAACTTGGTGTGCTGGCACCGGGAAAACTGGCAGATATTGCAGTCGTGGAAGGTGAACTCGCTGACATGAATGTGTCGGAAGTATTTTTGTCCGGTCAGCTTGCAGCAAAAGACCGGCAGCTGCTGCTTCCACTGCCGACTTATCAGTATCCGGATATTGTAAAGCATTCCGTTAAACGCAAACCGGTCAAGCCGGAAGATCTGATGGTTAAATGTGATAAGTCAAATCCGAAAGTAAACTGTATCGGACTGATTCTGGATCAGAATCTGACAGATGCATTTGTAGAAGATATGAAAGCGGAAGATGGTTATGTAAAACCAGATATAGAAAACGATCTTCTTCCAATTGCCAATGTAGGAAGACATGGACAGAGTGACATCGGTGCAGGTTTTGTAAAGGGCTTCAAAATGAAACAGGGAGCATTTGCTGAAAGTGTTGCTCATGATACACATAATATCATTGTCATGGGTACAAATTATGAGGATATGGCTGTGGCGGTTAACCATGTGATTGAAATGCAGGGAGGAGTTGCTCTTGCAAAAGATGGCAAGGTGATTGGTGATCTCCCACTGCGAATAGCCGGTCTTATGACAGATGAGCTGAGTGCTGCAGAACTTACGAAACAGATGGATGCAATCACAAAGATGGCAAAAGAAGAATTACATTGCGAGGCACACGCACCATTTATGCATCTGGCATTTTTGGCACTGACGACCAGTCCAAAGTGGAAGATTACAGATAAAGGACTTGTAGATGCCAATAATTATTGCGTAATACCAACAATTGCAGAAAAATAGGAGAGTGATTTTATGAATTACAACGAAAAGTATGAATTGATTGATTTGTCACAGGAAATTTATCAGGGAATGCCGGTATTTGGTATGCACCAGAAAACGTTTATTATGACAAACCAGACCCATGAGGAAAATATGAAGCAGACAGGTTCCAAAACTCTCGGATTCAGTGCGCGTAATCTTTTGATCAGCGAACATGGACCTACACATTCAGATGCTGTATGGGAGTACAATCCAGAAGGACCGACCATTGATAAAATGGACATGAAACTGTTTTATGGAAGTGCGATTTGTGTGGATCTCACACACATCCGTTACCCGGATTATATTGAAGCAAAAGATTTGGAGGAAGCGGTTGAAAAAGCAGGATTGACAGTGGAAAAAGGCGATATTTTCCTGATGTATACAGGGCATTATAATCGTACCTATGCAAAAGGTGATATCGAGGGATATCAGAATTATTATACCGGTCTTTCATATGAGGCTGCAGAGTGGCTTGCCCAAAAAGGTGTTGTCAATATTGGTGTTGATTCCTCTGCCATTGATCAGACACCGGATGATCTTGATTTTTCCGGTCATCTGGTATGTGGAAAATATGGTATGACCAACACAGAAAATTTGAGAAATCTGGATCTTGTTGCAGGAAAAAGATTCTTTTATATGGGATTGCCACTCAGAATTCGTGATGGCAGTGGTTCTCCGGTACGTGCAGTTGCATTAGTAGAAAAGTAAAGGCGGGATTTTTATGAATTTTCTTGGTTTTTTACAGTCGTTATTAGGAGGGATTGGAACAGGAACCATTTATGCACTTCTTGGACTTTCCTGTTCCCTGATTTTAGGAAGGCTGCAGATTTGCTCGGTTGTGCATGGCGATTTGACAATTTTAGCCGGATATCTGTGCTATCAGGCATTTCGAATGTTTGGGGTTGATCCGTTCATTACATTGATTGTATTAATTCCACTCTTTTTCCTTATCGGATACTGGATACAAAATATTTTTATGAAACCATTTATGAAGCTGGAAACATGGAAAGGACGCTATGAAGGACAGGTTATGGTTTCATGGGGAATTGGTATGTGTATTATGGCTGTTGAATATTTCCTTTTTTCCGGTACCTATAAGACATTAAATGTTCCTTATCGAAATGCTACGGTTAATATTGGCAGTATCGCGATTCCCGTTGTGCATATCATAGCATTTATTCTTACAATTGTATTGATTGCAGCAGTGGAATTGATATTAAAAAAGACAAATCTGGGAATCCGTATTCGTGCCTGCAGTTCTGATACTACAACAGCAAAACTTACGGGAATTCCTGTAAATCGTATTTGTGCAATTACATTTGGTATTTCAAGTTCGTTAGCGGCTGTGGCCGGTGTTATTTATGCATTGACTAACTCTCTTAGTCCGGCAGAAGGATTTGATCTGACGTTTTTGGGATGGGTCGCTGTAATTCTGGGAACTATGGGAAATCTCAAAGGAGCGGTGGCAGCGGGAATCCTCATGGGGATTGTACAAGCAATGACCATTTATTTCTGGATTCCAAACCTGGCAACAGCAATGATTTATATTGTTTTGTTAATTATTCTTGTAGCTAAGCCAAATGGTTTGTTTTACCGCAAAAAGAATGAGAGGGGGCAGGCTGCATGAAAGCAAAAAAATTGATTCTCAGCCTTATTGGCGGAGCCATTTTAATGGCTGCTTATCTGGCATATTTTCATG
>OKRU01002756.1_pt1 | contig 15113 bp, 11 predicted proteins | sample 1601131 | NCBI WGS metagenome assembly OKRU01 (sample SAMEA3541558, study PRJEB24748) | human gut metagenome | biome: human gut; feature: human-associated habitat; material: faeces | place: China | collected 2012 | reverse complement strand
GGGACTGAACGGATATCACCGGAAATGCTGAACGGGTATCCGCCGGAATATGCACCAACCAATTTGGCGTTTAATAAGATATGAAGAATTGGTTAAGAGCCCTTTGATATATTCCCATGCATTCTTTATAATTGGGAAATTAGGTGAGGTTGCGTTATTTATATGAAAGACATTCCATACTTCAGTATTGTTTGATATTCCGCTGAATGTAAGGTTTCCTGAACCGACAATAACTGTTCCTTCATTGTTGCCGAACAATAGAACAATCTTGGAATGGAATACACCGCCGTAACTATTTTCCTGCCGTACCAATGTATATCTATTCATGTGAACTTGGTGGCAATGATATGCTGTATCTGATAGCATTGAATCATACATTCTGGCATCCATCATAACAATGATATTAGTGATACCAGCACGCAAAAGCGTAGGTAAATATATTGATTCAAAAAATATAGAATCGAAGTTGTAACAAGTTAAAATGGCAGAATGAAATGTATTAGTACGCTCACTCAATAGCTTTATTATATTTCTACGTTCAATCATTATTCAGCTGGTTTAATAGTTCTTCTCCTTTTTTTGTTAATTTGTAATTTGCTATCAGTCCTAAATCAGAAACGAAATTAAATAAAGTATTAATACGTGGAGAACTATGTGTTGCTTCATAGTATTCCAATCCCTTTACGTAACCATTCTCTATCGTTAGTTTTTGTGTTGCTACGCCATTCTGACTAAATTTACGCATAGCTTCACTATAATGACTGTAAATGATATTGTCAGTCAAAAATATTTGTATATAATCGTGGAATTTATAGTTATAATAACTTTTGATGGTGTCAAATGAATCCATTGCATCATTATGTATGCCATGAAAAAATAATCGAAGTTCGGATTTATAATCATCGTATGACTTATTTTGCACATAGTCATCTATGATAACATAAAATGCTTCTGACATTACATTTGATGGCCTATTATACATATCCCAATTATCAATTACTTCCTCTAAAGTTTCTGATTCTATAGCAAAGTCTATGCATACTTTATCCGCAAGCTCAGATGTTATGTTCTTTATTAATTCCCATCCACCGGGCTTATTACTTTTATTAAGGCGTTTTAATAGCTCACTGAAAATAATAAGAGACTCATATTGGCGGCTATCGTTTAAATAATAAGCATACCAGCCTATTGCTGATACTGATTTAGTATTACCACTTTTAAACTCATTATAAACATATTGGGCAAATTCTAATTCTGACAAATAATCTACTTTATCCGTACTAAAATAATTCAGTAATAACTGGATCGTATTTCTACGCATGTAAGTTTTAGTTTCTGCTGCAGGATTATCGTGTTGTAACAACATAGCTATAAGTAAGTTGTTTTCCTCTCCTGTATTCATACTTTTAGCTTTAAATGTTTTAGCTAATATATCCAGTTCACTATTATTTACTATACCTTCACCTAAACATTTGAGAAATAGTAAAGCACTTTCTTTTCCGATACTTTTCTCAAAAGCATCAGCTAAATGTCCACCTGTAATATAATTGGTATCTGTCTTTTTAGTGATGTTGTATAGATGCATATTATCTGTGAGTGGCGCAACAAGTCCCATTTCTACTAATGAAGCAATATAGTAGGTACCCATGGCTCCTAAAGGTCCTTTCCAGTAACCTCCAGTAGCTTTCCCATTAGGCATTGCTCCATCAACAAGATTGTATTCTTCTTTATTTTCATTAATCATGGATTGTGCGTATGTAATACCGGGTATCCCTAATCCATCACCACTCTTTGCATGTATAAGTGCCATTAATAATTCTGATATACGGATATGCCTCCTTAAATCTGCAAGATTAGCAATATCACGAGTGTCATAAAAGCATTTTAATAGCCAGCAGTAGAAACTGTAGTATCTTATACGTAATGTTACAACATTCATGCCAGGAAGTAATGTTGTAAATAATTGCTCTGATGCAGTACGTATACCTAATGGGTTCAGCCCCACACTAAACGATAGATTTTCACCAATAAAAGGAGCAAGAACTATGTCATTTTTCAATATTGTCATAAATTATTTTGCTTATAATATATGGTATGTGATTGTTTGTGATAAATTAAAAGTTCTATCAATCTTATTATTTTGCTACGACTTCTCACAATAAGTTTTATTTGTAACCCTATTCCTCATCAGTGTTGAAATAAGAGAACAGACACTTCCAAGTTGGTATGTCTGTTTTTTTAATCTTTATTATATGTAGTGCTTGACTATATATTTTGTCTTACATCGATTGAAGTAATCTATAGCGTTCTTCATTGACTCTATTCCTTTGTTTAACCTTTGGGCAGAGTCAAAATATCTTGCAGCATATCCATTTTTTATTTCCGTTTGATACATTATTAATAACTCTTTTAGACCAAGAAAAATTGACCTTAACTTTTGAGCTTTAACGCCAAAATCTTGATGATTCATATTTTGGGCTGACCAATTTAAAATTGGATCAATGTAGTTCTCCGTCATAAATGAAATGCAGACTCCACTTGGTGCATTATTCAATACATAAATAATAATATCTTTTAACTTTTTCACTTCTTCATTTTGAGGATATATCGATAATATTTGATCACAAATATCTTTTCCTGTTTTATTTACTTTATTCCATTCCTCCATATAAAACTTTACCTTATTGAGATAAATATTATACTCGGTTTTAATTTGATTGTTTAGATCAGAAATATATGTAAACTGATTTATCAAACCATATGTGTAGTACTCTGTAGATTCCACGTCAGTTTTTTTATTTTTTGATTTGATAGTTGTCGTATCCTTAAATGCATATATATATTTTTCTAGTGGGATAGTGTTTAATTGGTCAAAGTGAATTGGGTATAAAGAAAGAGATACTGTGTTAATTTCATCTAATGAAGAAACTTCTTTGGAGAATTCCTCTAATGCCAATTTCTGTTTTTCTAGTGTTGGAATTAATTTACTACACCAATATAAAATGGATTGCTTAAATGATATGGCTTTAGTTCTATTGGTACTATATTTTGAAAACCAGTTTACTAGCAACCCGGCCAAAAATACTACAATAGACACAATTGTAGGAATGATTATTCGGGCCAGTCCTTCATTCATTCCCCAAATTGTAGGAGAAGGAGCTTGTAAAGTACAGGATATAGATTCAATACTGTTCTTGATTGAGTCAAGAGCTGATAATGTTGATAGTTGGTTTTGAATACTATCACAGGCTTGCTGAATATTGGATGTATTTTCTCTAATATAATCAGTTTCAGCCGTAAGTGTAGACATTATTTGTTCAATTGTATTCATGTTTTAATAATTTATATATATTCATTCAAAGTTTTCTGTGCTAATATTAAATTTATTGATAGTTTAATTGTATACGATTGCCATGATTTTTTCAAAAAAATACTGTATCTTTTTTGCCATATCTAAAATAATTCTTTCCATTTCTTCATGAGGAATAGTCATATCAATATTATTATGTGTATATTCATTCCTTTTTATTCTTAGTTCATTAATTTCATTCTCAAAATCAGGTGGAAATTCTACTCTTAGGTCACTCTTTATAAACTCAAAATAAGGTTGATACATAGGTTTTATACCTTTATTCTTAATATCGTATTTACAGAATAAATCTTTAAGTGTTACCTCGAAAATTGTATATAATTGTTTTAATGTTTTTGATAATTCAATATTTAACTCTTCATAAATCTCTATTTTTCTAGGCCCATAATGATGTTGTAAATAAATAAGGAATTCTTCTTCATTTGAGGCATTTTCTTCTTGTTTAGCATATTCTTCTTCTAGTTCAGAGAGTTTATTTTCTGAGTATTTCTTATATTGTTCAATGCTTTTCACAATATTGGATATATCACTATTGAATTTATTATAGAACGGTGTAGTTTTATACGATTTTTGATACATAGAATTATGCTTTAAATTGTTTAAGTGAAAATAATATACCTATTAAAAATCTCTACATTAGTTCTTTATGCTTTACTTTATTCTGCTTATATAACTTTTAAAACCTTCCTTGATATATTCTGTCATATCTTGGCCCATAATTTGATTACTTACTGCATTAAGAACCTCATAATCATTATTGCATATTTTATTTATTTCATCTAAAGATAAACCTTTATATCTACGGTTAAATACTTCTTGAACATCTGGCTCTAAATCTCCTGTAAGTTCATTAAAAAATGGTTCTATAACAATATCATGTATTGTAACAAGATCATTAACATCATCTAAGTATGGAGCAATTATTAAAATTTGTTCTTTGGGAAAGTCTTTAAAATCGAAAATTTTTCCTTTAATGCGCCACTCTCTTAAATACTCAAAATCATAAGTGTCAATATTTAAATTTTGGGTCCTCCACTTTAAATCATTAGGAATTGATTTTAATTCTTGATCATTGCAATATATTACATTTCTAGCTCCATATTCTTTTATTAGTAGGTCTCTAGAAAATCCTATTCCAAAAGGTTGATACATAGGTAAATTTGTTGAATTTACTTTGGTCTCAAAGAATTTATGAATACTTGTAATTGGAGATGCAGAAAAGCATACAAAATCATCCTTCTTTGAGATTAATTTCTCTTGATTTAATATGGAATAAAGAGATTCTTTGCCTTCCTTTTTAGTTCCTTTTGTGAAATGGAAGAGATATGGAGTTTGATCCAAACGTGTTCTTCTAAATTTATCTGATATTATACCCATGACTAATAACTAATTAATATCCAAATAAAGTGGCTCCTTTTTGTTGTTTTTCTATTACTTTGATTTGTTCTTTAAGTTCTTTATCTTCTTTATACCATAATGATTCTTTTATCTTTATTGGGTTCTCCAGCATTTTTTCTATTTCAGTTACAGCTTTCATAATTAAGTCTGTACTACATATAGGAATCTCTCCGTTAGGAGCGTAATAGGCAAGGTATCCTTCTGAAGGATTATATATTCCATGTCGTTTACATACGAGCCATGCTACAGTTTCAGCCTCAAATTCTCGTTCTTTTATGGTTAATTTCCGTCTTTTAGATTCAGTATAGAATTGATGATAACAAAATAAATGCGCTAATTCATGGCATATAGTATGAAATTGCACAATCCTTTCCTGATTTCTATTGACACTTATTATAAAACGCGAATTTACTCTAGCGGATTCCTTATTCACCATAATTGATAATTGTTTCTCTTTATATGGCATAATATATCCTCCATAAGTATTTGCAGCTTGAAAATTATCATCTAGATATATTCCATAGACTGGCAGGTTTTTTATTAGTATATCCCATGTCTCTATTTTAATTTCTCCCTTAGTTTGTTTAAGACTTTCATCCCATAGTTTCATTATATCAGCTTCATCTAATATATTTAAAGCTCCTGGGATTTCTTCTGTGTCACCATAATCAAAGACGCATTGTACTGGTCCAAACGGTTTTAATATAATTAATTTCTGAGCATTAACTCTGGGTTGACGACCATATTCTTTCCATTTCTTACCATTAAAAACAAACGTTGCCCCAGGTTTTTGCATTTGTACAAGCATAGCGTTATAAGGAGCAAGATAATTGAAACGTCCTACAAAATCAAGAAGCTTCTTAAATTCTTGGCTGTTACGATAACTTCTAACTAAAAATTGTAATTCATCAATGTTTTCTTTAAATTCTAGCTCTCTTTGTTTTTCTTGTTGCTTAGAGATAAAAGCATTATATTCAGTTTCTATTATTGAAGGAGTAATGTGCTTAAAGTCGTCATAATTAAATGCGATATGAGAAAATTCTGATAAGTTTACCAACATCATATATACGGATTTACAATATGGAATAAAGTCTTTTCCCATATAGTCTGTAAGAGCTATTGCAAATTCTATAAAATTTGGAATCTCTGTAATTATGTTTGAGGCATATTTAATTGCCTCTGGCATTTTCTTTTCTAAAATATCTAAATTCATTACATTACTACCTTATAATTATCTGAAAATCATTCTGTTTTATTAATAGCTAGAAATTTACATTGTAGCTATTCTTGTCTCTCTATTAATTTAAATGCTACAGGATCTGTTTTCATCTGATAAATCTTTATATCAGGGTTCAATGTTTTTGCTAGTTGAGTTATTTTTTCTTTTTCAGTTTGTTCAATATTTACACCCAAATAGATGGACTCAAAACACTCAGCTTTCAGTGGCATGTAATGGCGTATCTCTTTCCAATCCCATATTTTTTTATTCTGCTTGGCTTGTTCAGGTGTAAGAGCAGCATACATAGCATTTGGATTCTGCATTACCAATCTGACCTCCTGCTCATATTGCCACTCCTTCGCTTTTGTTTTCCATTGATATAGAAATATATTTTCAGCACTTTGGTGAGCATCAGGGCGCTCTATTATATTTCGGTATTGGACTTCAATAACAAACGGTTTAAGATATATTGTACCAAACATTGGGGGTACGGATTGCATCACTTTATCAATATCAAGTCCTATGCAAACACCTTTGTGATTATAACAATAATGGCTCCACATAAGCAATGAATCATGAACCTTCGACAGACTGCAGAGCCATGTTTCATTGCGCAAATTAAGAGCATCATTTTCCTCCTTTTCCATCCACCATTCTTTAGGTATCCATCCTTTAAGTTTACTCTCCGGAACATTTGAGTAGTCAATTAATTTAGGATGACAATCGAAAGGGTCGTTTAGCTGAGAGGCATTAGTGAATTGGAGATTTTGGTTTCCAATCATACACTTTGCGCCATTGATATCAAGATATTTATATAGAATATTACTCATGGGAACAATATATATTACTCTAATTGTTTTCTATAAACAGAATCCAATGTGTTACCATCTTTGTCCTTCCAGTCTGCCCAACCATTAGATGGACGACCTAGGCAGAATGATGAAGCTGTACTTGGACTTGCAAAAGTCCTATCGGAAGTCATTACCAACTTGTCTTCTGAGAAATCAGCATATTCGTGCATTATATTAGTACGCTTTTTATCCCACTTTAGTGAGGGCACAGAAGTTTTAGCAATCACGCTGCCTTTTAAAACAGTAAAACCATTTGAACCATAAATTCCTTTGGCATCACATCCGCGTCCTTTTGTGTAAAACAAATGCTCTGCATGGAATTTAGTTAACTCAAAGATATTACAACCTATGAACGATGCCAAGAATTTAACATCTTCGAAGAACTCATCCATTGCATCACGCTGATATTCTGGCAAATTAGGAGCTTTGGGTGTCTGTTTGTTTTCATTGAGTACAAAAGCGTTTGTTTGCTTTGCTTCGGCAATTGCTTTATGTTCCAAATATTGCACATCAGCTTTAGTCATATCTGCATCCTTTGATACGAAGATAAGAGCCTTTTGCCAGAAAGTCTTTTTGCTGTCGTGGTCTTTGACACGTTCTTTGAAGTTTTCTGTTTCTCCGATATAAGCCTGTGGTTTTGTTGCCTCATCTTCGCCTATAAGAATATAGAATGCTGGTTTTTGTAGTTTTTCTTGCTCATTAAGATATGCAAGATTAGAGCGTGGCACAACAAACATCTGGCAAATCTTATTGCTGATAAACGCATATTGAGTCCCCTTAGGATCTCCATCAATTAGATATGTGGTTACTGTTTTACCCATGATTATAAATCAATATATTTAGAATATGGTTGGCTTATTTAGCATCTTTAACTTCATCATTCGTAATTACGGTATTGACGAATTCGATAAATTGCTCGCTTACATTTTGTTTTACGATAACTTTTAAATTATTTTTTAGCTCATAAGCGTCATCACCAGCCGTATGTATTAAATCAATATAAAATTTTTTGTTTTGCAAAATCAATAATTGACATGTGGAATCTGTAATTATAGGCTTCACAATTTTATCAAGAACTTCTCCTGCTCGATCATTCAAATTGCCATGTAATCTGAGCCATGATTCGAAGAATTTGAATTTGGTTGAATTAATTGATACTTTACCATTGCAAAATTCATTTCTAATATTCGTTATTGTAGATTTAACTTTTCGCTGATCTACCATTCCAAATATTTTCTCAAAGAGGTCTGGTAATGGATTAATCGATTGACTTCCAGAAGATATGTCTACTAAAATCTTTTTAGCGAATTCTGTTAGGTTGTCTGGTAATGAGCTGATTTGAGCTAATAAGTGATTGGTCGCAACAAGCCAATAATCCGAAGAATGGTTTGCCCTTTGAGCATATAGAGTTTCGGTATTAATTTCAGATAAAGCTTCGATGGCTATTTTATTAATATGGTCAGTCAGTGAATTACTTATCTGGGTTGTCAAACTATAAAAAGATGCATTTGGAATTACATTTTTAATATTATGTTTGTTGATATATTCATCCAAATTATTATTCCATTCAGCCAAATGTTCAATAAATGCTTCATCTGTCACATGTATTCTATTCTTGATGTTTTCATATTGAGGTAGTATTTCGGAAAGTGATAAGCGAAAACCTAATTTATGGTTCACCATGTATTGTAATACATCATTTAATAGTGGAATATTCCATCTTGTACAGTTTACCAGCATATCTCCGTGATTTGCGTAATAGTCCATGACTTCTACTACATGTCTTATATTTCCGTCACTAACTAAAGAAACGGAACATCCTAGAGACAATTGCATGGCGACAAAATCATAATATCCCGACTCTGTATTATTGCGATTATTAGTCTCTATCTCTGAATACAATTGATTTATATAGTTTGAATCCAACCTTACAGACAGCGGTAGATCTTTATTAGAAGACAACAAGCGATAGGTTGTAAATATACCTCCAGCATTGTTCTTATCCACTTGTTTATTGCTAATACAATCTTTTATTGTTTGTAAAAGTATCGTGAAGGAATAATTAGAATCATCTTTTAATGTCCTTATAATGTCTGTATACTCAAATTTATCAGGTAGTAAATTTGCTAGATATGAGTCAAAATCTGCTGATGTAGTTTTAACCTGATAATAGTTATAAGCTTTTGCCGTAACATTACTTCTAATGAAAATATTACTTCTATTTGCAGCTCGAATGTAATCAATAAATATTTTAGGCTCAACTTCCTTTGGCTCAATCAATGATACAAAATCACATGTTAATTTCTTTTCTTCAATGAATTGCTCTATTTCATTTAGTGATTTAAAATAATCACCACCATTGAATTCTTTGAAACGAACAATCTTTTTATATAATTGAGCAATAACATGACCCTGATTTTCTGCATCTAAATGCAAGAGTAGTTCTTGATACTCAACTGGGAATAATTGTTTCTCAAGCGTATCTTTTAATTTCCTTTGTGCTATTAGTTGCCATACATGTAAAATAGCATCATTCTTTCGAGATAGTGTATGAAGGCAATGTATTATTTTATTAATCAAGGTATCATCCATACCTTTTACAACTTCGTCTAACACAATATCGAATAGCTTGTTGGATTCGGCATATTGATTTATATCGTGATCTTCCTCTCCGTTAATACAACCTTCAATATATTTTGTTAGTGGAATTTGTTTAGCATGTTCAATATCAACACCATATACCAAAGCTGCAATTTCACATTGAGTGCGTAAATCATTATTGATTATTGTTTGAATTCCATTCAAGTACTTTCCTGACAAAATTTGTTCTACAGGATTAGATAGGATTTCTGCCTTTTTTAGGCAGAACAAAGCAATATTGATTATTGAAATTTCATTACCCCATTCTTGGCAAAGTGCGACCATTTCATTGATAAATGAAATAATTTCTCTGACATTGGCATTAGGATGGGCCAATCTGAATATTCTATTTATAGTTTCAGTTGAGTCACTTTCTTCTCCGAATGCTTCAACAAACAATTTATTAAACACATTTCTATAGTCTGTTATAACTGGAGGAGCAACACGATATACAATTGGGAAAGTTTTATTGATAAAATATTTGGTTAGTTGTTTAGTTTCTTCTTTCGATTTATCGCCAAACGCACAAGCCAAATGTGTCTCGTCAAAAGGAATAACAGCCCAAATATTTTCAAAACCACTATCTGCAAAGAATGTATGGATAGAAGACCACAATTCCTTTACTTTTTCAGCTGGAAGTCGATCCATATTATCAAAAACAAGAACCAATTTGGGCTTTTTATTTTCTTTTATAAAATCAGAAATGTCTTTCATCCAAGTTTTAAATTCATATACAGTAGGTTCATCTACACTTAGAGTCTCATAACATATATCATTTTCAACTTTATCTTGATAAATTGCCAACAAATAACTTAACCCATACTTATTATGATCCTTGTGATATGCCCAACCCCAAATGGCTAATGCAATAAGTACAGGTAATGAGGCTATTATGATGGATAATAAAGAGAACCACCATGTAGTATTTGCTGGTTTTACGGCATATGCAATGAAAGTGAAAATTGGAGTTAAAACTGCAACTAAAAATGCCGCAACCATACCATTACTTATGAGAGGGTACTTTTCTGTTACAGTCTCAGTTTTACGAGCCAGTAAATATTTAAGTTTCTTTGACCATGTTACAGATTTCTTACCTCCACCTTTAATAGTTATGGTGGTATTACCGGACAAAATGTTATCGCTAATGAGTTTGCTTGTTAATAATTCCAATATAGATCGACGTTGTAAGTCTTCTTGGTGTCCCCATGCATCATACTCAAAGAAATAATATCCTTCTGCTAATTCTTTTTCTAACATTTTTACAACATTGGACTTTCCTGAGCCCCATACACCTTCGATACCGATAATTCGAGGTAAGGCATTTTTATCGTCTTGTATATCATTATGACGGAAATGACGAGCAATAGTTTTTGCTAGTCGACTTTGTGAACCTCCATCAAATTTATCTATACCGCATGGCTTATTTTGAATAAACTGCGGAAATTGTTTTATATGTTGTTGATTATCCATATTATCTCGTCTTTTATGCTGCAATTACTTGGTTTATTAGTTTCACATAATCAATCACTGCTTTAGGACTATCACGGAAGATGGTAGTAAACTTGTTGAATGGTGGTTGTTGCAATACCACAGTTGTAATGTCTCCATTTTCGCTTACATATCTGATTAGAGTACGCAAATATTCTTCTTGCATACGTGAAAGTTCCAGACCGTGTATCAGAGTTCTGTATTTTTCCAATGCAGCTTCTTGCTCTATTCCAATGATTGAACGTATAAATGCAGCTACACTTTTTTGGTAAGGTTTTGTTCTTGTTTGAGCATCAAACTCCTCTTTAGAACCAAGCTCTTCCCAAAAGATTTGTTCAAGTCGCGAAATGTCAGTTTCGGTAAGAGGTTCAAGATGATATATTTTTTGCAAAGCTGCATCATTCGGTAAATGTTCTTTCAAATAATCCTCTGCACGTCTGCGATAAGTTCGGATAGGAGAGACCTTAACGCCTGTATTATCCTGCTCAAATGTATCTTTGATATTTACAGTGAAGATTTGTCCATTGTTATCTCCTTCCAGATATTGAAGGAGTTCTCTTAGTTCAAGCCTTATCCTTTCTAATGATGCAATATTTTTGGCTTCCCAAAATCGTGCAGAAATTACCTCTTCCAACACAGGCATTTTTGCCATAACCTGAGGGATAGATGCTTTCTTTTCTTTGAGGTATATGGCAATGTCTATAATCTTTCTTTCCGAGGAAGCTGCATTAACACTTTCATCAATGATGCCAAGTTGAGATTTCAGAACAAGTGCATCAAATTTCAGAGCGGAAGTATTAACTGTAGCATTTTTGAACAATGGAGATATTGAATCTTTTATGACCATAACATCTCCAAGAGACAAACATTTCATTGCCTCTATATTTGAATAAGTTTCTACCGAACGAAGCTGTCGACGTACTTCTATACGGTTTCTGTTCAATTCAGAGATTTGTTTATGCAGAATATCTGTCAACTCATCATGGAACGCTTTTGCTGCTTCATCCGATTGATATTTCCCGTCCTGTAATGCAAACTTTATATCTGTGCGTAGTTTGAATAGAGTTGTTACTATCGACTGTGATTTTGTAAGTTGAGAACCTTCTGGGTTCATTTCAAAGTACTCAAAATTGCGGTAATAATCGAATATGAGAAACTCTTTTTTGTCTTCTCCATTACCGAAAAGATTTTCACAAAGTCTTGTTCCTCTACCAATCATTTGCCAGAACTTAATCTTTGAATGAACAGGTTTGAAGAATACAAGATTCACTACCTCCGGAATATCAATACCGGTATCAAGCATATCAACCGACACTGCTATTTGAGGAAGTTTGTCTTTGTCGGCAAACTTATCGATAAGGTCGGAAGAATATTTCTCGTAATTGTCAATCACTCTACAGAAGTCAGGTCCCAATTCAGGATACAATGCATTGAAACGCTCTGCAATAAATACCGCATGGTTATGGTTATAGGCAAATATTATTGTTTTGCCTACAATGGTTCCTTCATTGAAACGGATGCCTTCCTCCATAAGTCGATGGAGCACATGGTCAACAGTATCTGCATTGAAGATATATTTGAAAATCTCGGCAGCGCTGATAGTTCGGCTGTAAGGATCGCCGGGGTCTAAACCAGCCATCATTTTTTCATATTCAAATATCTCCTGAATCTGCTTCCGCTCTTCATCTGTCAATTTTTCCGGGTTTATACCCTCAGTAAGGATGAGTGAATTATCCTTGATGGGAACAAATGGATTCAGATAACCATCAGCCACAGCTTCATCATATTCATAGCTGTCGGTAGGCTCACCTTGCTCCATTCCAAACAACTCGTATGTAGAGCGATCTACTTCATCTCTTGGCGTTGCAGTAAGACCTAATAGCAAGCCATCAAAATAATCAAAAATGGCGCCATACTTACCGAACACGCTTCTATGTGCTTCATCAATAATAATCAGGTCAAAACGTCCAATTGAGAATGTCTTATTATCTTTATCAAGATGCCCAATCATTGTCTGGTAGGTGGAGAAAAGAATACGGGCTGATATATCAACATCACTCTCACGCAATGAGCTGACAGTCATATTGGGGAGCAATTTAGTATAGTTCTTTTTTGCCTGATTGACCAGCTCTATTCGGTCGGCAAGGAACAACACATTCTTTATCCAATTATTACGGACAAGTACATCAACCAAAGATATACTGACACGGGTTTTACCCGTTCCTGTTGCCATAACGAGCAAAGCACGTCTGTGTTTGTCGTTGTAATGACGACAAACCGACTCAATGACCCGCTTTTGATAATTTCGATTAGTTATCTTATCCGATATAGTCAAGTCTGTTATATCATTCCTACCTCGTTGCGAAATCAGACGGCGCAACTCATCAAGTGTATGGAATCCCATTACTGGACGTGATGGATAGCCTATGCCATCAATGATGTTTGTGTCGAATCCGTTAGTGTAATAAATAACAGGTCGTGAACAGGCATATTTTGAAGCGAGGCAATCGGCATACAATTCTGCCTGATGACGTCCCTTGCCAGCATCCACGCTTGTCTTTTTGGCTTCTATTACGGCAAGTGGAATACCGTTTGTGTCGAATAGAACATAATCGGCATACCCTATGCCACTTTCATTGGGCATTCCTTGCACTTCGATTTCCGTACACGCCTGCCGTGGGATAATCTCGCCGTCTTTCTCCGACACTTTCCATCCTGCTTCACGCAAAAGCAAATCGATATAAAGTTTACGGGTTTCGGCTTCAGAAATATCGTTTACTATAGGTTGAGCATTGACCGTTTTGGGGATCTCGGTTGATTTTCCCTCTACTGTTTCAGCTGTACTCTGCGCTGCGTCAGAGGTCATTGCTGCAACTTGATTTGGCTGAGGAACTACTGCCAAACTACCAGGTGTAGCAACCTGAGGAATAAGGTCTTTATTAAAATCGGGTAACACCTCAATGAGTTTCCAAGCCAGTAAAACTGATCCTATGATATAATACAAGTTTAGGACTGCAAAGAAAGATTCCTTACGTCCTACATATCCGGCATCACCTCCCACATGAGCAGCGTTATTACCTATTTTGCGAACATAATGTATTCGCTTCATGAGTTCGGGACTATCTATAAACTCCTTAAACCGTTCGTCGGTCGTAAGTGTCAGCAGCGATGTCCTTTCTCCAATTTGCCAATTTTTAAGTTTGTAGATTGTCTTGACTATCGATTCCAGTGCAAGTCGTGCATTTTGAGCCGAAATCACTGGGTTGGCAATTTGAAATTCCTCTGCGGTAGCACAATATCTGTGTAATGTAGCTAATCCGCTAATGTCTTTTATTATATCAAAGTTCCTCATAATCATGCTAACTAAAATAATACTGCATTCTCTCTGCCATTAGCTGCTCTGCATCAGCTAATTGCTGGCGGATAAGTTCTTTTTGTCGCTCTATTGTTTTAACCTGCATTGCAAAATGTTTTTGTAGATCAATTGGTGGAACAGGGATAGGAAGATTACCCAATAACTTCTGATTGATGTTTTGAATGCCTATTCCGTTTGACTTTAGAATATGAGTTTTTTTAAAACCAGTATCAGTTAATAGAGCAACAAGATACTTATTTACAATATCAGTAGATTTCCTAAACCTAATACAGAACCCACTAAAAGTTACTTCCTCTTTATTAGGATAAACTTCAAGGCATCGGCCAACAAGATTCTTATTCCCATTAGATCTAACAAATACAATATCTTCATTTTGCAGTAGATACTCCTGCGAAATACTTTCCACTTCTATTGAAGGAATGTCGTCAAATAAAGTTATAGCTTTTAGATTTTGGAAATCTCCTACACCTATTATTTTTAATGTTTTACCTTTTTCTCCTTTATTGTAGTTTAGTCCATTTTTAAAATCTCCAAGTTGCCCCATTGGTATAATATCCCATGATTTATTATTTATTGCAACATCTCCAAACATATCAAGGAAGATGGATTGAGCGAGAGCATCAAGGTCTGCCAATTGAGCCTTATAACCATCAATTACTTCCTGAGGCTGTCTCAAAATGAGACGGCCTTTTTTGTGTTTGCAAAAAAAATCGGGTAAGTCCTAACTTCGCTCAGTCAGAACTTGCCCGTCTCCCTAATTTTTTGTATCTT
>OKRU01002748.1_pt1 | contig 15192 bp, 15 predicted proteins | sample 1601131 | NCBI WGS metagenome assembly OKRU01 (sample SAMEA3541558, study PRJEB24748) | human gut metagenome | biome: human gut; feature: human-associated habitat; material: faeces | place: China | collected 2012 | reverse complement strand
ATATAAATAGCATTTTCTAATGTGACGATTTCCAGATCGTCTGGATTATTATAATCGCTCTGGTTTACTGCATTATAGAGGGACAGCAGATTTTTCCGGTCAGAAAACAACATCCGAAAAACGGTGTCCTTGTAGTTCCGGTTTGTCGTCGGTGTTTTGACTGTAAAATTTCTTTTTGTCTTGTTACGGTTTCTTTTGCATTTTGCCATAAATCGTTTCCTCCTGAAATTGTAGGACAGCTTATTTATAAAACTGTTCGTGATTGCAGGAGAATGTAATCATATATTTTCCTAAGTTTCTTCGTCTCCTGCTTTTCAATTGTTAAATGGGTAACAAAAAGCATAGATACGAATGAAGCATACAGATTATTTGGGGCTAATCTGTCGCCGTTAGAAAATAGATGACAAAAATGTCATGAAATTTTGTAAAATATGCTTTAGATTATTGTAACACAAAGATAGGAAATGAAGCAAGAAATTTTATAGCAAAATCCGTTCCACGTCATATCCATCGTCCGCCAATTCTAAAATTGCAATGCCTTTTCCATCGCCACGGTCAGCCCCGGCGCTGCCCGGATTGATAAAAACTTTTCCATAGCGGTCGTAGTGCGTGAATACATGGGTATGTCCGAAAATTATAAAATCCGCATCCGTGAGATCGAAAGGCAGGTCAGCTTTGTTATGGACAAGATAAAACAATTTGCCCCCGATCGGCACGGAGACAAATTCATGCAGGTAGGATGCCCACTCACCGTGGTCGCAGTTCCCGCGAACTGCATACATCGGAATGCCGCAGTTCAGGAATCGGTTGTAAGTACGTTCATTGTCAAAATCCCCGGTATGTATGAGATAATCACATTTTTTGATATGGTCAAATAATTCTTTACGGCATACACCGTGTGTATCGGAAACTAATGCAATTTTCATGAATCAGACCTCGCTTCGTTTGTTTGTAATTTTTTTATTTCATCCAAAGACAGCCCGGAAATAGCAGCAATTTTTTCGAGTGAGAACTCCTGTAATTGAAGCATGCGCCTGGCAGTTTCGATAGAATTTAGTTCTATACCATGCTTTTCGCCCTCAGAGAAACCAGCCTCATGTCCATACTTTTCACCCTCAGAGAAACCAGCTTCATATTCTGCCTTTCTCAATTTTTTCTCTTCCAATTCTTTATCATACTCAAAGATACTCATACTGATGACCTCATTTCGGTTGCGGGTAAGAAATTCGGCTAAAATCCCTTCCCTGACACACTCGTCTACGGCACGTTCCACGGCCTGATCTAAAGACATATCCGCTGCATAGTGTCGTACTCTGGCAACATACTGTGCATATTCGTTTAATGTATTGCAATGCTGCATTAACTCTGCATTGTGTCCCACATTGACATTTAAAACCGTGACAATCAATTCAAGCTTTGGTTCACCTGACAAATGTTCAAATGCCGAGGAAAGCCGAAGTTCTGTGCAGTCGGGAGCTGCCGTCGAGCCATTGTAAAACTCGATAAAATTTGGTGCAGGAATTTTTTGCAGAGTCGAAGAATAAAGAGATTTCTTATTCACGAGTTTCTGATATTCACTGCAAATATAAAACAGATCACGAAGAGGCATATTTGGATTGTAGGTTGACTGATGCTCATACAGATATAAATTGGTATCCATAATAAATGCCAGATCGTTTTTCATCCCCATATAAATAGCATTTTCTAATGTGACGATTTCCAGATCGTCTGGATTATTATAATTGCTCTGGTTTACTGCGTTATAGAGTGAGAGCAGATTTTTCCGGTCAGAAAACAACATGCGAAAAATAGTGTCTTTGTAGTTTCTGTTTGTAGCTGGCATATTGACTGCTGAGTTTCTGGATAATTTGTTATGGTTTCGTTTGTGTTTTGCCATAGGCTTCCTCCTGATTGGTGAGACAGCTCTTAAATAATACTGTCTTGGCAGGAGAATAAATATATTCTATATCTGATTTCTTTCGTCTCCTGCTTTTAAATTCGTTAATGGGTAATTAAAAGCATAGATACGAACGAACAACGCAGATCATTGGGGATAATCTGACGTTTCCAGAATATAGATGGCATAACGCCATAAAGATTTTGTAAAATATGCTTTGGAATATTATAACATAAACATTGGAAACAAAACAAGAATTTTTATGTATTACTTGCGCTGGTTTTATATGAATGATATAATTGCTATATCTCTACAGCGATATAGATTTAACGATGGTGAGGAACAGATGGAAAAGATTATTTATCATGGCTCAGACCATATAATTTTAAAGCCAGAATATGGAAAAGGAAATTTCTCAAATGATTATGGAAGAGGATTTTATTGTACGGAAAGTATTATGTTGGCAAAGGAATGGGCATGTGCAAAGAATACAGACGGCTACGCCAATCAATATAGACTGCATATGGATCAGCTATCGCTGCTTAACCTGAATGAATCAAAGTATCATATTTTAAACTGGCTGGCAGTACTGACACGCTATCGGAGTTATTGGCAGCAGAAAAGTATTGCAGAAGAAGCAAAAGAATATCTTCAGAAGCATTTCTTTGTAGATATATCGCAATATGATGTTGTGACAGGATATCGTGCTGATGATTCCTACTTTTCTTTTGCACAGGATTTTATTATGGGAGTGATTTCACTTACACAGCTAGAGGAAGCGATGCATCTTGGTAAACTAGGGGAGCAAATCGTGTTGAAGAGTGAAAAAGCATTTTCTCAGTTAGAATTTATTGACAGTGAAGAAGCGGAAGCAGAAGAATTTTTTCAGAAGAAGGTGCAGAGAGACAGAGAGGCAAGAAAAGAATACCGCAGAGCCAGAACGGGTAAGGCATCAGTGGATGATATTTATATGATCGATATCATGAGAAGGGGGATGGAGAATGAGGACTTTCGCATACGATGAAGAATATGTTACGCTGGCACAACGTGTCATGGGAGATATGTTAGATTATGCAGTCAATACTTTAAATTATGAACTGCAAAACTTTTATCGGATGTTTCTTATTAGTGGCATTGCAAGACAGTTTGAGATTGGTAATCCGGCTTATGTGGCAGGCAGGAACGGTTGTGAAGTAGCTAAGGAAGTGATTGTTTTAAGTGGATTGGTTATGCCGGAGGCTGAAGATTTGATGTATCTGGATAAGTCTCCGGAGTATTGGACAGGCTGGGCACTTGCTTATTATCAGTGGAAGTCAGGACAGTCTTTTCGTCAAATTGACCATGCAGTATCAATTGACACTGTGTGTGCCATGTATGATCCGCTTCATGAGGCTGATATAGAGAAGTTTGTTTACATTATGAATGAAAAATTAAAGCAACAGGATGTGTCAAGACTTCGCAGACTGCGGACTTATGCAAAACTTTCACAGCGGCAGCTGGCAGAAGCGGCAGATGTGCCTGTACGGCAGATACAGCTTTTTGAGCAGGGAGAACGGGATATTAATAAGACACAGGGAATGACATTGCTGAAGCTATCACGGGTGCTAAAGTGCAGACCGGAGGAATTGCTGGCATATGTGGATTGTTTGTGAAAAATTACCTATTGAAAATATTTGCCACTCATAGTACAATGCAATTGTTATATGACTGACGGAAATAGTGGGGTTTACCACGTGAAGTATAACAAAAGAATGCCGACCGTCTGGGCGAAGAGTCCAGACGTGCGGTTCTTTTTATTTTTAGGGTAAATTTTCCAAAAAATCCCATCAGCATGAGAAAGGAACCACTCATTGTATTTTTTCGAATACTTACCGGAAAAAGCGCGCGTGACTCTTGACAAAAGATGAAAGTTAGGATAGCCTAACCGTGGTTAGAAAAGACTAACCATGCATCAATCAAAAATCAGAATGAGCATCATAACACAGATGTTATGAACCATGCAAGGCCACACGGTGGCAGAAGGAGAGAAAAATGCAGACAGAATGGAGAAGCTTCCAGGGCGGAGCCTGGGAAACAGAAGTAAACGTAAGAGATTTTATTCAGAAGAATTATCATCCATATGATGGGGATGATTCCTTCTTAGAGGGACCAACACAGGATACCACCGATCTCTGGGATCAGGTATTAGAACTTTCCAGACAGGAGAGAGAAGCCGGCGGAGTGCTGGATATGGACACAAAGATCATTTCCACGATCACTTCCCATGGTCCGGGTTATTTAGATAAAGAGAAAGAGAAGATTGTCGGTTTCCAGACGGACAAGCCTTTCAAACGTGCTCTCCAGCCTTACGGCGGTATCCGTATGGCGATCAAGGCATGCGAGGACAATGGATACAAAGTCGATCCTGAAGTGGTAGAGTACTTTACAACACACAGAAAAACTCACAATGCCGGAGTATTTGACGCTTACACACCGGAGATGAGAGCGTGCAGAAGCGCACATATCATCACCGGACTTCCGGATGCATACGGACGAGGACGTATTATTGGTGACTACAGAAGACCGGCACTTTACGGTGTAGACCGTCTGATCGAGGACAAAAAAGAGCAGCTGAACAACACACGTACCATCATGTACTCAGATGTGATCCGTGAGAGAGAAGAGTTATCCGAGCAGATCCGTGCGCTGGAAATGTTAAAGAAACTGGCAGAAATTTACGGCTGTGATATTTCGAAACCTGCAAATAATGTATTAGAGGCAACACAGGCTGTCTATTTTGCATATCTTGCAGCAGTAAAAGAGCAGAACGGTGCGGCAATGTCCTTAGGACGTACCTCCACTTTCTTGGATATTTATGCAGAGCGTGATCTCGCAGAGGGAACATTTACCGAAAAAGAGATCCAGGAGATCATCGACCAGTTCGTGATGAAACTTCGTCTTGTAAAATTTGCGCGTACACCGGAATACAACACGATTTTTGCCGGCGATCCAACCTGGGTGACAGAGTCCATCGGTGGAATCGGTGTGGATGGAAGACATATGGTTACAAAAATGTCTTACCGTTACTTAAACACCTTGAACAACATCGGAGCAGCACCGGAACCAAACATGACCGTACTCTGGTCTGTAAAACTGCCGGAAAACTTCAAAAAATTCTGTGCCGAGACATCCATCAAACACTCTGCGATCCAGTATGAGAATGATGATATTATGCGTGTTGTCCATGGTGATGATTACGGAATCGCATGCTGTGTATCTTCTATGAGAATCGGTAAGGAAATGCAGTTCTTCGGTGCGCGGGCAAACCTCGCAAAATGCCTGCTTTATGCAATCAATGGCGGTGTCGATGAGATGACAGGAAAACAGGTCGGACCGAAATACCGTCCGATTACATCCGAATACTTAGATTACGATGAAGTATGGGATAAATACAAAGATATGATGAAATGGTTAGCAGGAGTGTATGTGAACGCATTAAATATTATCCACTACATGCATGATAAATACTGCTACGAAAAATTAGAGATGGCATTACATGACAAAAATGTGAGAAGATGGTTTGCAACCGGTATTGCAGGATTTTCTGTAGTAGCAGACTCCCTTTCTGCGATCAAATATGCAAAAGTCAAACCAATCCGTGACGAGAATGGTGTGACCGTTGACTTTGAGATTGAGGGTGATTTCCCGAAATATGGAAATGACGACGATCGTGTTGACGAGATCGCAAAACAGGTGCTCCACACCTTTATCGGATATGTAAAAGGAAACCATACTTACCGTGGCGGTATCCAGACAACATCGATTTTGACCATTACATCCAATGTTTCCTATGGTAAAAATACAGGAGCAACACCGGATGGAAGAAAGAAAGGTGTAGCATTTGCTCCGGGTGCAAACCCGATGCATGGACGTGATACCCATGGTGCGGTTGCATCTCTGGCATCTGTCGCTAAACTGCCATTTATGGATTCACAGGATGGTATTTCCAATACATTTACCATTGTACCGGATGCACTGGGCAAAGATGAGGCAGCACAGGAGAACAATCTTGTTGCAATGTTAGACGGCTATGTTGTCAAAGGCGGACATCACTTGAACGTAAACGTTTTAAACCGTGATACGTTATTGGATGCACAGAAACATCCGGAACTGTATCCACAGCTTACCATCCGTGTATCAGGATATGCGGTCAACTTTATCAAACTGACAAAAGAACAGCAGGATGAAGTGATCGCACGTACCTTCCACGAACGGATGTAGTGCAACAGGTGCGTTTTGCGAATGGCGCGGCAAGCGATAGGAATCAGAAAAGGAGAACAACATGGGGAAAATTCACTCGTTAGAAACATTTGGCACGGTGGACGGTCCGGGCGTACGGTTTGTCGTATTTTTTCAGGGCTGCCCGATGCGCTGCCAGTATTGCCATAATCCCGATACATGGAAGATAGAGGATGGGGAAGAAATGACAGCGGATGAGATTATAGACCGTTTCGAGCGCAACCGTTCATTCTATCAGACCGGAGGAATCACGGCAACGGGGGGAGAACCTATGTTACAGCTTGATTTTCTGACGGAGCTTTTTACGAAGGCAAAGGAAAAGGGCATTCACACCTGTCTGGATACATCCGGAATTATGTTTCCAAAGAAACATACAGGAACAGATCAGATCAGTGAGAGAGAGATCAGTCTCACTGGAATAAGTGAAAACATGGCATCAGACAGAATGGAAAAGACAGAACAGCTCATGTCAGTGACAGACCTTGTCATGCTTGATATTAAGCATATCAACGATGAGGAACATCAGAAACTCACTGGGCAGTCCAACAGCAATATTCTTGCGTTTGCAAGGTATCTTGATTCGATCGGAAAGCCGGTCTGGATCCGCCATGTAGTCGTACCGGGCATTACGTTTGATGAGAAAGAACTGACGGAACTTGGGCTGTTTTTAAAGACGCTCCACAATGTGGAGAAACTGGAAGTCCTTCCATATCATTCTATGGGAAAAGTCAAGTACGACAATCTTGGCATGGATTATGTTTTAAAAGATACGCCACAGCTTACCAAAGCAGAAGCAAAGGAAGCAGAACGTATCATCCGGGCAGCAATGGAACAATAGCAGGAGAAGTAAGTTTTATGTAAAACATTTTTTTTGAAGAAAAGTATTTACAGATTTCTTTTTTTGCGATTTAATAAGAAGCAGGTATATAGTTCAAAAGAAGAAAGGATGAAAAAATATGAAAATCAAGAATATCAAAGATGTTGACGGATTTTTTAAAGTAATTGATTCCTGTGCTGGAAAAGTAGAATTGATCACAGGTGAGGGAGACAGATTAAACCTCAAATCAAAACTTTGCCAGTATGTTTCTCTGACAAGCTTATTAAAATCTGATGTAGAGATCCCAGAACTTGAAATTGTAGCTTACGAGCCGGAAGATACAGAGAGGATCATCAAGTTTTTAATGACAAACTAGAAATGAACAGAAGCTGATCGTAAAAAAGCGGTCAGCTTTTTTTATTACATAGGAAATTACTTCCTATGTAATAAAAACGCTCCGCGAGGATGCCATGTTCTTATTTTCTTCTCTTTACAACATGCTATGACGGTTGCAATTCACGGCATGAAATAGTACAATAAATCGTCTTAAAAATGGAATAATAATGTTAGTATATAGCGAAAGGAATTAAGATGTCAAAAATAGAGTTTCACGAAATTACATTAGATGATAAAACATGGATGGATGCCAGATTTCAGGAAGATGACAGAAATGCATGCGAGTACACGTTTGCCAATAATTTTGTCTGGCGGAAAGTATATCATGTTGAAGTTGCAGAAAAATATGGGTGTGCAGTCATTCGTTTTGAGGAGGAAGGAGTGGTGATGTATTCCTATCCGATCGGGGCAGGTGACCGCAGAAAAGTGATCGATGAACTGCGCGCGATCTGTGAGGAAGAAAAACGCCCACTTATTATGAGCCCATTGAGCGAAGCAGACCGGGAGCAGATGCTTACATGGTATCCGGAACAGTTTTTGATCCAGGGAGACCGGAACGATTATGATTACATTTATTCCAGAGAAAAATTAGCAACGCTTGCGGGAAAAAAGATGCATGGCAAGAGAAATCATATTGCGAGATTTCAGGATGAGGATGACTGGTGCTATGAGGAACTGAATGATTCCAATATAGAAGAATGCCGCAATATGACTTACACATGGATCAAAATGAGGGCAGAGAAATGGAATGAAGAGATGGAACTTGAGATGTCAGTGCTCCATGAGGCATTTGACCATAGAAAAGAACTCGGGCTTGTCGGTGGGATCATCCGGAAGGCAGGGCAGATTGTTGCGTTTTCTATCGGGGAACCGTTAAACAGTGACACGTATGTTGTACACTTCGAAAAAGCATTTCCGGATATGCAGGGCGCATATCCGATGATCAACCAGCAGTTTGTTTTACATGCGTGTGAAAATTATACTTATGTAAACCGTGAGGAAGATACGGGGGATCCGGGACTGCGCAAGGCTAAGATGTCCTATTATCCGGAAATCCTGCTGAAAAAATATGTGGCGGTCTCAAGTGATGTCATTTTTGCAGATAAGGAAAGAAACAGGGAAGAAATCCACAAAATATGGGAGACCTGTTTTGGCGATGAGGCGGAACTGGTAGATTTTTATCTGGACAAACGGATGACAGAGGATAATATGCTGCTCATCTGCCAGGATGGGCATGCGGTTTCCATGGCAAGCTTTTTAGATATGAATATCAGGGATGGTGAGGAGTGGAAGCCGGCGAAGTATGTATATTCAGTGGCAACGCTCCCGGAATACCGTGGCAGAGGTTATGCAGCGAAGATCTTAAAGAAGGCAGAAGAGATTTTTAATATGCCATTGGTGTTAGTCCCGGCGGAAAAAGAGCTTGTCGGCTATTACCGTAAAGTTGGGTTCACAGAGGCGTATCCATCGGAGCGTTTACTGGAAAAACAGGATGTGCCGGAACTTTTTGCAGCGGAATTAAACAGTTATTCTGTGGAGGAGATCACTGCGGCAGAATATAAAAAAATCCGGGAGCAGAAATTGATGAGAGATGGTTTTATTGCATGGGATGAGGCGGCAATCCGTTTTGCGATGGATTTTAACTGTTTCTGTGGCGGAAGAACGGTGAAGGTAGTGTGGAGTGATGATATTTCCAGAGACGAGAGTGCAGAGGACGCTGATATTCTAATGTACTGCCCGGAGAATGGGACGCTGCACATTATCGAAACGACACTGGGTGAAGAACAGTTTGAGGAACTTCTGCCGGAACTTATGGCGCAGACAAAAACAGAACGTCTGGTATATGACAGAAAGGGTATCATGGTGCTTTCTTCTGATGACCAGGACAGGCAGGAAAGACTGCTTGCAGATGGTTATTTTGCGCTGTCGCTGGCGTAAAGACCAATCTGAAATTCTGAAATTTTCAGAAATTATATAAAATATATAAAAAGTTTTCGGTTTAAGACAAAAAAATGTTGATAATGTATAAAAACATGCTATAATAAAGTTATGATATAAGTAAGCATTCAGAAAGCTATCTGACATAGCCTAGATTGGATCATTATATCAAATAAGCGACAAAGGGGTTGGACATCATGAGAATTAAGATCACAGGAAGAAACATCGAATTGACAGAAGGACTGAAAGCCGCAGTGGAGGACAAGCTGAATAAGCTTGAGAAGTATTTTACTCCGGACACAGAAGTGAATGTAACATTGAGCGTAGAGAAGGAACGCCAGAAAGTTGAAGTTACGATTCCAATGAAGGGAAGTTATATCCGTTCCGAACAGGTAAGCAGTGATATGTATGTATCCATTGACCTGGTAGAGGAAGTCATTGAACGTCAGCTTAAAAAGTATAGAACAAAACTTGTAACAAAGCAGCAGAATGCAGCAGCAGTTTTCAAACAGGATTTTCTGGATGAGAAGTCAGAGGATGATGAAGAGATTAAGATCATCAGAACCAAGAAGTTTGATATGAAACCAATGTATCCGGAAGATGCTTGTGTAGAGATGGAATTATTAGGACATGATTTCTATGTATTCATCAACGCAGAGACAGAGGATGTCAATGTTGTTTATAAGAGAAAAGGCAATACTTACGGATTGATCGAGCCGGAATATTAAAAGTGAGATCAGAGGAGAGCGAAAAGCTCTCCTCTTTTTAGGTTCAGCATGAAACTACTGCAAAATGCTGATACACGAGTCGGATATGCTGCGTCGTTTTTTCTGCAAAATCAAGAAAATGTACGGAAAAAGCGAATTGTACAGCAGATATCAATAGCGTATAATGAAATTACTTCGTGTGTAGTAGCTTTAAGAGAAATGGAGAAAAAACTTTTTGATATTTTAAAAATTGTACAGAAAAATCCGGTATTCGGAAAAACGTTAATGCGCGGCGATATGTTAGATGAAGAGCGTATGGGAATCTTATATGAGATTCTCTATGCAATCGACAGGGAGGAGTTTACGGATACCAGAAATGACATCTTTCAGTATGGAAGTCTGATCGGAAAAAAGGACTTACTGGCAAGACAGATTTTTTTGTATTTATTGATTCTCTTAGATGAGCAGGAACAGATAATCGGGAAATGATTTGCAGATCGTAATTACAAAAGATTTTTTACAAAAGAGTTCTGTGTATGACACAGAATTGCCGTATGGATTTTAGATGGAAAAAGAGTCTGTAGTTCGGCTCAGAATAACGACGGGAGGAGAAAGTATTACTACACAAGGGGGAAGGTATTTTAGAATGGTCTTATCGGATGCTTCGGTGAGACTGTTCTTTTTTTATGGCGGTTTATTGTTCTAAAAAAGTGCTGTGGATAAAAGAAAAATGGGCACTTTTTATCTTGTCACGAGTTAGAAAAAGGGTTACTATAATAAAGATTTGATAAGCAGACATATAATGTTAAAAAGTTGGAGCAAAATCCAAAATAAAGTCAGAATAGAGGAGATTACACCATGAATATTGTTGTTTTAGCAGGTGGTTTAAGTACAGAGAGAGATGTGTCATTTAAGACCGGAGATATGGTATCCAAAGCACTTCGAGAGAATGGACATAATGTTATTTTGCTCGATGTTTTTATGGGATACAGTGACAAAGAGGAAGATTTAACTGGAATTTTTGACCGCACAGAGGAAGTCAGCGTGCAGGTAAAAGATATCCCGGAGATAGCACCGGATCTTGCAAAGGTAAAGGCATCAAGAAAAGATCAGTCTGATTGTTTTTTTGGACCAAACGTCATTAATATGTGCCGTATGGCGGATATTGTTTTCATGGCATTACACGGAGAAAACGGCGAGAATGGTAAGATTCAGGCAGCATTTGACCTGTTTGGAATCAAATATACCGGAACCGGCTATTTAAGCAGTGCGCTTGCAATGGATAAGGGAATGGCAAAACAGTTATTTATCGCTGGTGGAATCCCGACACCACAGGGCATTTCCATGAAGAAAGAGAACCGCAAAGATTCCGCAAAAGAACTTGGCTTAAAGCTGCCATGTGTTGTAAAACCATGCTGTGGAGGTTCCAGTATTGGAGTTACGATCGTGCGCACGGAAGATGAATTCAAGAGTGCTTTGGATGAGGCATTCAAATGGGAGGATAACCTCATTATCGAAGAGTATGTAGAGGGACGTGAATTTTCAGTCGGTGTTATTGACTATAAGGCACTTCCAATCATTGAGATCGCACCGATTCAGGGATTCTATGATTATAAGAATAAGTACAAAGCAGGCAGTGCAGTGGAGACCTGTCCGGCAGAATTACCGGAAGAAATCACAGAGCAGATGCAGCACTATGCAGAGCGTGTGGCAGAAGTATTAGGACTGAATACTTACTCCCGTTCTGATTTCTTATTAAATAAGAATAACGAAATTTACTGTCTGGAAGCAAATACACTTCCTGGCATGACACCGACAAGTCTTCTTCCACAGGAGGCAGGTGTTCTTGGAATCAACTTCAATCAGTTATGTGAGAAGCTGATCGAGATTTCTTTGAAAAAATATGAGAAATAATGATGAATGACATATCGCCACCAGTTTTGCAGAACCGGTGGCAGTTTGTTCTATAATAACAGGAGCATGATATGAAAAATATGACCTTAGAGCATATCGCAGCAGTCTGCGGCGGTACTTACATAGGAAATGAAGCGGATAAAACGCGTGAGATCCAAGGAGCAGTGATCGACAGCCGCCTTGTGGAAAAAGATTATTTATTTATCCCGGTACGTGGAGAAAAGGTGGACGGACACAGTTTCATCCCATCTGTTTTTGAAAAAGGAGCACTTGCGGTGCTCTCTGAAGAGAAGTTAGAGAGTCCGGAAGGTCCATACATTCGCGTGGAGAATACCTTAGATGCAATGAAAAAAATCGCAGCAGATTACCGAAGAGGTCTTGATATCAAGGTGGTTGGAATCACAGGAAGTGTTGGAAAAACAAGTACCAAAGAGATGATCGCATCTGTTTTGGCACAGAAATATAATGTGTTAAAAACAGAGGGAAACCTGAATAACGAGATCGGACTTCCGCTCACGATTTTTAAAATCCGGGAGGAACATCAGGTGGCAGTGCTCGAGATGGGAATTTCTGAATTTGGGGAGATGGATCGGTTATCCACAATGGCAAACCCGGATATCTGCGTGATCACGAATATCGGACTTTGTCATTTGGAAAATCTCATCACAAGGGATGGAATCTTAAAGGCAAAGACAGAGAGTTTTGCGCATCTGACACCGGATGGAATTGCAGTATTAAACGGTGATGACGACAAACTCTGTGACAAGAAAGTCGTAAATGGAAAGCCGGCAGTGTTCTATGGTATTGAAAAGGCTGCTAAAGTGGCAGAAACCGAAGAAGGACAAAAGACACTTGCAGAGAAAACGGTTTACGCAACGAATGTGGAGGCAGTTGGTCTGACCGGAACAAAAGCAGCAATCCATTATCCGTTGAGAGAGACAGGCGGGGAAGTGACGATGGAAGTCACGATTCCGATTGCCGGAGAACACAATGTATACAATGCGCTGGCAGCCGTGAGTGTGGCAAGAGAGTTAGGTCTGACCTGTGAAGAGATGAAACGCGGTATCGAATCTGTGCAGACGATCGGCGGCAGAAGCAACCTGATCCACAAAAACGGTGTGACGATCATCGACGACTGTTACAATGCAAACCCGGTTTCCATGAAAGCTTCCATCGATGTATTGTCCAAAGCACCGGGCAGAAAAATCGCGGTACTCGGAGATATGGGCGAACTTGGTGCAGAGGAAAAGCAGCTCCACTATATGGTTGGAGAACATTTTGCGGGAAAAGGAATTGACGCACTTTACTGCGCGGGAATACTCTCACAGGAGATTGCAAAAGCAGTGCGTGCATGCAGCAGTGAGACAGAAGTCCACGATTATGAGGACAAAGCAGACCTGATCAAAGACCTTGTAAAAGAGGTACAGAGCGGGGATACAGTGCTTGTGAAAGCGTCACATTTTATGGGATTCCCGGAGATTGTGAAGAAATTGACGAAGTAGAAATAGGAGTGTCTGATGAGACACGCCAAAAACCCCAGTGCCGAAACACTGGGGTTTTCAAAATAGATTATTTTATGTTCTAATATGGTCTGACAGATACCTAAATGATAGAATTATTTTTCTCTAACATCTCAGCAATCACATTCTGACAGTAAGCTCCGATTTTTTTCTTCTGTTCCTTATCCAGCTCGTTCGGATAAATTGGTTTTCCGTATTCTACAATTACATGTGTTTTTTTGACGCGTGGCATATGGGCTTCTAAAATATCTGCGGAATTGGTGATTGCCATTGGAATGATCGGGCAGCCACTCTTTTCCGCAATCTTAAAGCTTCCTTCTTTGAATGGGAGCATCAGATCATCCGTTTTATTTCTTGTGCCTTCCGGGAAGATACACATGGAGATTCCATTCTTTACATTGTCAATTCCGGCAAGGATTGTTTTTAACGCTTCTTTTACATTCTCGCGGTCGATAAAAAGACAGTGCAGACGGCGCATCCAGGTGCGCAGCAACGGCACTTTTTCCATATCTTTTTTTGCAACATAGCCGGTAAGTCCCGGGCAGCGTGCATAGGTGATGATAATATCAAAATAGCTTTTGTGGTTTCCGATGTATAAGACTGCCTGATCTTTCGGAACGTTTTCTTCACCGATGACGGTCACTTTCGTTCCACAGATAAATAAAATCACGCGGAATGCCCACTGTACCATGCGAAGCTGACTTAAATCGGCAGCTTTTTTGTTGTATTTTGCAATGATCCATTCTACGCCGAGTACCGGGATCCCGATGATGAGGTAGAGAATCACAAAAAGTAATGTAAGTATTAATCTTATCATAAGGAAAATTCCTTTCTCAATAAAATTTTTTATAAAAATACGATGATCTGTATTGTGCTGAAATATCAGCCTCATCCCATTATAAGGGTTGGGGAAGAGAAAAACAACTCATAAATTAGGAATATAGAAAGGTATGCCGGCATATAATGGTATAAGAGCAAAAATGCTGTGCCGGGTGGCACGGAACTGGAGGCGGGTATGCAGACGAAAAGGGAAAAAAGCAGGTATGTTTTTTGGAAAACGGAGGTTCTTTTTGCAACGCTTTTTTTTGCAACACTTCTTTTTGCCGGATGCAGTGTGGAACAGACGAACCGGACAAAAATCAGTGATCTTGATTACACGATCGTCGCAGAGGCGGACATACCGGAAGAACTACAAAATGACATTGAGGAGAAAAAGGCTGCAGATTTTAAAATGACGTACAAAGACAGCGAATTTTTATACATAGTAAGAGGCTACGGAGAACAGGAGACCGGAGGGTATAGTATCTGTATCCGCGATCTGTATCTGACATCGAATGCGATCATTTTTGATACGGAACTGATTGGTCCGCGCAAGGGGGAAACCATCAGTAAGAGCCCAAGTTATCCATATATTGTGGTGAAAGTGGAGCTGCGGGATGAGAATGTAGTGTTTGAGTAGATTTGTATGAAAAAACATTCAAAAATAGAGAAAAATTGCAAATATTCATGAATTTTGTACAAAACACGCAAATCCGTTTGACAAAATTTTATTACAGTGCTAAAGTAAAGCGTGAAATAAGGAGGTAGAAAAATGCAACAGGCAGACATCAGTAAGGTACGTGCATCCGTACACCAGCAGTGTGGCAGTAAAGTTATGATCCAGCTTGACCGTGGGCGTAATAAGGTTGATATCCAGCAGGTGTTTTCTACCGCTGATTGAACATC
>OKRU01002741.1_pt1 | contig 15229 bp, 14 predicted proteins | sample 1601131 | NCBI WGS metagenome assembly OKRU01 (sample SAMEA3541558, study PRJEB24748) | human gut metagenome | biome: human gut; feature: human-associated habitat; material: faeces | place: China | collected 2012 | reverse complement strand
TGGTATGCCAGACTTTGACATTCCGGTGTTCTGTTGCCAAATTATTGGAATTGTGGGAGGTGGATTAGCACTTTATTCGTTTTATAAGACATTGGGGAAAGAATTACCTGTACCTTTCCTGGGGCTTGCAGGTGGTGGACTTTTTATTGCTTTACTGACTTTGATTCCTAATACACCTATGTGGCTGGATTATGTGAGTCTGATAGCTTTATTGATAGCTGTATTTATGGCTAAAGGAAGTCTTGGTATTCAATGGAATAATCAGGGAAGTCAAGGGGCTTATTTTATCTTGTTAGCTATTTTGCTGCACGTGTATGACAGTATTGGGGATAATACATTGACAGCTATAGCTGCTTTGTTAGGATTGATTCTTTATCTGGTAGGACTGGGTAAGTTAAAAGCAAATCTTGATGCAGATGGAGCTAAGGGAGCTTCTCGTTTGAAAATTGCTGTAATCTTAGGAATTGTAGCTGTGGTATTTGGTTGGATTCCATTATTGGGAGGCATTATTGCCGGCATTTTGCTGATAATTGGTTTCATTTTCGAGTTCTTAGGATACGGCTCAATGAAACAGTCGGCTTCATTAGGAGCAGATGGTCAGAAAGGAGCTGGTTATTTGCGTAACAGTATGATTGTTTTATTGGTGGGAGCTTTTATTGACCTGTTTCCTTTAACAGGACTTATAGTGGGACTTATTTCATTGGTAGCACTTTGGCTTGTATTTAAAGGCTGGAATCTTATCCTTTTAGGAATGGAGGTTGAAAAGGAAGCTGAAATTGAAAATTGATAAATATTTAGATAGAAAAAGAAAAGCCCTAAGAGATTCTCTTAGGGCTTTTCTTTGATTGGTTGTTGGACTACCAGGATTCGAACCTGGACAAACAGAACCAAAACCTGTTGTGCTACCATTACACCATAGTCCAAACTTCTTGGTGTTTTCCTCAGAAAACGCTGCAAAGATAAGCGTTTTTATGAATACCTTCCAAATAATTTCTGACTTTTTTTCTGTTTCTGACGGGAATCCTTACCTTTGTTTGCAAAACAACTTAGCTTATGAGGAAAAAAATATTGTGCACATTGTTGCTGGGGACTACTTTTGCACATGCCATGGCGGTTACTCCGCTATGGATGCGTGATGTACGTATCTCTCCAGACGGAAAAGAAATTGTATTTTGTTATAAGGGCGACATTTACAAAGTGTCTGCCAAGGGTGGAGAAGCGGTACAGCTGACTACACAAGATTCGTATGAGTCGTCACCGGTGTGGTCGCCTGACGGTAAACAGATTGCTTTTGCCAGCGATCGTTTTGGAAATACAGATGTGTTTGTTATGCCGGCTAATGGAGGTTCTGCCCGCAGACTGACTACGAATTCTGCTTCGGAAATTCCTTCTGCGTTTACACCGGACGGAAAGTTTATTGTATTTTCTGCAAGCATTCAGGACCCTGCCAGCAGTGCATTGTTCCCGACTTCTGCCATGACAGAACTGTATAAGGTTTCTGCAGAAGGTGGAAAAACGGAACAAATTCTGGGTACTCCTGCCGAAATGGTTTGTTTTAATGCGGCAGGCGACAAGTTTTTGTATCAGGACCGGAAAGGATTTGAAGATGAATGGCGTAAACATCATACTTCTTCTATTACACGGGATGTATGGATGTACGACATGGCATCGGGCAAGCATACCAATCTGACCAAGCGGGCAGGAGAGGACCGTAATCCGGTGCTTTCGTCGGATGGTAAGGAGGTTTTCTTCTTGAGTGAACGCAACAAAGGCTCGTTTAACGTCTATTCTTTCCCGCTGGATAATCCGGAACAGGTGAAACCGCTGACTTCATTCTCTACACATCCGGTACGTTTCCTTTCTTTGGGAGGAGACGGTACGCTGTGCTATACCTATAATGGAGAAATTTATACACAGAAACAAGGAGAAAAGCCAAGTAAGGTGAATGTGTCACTGACACGGGATGACCAGGAAATTCCGGTTACATTAACTTATACTCGGGGAGCATCGGAAGCAGTCGTATCGCCCGACGGCAAGCAGGTGGCTTTCATTGTACGTGGAGAAGTGTTCGTGACTTCTGTGGAATATGGTACTACCAAACAGATTACGCACACACCTGAAGCAGAAGAAGGACTTTCTTTCAGGGCAGACAACCGTACACTGGTATATGCCAGCGAACGCGATGGAAACTGGCAGCTTTATAAGGCGGAAATTGAACGGAAAGAGGATTTGAATTTCCCGAATGCGACATTGATAAAAGAAGAAGTGCTGTTGCCTTCGAAGACTGTGGAACGGATGTATCCTAAGTTCTCACCCGATGGCAAGGAAGTGGCTTTCATTGAGGATCGTATCCGCCTGAAAGTGCTGAATTTGGAAACGAATAAGGTACGTCAGATTACCGATGGAAGCACATGGTATGAATTGAGTGGAGGATTTAATTATGCCTGGTCGCCCGATGGCAAATGGTTTACACTGGAATTTATCGGAAACAAGCATGATCCTTACACGGACATTGCTTTGGTCAGTGCAGATGGAAAGGGAGAGTTAGTCAACCTGACGAACAGTGGTTATACAAGCAGTTCTCCGAAGTGGACAATGGACGGTAATGCCATTTTGTTTACTACAGAGCGTTACGGTATGCGAAATCACGCTTCATGGGGTTCACTGGACGATGTGATGATGGTATTTGTCAATCAGGATGCCTACGACAAGTTCCGCATGAGCAAGGAGGATTATGAACTCCAGAAGGAGCTGGAAAAAGAACAGGAAAAAGCTGCGGACAAGAAAGACGGAAAGAAAGAAGATAAAAAAGAAGATAAAGATAAGAAAGAGGAAGCCGACAAGGTGAAAGACATCGTGGTGGAACTGGAGGGCATTCAAGACCGCATCGTACGTCTGACTCCGAATTCATCGAGCATCGCTTCGGCCATTCTTTCAAAGGATGGAGAAAGTTTGTATTACCTGTCAGCTTTTGAGCGCGGATTCGATATGTGGAAGATGGATTTGCGCAAGCGGGAAACCAAGTTGTTGCACAAGATGGGTTCCGGCTGGGCCGATATGGAAATGGATAAGGAAGGAAAAAATCTTTTCGTATTAGGTTCAGGCTCCATGCAGAAAATGGATTTGGGCGGTGAGAAGTTGAAGCCTATTTCTTATCGTGCAGAAATGAAGATGGATTTGGCTGCCGAACGTGCTTATATGTATGATAATATGTGCCGTGAGGAACAGAAGCGTTTTTATGAGGTGAATATGCACGGGGTAGACTGGAAGGCTATGACCGCTAATTATCGTCGTTTCCTGCCGCATATCAATAATAAGTATGATTATGCGGAAATGCTGAGTGAATTGCTGGGTGAACTGAATGTATCGCATACAGGTGGCCGTTATCGTCCGGGAGCAAAAGAAGCAACTGCCAGCTTGGGATTGCTTTATGACTGGAATTATACCGGAAAAGGTATGAAAGTGGACGAAGTGGTGGAAAAAGGTCCGTTCGACCGGAAAACTACACGGGTAAAACCGGGTGTGGTGATTGAAAAGATTGACGGTCAGCCGGTAGATGCTGATTTCTCTGCGTTGCTGAACGGAAAGGCAGGCAAGAAGATATTGGTTTCATTCTACGATGCACAATCAAAAGAACGCTGGGATGAGGTGGTGAAGCCTATTAGCGGTGGAACGCTGAGCAGTCTGCTGTATGAACGTTGGGTAAAGCAGCGTGCGGCAGATGTGGATAAATGGTCAAACGGCCGTTTGGGTTATGTGCATATCGAATCAATGGACGACGGCAGCTTCCGTACGGTATATTCCGATATTTTGGGTAAATACAACAACCGCGAAGGTATTGTGATTGATACCCGTTTCAACGGAGGAGGTCGTTTGCATGAAGATATTGAAGTACTGTTCAGTGGTCAGAAGTATTTGACACAGGTGATTCGTGGTCGTGAAGCATGCGACATGCCGAGCCGTCGTTGGAACAAGCCTTCTATCATGTTACAGTGTGAAGCCAACTATTCCAATGCACACGGCACCCCGTGGGTATATAAACATCGCCAGATAGGTAAGCTGGTAGGTGCTCCGGTACCTGGAACCATGACCAGTGTAAACTGGGTACGGATGCAAGACCCGGATTTGATTTACGGTATTCCTGTTGTGGGTTATCGTCTGCCGGACGGAAGCTACCTGGAAAACAAAGAGCTGGAGCCGGATGTATATGTGTTGAATGCACCTGAAACAGTGGTGAAAGGAGAGGATACACAGTTGAAGGCTGCGGTAGACGAACTGCTTAAAGAACTGGATGCAAAGAAATAAGTGCTGAAATATCCGGAAGGATTGCTTTCCGGACATATCCTAAAGTACCGGTTGATTCACAAGGAGTCAGCCGGTATTTTTTTGCTCTCAGGCTTTATTTTCTGAGGTGATTTCCATCTCCTGCCAGTACTTCTTTGGCAGTACTCCAGTACTTCCTTGAAAGTACTAAAGTACTGCTTAGGGAGTACTGCAGTACTGGCCTGAAAGTACTGGCAACTTGACCCTTGCTGTTGGATAAAGAGTTATGGACGGAACTGTAAGACATAAGAAAGGCTGCCCCAAATTGAATTGAGACAGCCTTCCGGTATTTTTTCTAAAAGAATTTACTTGGCAATTACCAGATAATAGTTTTTCTTTCCGCGCTGTACGAGCAGGTATTTTTCATCCAGCAAGTCGGCTGTGGTAATTTCCTGGTCAAATGCAGCCAGTTTTTCTTTGTTCAAAGAAACGCCGCCGCCCTGAACCAGCTTACGCATCTCACCTTTTGATGGGAAGATAGCAGCCTTTTCAGTGAATAAATCTACCGCTTTGATACCGGCTTCAATATCTGATTTGGCTACTTCAAACTGAGGAACGCCTTCGAATACAGAAAGCAGGGTATCTTCATCCAGTTTCTTCAATGCTTCAGAAGTAGCGTTTCCAAACAGGATGCCAGAAGCTTCTACAGCAGCGTTGTAGTCAGCTTCAGAGTGAACCATGATAGTTACTTCCTTAGCCAGACGTTTCTGGAGTACACGCAAGTGAGGAGCCTGTTCGTGGTCTGCAATCAGGCCTTCTATTTCTTCTTTGCTCAGTGAAGTGAATATCTTGATATAACGCTTAGCGTCTTCGTCGCTTACATTCAGCCAGAATTGATAGAACTTGTAAGGAGAGGTATATCGTGCGTCCAGCCAGATATTTCCTGATTCTGTCTTACCAAATTTACCACCGTCGGCTTTTGTAATCAGCGGACAAGTCAGGGCAAATACTTCACCTCCGTTGGTACGGCGGATTAATTCTGCTCCCGTGGTGATGTTTCCCCACTGGTCAGAACCACCCAGCTGAAGCTTACAGTTTTTGGTTTCATACAGATGCAGGAAATCGTATCCTTGTAACAGCTGATAAGTAAATTCAGTGAATGAAAGACCGTCGCGTGCTTCTCCGTTCAGACGTTTCTGAACCGATTCCTTTGCCATCATGTAGTTCACGGTGATGTGTTTTCCTACGGTGCGGGCAAAATCCAGGAAAGAGAAGTCTTTCATCCAGTCGTAGTTGTTTACCAGTTCTGCACGGTTAGGGGCATCCGATTCGAAATCGAGGAATTTGCCCAACTGCTTCTTGATACACTCCTGATTGTGGCGCAGTGTTTCCTCATCCAGCAAGTTACGTTCCTGTGACTTACCTGAAGGGTCTCCAATCATACCGGTTGCACCTCCTACCAGAGCCAGCGGTTTGTGGCCGCAACGCTGGAAATGACGCAACATCATCACGCCACACAAGTGGCCGATATGCAACGAGTCAGCTGTAGGGTCAATACCCAGGTAAGCTGTCACCATTTCCTTCTCCAGCAATTCTTCTGTGCCCGGCATCATGGTATGTACCATTCCACGCCATCTTAGTTCATCTACAAAATTCATCGAATGAAATTCTTAGTTTAACATATTTATTTAATAATACAGAAGCAAAAGTACGACACTTTATCTGAATAACCAATTTTTAGCGATTAAAAAAGAGATGGTTAGCATTTTCTTTGATATTTTCAACCAAGCTGTCAAAAGAGGTTCCGCGTAGTGAAGCTACTTGCCGGTAGAAGCTCGGAAAGTCTGTGTCTGCTTCATCGCTTTCCAATAATAATCTGTCTGCAGGGACGATGGGCAATGCTTTTTCCTGGTATTTTTTTCCGAAAGAGAGATAAAATCCGTGTCGTATCAGGTCGGTGGCAAGTTCTTTTTTACCCCGGAAACCATGGATAATCCAGGCCTGTGCGGGGTGATATTCCTTGTGCAAGGCAAACAGCTCTTCAGTGGCTTTTACGGAATGTATCACTAAGGGGAGATGATATGTCTCTGATAGCTCTATTACTTTTCTGAAAGCTTGTATTTGCAAGTCGAAAGGGGTATCGCATACTTTGTCCAGCCCGGCTTCTCCCAGTGCGACTACTCGCGAATCACTTTGGACAGTTTGTATCAGCCATTCTATTTGTAGATGAATGTTTTCTTCCGTGAGATACCACGGATGCAGGCTGACGGAGATAAATGGAGCTTGCAGATAAGAGGAAGCCGTTTTCTCGTCCATGCGGCAGCTCACGATGGCGGTGGTCTGTGGCTGGGGCAAATGATGTGTGTGTGCGTCGAAAAAGAGAGTGTCAATCATGTGAAAACAGGCTTTTAAGGAACCGGATCATATCCCGAACCTCCCCACGGGTGGCAACGAAGAATGCGTCGTATGGCTAAGTAAAGCCCTTTGAAAGGTCCGTGCTTTTGTATCGCTTCTATGGCATATTGAGAGCAAGTCGGAGTGAAGCGACAGGAGGGAGGCGTAAAGGGTGAAATGCAGTTCCGGTAAAAATAAATGGGGAGCAGGAGCAGGAAAGAAAGTAGCTTTTTCATGCCAGACGTTCTGCGGTAAGTTGCAACAATTTAACCACCTTAGCTTCCACATCAGCCGATTCATGCAGTTCATTGTCGAGCCAGATAAAGGCAATGGCAATTTTCCGTCCTGAGTCTTTTAACGCATCCAGCAGGATGTGTTTGTTTTTACGGTAGGCCTCACGTACCTGACGTTTTACACGATTGCGTTTGACTGCACGCTTGAATCTTTTTTTGGGTACGCTAATCAGGATAGTGGCTGCAGGTAGATTCTCTCCCTCTACCGGCATGTATACGATACGCAACGGAAAAGCAGGTAGTGATTTGCTGCCTCCTGTAAACAGTCTTTCAATCAGAATCCGGCTGTTCAGTCGTTCTACTTTCGGTAAGGTTAATTTTAGAGAATCGTTCATAGAGGGGTATATAATGAAACAAAGCGAAGTAATGAGAAAATGGATTGCTTCGCTTTGTTTGTCAGAATTATTTTTTATTTGTTGTGTTCGCGGATAAACATATCCAACGCTGCCGGCATGGAAGGAGCTGCACTTGAAGGAGCTTCCAAATCAAGACGCAAGCCTGCATCTTTTACGGCTTTAGCAGTAGTCGGTCCGAAGCTTCCGATAGCAATGTCTTTCTGTTCGAAATTCGGGAAGTTCTTCATCAGCGACTGAATACCTGCCGGACTGAAGAATATCAGCATGTCGTAGTTGAATTCTTCTTCTGGAGTGAAATCGTTGCTGACAGTACGGTACATTACAGCTTCCGTGTGCTGGATGTGGTTCTTGTCGAGCAAGTCTTTTACTTCGTCATTGTGTACGTCTGACATCGGAATAAAGTATTTTTCCGTATTATGCTTGATAATTTGCGGAAGCAGGTCAGCGAACTTTCCGGTAGCTCCGAAGAATACTTTACGCTTGCGGTATTGAACGTATTTCTGAATATACAGAGCGATGGTTTCCGAAGTACAGAAATATTTCATTGTTTCCGGAATTGTTACGCGCAACTCTGCACACAGGCTAAAGAAGTGATCGATAGCATGGCGTGAAGTAAACACAACGGCTGTATGATCTAAGATAGAAACCTTCTGCTGTCTGAATTCTTTAGCTGACAAACTTTCTACTTTAATAAACGGGCGAAAATCTATCTTCACTCCGTACTTCTCAGCAATGTCAAAATAAGGGGACTTTTCAGTCGTCGGTTTTGGCTGAGAAACGAGGACTTTCTTTATTTTCAACGTTACTAAAATTTTAAAATCAAAATGTTATTTATATATATCAATCCTTTCCAGAGGAAAAGTAAGGGTATGATTTCGAGGGTGCAAAAGTACAGAATTAAATGTAAAATGCCATGAAAATGATTAAAAAAGTTCCTAATACACTTATAAAATAACAATATTTTGAAAGATATTACTGCTGTGAGTACGAAGGTTTTAGAAAAGTGAAAGTCTAAATTGAAATAAACGACGAGCAGTGACAAAGGAAATAAGACAAGGGAAATACCGGAGAGCAGATCAAAATAGGCAGAAATCCAGGCTTTATTTTTTTCTTTGTCAAAGAAAATCCAGTTGATAAATTGATATAAAAGGGCTTTTCCTGTCACTGTCAATAGTACGCAGAATATGTAGATAAATAGAATGGCATAGTGCGAAACTATTTGGAACAGAAATGGGTCGGTTTTAGAGAAAAAATCATATACAAATAATCCGGCGGATATGCAGCTTATACTTCCTAAGCTCAGGGTGTAGCGGATGTTGAAATTAGAAGTGTCGTCAAAAAGCCCCGCTCTTTCTTTGTGGCGGAAAAAACTTTTGATATGTTGATAGAGGTATTTTTTCCCGTTTTTCAGGGCGTATACGGCCAGGAAAAAGCAAAGAAATACAATTCCGGTAACCGCAAAGTCATTTCGTAACTGATAAGGAATGGGTTCTCCTGCCATACCGTTTGTACACGGTGTTTCCTTACAATGCTGCAGTGCACTGTCTATCTGCTCTACGTGCTGGTTGTAGAGTTCTTGAATCTGTGAGAAACCGGTATGGCAAAACTTGTTCATATTGCGGCAAATTTACGAATTTCTTTGCTCCAGTGAGGGATGGTATATAATAAATTTACAGCTTCTTCGGGAGTTTGTGCCACGTGCCAGATATTTCCGTGTTCTTTTCGCATGAAGTTCTGGGAAATAGCTTGTTGAAGCATTTCTAACAGCGGGTTATAAAATCCGTTGGTATTCAGTATGACGATGGGTTTCAGGTATAGTCCAAGCTGTTTCCAGGTAATGATTTCCAGTAGCTCTTCCAGTGTACCGCATCCCCCGGGCAGGGCAATCACTCCGTCGGACAAATCGGCCATAAGTTGTTTGCGTTCGTGCATGCTTTCCGTCTCTATCAGTCGGGTCAGTCCTTTGTGGTGCCAGCCTTGTTCCACCATGAACCGGGGAATGACACCGGTTACGGTTCCTCCGGCAGCAAGAGCTGCGTCACTGATGCGGCACATCAGTCCCAGGCATCCGGCTCCGTTAATAAGGTTGATATGTTTTTGTGCAAGAATTTTTCCAAGTTCTTCGGCTGCTTCGAAATAAATAGGATCTATTTTGGTGCTGGAAGCACTGTATACGCATATATTTTTGATATCGTTCATGGTCTTTTTTAGTTTTTGCAAAGATAGGTAAAGGTGAGTGCAATGTCAAGCCAAAAGCTTGCTTTTGAGCGTAAGTATTGCCGAACCGCATCCTATCTTCGAGGATTCAAAGATAGGTAAAGGTAAGTGCATAGCCAAAACGTTATGCCAACAAAAAGGGCCTGACCATCTTCTGATGTATCAAGCCCTCTGTATGGTTAGTGGAAGGTTTCGGCTTATTTCAGTCCGAAAGCTTCTTTCACTTTGTCTACATAATCCAGTTTCTCCCAGGTGAAGAGTTCTACTTCCACGTCTTTGTTGCCTTCGTAAGCCGATTCGAAATGTTTGGTAACGATTTGCGGTTCGCGGCCCATGTGTCCGTAAGCAGCAGTTTCACTATAAATCGGATTGCGCAGTTTCAAGCGTTCTTCAATGGCACGCGGACGCATATCGAAGATTTCATCCACTTTCTTAGCGATTTCTCCGTCGGTCAGAGCTACATTGCTACGTCCGTAAGTATTTACGTAGATATTGATTGGACGTGCCACTCCGATGGCGTATGAAACCTGTACCAATACTTCGTCTGCTACTCCGGCAGCTACCAGGTTCTTGGCAATGTGGCGTGCAGCGTATGCAGCACTACGGTCTACCTTGCTGGGGTCTTTTCCTGAGAAAGCACCTCCTCCGTGAGCTCCGGCACCACCGTAAGTGTCTACAATAATCTTACGGCCAGTCAGTCCGGTATCACCGTGAGGACCACCAATCACGAACTTACCAGTCGGGTTTACGTGGTATTTAATCTGGTCGTTGAACAAAGCCAGCACCTGTGGGTTGTGGATTTCTGCAATGACACGCGGCATCAGGATTTCAATTACGTCCTTGCGAATCTGCGCCAGCATTTCTTCATCTGCCTTCAATTGAGCTTCTTTTGAGTCATTTTCCGGCTGGATAAATTCATCGTGCTGAGTAGATACTACGATGGTATCAATACGTACCGGACGACGGTTGTCATCGTATTCAATAGTTACCTGGCTCTTAGAGTCCGGACGAAGGTAAGTCATCACCTTTCCTTCACGACGGATGTCAGCCAATACCATCAGCAGCTTGTGTGCCAAATCGAGCGACAGCGGCATGTAGTTTTCTGTTTCGTTGGTAGCATAACCGAACATCATACCCTGGTCGCCTGCTCCCTGATTCATCGGGTCTTCGCGTTCTACTCCACGGTTGATGTCAGGACTCTGTTCGTGAATGGCAGAGAATACACCGCATGAATTACCTTCGAACATGTATTCGCTCTTGGTATAGCCTATCTTATTAATTACTTCGCGTGCTACGCGCTGCAAATCAATATACGCTTTGGTTTTCACTTCTCCTGCCAGTACCACCTGTCCGGTAGTTACCAGAGTTTCGCAAGCTACTTTTGAACTGGGGTCGTAAGCCAACAGTTTGTCAAGCACAGCGTCCGAAATTTGATCGGCCACTTTGTCGGGGTGTCCTTCAGACACCGATTCGGATGTGAATAAGTATCCCATTGTTGTGGTAAATTAAAATTGTTAATGGTTTGTTTTTATCCGTGTACGGACAGAGTAGAGAAGTAATCTTCGGGGAAATAACAATGTGTTTTAGCATTTTTTTCCGTGGTTGCAAGCTACTCAAATCTTTCCACTTTTTATTTTCGCTGCAAAGATAGTGATATAAATTGGAATAATTACAATTTCAGTTTCTTTTTAACATTATTTCCTTGTAAAATTTGACTCCTTGTTTTTTAGTGATAATAAGTTTTCTAGAAAATGTTTGGAAATAGTATTTATTTTGATAAAGGTGAAAGCTTAACAAGAAACCACTAAAATGTACTAATCTTATACACTTTAGTGGTTTAAAGCTTAATGCTATTGTTGGCGTTTATAGATTATTGTATATCCATCGGGGTCTACCCATTTCAATGTGTTGGATGAAATAGATACATTTTCAAAAATCTCTGTATATCCATCATCAAATTTAATAATAATTGTATTCTTATTTTGTGCCCATGTAAATGAATCTGCATCTAGCATACCTTCTCCCATACCATCATATGGATCGTATTCATATTCTACTCCTGTACCATCTTCTCGAAATGTTATAAGTACATATCCTGCAGAAAATTCATATTTCCAAGTACCTATGATAGAATTTGTAGTTTGCTTACTATCATTGTCATCGTCTTTGCATGCTTCCAGTCCTATACACATTATAATAGTTAATAATGCTGCTAACCAATTAAAAATGATTTTCTTCATATTCTTTTTATTATGTTTGAAAAGTTAATATTTAATAGTTTAAAGATTATGTTTAGACTTTAGTCATTCATTGTTAAGTAGATTATCATGGTTGATTCTATATAAATATTTTTTATTTCCTTGACTGCTTGTCCAAATCATATCATCTTTAATTATATTACATTGAAATTCTTCGACCTCATTATAACCATTATTGCGTTGCCAATCCAATGTTAATTTTCCTGATGAAAAAGAGTAGATGCCTCCATCTTCTCCTGATGAAGTAGTAGAAGGGTATCTTTCTTCATAATATTCATGTTTAAAAGTTCCATTATTATAGAAACTATATAAATCAAGTAAATATCCATCATTTTCTATTTCTTCATATAACCAGTTTCCTATTATTGATTCTTTGTTGTTGCTATCAATATCATCTTTATCTTGGCAAGAGGTCAACCCAAAACTTATTATAATAGTTAATAGTATGGTTGACCAGTTGGGCTTTATAGATTTTTTCATACTATTTTATGTTATGATGTTATAGATTTATAGTAGAATTCATAATATTGAAGTTCTATAAATTTGAGCTAATTTTTTTCGTATAGTGATTTTGAAATTAGAGAAAAACAGACACATTATGTGTCTGTTTTAGAAATATAGTTTTAAAAATTATAACCTAAAGTGATAGAAGCATATCCCATCTTTGTTTTTTTACATAATTCTATAAAATCTTTTGTGTAGCCAACACCTATATAAAGGCTATTATAATTTAAACCAACTCCAACTTGCCATCCCATTTGAAAGCGTTTCCAAGTATAATCTTTATCTCCTGTATCTTTTTTATCGAACATATTAATTGACTGTTTCTGTTCATAATCTTCTTCTAGTATTTCCCAAAATTCATCTTCATCTTCATAGTAACTATTTTTTAAATCATCTGGATCTTCCAAAGAATATTTTGTTTTACCTAAGATGTTTATTTTGAAATTAATACCTGCATAGGGGACAATGGATACATTTCCTGCATTGAATTTGTAAGCAAGATTTACAGGTATATTTAAATTCATTGTTGTAATTTTATTTTCCACCTCATAACCTTCTATATTAGATATTAGGCCTGCATCTTCTGCATCTTCACTGTCGAATTTTTTTAATGCAAATTGTGCATTAATACCTGCTTCCACAAATAGAGGAAGTTGTTTGGAGATACTGATGCCTTTAGTATAGCCCAAAGAGAATCCTGTTAAGTTTAGATTGTCGGCACCTTTTTCATCGATAAATATAGTAGTCGGGTTGTAGGAAATAGCAATACGGCTCCATCCTTCTGTGTCGGCTTGTCGTGTTGCTTTTACTGATGAAGAAGGGTTCTCATTTGAGTTGACAAATTGAGCTGAAGAAGTACTTGCGATTGCAAATAACGTAAGTGATAAATAGAATTTAATACTTTTCATGATTCACTATTTTTAAAGATTAATAATTGAATTCCATTTTCCATATATTGGCTATACCATCTGTGCTTCCGCGTTGTGAAATGAAATAAATGGATTTTCCATCTTTGCTCCAAACGGGGCTTAGATCGTCGGCTGCATGATAAGTTAGTTGAATCATGCTTGTTCCATCAATTTTGCAAGCAAAAAGGTCGGTATTGTGGTAGGTGAACCCATTTCCGCTAAGAATACTTTCCCCTACAAATAAAATCCATAATCCATTGGGAGAAAGTACTGGTGAGGTGAAGTTACGATTGGGATTAGATACAATACATTCTTCTATTCCATTTTTATAATTGATTTTCCATATTTCTGATTTTCCGATAGAGTTTGTTCGTACACACAGAAAGGCTTCTTCTTCAGGCATGGGGTAAGGGTTCATTCCATTTGAGTAGTTAGAAAGGAAGTTGTTTTTTACATTATAACTCCAGATACTGGCTCCTCTTGTTTCTTGGCGTGCAAAAAATAGTAGATTCATATTTGATGTATAAGTGGGAGAAAAATCTAAACTACCACTTGTTATTTGTCGGCATACATATCCATTGTCAGCAGAAGTTTGAAATATTTGATTCTCATATCCTCGTTTTTCTGAAAAGCAAATGTATTTTCCGTCTGGCGAATAAGAAAAATCTAAAATGTTGCTACGGTTTGTTCTTTGTATTGAACTTCCTTGTTTAGAGATGTCCTTAATGAATATATTGGTAGAATTATTTCTATATGATAAGTAAGCTATTTTTTGTCCATCTTTGGAAATATCTAGTATTCTGTTTGAAAGCCAATTGATAGAAGTATTGGTTCGTTTTACAATTGGCATGCATACATAGTCGCTGGCTGAGGTTATCTGCGTAAAGTCTATGCCTGATTCTTCTTGTACGGAGACAATGGAGTAATCTACTTGTTGAGCATTTAATAAATAATGTGGTAATGATAATATAAGTGCAATTATAAACTTTCTCATATATCTTTGTTTTATAAATAGCTTTATTCGTTTTCCTTATAATTTTTTTGTGTGATTTGAGGCTTTATACGCATAGATAAATCTTCAAAAAAATCATGTTGTAATATGATTGATATTCTTGTAAGCAAATTTGTGTCAATACTTTCTTTTTGAAATAATCTATAGATGTTAGAACGGTCACAGGATAATTTTTTAGCAAGCCAACTGATGCTACGTTCTTGTCTTTTTACTTCCATTTTTATTAGATTCCCGATTGTTTCCATTTGTTTTATAGCGTCAGTTTTGTTTTTTTTCTAAAAATTATAATTAAGCTTTTGCACGTATTTGTAAATATGTATATTTATAGCATATATTAAATATGTCTCAAAATTATATTAAAAATTTTGGATTGGTTGAAAATTTTTGTTGCAGAAATGTCATATTTATATTGCGAAAAATGCGATTTTTTATTATCCAACAAATTTGGATTTAATTTGATACAGTTTGACAAAATATATTCATTGTGCGAGTCTATTATTAATATTATTGTATAAAGATGAAGAAATACAATCTATTACTATTTTTTACCTTTCATTTTCTTCAGTTATAAGTGTTGTTTACTGATATTTATATTCTATAGGAATAGTAATAATGGTTTATAAAAAATTGTATAATAATAGATTATGATGGAAAGTAGATTTTGTTATGAGATTACAATTGATGATGGTAACGATAATTTAGCTTGTATTCTCTATTGGTTTCCAAAATACTTTGATTTATGAGTCATGCGAAAAATAGTTCCGTCAACTGATATTTTTTAGTTCAGCAAATTCGAGGGATGTGAGATGGAAGAGTTTCGTATTTTAATGGACTTGCCTTATCGGGATACTTTAATTGAGAAAGTAACATCGGTAAATTTTATCTATAACATTAGAAAATCTTTATTTTCTGATGACGGAAAGTCGTTTTTAGCAATCCCAGGTATACAGGAGTGAGATTTCATACTCTGTAACCATTCTATTTTCCGCCTTGACATAAGTTGTTAGCCGACATATCTTTGCGC